>Ga0105237_10009754_pt1 | contig 10272 bp, 9 predicted proteins | sample KBSC24metaG_FD_81520 | JGI IMG/M metagenome (GOLD analysis project Ga0105237, IMG submission 81520) | Corn rhizosphere microbial communities from Kellogg Biological Station, Michigan, USA - KBS C2-4 metaG | ecosystem: Host-associated > Plants > Roots > Rhizosphere > Soil | place: Michigan, USA... | reverse complement strand
TGCTCGATATGACCGTCGAAGAGGCGATGACATTTTTCAGCGGGTTTCCTTTTTGCCGTTTGTTGCAGGGACTTGATCGTCTTGGGTTAAGCTATCTTTCTCTCGGGCAGCGGCTGGCCAGCTTTTCCGGTGGTGAGCGGCAGCGTCTGAAGCTGGTGAGAGAGCTGGACAGCGCAGTGCAGCATATCATTGTGCTTGATGAACCGAGCACTGGTCTGCATCCCAGTGATACGGACAAAATACTTCAAGTGATCGATACGCTGTTTGATAATGGAAATACGGTTATTGTTATCGAGCACAACCTGGATATTATCGCACAGGCGGACTGGATAATAGATATCGGCCCGGGCGCCGGACGGGAAGGCGGGCATATCGTGTTTGAAGGAACCGTCGGGCAATTGCTTGATCGTAAGGAGTCGGCAACCGCGAAATACCTGCGCCGGCACCTGGTTTTGGGAAAGCCTGTTTAGGGCATATGTGCATACCCACTATAGGCCACTGGTCCAAATTTAATTCCGTATTGCATCGATGTGCCATGGACCCGGATTGACGGTCATGCTTGTCGTAACAGAACTTCCCCGTAATTGATTAAATCGTATTACATCTTTGGATGGCGCATCAATAATAAATAATCCATCGGTGGCAGGCTTCAAACGGTACTCTTTATTCTCATCAAAATATATACGTCCATTGTCTTTAAATTTTGCAGTCAGTTCATTGTTATTGTCCGAAATTGTAAGTTGACCACCGCCATAAAAATTGTAGATACCCGCATACGACTTGAATAATCCGAGTTTAATAACCGATTGAGTGTCCTTTGGAAGTGCTGGCAATTGAGGCACACTATTTAGGATGGCATCCCAGGCTAACTCGGAGGCGGCAACAGTTAAATCAATGGGCGACAAATCTGAGTTGTCAATTTCACCTGTTGTTACAGCATAAAGCACATCACCATCGAATTGAGTTGAAAAAGGTTGGATGCCACGTCCCATCGAAGTGTGAACCTGTGTCGCCATTCTTTGCAGAGCCCAGAAAGGCAATTTTTGATTAGTCACGACCAACGTCAAGGTAGTGTTTTCTGTTGGCCCATCTTTATCTTTTGAATTTAATTGTTTACCAATTTTGGATCTTCTAATCAAATCCGCAATGAAGGGGCAATCCTCGTCAGTTGAGTTACGATGACATCTGACTACCTTTCCATTCCGGTAAACGATTGCGCCTAGTGCATTGACAACGGTGAAAACGGCAATTTTGGTTTTGCCAATGGTTGCAAATGCTCCACCTTGTCCTGAATGTGGCCATAAATGATAACTATCAACTCCTTTATCTCTTGGGATATTAAAATAATAGCCTCCCTGCATGGCAAATCGCCCGGCACCTTTGGCCCCAAGGGGAAACCAGTTCGGCATCGCAGCATTTAATGCCGCTTTTCCAAGTTGATCATCGGGCGTCGTCCTGCTAAACCTCCGATCGCCAACATCATAAATGATAGCACCGAGCACGCCTGGAACATGGTCAACATTCCCCTCTTTTGCCTTAATGTTTTTTATTTCATTAGCCACTCCTGTGGCAGCGGATAAACCAAACCATGATCCACCTGAAAAGACAACGGCATCAATAAGCTTCCTTTCATAACCTGTCGACACAACTGGAGAATTTAGGGTGCCGGTGGCCCCTCCTCTTATATCACCCGCCGCCATAACACCATCGGGGAAATAAAACACTGTTGTTCCTGTTGGTCCTTCTTCGTTTTCGGCCACCCCAATTCGCATACCCTCAAATTCAAATTTCAAAATTGAATCTCTTTTAGTCAAATTAGCGGTTTGGCCTTTTAGAAAATGAAGAGAAATCATTATGAGTACAATGGATAGGAAAATATCTTTCATATTGATCATCATCGAAAATATTTACAGTTTCATCAGACCGCTTGCAGCCAACGGTCAGGATTTTGCACGCAAACCCGAGGTTGGGCGCAGTATACGTTTGTCAAGCCAGTTCTTTCCGCAATGCTTCAGCTGCAAAATCAATTTCGCTTTCCGTATTGAAAATATGGATCGAAAACCGAATTCCATTAAATCCAAATTCTTTATGTGTGGGACGTATACTTAAATTATACTTATCCAGAAGCATTTTCACAAATGCCGATTTATCAATCCGGTCAGGCAGTAGTAGCGTAAGCATCGGAGAAGCAAGTGGTCCTGCCCGGGGGCTTAGGACAGTTGCGTTTTTAAGATCTTTTAGTTTGTCGTACAGTCTATTCCTTAACGATATGTTATGTTCTTCGATTTTAGTGATGCCAACGGATTGAAGATATTCAATTGCTTTTCCCAACCCTAAAATACAAGCCAGGTTCACTACACCATTCCCATCGTTATAGGTATTATGAGATTCCTCAAATTGCATGGGGCGAATAATCTCCTGTGCATCCTTTGAAAGATATAAGAGTCCCGTTCCCTTCGGGCCCATTAACCACTTATGCCCGCTGGTAGCATACGCATGGCAGCCTAATTCATGTACATTCACTTTGATCGCTCCTGCAGCTTGAGCACCATCCACAATGCATAAAGCGCCGTTGTCCCGGGCTAATATAGATATTTCGGCAATGGGCATCCGAAATCCGGTTGATGAAAAAACATGACTCACACTAATGAGCTTTGTTTTTTTTACGAGATTATCTTTTACCTTTTTTAGTATTAATTCAGCGTTATTCTCACCAGGAGGAATAGTTATCTTATCAACGAAAACACCATAATATTTAGCAAAATAGTTCCAGCACAACAATCCTCCTCCATGCTCCTGGTCTGTAGTAAGAATGCGGTCCCCTTCTCTTAATCGTAATCCCTGGGCAATGGCATTCATTCCGCTGGTAGTGCTGTTGGTCATTAATATTTCGTTGATATCGCAACCAAGGAAGCCCGCGGCAATGCCTCTGGTCTTTTCAGCTAATGATTCGGCGCCGAATTTCCCATAAAATTTAACGGGCAGGGATTCCAATTCTTCCCACATCCTCAGTGATTCATTGATCGTTTCTTTACGGCATGGACCCAGCGTGCCTGTATTCATATATATTAGTCCATCAGTAAAAAGATAGTCACCTTCGGTCTCGCCCGGAGCAAATGATTTGATTTGTGCAGCAGCTGAGGAAAAAGGAATTGCGTTTAGAAAAAGGCCTGCCGCCGCGGCAGGCCCAAAACTGGCAAAAAATTGTTTTCTGTTGTATTTGTCAGATCTGGTAACTGCCATTTAATAAATTTTTAAACGAACGATTTTAGAACCAACTGCGCCCAACTCCCTAATATACGCAACTTATCTCTTAAAACACCACAGTTTCTGCGATATCTTTATAGTTGGTAATGTCTCTTTGTACGCTGTCCAGCTTTGTGGTTAATGATTCGATTGCAATTTTTCCTAATGGAAGCCGCAACGGGGGTGTGTCAAGTTTGGTGATGTCGAAAATTGCCAGAGATGCTTTTATTGGGTCGCCTTCTTGTTTGCCATCCACCTGTCGCATCCGATCTCTGAATGCTCCCCAAACCGCTTGAAATCCCTGTTATAAGCCAAATTTTGATCTTCATAATTGGGCTAGTTTTACAAGCTGAACAGGGATACTGATCTTTACTTTGTCGGAAACCGCTGAATTTCCTGTGCCGAGTAAAACGTTAAATGACAATCCGAAATCCTGCCGGTTAATGCTACCTGAAATAAAGAAGCCTGCTTTTTTGTTTCCAAACGGGTCTTTAGGAACGACTCCTGCAAACTCCAAATCAAGGACTACTGGCCTTGTAATGTCACGAATGGTTAAATTTCCGTGCATTTTGTATTCATTGTCGACCTGGGTGGTTTCCAATCTGGTGCTCTCGAATTTCATTTCAGGAAACTTTTCGGCATTAAAGAAGTCATCCGCTTTCAAATGAGCATCCCTTTGGGCATCGTTGGTATCTATGCTGTCAACTTGCACAGTCACATTTACAGACAGATCAGAGAAGTCTTCTTTTTCCGATGTTAGTGTTGCCGCGTAGCTTCTGAAAAAGCCATCGGTTTCAGAAATTCCAAAGTGTCTTACGCTGAACCCGACTTTGGTGTGGCTTGGGTCAATTACCCATTTTGCTGATTCTTGCATTGTCTTTTTATGTCTGGATTATTGTCTTTATTGACAATGCAATGATGGGGTGAAACTTAAGGATGATGTGGTTGAGTAAAAAGAAATCTTCGGTAAACAGGATTGTTCCACCTTTTAAGGGTTTCCATTCTTCAAATTGATGGACCTGGTTTGGTGAGATGAAAAACAGGCTGTTGGGCAAAACTCTATACTCTTTATAATCGATGGTCTGCTTGCTGATCCCTTTTTCTGTCCAAAGTATTTCGTAAAAGGTATGTTTGTGAATGTCATCCACATTAGGCTCCTCCATTTCGGCAAACTCCATTATTTCAAATTCAGTTGGGTTTATCGGCTGGTTTATAAAATGTCCGATGGAATAGGACGGGAACAATTCTTTCATTCGCTAAAGATCGTAATTTGTCTCCAAACCTTCTTACCTTTACTCGCAAACGCGCCCATGCACTACCTTATCATCGAGAAATTCAAACCCGGAAAGATCAAAGAAGTCTACAGCCGATTCGCCGAACGCGGCCGATTGGCGCCCGATGACCTCCACTACGTCAGCAGTTGGATCACCGATGACCTGTCGACCTGCTACCAGGTTATGCAGACCGGGAACCCCGAAAGCCTCAAAGAATGGATGGATAACTGGAAAGACCTGATAGATTTCGAAGTCACCGCCGTCATCACCTCCCAGGAGGTCCGGGAAAGAATATAACCTAACCTCCGCAGCTGCGGGGGCTTTCGCTTTTTTGCGCATAGCCTAAATGATCATCTGCAGGGCTGTTCGCACCAGTTCGGCGTTGCTGGTGGCCACTCGCCCATCGGGTAATACCGCGACGTCTTCCAGCCCCGTACGAATTCCGTGTCCTCGCTCGACGGCGCGCCGGTTAACGGACCAGCAAGCGAGATCGTACCCGTGATGAACTTGCTCAATAGTGATACCAGCGCCAAGTACAATTTCTTCCATTTCCGCAGCCGCACGCAAAGCAGACGCCGTATCGTTATTCAGGGGCTCGATCAGCACCCGCTTGCATTTGTGTCGGATAGAGGAGGCTACGAATTTTCTCGCATCGTCGGTACAAAGCAGACCTGCTTCCAGCCCTACCCCCCGTGATAGGAGCCATTCACTCAATTCTACGATGCCATCCTCGCCCTGGTTCACCGTCACCAGGTCGGGTAATTCAGTCCAGGCCTGGATCATTGTCAGTCGCTGGCGGTGATCGGGTACAATCGCAGCGGATGTGGTCAGGGATACCGAAACGCCAGGGCATTCCTTCCGGATCAGTTGCAATAAGCGGGCGCAAGAAACAGCATCCAGCGTCTCCTTGCCATCGTGATCGAATGCATGGACATGCACGCCATGCGCCCCGGCACTGACAACCTGTACGATATCTTCAACAATTTCCTCCGGAGTCTTTGGGACCGCTGGGTGCCGTCGATCGCCGTTAAGGGCAGCTTGAAGAAAAATCATATTCTATGAATTAAATGTGGTAAGTGGGCCGCAATTAATGATAAGAACTGCTTTCTGCGGAACCTAAAGGTGCAATAGCAAAACCCATTTGTATGCAGGCATCTGGCAAATCCCCGGGTGAAAATCCGACAAGTGGATCAAATAAACAGAACATCATGGCGTAAACAGTTGCCAGCTACCCTCCGAGATGACTTCAATGGCGCCGTCAACCACTTTGATCGCGGTTTGGTCGTCAATTGCGTATACTGGTACCGGTAGCTTTGCGGCCCATTTTTTTGCATTTTCCAATGATGTGTCCGGGAACTTCTCATTCTCAAAGTGTGGGATCATCGCAAAGTCGACCAATCCCACTCCCCGGGCCGTAAGGAAGAACTTGCTTATTTCTCCCTGGGGTGTGGAAAATACAATATTCTCCGATGTCAGCGCTTTAATGCTTCCGCCGGGGTATGTACTATAGGTCTCGCCGATGGTGGCGCTTACAACCATGCTTCCGGCGCTCATTCCCACATAAACCATCTTGTGTAGCAGCGATGGCAATAGCTCCGCCAGTCCGGACTGCTGCATCCAGTAGGACAGAAACAAGACATCACCTCCCCAAACCAGCAGCAGGTCGGCAGCCTGGATGTCCCTGATCCAGATTTCTTTGTTAATAGAGGGCAGCGCAGTGAGCTCCAGCACTCCTAAGGATCCCCAGCCCAGCTGGCAGAACTGGGATTTGGTTTTTCCACAGATGGCCTGCCATGCCATATTACCACCATTAGGATGAGGGTAGATCGCTGTCGGAATAAACAGCGCATTACATTCGGCGATGGGTTTGCCCAAAAGATCGAGCAGCGCATTGTGGATGCTATTGTTACTAATGCCGCTGGAAGTGAGAAGAAGCTTCATGGTTTATTAAATTTGATATACCTTGAATAATGATCATCAGCTTCCATTTGTTGATTTTTAGTCTGTCCTGCCATAGCTGTAAATATTGATCACTTACCTTTAGGTAACGGGTAACCAAAGGTAAGCAGATGTTCTTTGTTTTTGTCTTGTCGCAAGCGGACGACCGGAAAATATATCAAACATTGAACATTATGGCACCAGAAATTTTGAAAACCAAAGAAGAATTAAATTACAAGGCAGCCGGTGAATCTATTTATAGTCTTCCGGTGTTACCAGGACGTTGTATCCCCCGCCTTTGGCTGGGTCAAGGAATGAAACGCCTATGTTTTCCAACAGTCTTCTGTCTATTTCCTTGGTTTTTATTCTGGCTTTTTCGATATAGCCGTTTTTCATCAGGTACTTTGCGAATTTTACGGCTTCTTTTCTTGCGAACTCCTGTATGGTAGCCGGGTCAGAAGGCAGCGCATATTCCACCTGAATGGCAAGGATCGCCTCGTTGTTGGCAAAATGGACAATATTTATACCCACTATCTTATAACTAACGCTGTCTATAGTAGCCGTGAAGGCATTTTCGATGGGAGTCTCCTTCGCGCTTGATGTGGAGGCTGAGTTCTCTTTTAATAATTTTTTAGGCTGGACAGCAGCGACAAGCTGAGAGGAGTCGAAAAATAATACGTCAACGGATACGTCGTCAACGATGTTCCTGGTTTTTGAGGTCGCTTTGAATGTATACTGTTTTAGCTGCTTGTCACCAACCATCCTAATTCCTGTCATTGACATCTCAAAGCTATCGAATAGCGCGAGGTCGTTTTTCATTTGGTCCAGCACACTCTTGAATTGTTGCTGGCTTACGCCCGGAACATTCTTCTGATCAAAAAGTTGCCAGCAGCTGTCACTATTGCCTTTGAGGATAAGATATAAGAATTGTTTTGCAGCCGCAGATTGCTTCTCGTCAATGCGTTGCCCGAATACGATACCCGAAGTGAATAAGAGGAAAATTAGGATAAAAGTTCTTGATCTCATTATGATCTAACGTAAAAATGGCGGAATTATTTGATAAAGACTCAGAATGAGGAGGCATTTGATCATATCAGAACTTTGCACCTAACGTAAAATAGATAGATCTTCCATCGCCTGGTAATACACCTTTACCAAGATAAACAAGTGTTTCGGTTCTTCGGGTATAGTATTTATTATCTGTCAAATTATTTATGCCTATTCTAATATTATAGTTGTCATGAAGTTTATAGCTTATGGCGAAGTCCAACACCTGATAAGGAGGAACATAACCTACACTAGGATTTTTTTCGGACGCAGCTGTATTGTTTGCATCCGACCACGATCCCCCTACAGCGGAATAATAAAATGTAGCAGATACATTTCTCACCGTGCAGTTGATGCCGGAACGGCTAATGTATTGCGGAGCATCTTCCAGCGTCTTTCCAGTCAAATTAGCTTTTCCGGATCTTCCATTTAAATACTTTGCATCGTTATAGGCGTATGATGAAAATATCGAAAGGTCGGAGCTGGTGTGCTCATTTTTGAGATTGAGCAGATGAACTTCCAAATAGGCCTCCACTCCTTTTGTCAACGCGTCTCCTGCATTAGTCGTATAAGTATAGAGATTTCCTGTGCCGTCAGTCAGTGTTATATTTCCTATCCTGTTCCGATAAGATAGTTCGAATCCACTCACATCAAAATTCAAAATATTCTTAATCTTTCCCCTTATTCCAATATCCAAGTTGTGGCCGCTTGCATCTTTCAAATTCGGGTCGATCACTGCCGTGCTTGAGCCGATTATAAGGTTTGAATAAAGGATCGGCCGATAGGCCTGAGAATAATTCCCATAAATATCTATGCTCTCGGCGATCCTGTATTGCGCCCCTACTCCTGAAACTAAAATATTTCTGGAGGTTGAATGCGAAACAGGACGAAAATCGTTGTACACATCATGTTCGGTCCCATTTAGGGTTGAATTGATGTAATCATATCTTATGCCGGGAGTGACGGAAAGTCTGTTGGTGATCCGGAAAAGATTTTCGAGAAATGCACCATAGTTAACCGTTCTAAAAAGGAGATTGATCCCATAATCACCGGTTTGGGTCAGGTCAAAATCAGTTGCTGTGGTTCCCGTTGCAGTCTGTCTTCTGTCGGTAGAGATATTTGAATATTTCACGCCGCCCGACAATGCACTTTCGTGACGGAACAGGTCGTATTTTCTTATCATCCTCGCATCAACAGTATAGCTCTGATAGTAATCCCTGTTGATCTGTCTCGGCGCATAGGAATTCAGCGTCTTGATGATGGTGTCTGCATTAGTTGCCAGGTTGGGGTTGGCAATCACCATATTTCTTTGTCCAAGCAAACTATATGCTTTCACATTCAATTGTGTCCTGGAATTAATGGAGTAATCAAGAAGGAAAGAGATCAAATTGATTATGGGATTAAAATAATTTCTGGATCTTGTGGATTGACGTGGGTTGGCAGCAAACATTGAATCAGTAAGCCCACCTGCAAATTTCTGTACATAGTTCTCCCTTGAGTATTCGATGCCTATATTCATTTTGTCCGTTGGCTTATAATGTAAGCTTCCGTATGCATTCAGGAAATTATAGTTGGAATTGGGGCGCCATCCGTCGCTGCTGCGATAATTAAAGTAAGCGGTATAAGTAAATTTTCCCTTTTGGCCGCCTACTGCATTATATGAATTGAATGTACTGAATGAGCCGTAAGTCTGCTGTGTTTCGAACCCCAGCGCTTTTGTAGTGTCGGGTTGTTTGATTACATAATTGAGCATGCCGCCAAACTGAGGTCCATATTGAAGAGCGGCAGATCCCCTGACAATTTGAATTTCCTGCACGGCTTCCAGTGGAGGATTGTACATTGCTTCAGGGTAGCCATATAAATCATTATTAACATTGTAGCCATTCTGATTCACATTGAATTCCCACGATCTGTGCGGACTCAATCCTCTTGCAGCTACACTGGTTTGAGTGCCCGAACCATCCAACTCCCACGAAGAAATACCCGGTACTCTCCCAAACACATCTCTGGCTCTATTCTGCGCAAAATCTGCATTCATGCTGTCAAGCAGGAGAACTTCATTTTTTTTCCCCGAATAAATAGTTGTTCCACTGATCTCAGGTAATCGGGCGATGTTGGATAGTCTTCTTTCCCCATATACTTCAATGGATGGGATTTCACCGGTACTGGCCTGAAGCGCATAAGAATATTCGACGGTTTCATTCTTTTTTACGATTATTTCCCGCTTAATAGATTGATAGCCTATGTGCGAAATTATAATACCGTAATAGCCGGGGGGGATGTTGCTGATTATATATTCGCCTTTGCCGTTGGTGGTCGTGTTGAAATTAGTTTTATCAAGGACAATATTCACTTGTTGTAAAGGCGATTTTAGATCGTCGGTAATGCTGCCCTTTATATTTCCTGTCGACTGGGAAATTGCATTTTCCGTTAAGCAGAATAACACAAGAAGCGAGTATAAGAGCTTTGGTTTCATAAAAAGTAGCGTTATATTTGTAAATATATAACGATACGCATAACTTAGAGGCAAGCAAACCTCGTTTTTCTGGAATTTCGATAAAAATTAGTACATACTTGTCCCGCGGACGCAAAACCCTTGGTTGGGCTCAGTATACGTCCATCAAGCCAGTTCTTTCCGCAATGCATCTGCTGCGAAATCAATTTCCTTCTCTGTATTGAAAATATGTATCGAAAACCGAATTCCATTAAATCCAAATTCTTTATGTGTGGGACGTATACTTAAGTTATACTTTTCCAGAAGCATTTT
>Ga0105237_10009751_pt1 | contig 10273 bp, 7 predicted proteins | sample KBSC24metaG_FD_81520 | JGI IMG/M metagenome (GOLD analysis project Ga0105237, IMG submission 81520) | Corn rhizosphere microbial communities from Kellogg Biological Station, Michigan, USA - KBS C2-4 metaG | ecosystem: Host-associated > Plants > Roots > Rhizosphere > Soil | place: Michigan, USA... | reverse complement strand
GAAGCCCGATGCGGCACCTGTGATGATGGCGACCTTGTTTTCCAGACGCATGGTTTTCCCGCTCATTGGATTTCCGCAGCTATCTCCCTTAGCTTTCGTCACATTCGCGTTCTATGGTGCAGGCGCGAACGCTGCCGGAAGCCATGGCTTGCCGACAAAGCTGCCGGCGGCGCGAGTGTCGGGAAACATGTGGGCCGATGCAAGTCCAAGCGATTGGTCCTCACATGTGACACCATGGCACTGGAAAATTTAAATCGATTAGAATATACAACCACGCTGCCGGCACCCGGCATCAAATCGGACTGACCATGACCAGCCAGATCATCCCTGTCGATCCCTTCGACTTCATCATCTTTGGCGGCACCGGCGACTTGTCGGAACGCAAGCTGCTACCGTCGCTCTACCATCGCCAGCGCGATCATCAGTTCTCCGAGCCGACGCGCATCATCGGAACATCGCGCGCGAATATGAGCGACGCCGAGTTCCAGGCCTTCGCTAAGAAGGCGATCTCCGAGCACGTGAAGCCGGCCGACGTCGACGCCAAGGAGTTGGAAACTTTCCTGGTACGGCTTTCCTACGTATCGGCGGACGCCACGACTGGCGCCGGCTTCGACAAGCTGAAGAAAGCAATCGGCGATAGCGACCGCATCCGCGCCTTCTACCTGGCGGTCGCGCCGGCGCTGTTCGGCGACATTTCGCATCAGCTCAAGCAGAACAAGCTGATCACGCCGAACTCGCGTATCGTGCTGGAAAAGCCGATCGGCCGCGACCTTGCCTCGGCGCGGGCCCTCAACGACGCGGTCGGCGACGATTTCCACGAAAGCCAGATCTTCCGCATCGACCACTACCTTGGCAAGGAAACGGTGCAGAACCTGATGGCGTTGCGTTTTGCCAATGCGCTCTACGAGCCATTGTGGAACTCCGCCCAGATCGATCATGTGCAGATCACGGTTGCCGAGACCGTTGGTCTTGAGGATCGCGTCACCTACTACGACAAGGCGGGCGCGCTGCGCGACATGGTGCAGAACCACATGCTGCAGCTGCTTTGCCTCGTCGCCATGGAAACGCCGTCCTCGATGGACGCCGACGCCGTTCGCGACGAGAAGCTGAAGGTGCTGCGGGCGCTGAAGCGCATCAACGGCAATGAGGCGCCCAAGCATACGGTGCGCGGCCAGTATCGCGCCGGCGCCTCGGCGGGCGGTCCGGTCAAGGGCTATGTCGATGAACTCGGCAAGGGCAGCGACACCGAGACCTTCGTCGCCATCAAGGCCGAGATCGGCAACTGGCGCTGGGCCGGCGTTCCCTTCTACCTCAGGACCGGCAAGCGGCTCGCCACCCGCGTCTCGGAAATCGTCATCGAGTTCAAGCCGATCCCCTATTCGATCTTCGGCGAGAGCGCCGGACCGATCTTCGCCAACCAGTTGGTGATCCGGCTGCAGCCCGACGAAGGCGTCAAGCAGTACATCATGATCAAGGATCCCGGACCGGGCGGCATGCGACTGCGCCAGATCTCGCTCGACATGAGCTTCGCGCAGTCCTTCGACGGGCGCGCGCCGGACGCCTATGAGCGGCTGATCATGGATGTCGTGCGGGGCAACCAGACGCTGTTCATGCGCCGCGACGAAGTCGAGGCGGCATGGAAATGGATCGACCCGATCCAGAATGCCTGGGAGAGCGCCAGGCAGGAAGCGCAGGGCTATACGGCCGGAACCTGGGGACCGTCGGCCTCCATCGCGCTGATCGAACGTGACGGACGGACATGGCACGAGAGCAATTGAGCGAGGCCCGCTACAACTGGAACGGCTTTGCCGATCGCCAGGACCTGGCGACGGCGCTTGCCGGCGAGATTGCCGATCGGCTGACCGGCGCCATCGCGGAACGCGGCACCGCGCTGCTCGCGGTCTCCGGCGGCAGCACGCCGGCGAAATTGTTCGCCGTGCTGTCGACCACTCCAATCGCCTGGGACAAGGTCACGGTGACGCTGGTCGACGAGCGCTTCGTACCGCCGTCCTCGCCGCGCTCGAATGCCGGACTGGTGGCGGCGAACCTGCTCCAGAACGAGGCCGCGGCGGCACGCTTCGTGCCGCTCTACCATGAAGCGGCAAGCATCGAGGACGCGGCGGCGGCGGACAGCGAAGCCCTGCGGTCGCTGCCCTGGCCGCTCGACGTGGTGATCCTCGGCATGGGCGGCGACGGCCATACGGCTTCGTTCTTTCCCGATGCCGGCAACCTCGAGGAATTGCTCGACCCGACCTCACAGCGGATCGTGCTGCCGGTGCACGCGGCGAGTGGCGGCGAGCCGCGGCTCACGCTGTCGATGGCGCGCATCATCGCCGCCGGCTTTGTCGCGCTGCATATCGAAGGCGACGACAAGCGCACCGCATTTGACGGCGCGATGGGGCCTGGCGCGAAAAAGCCCATCCGCAGAGTGCTCGAGGCGGCGCCGAAACCGATAGAGGTGTTCTGGGCACCTTGATTACAACATGACGGCCCCGACGGCGCTGGGAGGACGCTTGCCGGGCTCGAAAGGACGGACCATGACAGCCAGACGCGATATCGAAGCCATCACGGAACGCATTCGCCAACGTTCGAAAGCCGGCCGAGAAGCCTATCTCGGCCGCATCGCGGAGGCGTCCAGCCGCACCGCCAATCGCGCGGTGCTGGGTTGCGGCAACCTCGCCCACGGCTTTGCCGTTTGCAGCCCGTCCGAAAAGATCGCGCTTGGCGGCGACCGCGTGCCGAACCTCGGCATCATCACCTCCTACAACGACATGCTGTCGGCGCATCAGCCCTTCGAAACCTTTCCGGCGCTGATCAAGGAAGCGGCGCGCGAGGCCGGCGGCATCGCCCAGGTCGCCGGCGGCGTGCCGGCGATGTGCGACGGCGTCACGCAAGGGCAGCCCGGCATGGAACTGTCGCTGTTCTCGCGCGACGTGATCGCCATGGCAGCGGCGATCGGCCTCTCGCACAACATGTTCGACGCGGCGGTCTTTCTCGGCGTCTGCGACAAGATCGTGCCAGGGCTGGTGATCGCAGCGCTCACCTTCGGACACCTGCCTGCGGTCTTCATCCCGGCCGGACCGATGACGACCGGCCTGGCGAATGACGAGAAGGCCAAGGTCCGCCAGCTTTATGCCGAAGGCAAGGTCGGCCGTGCCGAACTGCTGGAGGCGGAGTCCAAATCCTATCACGGGCCGGGCACCTGCACCTTCTACGGCACCGCCAATTCCAACCAGATGCTGATGGAGATCATGGGCCTGCACACGCCCGGCGCCTCCTTCGTCAATCCGGGCACGCCGCTGCGCGACGCGCTGACCAGGGAAGCGGCCAAGCGTGCGCTGGCGATCACCGCGCTCGGCAATGCCTATACGCCGGTCGGGCGCATGATCGACGAGCGCTCGATCGTCAACGGCGTCGTCGGCCTGCACGCCACCGGCGGCTCGACCAACCACACCATCCACCTGATCGCGATGGCGGCCGCCGCTGGCATTGCGCTGACCTGGCAGGACATTTCCGACCTGTCGGAGGCCGTGCCGCTACTCGCTCGCGTCTATCCCAACGGGCTTGCCGACGTGAACCATTTCCATGCCGCCGGCGGGCTTGGCTTCCTGATCCGTGAGCTGCTCGACGAAGGGCTGTTGCACGAGGACGTCCAGACGGTATGGGGCGAAGGCCTGCGGCCTTACGCGGTCGAAGCGAGACTTGGCGACGATGGCGGCGTCGTGCGCGAAGCGGCGCCACTCCAGAGCGGCGACGAGAAGGTTTTGGCGCCGGCCGGGAAGGCGTTCCAGGCGACGGGTGGCCTCAAAGTGCTCAGCGGCAATCTCGGCCACGCCGTGATCAAGACCTCGGCGGTGAAGCCAGAGCGCCGGGTCATCGAGGCGCCGGCAAAGGTGTTCGACAGCCAGCAGGCTCTGAACGACGCCTTCAAGGCCGGCCAGCTTACCGGTGATTTCATCGCGGTCATCCGCTTCCAGGGCCCGAAGGCCAACGGCATGCCGGAACTGCACAAGCTGACCACCGTGCTCGGCATCCTGCAGGACCGCGGGCAGCGCGTTGCGCTGGTGACCGACGGGCGCATGTCGGGCGCTTCCGGCAAGGTGCCGGCTGCAATCCATGTGACGCCGGAAGCGGTCGAGGACGGACCGATCGCCAGGATCCATGATGGCGACGTCATCCGGCTCGACGCCGATGCCGGCACGCTGGAAGTGCTGGTGCCGGGAACGGAATTCGCACTGCGCCGCACGGCGGAAGCCGACCTCATCGGCAACGAGTTCGGCTTCGGTCGCGAGCTGTTCGCCGGCTTCCGGCAACTGGTCGGCCGCGCCGACCATGGCGCCGCTGCTTTCGGAAACGCTTGATCTCGCTTCCGGGATCGTCCAGCAAAAAGGGCGGCTTTGAGCCGCCCTTTTTCTTTTCGTCTTGTCTGGCCAGGCGCTACTGGACGGTGAGCTCGTTCCGCTCACCTGCCTTGACGGTGAAGGGCGTTTCCTTGTCGGCCTTGTCGGTGGTGAAGTTGGTCACCAGCACGTAATCGCCCGCGGCCAGCGTCGTCTGCATCTTCTCGCCGTAGGCGTAGGTCACCTGCTTGCGCTCGCCCTGGATGTTCTTCTTGGCCTCATAGATCTTGAAGCCGTCGGCGCCTGGCGCATCGACCGCCAGGACACCGGCGTTCAGCGTCACGTTGACATCGGTCATCTGCCCGACCGTGACGCTGAAAGGCTGTTCGGCGGACACGGCCTGCACGTCGACGCCCATCACGTAGTCGCCGGGCGGCAGGTCGAACTGGCTATCGGGCCCGTAGGCGTAGGTCACCTGATCGCGGGTGCCGTCGAGCTTCTTGGCCGCCTTGTACACCTTCCACCCCACATCCGTGCCGGCCTTTTCCCCGCCCTGGGTGTAGAAGGCGTTGGCCTTGGCCTTGCCGACGCCGACGATCATGTCCTTGTCGACGACCTGGCCGGCGACGAGCTGCATCGTCTCGCTCGCCTCGCCGGCCCCCAGCTGCACGGTGACCTTGGTCTCGCCGGTCGGGACAACGAACCTGACCTCCCCATAGTTGGCGTCCGACGTTCCGCCGGGATAAGCGATGCTGATCTGCGCGCCGCGGTCGACATCGGCGCCGGGCGCCGGCCGCGCATGGATGGAAATCTCAGCGGCGTTGAGGTTGAGCGCCGGCTGCGTTGCCGTATCGGCCGTCAACGAGACCTTCTGCTCGGCCCTGGCGGCGCCGCTGGTGGCGACGACGATATAGTTGCCGGCAGCAAGGTGGAATTTGACGGTGTTATAGCCGTAGTCGACATGCTCGCCGCCGGTTCCCTTGGCATCGTCCTTGAAGATTTCATAGTAGACGTCGGACTTCGGAGCCTCGCCACCCTCCTTCAGCAACGCTGTCGGGATGAGATTGTAGTCAAGCTCCGCCGCCTTCGGCGCAGGCGCGGGAGCCGGCGCCGGTTCTGGAGCCGGCGCAGGGGCCGGAGCCGCGACGGTCTCGACCAGAGCTTCCTGCAGCGCCTTCTCGTCGGACGCCTGGATGTACTTGCCGCCGGTATTCTCGGCGAGACAGGCGATCTGCTTGCCTTCATCGGCCGTCAGGCCGAAGCCGACGACATCGGCGGTGAAGTCGACTCCGCTTTGCTTGAGCTCCTTGCCGAGCGCGCAAGGATCGCCGCCGCAGGTCTCCAGCCCATCGGTGATCAGCACCACCGTTGCCTTGTCCTCGGTGTATTTCAGCGCTTCGGCGGCCTGCTTGACGGCTGCCGTCAGCGGCGTCTTGCCGAGGAATTTCATGCTGTCGGCCGCCGCCGAAATGGCGCTGGCGGAGCCGGCCTGCGGCGGTACGATGAGTTCGATGTCGTCGCAGCTGCCCTTGGTGCGATGGCCGTAGGCCATGAAGCCGATCTCGTCATCGGCCGGCACGGACTGCAGCACCGTGCGCAGCGATTCACGCGCGATTTCCAGCTTCGGCTTGCCGTCGATCTGGGCCCACATAGAGCCCGAAGCGTCCAGAATGATGATGACCTTGTTGGCTGCAAAGCCAAGGGTGGTCATCGACAAAAGGAGGGCCGCCGCAGCGACGCTCCGTATCAGTCCCGCCATGGATGTCTCCTGATTTGATCCCTCGTCCGCGCCCGGAAAGCTATTTTAGGTAGCCTGCGGAGACAAGCTGCAAAGCTGATTCATATCGCGCAAAAAGTGTGCAGCGGTTTTGCGTTCAGCACGACCCGTTCTTGGACTCAGGCGCCCGGCACTTGTGCCGGGACAAAGCCCTCGACCTCGACGATCGACCGATAGCGCGGATCGGCGCGCAGGCTTTTGAAGGCCGGATCGATGCGCACACCGAGCAGATCGTCCTCCTTGCGCCTCGCCGATTCCTCGAGATAACGGATCGCGTCGTCGCTGCGACCGAGCATCGCGGCGGTGGTGGCGACCTTGTATGCAGGTTCGCGATCACGCTGATATTGCCGCAGTTGCTCGGCGAACATCGCCTTCAACAAGCCATCGCCACCTTCCCCATCGAGACCCTGTTCGGCGGCATCGGCGACGGCCCGGCGGGCATCGTTGCCGGAGATGACGGCGGCAACCCGGTACTCGCGCAGGAAATCGCTCCAGCGATGCTGGTCGAGATAGATGGTGGCGAGATATTCGGGCGGCGAGCGCAGATTGGGCTCTGCTTCGGCGAGCGGCTGCAGGATCGCCAGGGCCTCGTCGGCGCGCCCGGCATGGAACAGGATGAGCGCCTTGTTGGCCAGGATGCTGCGCGACTGCGGGTTGAGCTCCTGCGCCTTGCCGATTTCGCTCAGCGACCGTTCCGTCTCTCCGGCAACCATGAGCGTCAGCGCGTACCAATGATGGGTCTGGGCGGAAGCCGGATCAAGCCGGATGGCCCGCTCGAACAGCACGCGCGAGCGGGAAAAATCCTTGTCCCAGTAGAACGCCGCGAAAGCGAGCGCCGCATAGCCGCCGGCATTGTCGGGATCGAGCGCGATGGCGCGGTTGGCGGCGGCCTGTGCCTTCGGATAGGCATCCCTTGCCGGCATCAGCGTGAACTGGCTGACCATGTTATAGGTGTCAGCCAGCTTGGCGTAGGCGTCGGCGTATTTGGGATCCAGCGTGGTCGCCTCGGTGAGCAACTGCATGGCGCGGTTCAGCCCGCTCGCCTGTCTTGTCTCCAGATAGTAGACGGCGTCGAGATAGAGATCCTGGACCTTGGGATCCGGCCTGTAGGCGGCGCGGCCTGGCAGGATGGGAGCGTCACGCATCGAAGCGATGCCGGCGACGGCCACAACGGCCAAGAGCGCGATGGCGCCGGCAATGATGAGAGCCGGCCGGCGGGAGCCAGGCACCCGCGAGACCCGGCCGGTATCGGCAGCCAGAGCCTGCGGCACCTCACCAGGCTCGGCGACGGCAGGCTCAGGCGCGTCAGCCGGTGCCGCCCTGTCGCCCCGCAGCCATTGCTCGAGTTCATCGGTATAGGCAAAGACGAGATTCCTCGCCCCGCCGGAAATCCGGTGGACCGGCAGGCCGCGCTGGCGTTCCCAACGCCGTACGGTGCGCTCGTCGCGGCCGAAGAAGGCAGCGATTTCCTTCCAGTCGTTCAGCCGACGGTCACGCCTGCTCGCCAAAGCCTGCCCCACTGACGCTCTTTGTCCTGACGCAATTCCGAACGGAAAACCGCGTCGCACTTTTCCTGGAATTGCTCCAAACGCCCGTATCTGCCCGTATTCGCCGGTCGCCCCCACGACCGCCTTGCGCCTAGCATTCGCCAATACTGAAGCGAACCGACGGCACATCCCGGCGGCCAGATTTGCTTGCGCTGCGATGGATTTCAACCCGGCGAAAATGCGGGGGTCGGCGCAGCTTGACGGAGCGGCGTCTTCCGATGGCAATCAGTAAGTGGTGCGCCGCTCTTCCGATGGCGGGCGGCCGAACTGCAGCCTGTAGCTCTGCGCGAAATAGGAATGCGAGGTGAAGCCGGTGGCGATCGCCACGTCGAGGATCGGCATATTGGTCTGGCGCAGCAGTTCGCGCGCCCGTTCCAGCCTCAGCCGCATGTAGTAGCGGCCAGGCGTGACGCTGAGATGGCGCAGGAACAGGCGTTCGACCTGGCGCACCGAAAGGCCTGCCGATTTGGCGAGCTGCACCGCAGACAGCGGCTCGTCGAGATGATCGGCCATCAGTTCGACGATGCGCCGCAGCTTCTCCGACTTGCCGGTGAGATCCCGCTCCGGCCCGACGCGCTGGCGGTCGCCGGCCGAGCGGATACGCTCGTGCTGGAACTGGTTGGCAACACCGTTGGCAAGGTTGGAGCCGAAATCGCCACGCACAATCTCGAGCATCAGGTCGATCGAGGTGGTGCCGCCGGCGCAGGTGTAGCGCTTGCGGTCGATCTCGAAGACATTGCCGGTGCAGTTGATATCGGGAAAGCGCTCCATGAAGCCGGCGCGGTTTTCCCAATGGATGGTGCAGCGATAGCCGTCGAGCTGTCCGGCTTCGGCCAGCAGGTAGGAGCCGACCGACAGCGCGCCGAGCGCATTGCCACGGCGGCCCCAGCTGCGCAGCGCGGCCAGCACCTTACTCTTGCCGGGGAATTCGGTGGTCAGCCCAACCGAGACGAACAGGATGTCGACCGGCGGCATGTCGGCCACGGAATAATCGATCTTCAGCGGCAGGCCGTTCGAGGCCATGACCGCATCGCCATCAGCCGAAATCGTCGTCCAGCCATAGAAATCGCGGCCGAGCAGGCGGTTCGCCGAGCGGAAACAGTCGATAGCCGCGGCCAGCGAGAACATCGAGAACTTGTCGACCAGCAGGAAGCCGAACTGGCGGCCACCCTGAACGGGATCGTTCGTGATCGGCCGTTCAACGGGAGCAGTCAGGTTCGGCAATGCAGGGGCTTTCTCAAATCAGAAGGACGGCCGCTTCAGCCCGGCCGCGAGGTAGGCGGAAGCTACAGTGTTCGCCATCAGCATGGCAATGGTCATCGGCCCCACACCGCCCGGGACCGGCGTGATGGCGCCGGCGACCTTGGCTGCCTCGGCGTAGGCGACGTCGCCCACCAGGCGGCTCTTGCCTTCACCCTTTTCGGGCGCCGGGATGCGGTTGATGCCGACGTCGATGACGGTCGCGCCGGGCTTCACCCAGTCGCCCTTGACCATCTCCTGACAGCCGACGGCAGCGACCAGGATATCGGCGGTGCGGGCAAGCGCCGGCAGGTCCTTGGTGCGGCTATGGGCGATGGTGACCGTGCAGTTGGCGGCGAGCAGCAGATTGGCCATCGGCTTGCCGACGATGTTGGAACGGCCGACGACGACGGCGTTGAGGCCGGACAGGTCCTTGCCGCGCACGCGCTCGATCAAGAGCATGGAGCCCGCCGGCGTGCAGGGCACGAACGCCGTCTCGAGCTCGCCAGTGCCGAGCTTGCCGACATTGATGAAGTGGAAGCCGTCGACATCCTTTTCCGGCGCGATCGTCTGGATGACCTTGCCGGCGTCGATGTGGCCGGGAAGCGGCAACTGCACGAGGATGCCGTGGATCGACGCATCGGCGTTGAGGTCGCCGACGATCTTCAGCAGTTGTTCCTCGCTGGTGTCGGCCGGCAAGGTATGCTGGAGCGAATGGAAGCCGCATTCCTTGGCGGTGCGCGATTTCGAGGCGACATAGACCTGACTGGCCGGATCCTCGCCGACAATGACCACCGCCAGACCCGGCTTGGTGGCGCCCTTGGCCGAAAGCTCCGACGTCAGCGCCTTGACCTTCGAAACCACATCCTCGGCGACACGCTTTCCGTCAATCACTTCGGTCATCACGAACTCTCCGTTTTGAGGCCGCATCGATGCACGCCCCATGCCTCAATCCGGCATCTCGATCTGCCAACGCAAAGTGCGGCAGCTGATATGCCGCGCGGCATTTTCACGAAAATTCGACAAGGCAATCCCGTCAAAGCGTCGTCGGATGCCGTAAACCCGAAACCGGTCGCTTTTATCGAGGGTCGAGCGGTTAAGAAATACGGGCGCTTAGAAATAGCGGCGGCGCGTGCGGCTTTCGGTGAGCTCGCGGACCGCCTGGCGAAATTCGCGCAGGCTGGCGCGGATCTCGTCGATCTGGCCCTGCTGATCGGCGGGCGACTGGCGAGCCTCGCCCGTGGTTGGCGACTGCGGATGATAGGATGCCGGCGATGCCGAATAATGATCCTCGTAGGGATCGGGCCGCGTATGGTCGGGCCGATAGGAATAGCCTTGGTCGTATGGCGGCTGGAAGGTCTCCCGCGCCG
>Ga0105237_10009744_pt1 | contig 10279 bp, 4 predicted proteins | sample KBSC24metaG_FD_81520 | JGI IMG/M metagenome (GOLD analysis project Ga0105237, IMG submission 81520) | Corn rhizosphere microbial communities from Kellogg Biological Station, Michigan, USA - KBS C2-4 metaG | ecosystem: Host-associated > Plants > Roots > Rhizosphere > Soil | place: Michigan, USA... | reverse complement strand
CGCAAAGTCATGCCCATGGGCACGGCGAGCAATTCACGCATGTATGAACCTTATCCAATCTATATCGACCATGCCGAAGGCTCGAGGGTTTGGGACATCGATGGCAACGAATATATCGACCATAACCTCTCGTTTGGCGCCACGGTAGTCGGGCACTGCAATCCAACCGTGATGAAGGCGGTCACAAAACAGCTCACGATCGGCACGATGTACGGAATGTCTCACGGCAACGAATCCGACCTTGCCGAAGAAATCTGCCGCCGTTTTCCGTTTCTTGACCGTGTGCGATTTTCGAATAGCGGCACTGAATCGACGCTGCATGCGCTTCGTCTGGCGAAGGCTTTCACCGGCAAGCCGAAGATCGTGAAGATGGAGGGTGCGTACCACGGCCTCCACGATGCCGTGATGGTCTCGGTGAAACCTGGCGCAGACCGCTGGGGCGATTCCTGCATTCCTTCTCCTGTGCCGGCAAGTGCCGGCGTTTACATGGACGACGAGCCTAACACTCTGGTGGCGCAATTCAATGACGCCGGGTGCTTGGAGAAAGTCCTGCAGCAATCGAAGGGCGAAGTTGCGGCCGTCATCATCGAGCCCGTGATGATGAATATTGGTGTGTTGCCGCCGAAGCCCGGTGACCTAGAGGCAGTTCGTAAACTTTGCACTCAGCACGGCGCATTGCTGATCTTCGACGAAGTGAAGACCTCGTCCATGAGCTACGGCGGAGCTGCCGAGTTCTACCGCATCGTTCCTGACATCGTTTGCCTCTCGAAATCCATCGGCGGCGGATTGCCCCTCGCGGCATTCGCGTTCACCGAAGAGATATCGCAAGTGATCGAGAAGCGCAAGATGATGCATGCAGGAACCTACAACGCAAACCCGGTTGTAATCGCTGCGGGACTTGCGGCACTTCGCGATGTCCTTACTCCCGACAAATACGAAGGCATGCGCTCGCTAAGCGATAAACTTGCCGCCGGCTATCGCCAGATCCTCAGCAAAGCCGGCGTCCCGGGAATTGTGACCAATGCCGGTATCAATGGCGCGGTCACGTTCGGCGTCGAATCGGTTTCGAACTATCGCGAGTGGAGCAAGATGAACACCGACATGTGGACCGCGTTCTGGTTCGGCATGGTCAATCGCGGCGTGATCGCACAGCCGTATTGGTGGGATGAACAGTGGACCATGTCCATCGCTCACACCCAGGCTGACGTCGACAAGCATCTCGCGACGCTTGAGGAGGTCGCGACGAAAGGTCTTTCGTACGTATGATTGTCCTCAAATTCGGCGGTAGCTCACTGGAATCAGCGGAAGCGATTGAACGGGTGGCGCGGATTGTTCGCAGCAGGATCGCGCGCCATCCGGCAGTGATCGTATCGGCTCACGGCAAGGCGACAGATAACCTGCTCGCGCTGGCCAAAGATGCTGCCGAGGGACACCACGCCCCTTCCGTGGAGCGCTTCAATGCTTTGGAGTCGTACCACTCAGCGTTGGCTGCAGCGGTTGTGGCGGACCACGATCGTAAGGCCCTCGACAGCTTTCTGAACGCGCATTTTCACGAATTGTTTAATGCTGTCGAGCGCTTGCGTGGCTCCGGAAAATTGTCGGAGCAAGGGCTAGCTGAAATCACCAGTTTCGGTGAGCGCCTGTCGAGCGGGATTATGGCACTGGCGCTCCGTAAAGCTGGCATTGAAACCGCACACCTGGACGCACGCGTGCTGGTGCGCACCAATGATTGCTATACAAACGCAACGCCTGTCTTGGATGAAAGCTGCGCCAGAATCAGGCGGGCGATTTTCTCCTTAGACAGCCAGACAATCCCCGTCCTTGGTGGTTTCATTGGTTCCACGCCTACTGGCGTGACTACTACGCTGGGTCGCAACAGCTCAAACCTGAGCGCCGTATTAGTCGGTGCTGCAGTCGATGCGGAAGAAGTCGAAATCTGGACCGATGTGGACGGAGTGTACGCTCATGACCCGCGGCTAGTCACAGACCAGTCGCCGGTCGAAACGCTCTCCTTCGAGGACGCCGCGACCATGGCTGCGCATGGCGCGAAGGTGTTTCACCACGGGGCGGTAATGCTGGCGCAGCAGGAGAACATTCCAATCTGGATCAAGAACTCGCGCAATCCACAAGCGCGTGGCACAAAGGTGTGCGCGCAGAATGCGATTGCATCCAAGGCTAGCGCGAAACAGTTCTTCCCCCAGGCCGCCGCTGCGGAAAGCGGAGTCGCATAAGCGCTGCCCCTTCGACGCACCTTGTAGTTTTTTGTTAGGTTGATACCCGCTTCACCCGCACCGACTCGCGCTGCACCGCAGTAATCGGTGCATCTTTGAACTTTCCATTCCTGCCCTGAGCTTCAATGGCAACGCACAGTTCCGCCACGGTGGGATTCTCGAACAGAACACGCAACGGCAGTTCCACGCCAAAGTGATTACGTACACGAGAGATGACCTGGATCGCCATCAGCGAGTGGCCACCCAGTTCAAAGAAATTGTCATTAATACCGATTGGCGAAAATCGAAGTACCTCGGACCACAGGCTGGCAAGCTTCTCTTCTTTTTCATTGCGCGGAGCTACAAAAGCCTCCGCGACGTCTACGCTCTTCTGCTTCGGAGCGGGAAGTGCCTTGCGGTCTACCTTGCGGTTTGCGCTCAGCGGGATCTTGTCCAGCACCTCGAAGGCCGCCGGAAGCATATAGGCCGGCAGTTTGCCCTTCAGCGAAGCGCGAACGTCGTGAATGTCCATGGCGACGCCTGCTTTCGCGACGACGTAAGCCACCAGTCCCAAATCGCCTGGGCCAAGTTCACGGGCGATCACCACGACCTGCTCGATTGACGTATTCTTCGCGATGGCGGCTTCGACCTCACCGAGTTCAATTCGGAAGCCGCGAATCTTCACTTGATTGTCCACGCGCCCAAGGAACTCGACATTGCCGTCGGGCAGATAACGCGCCGCGTCACCGCTGTTGTACAGTTTTGCGTTGGCAACCTTGCTGAACGGATCAGAGACAAATTTCTCCACAGTCAGCTCAGGGCGCTTAAGGTAGCCGCGCGCTACGCCGGGTCCGCCGATGTAAAGCACGCCAGGAATTCCAACCGGGCAAGGCTCCATGTGACGGTCGAGAACGTAGGTTGTGTTGTTTGGAATCGGCTTGCCAATGGCCACAAAGCCGGCGCCGCGAAGCCGCTGGGGCGTGATGTCCATGTACGTGCTGTCGATCGTGGCCTCAGTCACGCCATAGGTATTGATGACGCGCACTTTGGGATCGCAAATTCCCAGCGTGGCGCGCGCGTCGGCAGTGCTCCAAGCGTCCGAACTGCAGACCAGCACGCGCATGAAGTCGATCTTCTGATTTGTTTGCTGCAGATATGCGGTCAGCGTTTTCAGAACCGCGGGAACGAATTCCGCACAGGTGACCTTCTCGCGCTGTAGCAGTTGGTAGAGACCCTCGGGATTGAGCAGCAGTTCCATCGGGCAGATCACGAACTTCGAGCCGGAACAGAGCGTGCGAATCAGGTCCGAACTGAAGACGTCGAACGAGAAGTTCGCCATCAGCAGCCAGGGGTTGTCGGGCGACCCGATCCCGTAGCTTTGCTTGTATCCATAAAACAGGGTCGCAAAACCGCCATGATTGATCATGACGCCCTTGGGCACACCAGTAGAACCGGACGTGTACACCACATATGCAAGGCTGTCCGGCGTGAGTTCGCATGTGGGATTTTCTTTGCTCTCGGCCGCAATCTTAGGCCAGTCGCCGTCAATGGTGATGATCTCCGCTGTCGTCTCCGGGAGCCGCGGCAGCAAGCTAGTCTGCGTGATGACCACTGGGCATTCTGAGTCCGGAATAATGACCGGCAGACGCTCTTTGGCGTACATTGCGTCGAGCGGAACATAAGCCCCCCCGGCCTTCATAACGCCCATCACGCCAAGCACCATTTCGGGCGAGCGCTCTACGCAAACGACGACGCGCTTCTCCGGTCCTACACCGCGCTTCTTTAAATAGTGTCCAAGCTGGTTGGCGCGTTCGTTCAGTTCGCGATAGGTGAATCCTCGGTTCTCGCAAACGACCGCGGAATTGTCTGGATGTAATGCCGCCTGCTTTTCGAACATCTGCGGAACGAGCATGCCTTCGGTCTCGACCTGCTCAATCTCGTTCCACGTGTAGATGATTTTGTGGCGCTCTTGGGCAGAGAGCAAGGGCAACGCCGAAATTCGGCGATCAGGATTCTCGACAATGCCCTGTAGCAGATTCTGGAATTGGTTCGCCAGGCGCTGCATCGTGCTCGGTTCGAACAGAGCCGAGCAGTACTCGATGTTGCACATCAAGTCGTGCTTGAGTTCCGTCATGCCAAGCGTCATGTCGAACTTGGCCACGCCGCGATCGATGATGATGGGCGTGATCTCCATGCCGGGCAGGTCAATGCCTAGGTCTTTGTGCTCGCCGACCGAGAACATGACCTGATACATCGGGCTGTAGCTCAAGTCGCGTTGCGGCTGCATTTCCGTGACGAGTTTTTCGAACGGCAGATGCTGATGCGAATACGCAGCCAGCGCAACTTCTTTCGTGTGCGTCAACAGTTCGCGGAACGTCGGGTCTCCACCCATGTTCATCCGGAGCACGACCGAATTCGAGAAATATCCGATCAGCGGTTCGAGTTCGGTACGGCTGCGCCCGGAAACCGGTGTACCGATCAGCATGTCTTCCTGTCCGGACCAACGCCAGAGTAGCGTGCCGAAGGCCGCCAGCATGGTCATAAACATCGTGGCGCCTTCTTTGCGGCACAGCGCCTTGAAGTTTTCCAGCATGCCGTCCGGACAGCGCAGGAACTGGCGCGCACCCTCGAAGCTTTGCGCCGCCGGACGTGGATTGTCCGTCGGCAATTCCAACAGCATCGGCGCGCCCGCAAGAGTGTCTTTCCAGAAGCTCAGGTGCTGATTCAATACATCGCCCGACATCCAGTCGCGCTGCCAGACAGCGTAGTCGGAATATTGAATCGGTAGCGGAGGCAGATTTACAGTCTTGCCTTCGCACGCCGCGACATAAAAAGTTTTTAGTTCTCGGAAAAGTACAGCCTTCGATTGTCCGTCTGACGCGATGTGATGGGAAACGAGCAACAGAATGTGTTCGTTCTCATCCATCTTCATCAGGATGGTCCGGAGCATCAGATCATGGACGAAGTCGAACTTGCGCTTGCCTTCCTCGACGAGAATGCGATTGGCTTCAGCTTCGCGCTCCGCCGCAGGCATCTTGCTCAGATCGATGATGTTGAGGTTCACCTTGGCCGACGGCGACACGAACTGCATGGGATGGCCATCTACTTCCTGGTAGGTTGTGCGCAGCACCTCGTGGCGCTCTACGATTTTGTTCAAAGCATACTCAAGGGCCTCGACGTTCAGCGGCCCCTTCATGCGCAGCGCCCGCGGCACGTGATAGGCACTCGTGTCGATCAAGTGATCGAGCAGCCACATTAGTTCCTGGGCGAACGAAAGCGGGCAAGGACCTTGCGCGGTGCGATGCGGGATGAGCTGTTGTTTCGCGGCGGCGGCGCGCTTTTCCATCAGGCGCTTTTCCAGCAGCGCGCGCTTCTCCGCCGAAAGATTGCTCATCAAGGTGGTTACATCAGCCATCTATCGCTCCTCCAATTCCGCCAACTCCGCCAGCATTGCCGCCATTTCGTCGTCGTTCGTGTCCTGCATAAGTAGCTCGCTGATGCGCGAAGCCACTTCCTTCACGCTTGGCGACTCAAACAGGAACCGAGGAGTCATCTCGATCTGAAATCGGTCACGCAGTCGAGTGACTACGCGCGCAGCCAGTAGGGAATGACCTCCCAACTCAAAGAAGTCGTCGTGAAGGCCCACCGTGCGGACCTCCAGCACTTCGGAGAAGATTTCAGCAACCGCTTGCTCCACCGGAGTCGATGGCGCAACGAACTCGCGCGCCAGTTCCGGACGAGCATCGTCAGGCAGCGGCAACGCACTACGATTCAGTTTGCCGTTCGGCGAAACCGGGAGCTTCTCCAGAACCATAAAGGTCGCCGGCACCATGTACTCGGGCAACTTCGTCTTCAGAAATGCGCGCAGGTCCGCAAGGGACGGCTCTGCGCCCGGTCCAACCACAAGATATCCAACCAGGCGCTTGTCGCCGGAGTGGCTGGCTTTCACATCGGCGACCGCTTGGCGAATGCCCGCAAATTGCATGAGAACGCTTTCGATTTCGCCGAGTTCAATGCGGAACCCGCGCAGTTTCACCTGGTGATCGAGACGCCCCAGACATTGAATGACGCCATCCGGACGGAATCGTCCGAGGTCGCCGGTGCGGTACATGCGCGCGCCGCTTACGAACGGATCATTTACGAATCTTTCCGCCGTCAATTCCGGGCGATTCAGATAGCCACGAGCCACGCCGGCGCCGGCAATGCAGATTTCTCCGGGCACGCCGATAGGTGTGTGCTGTTGAAATGCGTCCAGAATGTAGATTTGCGTGTTGTCGATGGGACGACCAACGAGCACCGTGCCATCGGAACTGCTGACTTTGTGAATCGCCGAGTAAACGGCTGTTTCCGTGGGACCGTAGAGGTTCCACAACGCGGCGCAGCGAGGCACGAGCTCCTTCGCAAGGTCCCAGCTCAATGCTTCGCCCCCACTGAGCAACTTGAAGGTGGAACTGCCTTTCCATCCGGCATCCACGAGGCTGCGCCAGGTTGAAGGCGTGGCGTGCATTACGGTGACGCCGGCGCGCGAAATAGTTTCCGTCAATGCGCTTGGATCGCGAGTGGTATCTGCATCGACGATTACAAATTTTGCCCCTACCGACAGTGGCAGATAGAAATCCAGAACTGACGCGTCGAAAGACATGGAAGCGACACCAAGGTATGCGTCATTCGATCCAACCTGGAACGTCCTCTGAACGTAGCCAATAAAGTTCGCCACGTTGCGGTGCTCAAGTTGGACGCCCTTCGGCCGCCCGGTAGAGCCAGACGTGTAGATCACGTAACTCAGATTTGCGCGCGTGACACTTGTCTTCGGGTTCGCCCTGCTTTGCTTTGCGAGTTCTAGTGCATCGCGATCCAAACATACGGCCTTCGCACCATGCGTCGAAATCGTGTCGACAAGCGTGGAGTCGGTTACTAGCACCTCGGCGCCGCAATCCTGCAGCATGAACTCCACCCTGTCACGCGGGTAAGCAGGATCAATAGGGACGTAAGCGCCATCGGCTTTCATGATGCCCATTAATGCAATCAGCATTTCCGGCGAGCGGTTCACGTAGACACCAACTCGGGAATCAGGCTTCACACCGAGCCCGATCAGGTGGTGTGCGAGTTGATTTGCCCGTTCATTGAACTCGCGATAGCTCAGCTTGCCGTCTTTGAATTGCAACGCGACCGCGGCTGGCGTGCGAGCAACCTGGTCTTCAAACAACTGGTGCAGGCAACCATCGAGTTTGTCGTGCGCGGTGTCGTTCCATGCGGCCAGTTGTTTTTGTTCTTCCGGAGCGCAGATGACGAGCTTCGTAATCGGCCGAGCGGGATCGGCCACAATCGATTCGAGCAGCGTGCGGTACTGCGCAAGGAACCGGTCGATGGTTGTCTTGCTGAACAGGTCGGTACGGTATTCGAGCTTCACCTTCAGACCCGCAGCATCTTCCGCAAGGATGAGGATGAGGTCATTTTTTGCGGTCGGAGTGTCGTAATCGAGAATCTCGAGTTTCAGCCCCTGCATTGCCGGCGGCGGAGGCGGCGCGGTTTCAAGAATGAAGATTGTCTGAAACACCGGGGCGCGGCTCATATCGCGGCCGTGCTCGAGTTCCTCAACCAGACTCTCAAAAGGGAGGTCCTGATTGTCGTAAGCGTCGAGCGCGACTCTTTTGGTGCGCTGCAGAAGGTCGCGGAAACTCGGATTCCCGGACAGATCGGTGCGCACCGCCAGCATGTTGACGAAGTCACCGATCAGAGGTTCGAGTTCTGCGCGAACGCGCCCGGCGATGGGAGTTCCGACGACGATATCGTCCTGCCCGGAGTAGCGCGCGAGCATGACCTGAAACGACGCGAACAGGGTCATGAACAGGGTGACGCCTTCGCGGTGGCTCAGGGCCTTCAGATTCGTGAGCAGCGTGGCAGGGAAGACGCAGAGTTCGGTTACGCCTTCAAAGCCCTGCACCGCGGGGCGGGGGAAGTCGGTTGGAAGTTCCAGGAGCGCTGGTGCGCCCTCAAGTTGTTTCTTCCAGTAGACGGCCTGTTTCTGCAGGCGTACGCCTTTCACCCATTCTTTCTGCCATGCGGCAAAATCAGAGTATTGAATGGGCAGAGCCGCCATCACAGCTGTGGCGTTCGATAGTGCGGCGTTGTAAAACGCCGCCAGTTCGCGGAACATGACGCCCTTTGACCAGCCGTCGGAAGCAATGTGATGGCTCATGACCACCAGGACGTGTTCCTCTGCCGCGAGCCGAATCAGCGTCGCGCGAAGCATCAGGTCAGACGAAAGGTTGAAAGGACGCTTGACCTCGGCTATCACCACATCGTCCAGCTTCGCTCTTCTTTGGCTTTCCGGTGTCAGCGAGAGATCGATGGACGTCAATTGCACCGAGCGAGCTGGTTGGACCACCTGCACTGGCTCTGCCTGGGCCATCTTGAAAACTGTTCGCAGTATCTCGTGTCGCTCTGCGAGAGAATCCAACGCACTCTGTAGAGCTTGAACACTGAGCGTTCCGGTGAGTCGGAAAACGCGCGGCACGTTGTAGGCGCAGGATCCGGGTGAGAATTGATCCAGAAACCACAGTCGCTGCTGGGCAAACGAGAGCGGCGCTTCCGTTTGATTGCGACGTGGCATGACATCAGCATCCTTCGCCGCGTTCTGGCGCAGTCGTGCCTCCAGCAGTGCTTTCTTTGCCGCGGAGAGTTCCGGCTTTTGACTTGTGCCTTCGTTGCCCATGCTCAGCCTCGTCCCTCGACTATTGCGCGACCGCCGCCACCTGCGCTGGCACCGGATTACACCAATGCGCCAGGTCCCTGCCTAACAAGTCTCCTAACCGGAACACGTCATCGCGAAATTCATCCTGTAGCGTGATGCGGATGGCCGAGGGAATACGCGGCGGCTGCTTGCGGTTCAGTTCTGCGGTGCGATCGATGAACTTTCGAACGTATTTCATGCGCCAGGCGATTGGGCCCGGTAAGTACGCTTCTGACTGCGTAGTCTTGTACTTGGTCTTATTCAGGAAACGCTCGAGCGCGGGCAGTGTTGGTACGTAGGACTCTTTGAATCGCTTCTTCATGTCAGGGACAAATGACGAGTCAACCTCGAGAATCTCGAATACCTCTTTGATTAACTGCAACGGATTCTTTTGCAGGTCTTCGTAGAGGTAGACTCGCACCTGATCGCGACCAAACATGTCGAAGTATCGCTTGACCTGCTCATAGTAAAAACCCATGGCTTTGAAGTGCCAGAGCGGATTCCATTTCTGGCGGATCCGCTCGGGCTCAAGCCGCAATGCTTCCTCGAATGGGCGCGGCTCGCGGCCCTGGCGCACCGTGTGAAGGTAGGCAGAATAAGCACGGTCGGCCGGGTTGCGCAGCACAGCGAACATTTTGGCATTGGGAACGTACTTCTTAATCTGCTCAGGCGCTTTGGGCAGGTACAAATAAAAGATGCTGGCTTCGCCGACCGCCTTTGCATCTTTTGCATTCTCGAAAAGTGCGGTATAGGTCTTCAGATCCGTGATCGTTTTGCTGTGATACGCGCGGTGCTCGTCGTAAGGACCGTTGTAAAGGAGCTCCGGTCCCTCGTTGCCAAAAAACGTCGGCTCTTTAGGCGTACTCATGAAAACCTGCGGATGCTGGTGCAAGTAGGAATACAGCGAAGTGGTTCCACACTTTGCTGATCCAATGATTAAGAAATTTGGCAGTGTCATGGTTTCCCTATAAACAAACTCCTACGAAGCGGCCACGCCGTTCTGCCGCAGGTTGGCACCCTCGGTTCGGAGGTGGCGAACTTCTTCGTCGGACAAGTTTTCTACTTCCGAAATCATTTCGCGTAACGCCGGCTCTTCCGTTTCATCGAGCAGCGTGTCCATCAAGGCTGTTGCCATTCCGGCAATGGTTGGATATTCGAACAGCAGGCGCAATGAGATGCTCAGGCCGAGCCGGCTGCGCAACAGCATGATGACGCGCGTTGCCAGCAGCGAGTGCCCGCCAATCTCGAAGAAATTCTCATTGACTCCCACGCGCTCCAGGCCAAGGACTTCTTTCCAAACGCTGGCAACTTCTTCTTCGAGGGGTGTTTCGGGAAT
>Ga0105237_10009743_pt1 | contig 10280 bp, 6 predicted proteins | sample KBSC24metaG_FD_81520 | JGI IMG/M metagenome (GOLD analysis project Ga0105237, IMG submission 81520) | Corn rhizosphere microbial communities from Kellogg Biological Station, Michigan, USA - KBS C2-4 metaG | ecosystem: Host-associated > Plants > Roots > Rhizosphere > Soil | place: Michigan, USA... | reverse complement strand
GCGGCGATCATCGTGTCGGGTGGGCGCGGCATGGCGAACAATCCCAAAGACGCCCCCGCTGGCGTTGATGGCGACGCAAAAGCCATCTGGAAAGCTAAAGACGGCTTCGAGCATGTCATTCAGCCGCTGGCGGATTCGCTTGGCGCGGCAGTCGGCGCAAGCCGCGCAGCCGTTGATGCCGGATACATCCCCTACGCCCATCAGGTCGGGCAAACGGGCAAAACCGTCTCGCCGGATTTGTACATCGCCTGCGGGATTTCCGGCGCGATTCAGCACCAGGCCGGGATGCGTACCAGCCAGATCATTGTCGCCATCAACAAGGACAAGGACGCGCCGATCTTCAAGATGGCGCGCTACGGCTTGGTTGGCGATCTCTACCAGATCGTCCCCGCGCTCACCGCTGAAATCAAAAAGCGGCTGGGCAAGTAAATCGGCTAATTACTTTAAAAGCGGCAGGCCGACTGCATAATCGGCCTGCTGCTTTTTATTTGCCGCGAAAAAACAGCATGTAATCCGTGAATTCCGGCTCACCCGCCTTCTCATCGAGATCAAAATCTGCTATAATTCTGAATGTGACACGGGGGTGAACTAGATTCGACGTTTGAGGCTGAGACCGTGTTGCAGGCCGGAGCGCCTAACTCCGTTAAAATGGGCAAGGCTATAAATGCCAAGAACAACGATACTGCTTTCGCTTTCGCAGCCTAAAACTGTAAAGTAGAAGGTGCTGGGCCATAGTAGCCCATGCCGTTCGCCCCATCCGTCCTCGTCCGGGTGGTTTGGCGGGCGTCACTAATGACGGGGTGCTGTCGCTGTCACGCCGATAACCAGCGACCTAAGAACCATCGGCTAGCCGAGCGCGTACCGAGTTGGCTGGGGCTACGCTCTGCGAAACTGAACAGCCGAATAAGCCTGTAGACGCATTGCCTCGAATCTTACGGACGAGGGTTGCGACGCCCTCCACCTCCAAGACAAACACAACGACCCCGCTCAATGAGCGGGGTCGTTGTGTTTATCCTCCTGAAAACACCGCCTTGATCGCTTCCAGATACGCCAGCCCATAAACCGTATCCGGCTCCAGATAGCTGCCCTCTGTCCATTCATTCCACGCATTGATATTGAAGATTTTATGTGGTTGAGTCTCCAGAAACGCCTTGACATCTTCCAGCGCGGTTCGAAACGCTTCCGGCGTATTCCCGCCGAACGTCGGCGTAAACGGATAATTCAGGCGATCAAATTGGTCGGATTGAACCGTGCGCGGACTGGAATCCCACCCCATCGTGACATTGGGATAATACGGCAGGCCATATTCTGCGGCGGCTTGCCGATTATAAGGCTTCATTTGCTCACGAACGTGATCATAGTCCGTCACCGGGAAGTCGGTGAAATCGATGTGATGCACCCAGACGTAGGAAGTCACGCTGTCAAAGCCCAGCAGCTTAAGCATCTCACGCGGATTGGCAAGGCGCGTTTCGCCGGGCAGCAGTTGTACCCCCCATACCACCGCATTCAGATGCAGATCAGGGAAACCAGCCGCGCGAGTTTTCGTCCGAAACCGTTCGAGTGCCTGCTGTGCGTGATCAAGCCCGCCCAAACCTTCAATCAGGCGAAACAGTTCGTAAATCGAAAAATACGGGCAGCCATCGATTTTCCAGTAACTCGGCTGCGAAAAATAACGCTCGATGATGGTGTCGGTCATGCGATCAAACGTCTGCTCGGTGACGCTTCCCGGATACAGCAGCAGCGGATTCTGGTATTGACTGCGCTTGAGCGGGAAAATATCCACCCAGTTGTGATTCGCCCACATCAGCGCAAACTTGAGCGACTCCCGATTGTCCGCCCCTAAATACCCCTCCTCCAGACAGCGATTCAGGAACGCGCCATCGTTGTACCAGTACCAGTCAAAGATAAAACTGGTCAGGCCATGATCGACCGCCGCGCCAATCTTGCGCGCGAACACCTTCGGATTGGCCTCATCTTCATAGCCCCATTGAGGAACACGCGGCTGCCGATGCCCCTCGAAGCGCGGCTGAGCATGTTTGACTAATTCCCATTCCGTCCACCCCGCGCCATAGAGCTGTTCATTTCTGGGATCAACGTGATAGTTTGGAAAGTAATAAGCGGCAATTTCGTAACGGCCTGCCATGAGACTCTCCCTGCTTATAAAATCAATTTGTCCGCTTACCTATTGAGAATGCATCCTTTGAACGGGATTGTAGCACGAGGCAGCCTCTCTTCTCGTGCTGAACGCACCTGTTGTTGGATGATGTATACTTTCACGTCGGGTATACTTCCTGTAGGAGTACCCATCTCGTATTCCTGCTGTTCTGGTACACTGGAACCGCTTTATCGGTGATAGAGATAGCTATCTATGAAACGCTTCACACCCATGATGTTGATAATGAGCGCGCTCGTTTTCTTCAGCGCTTGCAACTTTTTCACCCAGCCCGTCGATTTACAAACCGAGAATCTTGAGAATGAGCAGGCCGGAACGGTGATCGCCGCCGTGCGCGCGACCGCAACCGTCAACGCAGATCACATGGCTGTGACACTCAGCAGCGTGCAGACCGCCGTCGGCGCAGTCGATCAGCAAAGCACGCAAATCGTTGCGACACTCGTCGCGCAAGGCACGCTGATCGTCGATCCCAGCGGGATCACGCCCGTTATCCCCACCTTAGCCCCGCAGTCGGACAGCAGCACACCTGTCTCGCAGATTGCCAATCCACTCCTGACGCCGGGTGCGCCGCAGGTGAGCAATCAGGGCAGTGCGCAGGGCGACAGCGCTCTTGTCCCGAACACCCAGCCGACCGCCGCGCCGCAGGGCGCGCAGCCCACCGCCAACCCCAACGGTCCCAGCCTGACCAACATCGCCCTGACCGAAAAGGTAGGCAGCAACGACTGTCCCATCAACGCGACGACCAGTTTCAGCACCAGCGCCACCGACATTTACGTGACAGCGGTCGCCAACAACGTCGGAACCAGCAATACCCTCTCGGCGGATTTCAGCGTCAACGGTCAAAGCATGAAGACCTACTCCTGGTCGCCGAAATTCACCATCAAAGGCGCGTGTATCTGGTTTCACATGCCCTCGTCCGATGTGACCTTCACGCCGGGGAACTGGACAGTCGCGCTCGCCATTGACGGTACACCCCTCGGCGCGCCGATCCCGTTTACGATCACCGACAACGTGCCGAATCAGATCAACGTAACGCCGGAAACTGGCGGCTGACCGAACCTCAACCTTTGTCCAGTTACCCGCTGATCCGAAATCCGCTATAGTGGGAACACCAAAGCACAAGCTTACACATGAACAGTAATTCGTAGGGGCGTTCAAGGCAAAACAAAGTTTTGCACAACGCCCTCACGACTACACATTTTCTGTGCATGGGACAACTTTTAACTTCTTTCACTTTTAGCGCATCCATTGACATAGAGCAGCAGGTCAGCGAGACAGGAATAAGCACTTATGTGGCGTTATGCATATATGGCGGATGAAGATACCAAGCCCAAAATCACCTGGGCGTTAGTGCGGCGCGTGTTGAGCTATGCCAGCCCCTATCGCGTGCTGATCATCATTGGGCTGATCCTGATCCTGATTCAGTCGGGCATCGGTCTGCTCACCCCGCTGATTTTCCGCGACTTGATCGACCACACCCTCCCCAGCGGCGATACGACACGGCTCAATCTGCTCGCCTTCGCACTGATCATGATCCCGATCTTTTCAAGCGTGATCGGCGTGGTCATCCGGCGCGTCAATGCCCGCATCGGCGAGGGCGTGATTTACGATCTGCGCGTCACTCTGTTTTCGCACTTGCAGCGCATGTCGCTCCGCTTCTTCACCAACACCAAATCCGGCGAATTGATGAGCCGCCTCAATAACGATGTCGTCAACGCGCAGACTGCCATCAGCGACACGATTGTCGGCATCATCACCCAGGCCGCCCAGTTGATCGCCACGCTCGGCGTGATGTTCGCCCTCGAATGGCGGCTGACGATCCTCGGCATCCTCGTCTTTCCGCTCTTCATCCTCGCGGCGCGCGGGATCGGCTCGAAGCTGCGCGTGATCGCCCGCGAGGCGATGGATTTGAATGCCGAGATGAACGCCATGATCGCCGAAACGCTCAACATCAGCGGCGCGCTGCTGGTCAAGCTGTTCGGACGGCGCTCGATGGAAGTGGATCGCTTTTCCAATCGTGCCTCGCGCGTGCGTGACATCGGCGTGCAGCGCGCGGTGCTCGGCAGTCAATTCTGGGCAGTGCTTGGCGGCGTCAGCGTAATCGGCACAGCGCTCGTCTACTGGGTCGGCGGACATCTCGTCCTCGATCATGTCTTCTCGATTGGCACGATTGTCGCCTTCGCCGCCTATCTTGGTCAGTTGTACGGCCCCATGCAGTATCTGATCGATGTGCCGATTGAGTTCTCGGCCTCGATGGTCAGCTTCGAGCGCGTCTTTGAGATCGTCGATCTTCCCGTCGAAATCGTCGAAAAGCCCGACGCGCTCGAACTCAAAAATGTCGAAGGCCGCATCACCTTTGAAGATGTCAGTTTCCGCTACGCCAAAATGGAATCGGGCTTGCTCAGCGAAGTCAAGCGGCGTGGGCGCGGCGGCGATCTCTCTAAAGGGGTGTTCTCCGGCAGCGAGAAGCCAACGATTGTCATGGACACCGATGGCAGTAAATCGTCGCAGGCGCGCGAACTGGCGCTCGAACATCTCTCGTTCACCATCGAGCCGGGGCAGTTGGTCGCGCTGGTTGGGCCAAGCGGCGCGGGCAAAACCACCCTCAGTTACCTGATCCCGCGCCTCTATGATCCAACCGGCGGGCGCATCCTCATCGACGGTCACGATCTCAAGGATGTCACGCTCGATCCGCTCAACGATTCGGTCGGCATGGTCACGCAGGAAACCTATCTGTTCCACGACACCATCCTGACCAATCTGCTCTACGCTAGAATGGACGCGACCCGCGAACAGGTCGAAGCCGCCTGCCGTGCCGCCAATATCCACGACTTTATTACCGACCTGCCCGATGGCTATAACACCATCGTCGGGGAGCGCGGCTACCGCTTGAGCGGCGGCGAAAAGCAGCGCCTCGCCATCGCCCGCGTGATTTTGAAAGACCCGCGTGTGCTCGTGCTCGACGAAGCCACCAGCAGCCTCGACAGCCAGTCCGAGGCGCTGATTCAGGATGCGCTCGAAACCATCATGGAGAAGCGCACCAGCATCGTCATCGCCCACCGCTTGAGCACGATTCTTGCGGCGGATCAGATTCTCGTCATGGATCGCGGCCAGATTGTCGAGCATGACACCCATGAGTCGCTGCTGGCGAAAAACGGCCTCTACGCCCAGTTGTACGAAACTCAGTTCCGCAGCCAGCGTCAGGCCGCAGCGCAGGCCGAAATCGAGGCGGGCATCGAACCATCGCTTGACGATGATTTCGTCATGTAGCGGATGTAAGAATTCATCTGAAAATTTCACTCGTCGCGGGAATGTAGGGGCGTTTAGTTGAACGCTCCTTTTGTATCTTTAAGAGTTAATCCCTCGCCCTGATTCAGCCATCAACTCTTATCACTCCCTTAACCATCTGGACTTATCACCACTTACCGCGCACATGGTAGAATCGTGCCGTATCCTGTGAGGTTCCACTTTGCGCGCCGATATTCAAAAGAATCTTCGTTTCAACTTCACCGTCAACGTCCTTGACGGTGCTTTTTACGGGTTTGCGTTGGGGTTCGCCTCTTACGTCACCGTCATTCCCCTGTTCATCTCCACCTTGACCGATTCGAGCGTCGTCATTGGGCTGGTCGCCGCCATGCACGGGATCGGCTGGCAGTTGCCGCAGTTGTTCACCGCCAATCGTGTCGCCCGCCTGCGTCGTTACAAACCAATGGCACTCGTGATGACTCTCAATGAGCGTATCCCCTTCGTCATGCTCGCGATCATCGCCTTCTCGCTTCCGACGTTGGGCAAAAACGTGGCGCTCGTCCTCAGCCTGATCGCGATCGTCTGGCAGGCGATGGGCAGCGGCCTGACCGGGACAGCCTGGCAAAGCATGATCGCCAAGATTTTCCCGCCACAGATTCGCGGAACCTTCTACGGAACGCAGTCCGCAGCCGCCAACCTGACCAGCAGCGTCAGCGCCGTCATCGGCGGGTGGATTCTGTCGAACGTCGTTGCGCCCAACAATTTCGCCGTCTGCTTCCTGATCACCGCTGGAATCATGGCGATCTCTTTCGTGTGTCTGGCTTCAGCCCGCGAACCGGATGCGCCGCCTGCTCAGGAAAAAACACGGAGTTCGCGCGAATTCTGGCGCGCCCTGCTCGAAATTCTGCACCGCGATGGGAGCTTCCGCATTTTTCTTGGCGTGCGTATGTTATCGCAGGTCGCTTCGGTCGGCTCGGCCTTCTTCACCGTCTACGCTGTCCGTCGCTTTGGCATGGATGCTGGAACCGCTGGCTTGATGACCGGCGTCTTGCTCCTCGGTCAGTCGATCTCGAATCCCCTGCTCGGCTGGCTCGGTGATCGTACCAGCCATCGCCTGATGTTCGCGCTCGGTATTTTGTTGGCGGGCGCGGGCGCGGCAGTCGCGCTCTTCGCGCCCAGCCTCAATTGGTTCTATCTGGTTTTCGCGCTGGCGGGCTTCGCCAATGCCAGCCTCTGGACAACCGCGATGGCGATGTCCGTCGAGTTCGGCAGAGAAGAAGAGCGCCCCTATTACATCGGCCTCGCCAATACGCTGATCGCCCCGGCAACCATTGCCGCGCCCCTGCTTGGCGGCTGGCTGGCAGATGCCATCAGCTATCAGGCGACTTTCGCCGTTGCAGCGATCAGCGCCGTCGTGACCGTGCTGCTCGTGACCGGAATGCGCGATCCGCGTAAACAGCACCTCACCGTCGAGCCGCTCGTCGCCGTATCTCCTTATGTGGAACAGCCGTGAGCATCACGCTGGACGAGGCGCGCGCCTCGATTGAAAAGAACGTCCGCTTCAATTTCAGCATCAATCTGGCAGAAGGCGGTTTATTCGGTCTGGGGCTGGGCTTTTCCTCGTTCGTCACGGTGATCCCGCTCTTCATGGCGAGTCTCACCCATTCCAGCATCCTCATCGGCTTGATCGCCGCCATGCGCGCGGTCGGCTGGCAGTTGCCGCAGTTGCTCACCTCGAATCGTGTGGCGCGTCTGCGTCGTTACAAGCCCATGTCGCTGCTCATGACGCTCAACGAGCGCATCCCATTCTTCCTGCTGACCATTGTCGCATTGGCGCTGCCGACCATCGGCAAAAACGCCACGCTGATCCTGACCTTCATCCTCGTCGTCTGGCAGACGATGGGCGGCGGCCTGACCGGGACAGCCTGGCAAAGCATGATCGCCAAGATCATCCCGCCTAAAGTACGCGGGAGTTTTTACGGCTTGCAGTCGGCGGCATCGAACCTGCTGAGCAGCGGCGGCGCGCTTGTCGCCGGGCTGATCCTTCAGGCAGGCCAAACGCCCGAACACTTCGCGCTCTGCTTCCTGCTCTCCGGCATCGCTTTGATGATCGGCTTCGGCTGTCTCGCCGCAACCCGCGAACCGGAAGGCGCACCCGCCCGCGAAACATCGCACAAACCGCGCGACCTCTGGCGCGCGCTCGTCGCCATCATCCGCCGCGACGCCAATTTCCGCATGTTCATTCTGCTGCGCATGTTCTCGCAGATTGCGGCGGTCGGCCTGGCCTTTTACACAATCTACGCCGTGCGCCGCTTCCAGATGGATCCCGGAACGGCGGGCGTGATGGCGAGTGTGCTGCTGATCGGACAGCTCATCGCCAGCCCGCTCTTCGGCTGGATTGGCGACCGTTACAGCCATCGCCTGATGTTCGCGCTCGGCGTCTTTATGGCAGGCGCGGGTGCGGCGCTGGCGCTGGTCGCGCCCAGCCTCGGCTGGTTTTACGTCATCTTCGCGCTGGCAGGCATCGCCAATGCGGGCTTGTGGACGACCATCTACGCCCTCACGCTCGAATTTGGCAGCGAAGCCGAGCGCCCCTACTACATCGGCCTCGCCAATACGCTTGTTTCCCCCGCGACCCTCTTCGCCCCAATCCTCGGCGGTTGGCTGGCGGATGGCGTCAGTTATGAGGCGATGTTCGCGCTGGCGGCGGTCAGCAGCCTGATAACGACGCTGCTGCTGGTATTCGTCATGCACGAGCCGCGCAAGCATGTCCAGCTTGAAGAACTCATCCCTGCGACCCCGCTCGTCGAATAACGAAACGACGGAACGTCCGTAATCCGGGCTTATAATTTAAACGGCTGTTTTGCGTGCCATAGACTCTATCTTCTTAAGGAGATGATGATGTCGCCCCGTCCCGTACTCATGCCCACCTCAGCACAAAATGAAACTTTTGCAGGTGTAACCTATCATCTCGACGGCGAGCTTGTCCCCGTGCTGACCGTCGAGCTTTCGCCGCCCCATTCGGTTTATTTCGAGCATCACATTCTGCTCTGGAAAAACACCTCGGTGAACATCGGCATCAAGACCATGAAGGGCGCGCTCAAGCGCATGATGGCCGGCATCCAGATTTTCGTCACCGAAGCCAGCGGTCAGGGACAAATCGCCTTCAGCCGGGACGGAGCCGGACACATTGTCCCGCTTCATTTGGCGCAGGGACAGGAAGTCCACGTCCGTGAACATCAATTTCTCGCGGCGACCCAAAACATTGACTACAGCTTTGAACGGGTGAAGGGCGTCGCCAATATGCTCATGGGCGGCAGCGGTTATTTCATCGACAAATTTCACGGTCACAGCGGTGACGGCATCCTCTGGCTGCATGGCTACGGTAACGTCTTCGAGAAAACCCTCGACGCAGGCGAGCAAATCGACGTGGAGCCGGGCGGCTGGCTCTACAAGGACACCACCGTCAAAATGGACACCAACATCCAGCGCCTCGCTACCGGGATGTTTGGCAGCATGAATTTCATCACCAACCGCTTCACTGGCCCCGGTCGCGTCGGCATCCAGTCGATGTACCTGCACTTCGAAACCGCCGAATAGCTTTCCGCCGCGAAATTCGCTTTCGTAGGGGCGCACGGCTGTGCGCCCTTGCTTTTCTCCCCTCCCCTAAGCGAAGCGGCGTCGGGGTAAGGTCGCAAATAGGGTCTATACAACCGAACTCCAGTCCATTTTCACACAATCCACCGTTGAAGACGTAAGAAATTATGCTATACTAACCTCTAATATCGAAGTGGTGCGAAAAAGTCATCCTCTTCCACACCCCGTTGTGTTTTCTATCTTCTGAAGTGTTTTGAGTGTACAGCGGCTCTCCGCTGTTTGAGGTTGGTTGAATGAATTTCGAAAGTCTTAATCTGCGCCCTGAATTGATGCAGGCGATTCAAGAACTGGGGTATGAAAACCCCACGCCGATTCAAGAGCGGGCGATCCCGGCGTTGATTGCCGGGCGGGACGTGCTCGGTCAGGCGCAGACGGGGACGGGTAAAACCGCCGCGTTTGCCTTCCCCATGCTGGAAAAACTGGATTTCTCGCGGCGCACTGTGCAGGGACTCGTCCTTGCGCCCACCCGCGAACTCGCAAGCCAGGTTTCCGAAGCGATTCACGAGTACGGCAAACATCTCGGCGTGCGCGTGCTGGCAATCTATGGCGGATCGTCCTACGCCCGCCAGATCAAGCGGCTCGAAGGTGGCATCCACATCGTCGTTGGAACGCCCGGTCGCGTCATCGACCTGATCGACAAAGGCTCGCTCGATTTGAGCGAAGTCCGCTATCTGGTGCTCGACGAAGCCGACGAAATGCTCAAAATGGGCTTCATCGACGACGTACAGACCATCCTCAGCAAGACGCCCGATTCACGCCAGACCGCGTTATTTTCCGCGACTCTGCCGACAGTCATCCGCCAGCTTTCCAAGAAATACATGCATGATCCCGAAACCGTCGCCATCGAGCACAAGACGCTCACCGTGCCGCAGGTCGAGCAGCGCTACTATCTGCTCGATGACGGCTCGAAGCTGGCCGCCGTCGCCCGCCTGCTCGAAGTCGAGGAAATCACCAGCGCCTTGATTTTCGTCCGCACGAAACTCGGCGCGGCGCAGTTGGCGGATGAACTGCTCAGCCGCAACTTCGCCGTCGAAGCCCTGCATGGTGATATGGCGCAGGACGCCCGCGAAACTGTCATGAAGCGTTTCCGTCGCGGACAAATCAGCGCCCTCGTCGCCACCGATGTCGCCGCGCGCGGCCTCGATATTGAGGATATGTCGCACGTCATCAACTACGACGTGCCTTACGATGCCGAAGATTACGT
>Ga0105237_10009742_pt1 | contig 10280 bp, 11 predicted proteins | sample KBSC24metaG_FD_81520 | JGI IMG/M metagenome (GOLD analysis project Ga0105237, IMG submission 81520) | Corn rhizosphere microbial communities from Kellogg Biological Station, Michigan, USA - KBS C2-4 metaG | ecosystem: Host-associated > Plants > Roots > Rhizosphere > Soil | place: Michigan, USA... | reverse complement strand
GGCCACCGCGGCGATCGCGGAGGCCGCCGCCATCAGCAGCAGCAGGGAGGGACGCGCCATTATGCGGCCTCTCGCGTGGCAGGCGTTTCGTCGGCCGAGGCTTCGGCTTCGGCGTTCTCGGCCTCGGCTTCCTCGCCGGCGACGCGCAGCGCATTGGCCAGGCTCACCGCCGAGACGATGCGCTCGCAGGCGCTGTCGGCGATGCCGATCATGTCCGACAGCTCGTCGCGCAGGTCGCGGGCCTGTTCCACCAGCCGCGCGTGGCGCGCGCAATCGGTGCCCAGCGTCTGCTTCATGTCCGAAAGCACCGATCGGGCCTGCACGGTCGCATGGTCGAGCGCCTTGACCACGTCGGTAAGGGCGCCGTCCTTCACGGCGCGCAGGCTGCGCATCATGCGCATGCTCTGCACGAGCACGGCCACGCACAGGATGATCGTCAGCACATTGGCGAAAAGCGCGATACTCATGATAACTTCTTCCTCGTGCGGGAAACGTCGTTGACCAGGCGCACGGCGACGCGGCCGCTGCGCTGGCCGATCTGGGCCTGGGCGAGCTTGATGTCGCCGCACGCCATGTCGAGCGCGTCGTCGGGGCTCTTGTCGAAGGCGATGGTCTGGCCGACCTGCAGCTCTTCCAGGTCGGAAAGCGGCAGCGCCTTTTCGCCGAGCAGCACGTTGACGGTCACGTTGGTCTTGCGGATCTCGGAGGCCATGTGCGCCTCCCAGATGCTGTCGCGGCCGCTCTTCTCACCCATGAAGCGCTGGAGCAGCTTGTGGCGCACCGGCTCGAGCGTCGCGTAGGGAAACACCAGCGTGATGCAGCCGCCGCGCCCGTCCATGTCCACCCGGAAGGTGGCGATGGCGCAGATGTTCGAGGTGGCGGCGATCGCGGCGAAGCGCGGGTTGGTCTCGATGCGCTCGAGCCGCATGTTCACCGGCTCGATCGGTTCGAACGCATCGGCGAAGTCGCGCAGTGCCGTTTCCAGCACGCGCGAGACCAGCGAGGTTTCGATCGGGGTGAAGCCGCGCCCGTCGATCACCGTCGGCGTGTTGCTGCCGCGGCCGCCGAGCAGCGCGTCGACCACCGAATAGATCAGGCCGGATTCCACCGTGATCAGGCCGTAGCTTTCCCATTCCGCGATCTTGAACACGCCCACCATCGCCGGCAGCAGCACGCGGTTCATGAACTCGCCGAAACGGGCGGAGGTCACTTCCTCCAGGCTCACGTCGATCGCGTCCGAGGTCATATTGCGCATCGAGCTGGCGAAGCTGCGGACCACGCGGTCGCACACCACTTCCAGCATCGGCAGCCGTTCGTGGCTGATGACCTTCGATTCCAGAACGGCGCGCAGGCCCTTCTTCTTCAGAACCGGTTCGCTGCCGCCGAACAGCGCGTCGATGTCCGCCTGGCCGAAATTCCCGATATCGTCGCCGAACGGAGCCGCGGGCGGATCGGGAAGGTCGAAATCGTCTAGATCGATCATTGCTGGATCAGGTCCTGAATGAGAACTTCCTTGACCATGCCGGGGCCCAGCACGCGGGTGGCGCGGACCATCAGCTCTTCCTTCAGCCGGTACACCGCCGCCGAACCGCCGAGATCCTCGGGGCGCAGCTCGCGCAGGAAGGGCTGATAGGCATCGAGCACCACGGGCAGCTTGTCCTTGAGCGCCGCGTCGGTCGTCTTGGGACCGGGCACCAGGATCAGGTGCAGCTTGAGAAAGCGCGGCGCGCCGTCGGGCGAGCGCAGGTTCACCGAGACGGTGGGGACGTCGACGAACTTGCCCTTGCCTTCGCCTTCCTTGCCGCCTTCGCCTTCCTTGGCGGCGCCTTCGCCTTCACCTTCGGCCGACGCGGCTTCCTCGCCATGCGCCTCGGTCTTGGCCGCGCTCTTGCCGCCCATGAAGAAGGCCGCACCGCCGCCGCCCAGCGTCAGCGCGGCGACGGTGGCGGCGCCGATGATGATCAGCTTCTTCTTCTTGTTGGGCGCCGGGGCCTCCTGCGCGCTCTTATCCTCGACGATCTCGGCCGACATAATAACCCTGGACCTTCCGATTTATCGGCCGCGGCGTCCGCACGTCCGATTTCCCTCTATTATAGAACCGTCACCCGGCAATTTCTGCCTAGTGACCATTTTTCGAAGGACGGTCCGGTGGACATCTCCTCTTACGTGCTCCTCAGCCAGGAGCAGGCGCTCAAGCGCCGGATGGACGTGGTGGCGAACAACATCGCCAACATGAATACGGTGGGGTTCAAGCGCGAGCAGCCGGTGTTCCGCGAATATGTGGAACAGACCGACGGCGCGGTGAAGGCCGCCGAGAAAACCTCGTTCGTGCTCGATTACGGCGCGGTCCACGACGCCTCGAACGGCGCGTTCCAGCCGACCGGCAATCCGCTCGACGTGATGATCGACGGGCCGGGCTATCTGGCGGTGCAGGCTGGCGACGGCACCACCGCCTATACGCGCGCGGGCTATGTGAAGGTGCTGGAGAGCGGCGAGCTCGCCACGTCCGGCGGCCAGGTCATCCTGGGCGAGGGCGGCAAGCCGATCAAGATCCCGCCCGAGGAGGCCGGCAAGGTCAACGTCAACCCCGACGGCACGGTGATGGGCGAGAACGGCCCGCTCGGCCGCATCGCGGTGACGGTGTTCGACAGCGAGGCGGTGGTCGATCCGCGCGGCAACGACATGTTCACCGCCACCGGCGGACGCGAGCTGCCGGCCGCGCAGACCAAGCTGGTGAGCGGCGGCGTCGAGGGATCGAACGTCAACGCGATCGTCGAGACGACCGACATGATGCAGATCCTGCGCGCCTATCAGACCAGCCAGAGCCTCTCCAACTCGATGTCGGACCTGCGCAAGAGCGCGATCGACAAGCTCGGCCGCGTCAGCTGAATTTCACGAAGGGATAAACTCCATGCGTACGCTTTCCATCGCCGCGACCGGCATGCTGGCCCAGCAGACCAATGTCGACGTGATCTCGAACAACATCGCCAACATGAACACCACCGCGTTCAAGAAGCAGCGCGCCGAGTTCCAGGACCTGCTCTACCAGCAGGTCTCGCGTCCCGGCTCGTCGACCGGCGGCGACACCAAGGTGCCGGCCGGCATCCAGATCGGTTCGGGTGTGAAGACCGGCGGCGTCTACCGCATCAACCAGCAGGGTTCGCTGCAGCAGACCGACAATCCCTACGACATCGCGGTGCAGGGCAAGGGTTATTTCCAGGTGACGATGCCCGACGGCACCACCAGCTATACCCGCGACGGCTCGTTCCAGATCTCGGACCAGGGCGAACTGGTGACGCAGGACGGCTATCCGGTGCAGCCCGGCATCACCATCCCGCAGGGCGCGCTCGACGTCAGCATCTCGAAGACCGGCCTGGTCGAGGTTACCGTTGCGGGCAACACCCAGCCGCAGCAGCTGGGCCAGCTCCAGCTCGCCACCTTCATGAACGAGAACGGCCTCGAAGCGAAGGGCGGCAACCTCTTCCTCGAAACCGCCGCCTCGGGCCAGCCGACGGTCGGCTCGCCGGGCGATACCGGCATCGGCACGCTGACCCAGGGCTTCGTCGAAGGCTCGAACGTCAACCCGGTCTCCGAAATCACCTCGCTGATCACCGCGCAGCGCGCCTATGAAATGAACAGCCGCGTGCTCAAGACGGCCGACGAAATGCTGGCGACGACCAGCCAGTTGCGCTGATGTCCGCGCTGCTGGGCCTGTTGCTGCGCGTGGCGGTGCCTGCCGAGGACGTGCCGGTGGCGGTGGTCCAGCACGCGGTCGCGCGCGGCGAACGGATCGAGATGGGCGACCTCTCGATCGAGACTCGTCCCGTGGCGAGCGCGCGCGGCGCGCTCCGCCCCGAAGACGCCGTGGGGATGGACGCGTCGCGCGCGCTCACCCCCGGCACGCTGCTCCGCAGCGGCGACGTGATGAAGCCGCAGCTGGTGAAGCGCGGCGAACCGGTGACGGCCAGGATCGTCTCCGGCGCGATGGTCATCACCGCGGCCGGCCGTGCGCTGGGCAGCGGTGCCCAGGGCGATCCGGTGCGGATCGTCGTCACCGCCACCAACCGTACGCTCGACGGCGTCGTCGACGGATCGGGAACGGTGCGGATCTCCACTCCCTGAGGGATAGGTACATGCGTAAGATCATTCTCGCGCTGGCGCTCACCGCCACGCTCTCGGGCTGCGGTGCGGTCGGCCGGCTGAAATCCGTGGGCAAGGCGCCCAGGCTCTCGACGATGGACCCGGTCGATGCTCCCGATGTCGAGCCGTCGCTCGCGTCGCCGCTCGATCGCTCGAACCGGGTGCGCCCCGAGCAGCCGGCGAATGCGCCGACCGCGTCGCTGTTCCGAACCGGCGCCGGCGCCTTCTTCCGCGACCAGCGCGCGGGGCGGGTGGGCGACATCCTGACGATCAAGATCGCCATCGCCGACAAGGCCGATATCGGTAATAATACGTCGCGCACCCGCGGCGGTTCGGAATCGGCCGGCGTCGCCAGCCTGCTGGGCCTGCAGACGCCCATCAAGAAGCTGACCAACAGCGATCCGTCCAAGCTCGTCGATACCAGCTCGGGCTCCAAATATACCGGCGGCGGCACCACCGTGCGATCGGAGACGATCAACATGACGATGGCCGCCATCGTCACCCAGGTGCTGCCCAACGGCAATCTGATGATCCGCGGCCGTCAGGAAGTGCGGGTGAACTTCGAGATGCGCGAGCTGATCGTCACCGGCATCATCCGCCCCGAGGACATCGCCCGCGACAATTCGATCCAGCACAGCCAGATCGCCGAGGCGCGCGTCATCTATGGCGGCAAGGGCCAGCTGACCGATGCGCAGCAGGCGCGCTGGGGCCAGCAGATCTACGACGCGCTGTTCCCGTTCTGACGTCTGATCCCAGGCTAACGCGCAAGAAAGGGCCTGCCGGACATCCCGGCGGGCCCTTTTCGCATTTACCGGATGTTTATCTTAATCTTCCAGTAACCATCAAAATTTGCAGGGGAATTTTGGTCGGTTCGATTTCCTTCCCACAATGGACGTGCAGGGCATTCACGCCCAGTCGCGGGTCGGCGGTTCCGACCCGGGTCGCAGAAGCGGCTCTATTTCCAAGAAGGAAATCATCATGGCTTTTTCGGTTAACACCAACGTCGGCGCAATGGCGGCTCTCCAGAGCCTGACTTCGACGCAGAAGGACCTGGCCACCACCCAGAACCGCATCAACACGGGTCTGTCGGTGTCCTCGACCAAGGATGACTCGGCTTCCTACACGATCGCACAGGGCCTCCGTGGCGACCTGGGCGGCCTGAAGGCGGTTTCGTCGTCGCTCAGCCGCGCCAAGAGCGTGACTGACGTCGCCGTTGCCGGCGCCGAGCAGATCTCCGACATCGTCAACCAGATGCAGGCGAAGGCCCGCCAGGCTGCCGACAGTGGTATCGACACCTCGACCCGCGACGCCCTGAACAAGGACTTCACCGCGCTTCGTGACCAGATCACCACGATCGTCAACGCGTCGGACTTCAACGGCACGAACCTGCTGAAGGCTTCGGGCGGCACCGTGACTGCGCTGCAGTCGCTGCAGGACTCGAACACGACGACCACTGCGTGGAACCCGGATTCGCTCAGCGTTGCGAACCAGGGCCTCGACCTGGGCGGCTCGACGATCACCGTCGCTTCGACCGGCCAGATCAACTCGCAGTCCGCTGCGCAGTCGATGGTGGACACGCTGGAAACCACGAAGAACAACCTGAAGACCACGCTCAGCACGCTCGGCGCCGCTTCGCGCAAGATCGACGCTCAGCAGACCTTCACCAGCAAGCTGTCGGACGTGATCGACGGCGGCATCGGCAACCTTGTCGACGCCGATCTGGCGAAGGAATCGGCTCGACTGCAGGCTCTGCAGGTCAAGCAGCAGCTCGGTGTTCAGGCTCTGTCGATCGCCAACCAGGCGCCGCAGACGATCACTTCGCTGTTCCGCTAATAAGCCCGAGGCCCCAACCCTGGGGGGCCAAAGGCTTGCGGGGGCCGGGATGGTACGCCATCCCGGCCCTCTTTTTTTGCCCGCGTTCATCGCGGGTAATATGGTTTCCGCTTCTATAATGATGGGAAACTGGGAGATCGGCGTTGTTTCCGAGGATTCGCGAGATTACCGATGCCTTTGGCGGACGCCTGCGCGTCAGCGTCGAAGAGCATCCCTCGGGTGCGCTGATCGTCGTCGAGCGGCCCGATCTGGGCGGACGGCCGCGAATTCTGCTCGACGGCTATGGCGTGGACGTGCTCGCCGGCTACATCATGTCGGCGCGGCTTTCGGTGCCGCAGGGTCTCCCCGACGAGCATGTCGACGGCATGTTCGCCACGCGCTTCCGGCTCGAACTCGATCCCAGCGCCGCGCTGGTGCTCAGCCAGGAAGGCGCCGCCAGCCTCGAGATCGCCGCGCCCTTCTGGGACCGGCTCTATGCCGAGCTGTGCATCGTCGCCGCGCATGCCCGCGAGTTGACCCGCCGCGCCGAGGCGCGCATCCACTGATCCAAGGCGGTTCCTGCGCCCATCAGGCGCTCGATCGCGCATGTTCATCGGACCTGGTCATCCCCGCGAAGGCGGGGATCCATTGGCGCTGAGGCCGCGGTTCTTTCTCTCAGCGCCCAAACCACCGAATTCCCGCCTGCGCGGGAATGACCATCGCTCTTGCAGCGCCGCTGGCCTTCTTCGCCTATGCGCTTGCCTGCGAGCCGCTTGGGGCGTGCGCCCGTACTGCGCCCGCTGTTGTTCCGCGCTCGGAGGAGCACGCGCAAGGTCCGGGATCTTCACGGCATACCCACGGGGCCAGGGCGCTGCGTGCGCCATGCCTGAGCCCGGTAGGGCCGCATGCGGTGGGGCAGTAGGGTAGGGAGAGCGCGCGCGGTTCTAGACCGTTGCAGCGCTGGGCCCCTGCCGTGGGTCCCGCGGCGATGGCGGATCCGGATGCTGCGGGAGAGGATGGGCGCGATGCCCTCAAAATGCGAGCGGCAGGCCAGTTGGGGGGAACTGGCCTGCCGCTATGCCGAGCGGGGGGGCTCGGCAAATATGGAAGCGCGAGGATCGTGAGGGGATCGGAACGTCCTCGCTGCTTCTGATTTCGTTATATCGCAGAATCGGATGGGAGAGAAACGAATCCCGCACTAATCAGGTACAGGATTTGTACTTAAGCCTCTCTCCCTAGGCGATGCTACGGAGAGCGACAGGTTACTTTGCGATCTTCAAGATCATGCTGGTGGGATATTGGGCGCCGTTGATGGATACCACCGGCGATCCATTGATCATTTGCACGTCATCCACCTTGCCCAGGGCCGTGGCGGTGGTGCTGATCTTGGCGCCGGCAGTGGTGGTGCCGGAAAGCGTCAGCTGATACAGGCCATCGGTGTACTTGGTGCCGCCCTTGGTGCTGCCGTCCCAGCTGAACTGGCCCGAGCTGCCCTGCACGTCGAGGTCGAAGCTCTCGACCGTCTTGCCCTTGGCATCGGTGATCGTGGCCGTCAGCTTGTCGATCGGGTTGGTTGCGTCCCACTGCCACTGCGCCGGGGTGGTCGCGCTGAGGCCGGCCTTGTCCGAACTCAGCTGTACCGGCTGGCCGATCATCGACGTGCTGGACGTCAGCGACGTCATGTTCAGGCTCGACAGGATCGAGTTGAGCGTCTTGTTCTGGGTGATCGACTGTTCGACCTGCGAATATTGCACCAGCTGCTGCGTATATTGCGAGCTGTCCATCGGATTGGTCGGATCCTGGTTCTGCAGCTGCGTCGTCAGCAGCTTGAGGAACAGGTTGTAGTCCGCCGTCAGCTTGGTGGACGAGTCGTTCGTGGCGGATTGCCCCGCGCTGGTCGTGGCGGAAGAGACGAGAGTCATGGCGCTACTCCTGAGCGTTAGGCGATGAGGTCGACCTGGCCGTCGCCGCGGATCGGGCGATAGGCCGCGGTCTGGGCGTCGGGTTCGTCGTGGAACTGCTGGTTGCCGCCGCGCGACTGCTGCTGCGAGGCCTGCTGGCCGTTGCCGCCGCTGCCGGTGCCACCGTCGCGGCTTTCGAAGCGGAAGCTGCTCGCATCGCTGCGGATGCCCGCCTGATCGAGCGCGCGCCCGAGATCGGGGGCTTCCTGGCGGAGCAGTTCGAGCGTGTGCTGGCTTTCGGCGCGCATCGTCGCCTGGACACGGCCCTTGTCGTCGAAGGCAAGCGTGACCTCGACGCGGCCGAGCTCGGCCGGGTTCATGCGGACGCGCAGCATGTCCTCGCCGGCATCGACCTTGCGGGCGATCTCGACGCCGAGGCTGCGGCCCAGCTCACCGGCGCGCGCGTTGAGCACCGGCTCCGCGGCGGGGGAGGCGGGTGCTGCGTTCGCGGCCGGGGCGACATGGCCCGAGGCAGTGGGGAAGGGCACGGCGCCGGTGCCGCCATGGCGCGTGTCGGCCGCGGCGAGCTGCTGGCCGAAACTCTGCTGGCCATGATCGCCGGCGGTGCCGCCATCGGCACCACCGCCGTGAGGGCGTGCGGCCACGGCATCGGCGAGGTCGGTCATCTTGTCGTTGGTGGTCTGCGCGGGCGCGGCGTCGTTGCCGGTCATGGCGTCCGCCTTGGCATAGCGCGGGCCGGTCACGGCGCCGGTCTTGCTCTGCGCGGCCGGCTGCTGCGCAGGCGTGGGCTGGGCGGTCGGCTGCTGCTGGGCGACGGGCACGGCGACCGGCTGGACGACCACCGGGGTGGCCGCTTCCGGCGCGGGCAGCGGAGCGCCGGCGGGATCGAGGCCGTCCTTGTCGCCACCGGCGCCGCGCGCGGGCTTGGTGACCTTTACCCCCGCCATCGGGCGAGCGGGTGTAGCGTCCTCGGTCGGCTTGGGCGCTGTGGCATCGAGCAGTTCGGCGAGCGGATCGGTCGTCTCCGGCTTGGCGTCGACGGCGGTCGGCTGCGGCTTGGGCACGGCTGTGCCGGGCTTCGCGGTAGCGTCCTCGGCGTTGCCGCGCGCGTCTGCGAGCGCCTTGGCGATGGCATCGGCGAGCGGGTTGCCGCCGGTCGCGACCGGCGGGGTGACGGCACCCGGCGCGGCGGTGGCGAGCAGCTGGGTCATGCCCACCTGCGGCTTGTCGCCCGGCAGTGCGTTGGCATCGGGGGTCACCGGCAGCAGCGGTGCGCCGGTCTGCGCGCCGAGCAGCCCGGTGGCGCCGCCGCCGGCGAAGACGAGACCCTGCGCCCCCCACCCGGTCGGCCCACCCAGGCCGCCCAGCAATCCGGCGAAGCCGGAGCCGGCGGCCGCGTTCGCAGCGCCCTCCTGGGGGACGGGGGCGGCGAAGGGGGAGCCGATGTTCGTGACGTTCATGCAGTCGCCTCTTGCGCGGCCCGAAAGAGGCCGTTCCAAACCATTATAGGATAATCCCGGAACCGATCGTTGCGGGTCAGCCAATTACCCCGAGCGCACGGATGCGCGCGCGGGCGTGGATCTCGTTCTGCGACAGCACCACCGTCGCCGGGCGGACGCGCTCGATGATCGAGCGGACGAACGGGCGGATCGACGGGCTGGTGAGCAGGCAAGGAATCTCGCCGTCCTGCGCCAGCCGATCATAGGTCTCGCGCACCGCGCCGATGAACTGCTGGAGCGCGGATGGGGCCATCGCCAGCTGGCGATCGTCGCCCGCGCCGAGGATGCTGTCGGCGAACGCCTGGTCCCAGTCGGCGGAGAGGGTCACCACCGGGATCGCGTCGCCGCGCGCCTGCGAGGCGCTGATCTGGCGCGCCAGGCGGCTGCGGACATGCTCGGTGATCGTCGTGAGATTGCTCGTGAGCGGCGCCGATTCCGCGATGCCTTCGAGGATCGTCGGGATGTCGCGGATCGAGATCTGCTCGGCGAGCAGGTTCTGCAGGATGCGCTGGACGCTCGACACCGAGACCTTGGACGGGATGATGTCCGCCACCAGCTTTTCCGATTCCTTGTGGACTTCGGTCAGCAGCTTCTGCGTCTCGGTGTAGGAGAGCAGATCGGCGATGTTTTCCTTCACCAGCTCGGTCAGGTGCGTGGCGATGATCGTGCCGCAATCGACCACGGTGAGGCCGCGGAAGCCGGCTTCGTCGCGCAGCTCGCGATCGATCCAGAGGGCGGGCAGGCCGAACACCGGTTCCTTGGTGACTTCGCCCGGCAGGCCGACCGAGCCGCCGCCCGGATTGATCAGCAGCAGCTTCTCCAGCCGGATGTCGCCGCGCGCCGCCTCGGTCTCCTTGATCGAGATGACATATTCGTTGGGCTTGAGGCCCATATTGTCGATGATCCG
>Ga0105237_10009741_pt1 | contig 10280 bp, 6 predicted proteins | sample KBSC24metaG_FD_81520 | JGI IMG/M metagenome (GOLD analysis project Ga0105237, IMG submission 81520) | Corn rhizosphere microbial communities from Kellogg Biological Station, Michigan, USA - KBS C2-4 metaG | ecosystem: Host-associated > Plants > Roots > Rhizosphere > Soil | place: Michigan, USA... | reverse complement strand
GTCCAGGGAAGGATGGGTAAAGTAATAGCTGCGGTCTGTATTCTTGTCTACGGCTATCCCATCCACCCTTATCAGCTCATCACCCGGCTGGATATCCACACTTTTTCTGTCCGCGGCGCTGCGGGCTACGACACGCCGGACCCTGTATGGATCATTGTTTTCAAAAAGAATACCGGTAGCCATCGTGCTGACATTGTAATGAATGTCCTCATCGTCCCCAAAAGAGCTAAACCCCTGATGCGAAGAATTCAGCTCGCCCAGCATATCGTTCATCAGGGTACGCAGGTCGGCCCGGGTATTGAGATAGGGTAGGAATGCGCTGTAATGGTCCCTTGCGGCCTTCCAGTCCAGTCCATGAAACTTTTCATCATAATAATTTTCCTCTACCCTTGCCCATGCTTCAAAAAAGACTTCGGCAAATTCACCGGAAAGATTTTTACGGAATGGGAAACTGATGGACACCGCATCCAGCTTATTCTGATCGAAATTGAGTTTATAAATGTTGCCATCCATCAATACCAGGTATTTATCGCCCGACACGGCTACAGCCCCGCCCTGCGCCTCGCCGCCACCGGTGATCTTCTCCGTCTTGGACTGCTCGAATGGTTCCAGGGTCGTCTTCCAGAGCGCATTCCTGCCCTGGTCATGATCACTAAAATACAGCACATAGGTCTTCTCTCCTTTTTGTACCACATCCATCAGGCCCTGCGAGCCAAAGGGTACGCCCACTTGCTGGATACGCTCCATAATATGGGCGGCATCGATGAGCTGTGGCGCAGGGACCGAGTCTTTTTTGGTGCTGTCCTTTTTCGCGGTTTTGAACAGCTCGTCGTATTTGTCCATCCGGAAAGGAGCGTCAAATTTTTCCAGCGGCAGACGATAGACCTTGGGGTCCTGCATGCCGAACGGATAAGAAGGCTTCAGACGGGAAGATGTAAAATAAAGGTATTTCCCGTCCGGCGCCCATACAGGGTCCGTCTCTGCCACTCCCGTATTGGTGAGGTTAAAAGAAGCGCCTTTTACAAGGTCATATATAAACAGATCCTCTTCAAAGTTTCGGTGAGCGGCATAACAAACATAACGCCCGTCCGGCGACCAGCACGGGTCGGGGCTTTGAAAGGCCCATATCTCGTCTTTGGCAATGGTCTTGTTCTCCCATGTCTTCAGGTCCAGTATACGAACCTCATCCCGGCCGCTGAGATAAAGGGCTTTCGTCTTCGTCTTGTTCAGGACGATGCTTCGGTTGTTCCTGGGTTCGTTGGTAAGCTGTTTCAACGGTGCGCTGCCGTCCGCAGCGACGGTATAAAGGTTAGCATAACCCCCTACAGTTTGACTAAACAGGAGTGTCCTATTATCCGGCAGCCAATGTACCTCCCAGGCCCGCTGCGCAGGGTCTTTCTCTATCTGACGGATGAATTTACCTTCTGCATCGCTCACAAATAATTCTCCCCTGCTGACGAATGCCAGCTTCTTTCCATCCGGTGAGATATCCATGGCGCTGATCTTGCCTTTGACATCATAATCCTTTTCCCTTGGCAGTATATAATTCCTGGCTGGGACAACATCGATCTTATGACTCTTCCCTTCGGCCACGTCATAGATATACAGCTGATAGTCTTTCTCAAAGACCACTTTGCCGCCATCCGCATTGACGATGGCATTTTTTATAGAAGTGGAAAAGCTGGTCAGGGCCGTCTTTTTGCCATCCTTGAATGTATACAGGTTGTATTCACCATTACCCTCATCGGAAATAAAATAGATATTCCCCTTCCTGTCGACGGTGGCGCCAAAATCCTTCCCCGGGTAGTCGGTATAGCGCCGGTATTTATGCGCTTTAGGATCATACGACTGGATGTCCGGGTTAAAGGGTCCTTTATAATGTTTCCGGTTCAGCTGGTTACTGCTTTCCCAGGTGTCGTTGAAGAATATCTCTCCGGTAGTAGGATGTTCGAAGAGGTTGTGGTCATACTGAAAAAAGGCGTCGCCAAATACCCGTACCGGTGTGCCCCCATCCACGCTGATCTTAAAGCCGGACTGCTGGCCCATCTGGTCAGAGGTAAGATAGATATAACGGGAGTCCCAGCTCCACGAGCTCACCTGCTCGTTGAAGCTGCCATAGGTCAGCTGCCGTATCTCCCCTCCTCCGGTTGGAATGATGTAAATGTCCGCGTTGCCGTTCTGCCGGCCAGTAAAAGCAATCCATTTCCCGTCAGGCGAGAAGCGCGGGCTGGTCTCATATCCTGGCATGGCGGTCAGACGTGCTGCCTGTCCACCCGTTACATCGGCCTTCCAGATATCACCTTCAAAACAGAATACGACCGTGGCGCCGTCGGGACTTAAACATGGGTAGGATAGAAAATAGGGACTTTTGTCCGTCTGTGCATATAAAGAAAGCTGCGTCAGCACCAGACCCGAAAGAAAAGTAATGATTTTCATGTACCAGTGTTTTGGTGAATTCAAGATACGATGGAATCCCCGATCACCAAAACCGCCGGTCAAAGACAGAACTGGACACTAAGGGTACACCCTTTTCCGGACGCCGAGTCTATCTGTATCTTCCCCCCGAACACATTTACCCTGCTGATCATATTCGTGATACCGATGCCCCCCCTTTTCTGACTGGGGTCAAAGCCCATGCCATTGTCCTTTACCTGGATGCATAAACGCCCATCCCGCTGATGAATGGAAACATCGATACGGGTGGCTTCGGCATACTTCAATATGTTGTTCAGCTGTTCCTGTACGATCCGGTAGATGGATACCTTCAGCTCGTGAGAGATCATATCCTCATCGAGACCATCGATGTCCAGGTAGATCTCCTTCCGGGCAATATGAATGGTATAGACAAGATCCGATAGCGACTGCTCGAGAGGTAATAATCCCAGAGAAGGAGGCGCCAGGGATTTGGAGATACGACGCAACTCTTCCATGCTCTGCAGCAACATGTCTTTTCCCAGCGAAACAAATTCTTTGAGATAATTGTCGTCCTTTAACCCCGTGTCGAGATAAAGCTTTACTGTTGCCAGCATCTGGCAGACATTGTCATGTAATTCCTTGCCGACCTCTACTCTTTCTTTTTCTTGTGTGGTGAGAATGATCTTCGCGATCTCTTTGTTGAGACGTGGGTCTGTAATCGGTTTCAGGACACACCGGTGCGATACTGCTACGTGGTTGTTCATGGTTTCAGAAGTATGAGCCTTGGTTTTTCTTTTTGATACGATTTGCTACTACAAATGGGAAAATAGATATAATGAAAATACGTATAGGGTATCTTCATGCTCCCAAAAGCGCATTCTACGTATGCAAAAATTTTAGCAGGCACTTCTACTCACCAATAATAAGTGTAAACGCTTACATAGCCGCCATCTGACAGGTCTACACGACCACATTGATCATTTTATTCTTGACATAAATGATCTTTTTGGGCGCCTTGCCCTCCAGCCATTTCTTTACCAGTTCGTCGGCCAGCACAAGGTCTTCCACCTGCTGTTGGGTAGCGTCAAGCGCAATATTCATTTCAGTACGCGTCTTGCCATTGATAGCTACAGGATAGTTCTTGCTGGACTCCACCAGGTATTTCTCCTCGACAGCCGGATACCGGGCGTCCAGGATGCTGCCTTCATTGCCCAACAATTCCCAAATCTCCTCGCTCACATGTGGCGCATAAGGTACCAGTGTAACGACTAGTTTCTCCAATATTTCTTTTTTATGGCAATTCAGATCAGTGATCTCATTGACACCGATCATCAGCGCACTGACACCTGTATTAAAAGAAAACCGTTCCGTGGCCTCTTCTACTTTTTTGATGGTCTTATAAAGGACCTTCAATTCGGCATCGGTGGCTTTTTCAGTCGTCCATACCTTCCCCTTTGTCTCGTCAAAGAAAAGACGCCAGAGCTTCCTGAGGAATCGGTGGACACCTTCGATGCCTTTTGTATCCCAGGGCTTGCTGGCCTCCACAGGACCAAGGAACATCTCGTACATCCGGAAAGTGTCGGCCCCATATCTGTTCACAAGGTCGTCAGGGTTCACCGTGTTGTAAAGCCGCTTGCTCATCTTCTCCACTTCTACACCGCATAGGTATTTTCCATCTTCCCGAATGAACTCGGCGTTGGCGTATTCCAACCTCCATTTCCTAAATGCCGCCATGTCCAGCTCAACACCATCCACAATGTTCACATCTACATGCAGCGGAGAGAGCGAAATTGTTTCCAACTCTATCGAAGGATCATTAAAAATATTCCTTACTTCCAATGTTATCAGCTCATGAAATTCCGGGGTCCCTTCCATAGCCCTAATCCCATGTGATACAAAAATTGGCACCTCACTCCTGCCTTTCACCTCCAGCCGATATACAAACCTGCTGCTGCCCTGGATCATCCCCTGATTTACCAGCCGCTTATAAGGCTCGTCATGACCGATCCATCCCCTGTCATAAAGGAACTTCGTCCACATACGGCTGTATAGCAAATGCCCTACGGCATGCTCGGTGCCCCCGATATAAAGGTCTACCTGTCCCCAATAGTCGGATGCTTCACGGCCGCAAAAGGTCTTGTCATTATGCGGATCCATATAGCGGAGGAAATACCAGCTGCTGCCTGCATAGCCGGGCATAGTGTTGGTCTCCAGGTGACGGGCCGTCCATTCAGGGACGTTAGCCAAAGGACCCTCACCCTCCGGGCCAGGCCCATATTTTTCTATATGAGGCAGCTCCAGCGGAAGTGCTGACTCATCCATCGGAACGGCAATTCCATCCTTCCAAACGATAGGAAAAGGTTCGCCCCAATACCTTTGACGGCTAAAGGCCGCATCACGCATACGATAGTTCACCTTACGGACCCCAATGCCTTTCTCCTCCAGCTTGTTGATGGCAATGACGATCGCGTCCCGCATGACCAGTCCGTCCAGAAAGTCGCTGTTCTCCAGGATGGCATCCTTGGTGGGATTGGCTTCCTCCCCATTATAGGCGTCGCCGATGATATTGGTAATGGGGATATTAAAGTATTGTGCAAACTTAAAATCCCTTTCATCTCCACAGGGCACAGCCATGATGGCGCCGGTACCATAACCCGCCAGTACATACTCGGATGTCCAGATAGGGATATGCAGCCCGTTAAAAGGGTGGACAGCATAGGCGCCGGTGAAGCAGCCGGTGATCTTCTTTTCCGCCATCCTTTCCCGCTCGCTGCGGCTCTTTACATACGCGAGGTATTCGTCGACGGCAGCCTTCTGGTCGTCCGGGACGATACTGTTCAGTAGCTCATGCTCGGGAGCGACGACCATAAAGTCGACCCCAAAAAGAGTGTCGGGCCGTGTGGTATAAACAGTAAGCCGCGGCTTCAGCCCTCCGCCATCCGAAACACCCCCGTGAGCCGCAGTCGTATGCACGTCAAATGTGACCTCCGCACCAAAGCTCTTGCCGATCCAATTGCTCTGCATTTCTTTCATAGCGTCGCTGAAATCGACCTTTTCCAGTCCTCCCAGCAGCCTGTCCGCATAGTCGGTGATACGGAGATACCATTGACGCAATTTCTTTTTTATAACAGGGTGGCCGCCCCGTTCACTGACACCATTGACAACTTCATCATTTGCCAATACAGTCCCAAGGGCCTCGCACCAATTGACCTCGCCATATCCGCAGTAGGACAGACGATAGTTCATCAAAATCTCCTCCTTCCGGCGATGATCGAACCCCTTCCACTCGGCAGCAGAGATCTTAAGCCGCGGCTCTCCCGGACAGGGATGGGATACATTACCTTCCTTCTCCAGCAGCTCCACCAGGTCCTCGATAGGCCGGGCCTTGCCCTGCTTACGATCGTACCAGCTCTTGAACAATTGCAAAAATATCCACTGCGTCCATTTATAGTAAGAAGGCTCGCTGGTCCGGACCTCCCGGCTCCAGTCGAAACAAAATCCGATATTATCCAGCTGACGCCTGAAATTACTGATATTCGTCCCGGTCGACACGGCGGGATGGATGCCATGGTCGATAGCATACTGCTCGGCAGGCAGACCAAAAGCGTCATATCCCATGGGATGGAGCACATTAAAACCCTTCAGCCTTTTATAACGGGCAAAAATATCACTGGCGATATAACCCAGCGGATGCCCCACGTGCAGACCGGCGCCGCTGGGATAAGGGAACATATCCAGCACATAATACTTAGGCCTGGAATTGTCATTGCTGACCTTGTAGCTTCCTCTCTCCTGCCAAAGCTGTTGCCATTTCTTCTCAATGCTCGTAAAACTGTATTCCATGTTGTTTGTCTCTAGGACCCCATGCTGTTTGTTGTTGGGAAAAAGTTAAAAGCCTCATTTTCTTTAAAATAATGGGCCCTTTATATCGTTATCAATTGAGCCCCAACGAACCTTTGGTTCGTTCTGAAGGTTGTAAAAGTACGAAATCAGCGGGGAATTCAAGGGCAAAATGGCTGCGGGTGCCCGCAAATCCGCTAAATTTGTTCACGCGAACACGTTCTCCGGAGCACTAAAACGACAAATCAACATGGCGCAATTCGGCAAAGGATATGCTAAACGTAGCACCCCCTCATATTTTATGTCCATCGTGGGCGTTTCCCTGGTGCTGATCCTGCTGGGTCTGCTGGGCTGGATCGTCATCAACGCCAATAAGCTGGGGCAGAATTTCAAGGAGAACCTGGAAGTACAGGTATATCTTCGGGAGAACATCTCGCCGAAGGACAGCGCCGCCCTGGTAGAATACATAGCCGCCCAGCCTTATACGAAATCCTACAAATTCATGACAAAGGATCTGGCCAAACAACAGTTCATGGCCGATGGTAATACGGACTGGGCGGGAATATTGGATAAGAACCCCCTGCCGGCCAGCATCGACTTCAAGATCCGGAGCGAATATGCCAACCTGGACTCCCTCAACAAGGTCAAGACCGACCTTTCCCAGAATTTGTCGGTCAGCGAAGTCCACTTTAACAAGGTGCTGGTGTCCAACCTCAGCGATATGATCCGCCGGGTCAGTATCATCCTGCTGGCCGTCGCTGTCGCCATATCCATCGCCGTGATCATTCTCATCGACAATACCATCCGCTTGGCCATGTTTAGCAATCGGTTCTTAATCAAGACGATGCAAATGGTAGGCGCCACCCGCGGGTTCATCGCCCGCCCCATGGACATCCGGGCCGTTATCAATGGCGCCATCAGCGGGATCATTGCAACCGGGGTTATCCTGGGGGTCATTCTCGCCACGGAGACCTGGGTGCTCCCGGAGATCAAGGCATTGAGGGACTATACCCTTCTCTCCTCCCTCTTCATTATCATCGTACTGCTGGGTATCTGTATTTCCTTTATCAGCACCCACCGCAGCGTGATAAAATACCTGAAAATGAAACTAGACGACCTGTACTGAGCTATATGCTCATTTGCCCCGGATTCTTTATATTGCGGCCCAATCATCTCAATTAAACTCATTCATGGCAACGACAACGCCCAAAAAGCCAGCTACACCAGGCGCCCCCAAGGCAGCTCCGGTAGCACCCCGTCAAACAGCGCCTTTATTTGGAAAGGACAATTACCGGTGGATGCTCATAGGCCTCATCCTTATCGCCCTGGGGCTGATCCTGATGGGAGGTGGAAAAAGCAAGGACCCGAATGTCTTCAATCCTAAGGAAGTGTACAGCTTCACCCGGATCACGCTTGCCCCCATCCTCATCCTGGGTGGATTTGTAGTGGAGATCTTCGCCATTTTTCGCAAGGATAAGACTAAGTCGAACGCATAATCATGATGACTCCCGTCCAGGCTATTATCATCGCCGTCGTGGAAGGATTGACAGAGTTCCTGCCTGTCTCCTCCACCGCACATATGAAGTTTACCAATCCCATCATCGGGGTCCAGTCCAGTCCCTTCGTGGATATGATGGAGATCGTCATCCAGCTGGCCGCCATACTGGCCGTCGTAGTAGTATATTACAGGAAGTTCTTCGACTTCACCCGTATCAGGTTCTATACGAAACTGATCATAGCCGTCATCCCAGCCCTGATCTTCGGAGCATTGCTGCATAAACATATCGAACACATGCTGGGCAGCCTGTACTTCATGGCCGGCATCATGATCGTAGGTGGCATCATCTTTCTCTTTGTCGATCGCTGGTTCCGCCATCCCAATATCGAACATGAATCCCAGGTAACGAATGGCATTGCCTTCCGCATAGGCTGTTACCAGGTGCTGTCCATTCTTTTTCCCGGCCTGAGCCGCAGCGCCTCCACCATCATCGGCGGCATGAGCCAGGGGCTCAGCAGAAAGGCCGCCGCGGAATTCTCTTTCTTCCTCGCCGTCCCCACCATGCTGGCAGCTTCGGTAAAAAGCATGTGGGACCTGCATAAGGAACATCCCGAGGCATTGAATACAAACAACCTTTCCCTGTTAGGCATGAGCAGCATCGTTACCTTTATCGTTTCTATATTCGTCATCCGCTATTTCATCGGCTTTCTGAAGAAACATGGATTTAAGGTTTGGGGGTACTACCGGATCTTCATCGGTCTGGTAATGCTGGTGCTGTTGTGGAGAGGCATTATTTAATGACTATGCAGACCGCATCAAAAAAAGTGATCACCGGATGGGCCATGTATGACTGGGCCAACTCCGTGTACAACCTCGTCATCACCACCACTTTTTTCCCTATCTATTTCACCGAATCCACCAAAGACGCTTTCAAGTCGGAACTCATCCCTTTCCTGGGCCGGAAATTTATCAACTCCGCCCTGTACAACTATTCATTGGCGGCAGCCTACCTGCTTATCTCCATTGCCTATCCCATCCTGACCTCTATCGCAGATACGAGGGGGAACAAGAAGAGATTTATGCAGTTCTTCTGTTATATGGGTGCGGCGGGCTGTAGTCTGCTTTGCGCCTTCACCGGAGCAAACCTGGCCTGGGGTATCTTATTCTTTATACTGGCATCCCTGGGATATACCGGCAGCCTCGTATTCTATAACGCCTATCTCCCTGAGATTGCCGCGCCTGCCGACCAGGATAGGGTCAGCGCCAAAGGCTATGCATTCGGATACATCGGCAGTGTTTTACTACAGCTCATCGGATTTGCCCTGGTGCTGCTCATGAAAAACCAATCTCTTGCCCTGCGCCTGAACTTTCTCCTGGTAGGGTTGTGGTGGGCCGGCTTTGCACAATGGACGTTTTCCGTATTGCCAAAGCCCAGGCGTGAGAAGGTCAGTAGTGTGAAGGTATTCTCCGCAGGCTTCACCGAGATAAAGAAAGTATATGGCGAGATAAAGAAAATGGCCGTGCTGAAACGCTTCCTCCGGGGTTTCTTTTTTTACAGCATGGGCGTACAGACAGTGATGCTGGCAGCTACGATCTTCGGCAGCAAACTGTTGGGGCTAAAGGATGCTACACTTATCGCCGTCGTGGTAGTGATCCAGCTGGTAGCCATAGTAGGGGCCACCTGGATGAGCAAATTGTCTACCCGCTATGGTAATATACGTGTATTGATGGGTGTGATCCTTCTCTGGATCGTCGTTTGCATAGCGGCTTATGTATCGGGAGGAATGGCCGAGCCGTTAAAGCCATATCATGAAAGACTCGATCTTCTCCGCCACGAAAAAAAGGCATTGGAAGACCGCAAGGCCAAAGCCGCCGATTCCGCTGTCGTACTGAATACCATCGACGCGGCGGAAGGAAAGCTCGACGCGGAGATATCACGGGTAAGTCTCACGATGGCCCCCAAACAGGACCCTATCGAATACATATTTTACGCAATGGCGGTATTGGTTGGGCTGGTGATGGGAGGTATCCAATCCCTGAGCCGCAGCACCTATTCCAAGCTAATGCCGGAAACAAAAGATACAGCCTCTTATTTCAGCTACTATGATCTGACGGAAAAGATCGCCATCGTCATCGGTATGTTTACGTTTGGCTTTCTGGAAGAGCTGACGGGCAGCATGAAGAATTCCGCCCTCTTCCTCATCGTCTTTTTCGTCATCGGTTTTATCTGGTTGTATTCCGCCCGCGTGAAACAACGCAAAGAGGCTATCCTTTCAAACATTTAACTATGCAATTGTATTCTATTGAAACGGGGCTTTTCAAGTTGGATGGTGGCGCCATGTTTGGCGTAGTTCCAAAGTCACTGTGGAATAAAGTACATCCCTCCGATGAAAATAACCTCTGTACCTGGACCATGCGCTGTCTGCTGATACAGGAGGCTGGTAGGCTGATCCTGGTGGACAATGGCATAGGAGACAAACAGGATGCAAATTTCTTCCGGCATTATTATCTGCACGGGGACGACTCG
>Ga0105237_10009740_pt1 | contig 10280 bp, 9 predicted proteins | sample KBSC24metaG_FD_81520 | JGI IMG/M metagenome (GOLD analysis project Ga0105237, IMG submission 81520) | Corn rhizosphere microbial communities from Kellogg Biological Station, Michigan, USA - KBS C2-4 metaG | ecosystem: Host-associated > Plants > Roots > Rhizosphere > Soil | place: Michigan, USA... | reverse complement strand
TGCCAGGCCATTCAGCTGTGGTAAAAAAGCGCCGAATGAATAATAACGATTCAGTGCATAGGAAATCGAATCGTTACGGCTCATCAATATGTCGTAATTATTTTTAAGGGCGGCAGACATAGCATCATCAAGGGTAAGTATCTGCTGCGCCTTTGTCATCGAACAACAAAGACAAGTGATAAATATAAAAGCATATTTCATCCGGAAAAACTGTTTGTGGTTTGTAGTTTGTTGTTTGTGATTCAAACCATTTTCAAATTTGCACATCTGCACATTTGCTTTAAGCTCTGTGTGCCTCGGCATCCATTCTTTCCAGTTCACTCTTCTTCTTTTTAAAAGACCAGAACCAGTACATGGCCGGAATCATATATAAGGTCAATACCAGAGAGAACATAATTCCACCCACGATCACAATACCCAGCGGTATACGGCTGGTAGCTGCTGCACCTAATGACAATGCAATAGGCAAAGCACCAAGCGACATGGCCAGACTGGTCATTAAGATCGGTCGCAAACGGGCTGTTGCCGCCTCGATAACCGCTTGTTTTTTATGCATACCGCCCAGCTGTTTCTGATTGGCAAATTCCACGATCAGGATCCCGTTTTTGGTAACCAGCCCTATCAGCATGATCATGCCAATTTGTGAAAAGATATTCAGGGTTTGATTGAATAACCACAAAGACAATACCGCACCTGCAATGGCCAGTGGTACAGTAACCATGATGATCAGCGGATCGATAAAACTTTCGAACTGTGCAGCCAGTACCAGAAAGATCAGTACGAGCGCCAGTATAAATGCAAAGCTGGTATTGCCACTGCTTTCAGCATAGTCGCGGCTTGGGCCCGACAATGAGGTAGCCCATGTATCATCCAGCAAACGCTTTGCAATGTCCTGCATTACTTTTATGCCTTCGCCCAGTGTATGTCCGGGCGCCAGACCTGCAGAAATAGTAGCCGATTTATACCGGTTAAAGTGGTACAGGGTGGGAGGGGTCGTTTGTTCCCTGAATGTAACGAGGTTATCCAGTGAAATGATCTCTCCGCGATTATTGCGTACATAAATATTCTTCAGATCGGTTGGGTCGTCGCGGTCGTTACGTGCCACCTGTCCGATCACCGAATATTGTTTTCCCGAGCGATAAAAATATCCCAGCTGCAGGTTACTCAGCGCCAGCTGCAGAGTTTGCGATACATCAGATACGCTTACACCCAGCTGACTGGCCTTTATACGATCAATTTCTATATTAACTTCAGGTTTGTTGAATTTCAGATCTACATCCACGCCCTGGAACACTGAGCTCTTTTGCGCCTCTTCCATGAATTTGGGCAGCACTTTGGCTATCTTATCAAAATCATTATTCTGAATTACAAACTGCACGGGTAAGCCCGACCTTCTGTTTACCTGAATAGTTTGTTCCTGAATGGCAAAGGCTTTACCATCTGAATACTTGCCCAGGTTGCGGTTCACCATATCAACGATCTGCTGTTGCGAACGCTTTCGTTGGTCCGGGTCAGTAAGTGTTACGCGAACGAAGCCGGTATTGGTTGCACCGGAACCACTGAAACCTGGCGCAGTTACGGTAAGGTCTGTTTGCAATTCGGGCACAGAATCGAGCATCAGCTGCGACAGCCGGTCGATATACTTATCCATATAATCGAACGACGTACCTTCAGGCGCGGTAACCGATAAACGAAACTGGCTGCGATCTTCCATGGGTGCCAATTCTGATGGCAGGCTAGCACCTATAAAGTAAATAATAAACACACACGCAGCACCAATAAGTGCTGCAGTAGTACGGGTCAACCACGGCACACGCATAAAACGCTTAAGCGAATTGTGATATCCATTCTCCATCCAGCGGAAGAACGGTTCGGTTTTATGGTAGAACCATCCGTGTTTTATTACACTACGGGTGAGCTTTACGTTCAGTACGGGAGTAAGTGTAAGGGATACGAAGGCAGAGATCAGTACGGCGCCGGCTACCACAATACCAAACTCGCGGAACAACCGGCCTACAAAGCCCTGCAGGAAGATAATGGGCAAAAAGATGATCGCCAGGGTAATAGAAGTGGCTATTACGGCAAAGTAAATTTCTTTGGAACCTTCGCGTGCCGCCTCGTATTTATTCATTCCCTGCTCCAGCTTCTTAAAGATGTTTTCGGTTACAACGATACCATCATCCACCACCAAACCTGTTGCCAGTACAATACCCAGCAGCGACAATACATTGATGGTAAATCCGCTCACATACATGATGAAGAAAGCACCGATCAGCGAAACCGGAATATCTATAAGCGGGCGTAAAGCGATCAGCCAGCTGCGGAAAAACAGGTAAATGATCAATACAACCAGTATCAGCGCTATAATGAGGGTTTCTTCAACTTCAGAGATCGACTTCTTGATGAATTTGGTCTGATCAAGCGCAATACCCAGTTTAATATCAGAAGGAACTTCTTTTTTTATCTGCTCATAACGGCGATAGAATTCATTTGAAATAGCCACATAGTTTGATCCCGGTTGCGGTATCAGCGCCAGCGCGATCATGGGAATGCGGCTTTCTTTCAGCATGGTTTCTTCATTCTCGGGGCCCAGCACAGCTTCTGCCACATCTTTTAAACGGATGTCGCTGCCGTTTACATTCTTTATAATAACATTGTTGAAATCGTCTTCGGTAGTTAAACGGCCGAATGTACGCACGGTAAGTTCAGTGCTGTTACCGGCAATTTTTCCCGAAGGCAATTCTACGTTCTCACGGGTAAGGGCAGCCTGTACATCGCCGGGTGTTAATCCGTACGCGCTCAGTTTTGCGGGGTTGAACCAGATGCGCATGGCATAACGTTTTTCACCCCAGATCTGAATGGCGCTTACGCCGGGAATAGTCTGCAGGCGTTCCTGCAATACGTTGGTGCCATATTCGGTAATTTCCAGCTGATTGCGCGTATTGCTTTGTACCGTCATGGAGATGATGGCATCTGAACTGGCATCGGCCTTTGATACTACCGGCGGAGCGGGCAGATCTTCGGGCAATGACCGTACAGCCTGAGATACCTTATCGCGCACATCATTTGCGGCAGCTTCCAGATCGATGCTCAGGTCAAACTCAACGTTGATACTGCTAACGCCCTGGCTGTTGGTAGACGTAATATTTCTTACACCCGCAATACCATTGATAGATTTTTCGAGTGGTTCGGTTATTTGCGATTCAATGATATCGGCATTGGCGCCGGGATAGCTGGTACGTACGCTAACATTGGGCGGATCAATAGCAGGATAGTCGCGCACGCCCAGATATGTAAAGCCAATGATACCGAACAACACGATCATGATGTTCAGTACCGTTGCCAGAACCGGCCGCCGCAAACTAAGCTCAGAGATGTTCATTCTATAACCTTATTGTACTTTGGTTAATTTAATTTTACTGTCGGGTCGAACGGAAAGCAAAGCGGTAGTAAGTACAGTATCACCTTCGCGCACGCCATCGAGCACCTGTACATATGATGAATCGCGAATGCCTGTGGTAATCACAGCAAAGCTGGCGACGCCACCCTTATATACAATTACCTTTTTATTGCGGGCCTCCGGTATAACCGACTGCGACGGAACAATCAGCGAGCGGTCGTTCTTCCCCATCTGGAGTGATACTTTGGCAAAAGCGCCTGGCACCAGCAGATTGTGTTGTCCCTGCACAACCGTTCTTACTTTAAGCGTACGGGTATTGGCCTCTATATTCGATTCGGTGGCCAGTACCGAAGCGGTAAAGTCTTTATCACTACCGGCTACCGTAAATTTTACCGGCCGGCCCTTACGCATGTATTCACTGTATTTTTCAGGTACAGAAAACTCCATTTTCAATTGACTTACCTGACTGATGGTGGTAAGCAGGGTGGTGGGAGTAACATAAGCACCATTGCTGATACTCTTTAAGCCGATGCGCCCGGCAAAAGGCGCCCTGATCTCTGTTTTGCTGATGCTTACTTTGGTGAGCTCAATATCTGCATTCAGGTTGCTTACATTCAGTTCGCTCAGATCATATTCCTGCTGGCTGATACCATTGATCTTTAATAATTCCTTTTGCCGTTCGGCTGTTTTTTCAGCGATCTGCAATTGCACCTGTAGTTTTTTCAGCTGTGCCTGCAGGTCATTATCAAACAACTTTACAAGCAGTGTTCCCTTTTGTACAAAGCTTCCTTCGGGAATATTCAGCCATACTACCCGGCCTGATATTTCAGGACGGATCTCTGTTTCTTCGTACGGTAACAAGGTGCCTGGTATTTCCAGGTTTTCACTTAAGGGTTTGGTTCTAACTACAAAAGCTTCTGCCTGTACGGCTTTGTCGCCACGGGCTGGGCCTGCTGCAGCAGCGCTATCTTTTTTTTCGCTTTTGCAGGAGATGAAAATAAACGACAGAACAAAACCGATTACAATCCGGCATTTACGGTCCATTAGAGTTGTTATAAGTTAAATACTAAGTAGTCCGAAAGTCGGAAAAGTCAGGAAGTCCGAAAGCAAGGCAAAATCCGGGAATCTTCTTTCGGACTTTCCAACTTCCTGACTTTCGGACTATTTTCCGGCCCGCAAAGCTACAATTTTCATTGTGCCAGAGTGGCAAAAAGGTTATGAACGGCAGGCTAAACGGATAGCTAACTCACCACTTTTAATATGTTTTTAATACGGTTGGCTTTATAGGTCAAATCCTGTTTCTCTTTACTGATAATTGTTACATGTCCCATTTTACGGCCGGTCTTGGTTTGCTTCTTTCCATACAGATGAACAAATACATTATCCATTTTGAGCACTTCTTCCAGACCCTCATATTTAGCATCCCCTTCATGGCCTTCGGCGCCCAGTATATTTACAATGGCGGCCGGTAAAATATGTTCTGTATTACCCAGCGGATATTCGAGCATTACGCGCCACAGCATATCGAACTGTGAGCTGTAATTGGCCTCAATGGTATGGTGGCCGCTGTTGTGTACTCTGGGCGCAGTTTCATTTACAAATACATCGCCCTGTTTATCTATGAATAATTCCACGGCAAAAATGCCTGGGCTTTTCAGTCCTTTTACTACAGCCAATGATATAGCTTCTACTTTCCAAAGTATTTTTTCGGTAAGATCAGCCGGACTGATCTGATAATCGAGCAGATTAAGGCGTGTATCGAACACCATGTCAACAGGCGGATATAAAGCGGTTTCGCCTTTCGCATTTACGGCTATGATCTGTGATATTTCGCGTTGAATGGGCACCATTTTTTCAAGAACGGCGGGCGCGTCAAAACCCTTTTGAAGATCATCGGGAGTTTTTAAGATCTGAACGCCGCGGCCATCGTAACCTCCAAGTCCCACCTTATGTACTGCCGGCAGGTAAGATGCATTGGCTTTCAGTTCTGACAGGTTTTGTGTTATAACAAACGGAGCCGTGGGTATTTGCAGTTGCTGATAAAATTGTTTTTGAACGATTTTATTTTTGATAGTGCGCAGGGCAGCAGGGCGGGGATATACTTTTACGCCTTCCTGTTCCAGTTTTTCGAGTGCATCTTCGTTAACAGATTCAATTTCTATGGTAAGTGCGTCGAGTCCTTTGCCGAAATTATACACATCATCGAAATTGCGTATATCGCCTTTCACAAAATGGTGGCACAGGTGTGCCGCGGGGCATTGCTCATCATTTTCCAGAACAAAAGTTTCAACAGGGTAATTGGCAGCTGCCTGTAATAACATTCTACCTAATTGGCCGCCGCCAAGGATACCAATTTTTTGCATGGTTAGTTTTATTGAAGGGGCAAAGATAGGGAAGTACGACCTGAGGGGCGAAGGAGATGGTCATAAATTGAAAGATAACTGAGTGGTGGCAGATTGATAACTCAATGAAAATGGAAGGAGATACAGGTTATTTACCTTTCTTTTTAGGTTGTGTAAATTCTTTTGGTAAGGTATGTCTTTTTAAAAAAGCTTCTGCCCTTTGTACTGCTTTTATAAAGGCGGGTTCTTTACTATAGTCTCTCATGTTTTCATCCATAGTAATATGGGGTCGCTTTATATCGATCAGTTTTTTCGACATAATACTTAAGTTTTTTTAGCCGATACATTTAAACATCAGAGCCAATACTTCGCAAACAGCCTCAGCTTCAAAAGTTTCCAATTTACCTACTTTCTTTTTTAATCTTTTTTTATCAACACAACGTAACTGATCAAGCATAATTTCACCTGCCTTATTTGCAAAAGTAGCCATGACTCTTGTGGGATATCCTCCTCTGACGGTTGATGTTAAAGGAGCAACAATAACGGTCTGCAAATTATTATTCATAGCATCGTGAGAAATTATAACTGCCGGTCTCGTTTTCTTTATTTCTGCGCCATAGGCAGGATCAAAGTCCATTACCCAAATTTCAAATCTATTCATAGGGAAGTGATTTTACCAGGTCCAGTCTTTATCTCCTTCTTCCGAAACATTATCGGGCCACACTGATTTTTCAGGCTTCTTTCCTTCTTTAATTGCTTTTTTAAACTGAGCATCCCATGTTGAAAGGTCGCGATTAACAGGAATATGTTTTTTTATTGCGGCTATTACAATTGTACCGTCTTTCTTTACATCTATACTAAGTTTGTTTGACTCTGTAAATCCTGCTTCCTTTAGTAATTTTTTATTTATGATAACACCCAGTGAGTTACCAATTTTAGTAAGATTTGTTATTTGAGCCATGAATTTACCGTTTTAACAAAAATAAGAAATTGTTATAACAGTTTCGAAGTCAACCTTATTAGAGTTCTTTCTCAATTTTTATTATTTTTGTTCCATACAATGCAACCCGATTACCCACATAAGATCTTTAACGACAAACGCATGGGCTACTGCCTGCTCATGGAAGCATTGGCTATGGATAGCCACAGGTAATATCATTTCATTTCTTTCCGCTGCTTATTGCAATCGCATTGACCCAAACCCCAAAGACGAGTATCAGATCCAAACAAAACGATGGACTGCATTTTGCTACTTGAGTTTTGATATTTGATTTGCTATTCGAAACTTGATATTTGAATTTTTAAACTACATGATATGTCAAACACATTAATGACATCTGCACCTGCTGCACAAACTGATTTTTTGCCGCTCGAAGGCACAGACTATGTTGAGTTTTACGTAGGCAATGCCAAACAGGCCGCCCATTTTTATAAAACAGCTTTCGGCTTTCAGTCCCTCGCATACGCAGGGCCCGAAACAGGTGTAAAAGATCGCGCCAGTTATGCCATTCGTCAGAATAAACTCACATTTGTTTTAACTACACCGCTTCGTGCCGGCAACCCCATAGCCGATCATATTTACAAACATGGCGATGGTGTTAAGATCTTAGCCCTTCGCGTAGCCGATGCTACCAAAGCATGGGAAGAAACTACCAGCCGCGGCGGTAAAAGCTATATGGAACCTACCCGTTTAAAAGATGATCATGGCGAAGTAGTATTAAGCGGTATTCATACCTATGGCGAAACAATACATCTGTTTGTAGAACGAAAAAATTATCAGGGCGCTTTTATGCCGGGGTATGTGGAATGGAAAACGGTATACAATCCCACATCAACCGGTTTACAGTATGTAGACCACTGCGTAGGTAATGTTGGCTGGAACCAGATGAACAAATGGGTACAGTTTTACGAAGAGGTAATGGGTTTTCGCAATATTCTTAGTTTCGACGATAACGACATCTCTACCGAATATTCAGCCCTCATGAGCAAGGTAATGAGTAACGGCAATGGTTTTGTAAAGTTTCCCATAAATGAACCGGCCGAAGGACGAAAAAAATCGCAGGTAGAAGAATACCTCGATTTTTACGATGGCGAAGGATGTCAGCACGTAGCCCTTGCTACCAACAACATCGTAGAAACAGTTACCAGTTTGCGCGACAGAGGGGTGGAATTTCTGAAAGTACCTAACAGCTATTACGACGATCTGCTCGACAGGGTAGGGCATATCGACGAAGACCTGGCTCCCCTTCGTGAACTGGGAATCCTGGTCGACCGCGACGATGAAGGCTATCTGCTGCAGATCTTTACCCGCCCGGTAGAAGACCGCCCCACCTTATTTTTTGAGATCATTCAGCGAAAAGGCGCCAAAAGCTTCGGCAAAGGCAATTTTAAGGCCCTTTTTGAAGCTATTGAACGGGAACAGGAATTACGCGGAAATCTATAATAGGATAAATTTTTTCTGTAAAACACTCAGGCGCAGAGGAATACCTCTGCGCCTTAATCTATAAATTCCTCCTAATATTTGACCTGACCCGATAAGGGTATTCTTTAGCGGCTTCTGCTACATTTACTTTAGCACTTTTCATTAATTGTTGGTGAAATCCCTGAGTATTAATAACGATTAAGGGTAATTTGTAATTTATAAGAAAGTCAGTGTCTTTTCCTGATTCCCGCCTATGCTTTCTAACCCGCCAGCTTTTCCACAATGTGAATAAGCACAAATGATTTTTGGAGCTTTGTTTGTATTAATTTTAACATCGAAATGCATGTGAGAAGTAAATAATCATAACCTATTTTTCGTTTTAATTCCAGTTACCTTCAATGAGATACCCATTTATAGTTTTACTGGTGGCCATAAGTATGGCAAAAACTGCAACCTCGCAAAATATTGCGACGGCTGCCAGTTATAGCTTTATCGATTATCAGAAATCGTTTCCGCGTATGAGCGAAGCGCTTAAGCACAAGGAAGATACGCTGATGAAACAATTTGAAGAGAAGAGATTACCATGGCCCGCCAAATACATTTATATACGTTCCTTTAAATACGACAGCCAGATCGAAGTGTGGGTGAAAGGCGAGAAAGGCGATAAATTCAACCTGTTTAAAACCTATCGTGTATGTGCGCTGGCCGGTTCATTAGGTCCCAAACGCATGGCAGGCGACTATCAGGTACCCGAAGGCTTCTATTATATCAATGAATTTAATCCCAAAAGCAACTACCACCTCGCGCTTGGTTTAAATTATCCCAACGCTTCTGATAGAATTCTCAGCGACTCCCTGATGCCAGGCGGCGATATTTATATCCATGGCAGTTGCGTAACTACCGGTTGTATTCCGGTCAACAATGAACAGATCGAAGAATTGTATATCCTTGCTGCGCACGCCAAAAGCGAAGGGCAGGATTTTATTCCGGTGCATATTTTCCCCATCCGGTTCGATAACCCCCGCAGCAGCGAATACCTAAAAAAATATATAAAAGACTTTCCCGAATATCACGAACTGGCCGATGAATTAAAGCACGCCTATCTGTACTTCGAAAAAACCCATAAACTGCCGGTGATCATGGTATCAAAAACCGGTGACTATGTGGTGGAAGGCGATGTGCCAAAAGAAAAAGAAGCGCCGGTGATGGTAAAAAAAGAACGCCGTCCGCTTAAAACCTATAATGAAGCAGATATTTCAAAAGTAGTGGAACGCCTGCCAGTTTTCGCCGGAGGTAACGACAAATTCCAGCCTTTTCTGGATAAGCTGAGTAAAGACATGATCCCTTATCTGCAAACAGGTCAATCGAAAACCTTCGCTATGGTAGAGTTCGTAGTAGATAAACAGGGAAAGGTGATCTATGCCAACGTTATTAAAGGCGGCAACGACGAAATGAACGACCACCTTATTGAAGCTTTTGAAAACATGCCTTCGTGGACACCGGCCATAAAAAATGAACAACCTGTAGCCGTTAAATTAAAACAGACTGTTGTAGTTGAAAAGCCCGAAACAGCAGAAGTAGTAAATCTGCAGCCACCGGTCAATCAAACAGGCAACTGACGGCAATCGTGAATCGGCAATCGTCAATGAAAAAAATATAAACTTTCTGATAAAACAAATGCCACCGTTATGGTGGCATTTGTTTTTATATATCGAAATCAAATTAATCGAATCAAAGATGTTCTATAGCAGCAATAACAACCAAACAACTTTTTGCCGATTGCGGATTGCCGACTGCCGTTAAATAATATCCATTGCCTTTACAAAAAAGGTGCACATGAAGGGGAGGATCATAGTAAGATATTCAAAACGGCTTGCAATAGCAATAAAAAGCAGGGCTACAGTTGCTAAAAACAATATCCAGTAAATAAATCTTGATGTGCCTTTTGCCATAGAGTAAATATTTTGCGCAAAAATAGCACGAAAGTTCTTATCAAGGTAGAAATTCATGCAGTATTTTTTGCTACCTTCCGCCAAATATCAAACAGCATCGCTGGCGCACCGGAAAAAGCAAATAAAGTATATGAAAGCAAAAGGTGCGATATTTGATAGTCAAT
>Ga0105237_10009738_pt1 | contig 10280 bp, 6 predicted proteins | sample KBSC24metaG_FD_81520 | JGI IMG/M metagenome (GOLD analysis project Ga0105237, IMG submission 81520) | Corn rhizosphere microbial communities from Kellogg Biological Station, Michigan, USA - KBS C2-4 metaG | ecosystem: Host-associated > Plants > Roots > Rhizosphere > Soil | place: Michigan, USA... | reverse complement strand
TTCTTTGCCATCGCGTTGCGGAGAACGCGATCCACCGGCGCGCTTTCCGCGCGCGAAGATCGAAGGTTGCGCCACGGCTCAACGTCATCCACGCACCAAGAATCACGCCTTCGTTTTTAGGGGCCTCAGGATGACAAAGAGTGGAGGACGCCGCGCACGTCATCCGGGGTCTAACGTCGTTGGAAACTCTACGCGCCTTACACGACCTGAAACGGCTTGAAGCCTCTCAGCGCATCTTCTTCAAAACAAACTGCTTCCCCGCCAGCGCCTCCTTGGCCGGCAATCCCCAGAACGGCGTCGGTGTGTATTTCCAATCCGAAATCATGATCGGAGTTGCCGCCGGATGAAAACACCAGCCGGTCCAGTTCAGCCGGTATTTCTGAATGAGGCCGAGCATGTCCGGCACCCAGGTCGCCGGGTCCTCCTGAATTTCCGCCGGCATGAAATCCATCTTCTTCACATCGGCGCCCACTTCGCCGACGAAAATCGGATACTTCTCCGCCGCCGGGAGCACCTTTGCTTCCCAGCCTTTCTTCCAATTGTAGATGTGCGTGGAGAGCATGATCCCCCGCCCGCCTTTATCATCGAGCACGTGTCCTTCGACGATGCCGGACAGGTCGTAGGCCCAGTCCAGGCCGCCGGCAATGATGATATTCTTCGCGCCCGCGCCGCGCACGGCGTCAACCAATCCTTGCATGCCGATGGAATGAAACCCCCTGTTGAGTTTGATCTTCTCTTCCTCGCTTAGAAACGCGTCTTCATCACCGGGCTTCGCCTTCTCCGCGACAAATCCGCCATCGCGCCACACGTCCCACGAGATGCCGTGCGGCTCATTGAAGATATCGAAGAGGACCGCCGGATGGTTCTTGTAGCGCGCGGCGGCGTCTTTCCAAAAATCCGCGTCCTCTTTTTTCGGCGCGCGGAAGCGGTGCAGGTCGAGCGCCACGTACGCTCCGCGGTTCGCGGCGAGGGTGACGATCTGGTCCACGCATTCGCGATAGGCCTTGCCGCCGTCCTTCATCAGCGGCGTGTCACCGCTCCAGAATTCCAGCCGCACGGGGAGGCGAATGACATTGGCCTTCCATTCGTCGATGCCGACGACCGTGGATTTGATCACTTGCTCTCCCTGCGCGACGCTCTCCAGGCCGCCCGCGTTCAAGCCCTGGAGCCATACTTCCTTGCCCTCGGGATTCACGAGCCGGTTGCCGGAGACGTGGAGTTGGGGCGGCCACTTTTCGATCTTCGGCTGTTCCGGCGGGACGTAGCGCGCTTGCGCTGCCTCCGTCGCAGTCTTCGCCGCGGCCAGCAAAGGCGCCGGATCGGCGGGCTTGAGCGTGATGTCGTCGAGATCGAATGTGCCGGCACCCACCTCGAACAGCGAAGGCATGAGCGAGAGCGAGACGGCTTCCTCCGGGACGAGGAAACTCGTGCTCTTCTGCTCCCAGCCTTTCGTGTCCTTCGTCGAGTAGGGCGGATTCGGCTTCTGCGCGAGCTTCTTCCCCGTGGCATCCAGGAAGTCCATCATGATCCGCGCATCATTCCACGGCAGCTTCCCTTTCTTGAGACCGGTGATGCGCTGGCGCCACGTGAGCGTGAGCGCCTTCAAGCCTCCCGGCAGATCGATCGGCCTGTAGAGCATGACCTGCTGACCCGGCTGCAGGGACTGCAAGCGGATGAAGTGGTTTCCATCTTCCAATTCCCACGTAATGGATTTGTCCTTCGCCCGTCCCCAACCGTCCGGCCAGCCCTGACTCTTGGCATCGGTCTCGAAATCCCCGTTGCTGATCAATGATCCATCCGGTTGTGCGGAGGCAGCGGCCTTGGTCCGTTTTTGCTCGGCGATCCTGGCGGCCTTGGCCGCCCCCACCGTGGCGGCTTCGGCGGCGGCCTGCTTCAGCGGCGCCGCATCGATGACCGTGAGCGCCACGTCATCGAGATCGAATGTGCCAGCCTCGACCTGGAACAGGGACGGCATGAATTGCAGCGTTTTCGTGCCCTCCGGAACCAGGAACTGCGCGCTGCGTTCCACCCATCCATCCGTGCTCTTGCGCACGTAGGGCGCCGATGGCCCGGGGCTGAGTTTCTGCCCCGAGGCGTCTTTCAAATCCATCATGATGCGGGCGTCGAACCACGACTGTTTGCCCGGCTTGAGATCGGAAACGCGCCAGCGCCATTTCAACTCCAGCGCCCCGGCCCCGGCGGGAATGTTCACCTCGCGGTAGGCCATGACTGTCTGCCCCGGCTGCTCGCTATGCAGGCGAAGGAAATGATTCCCGGACTCCTCGACCCAGGCGATCGTCTTGTCCTTGGGTTTGCCCCAGCCATCCGGCCAGTCCGCCGCCGCGGCACTGGATTCAAAGTCACCGTTGGTGACCAGGTTCGTCGCATCTGCGCCAGCGGCAACAATCGGAGCCAGGGCGGCAAAAGCCAGCGCCATGATAAACGGGAAAGCTCGTCGATTGGGAAAAAGGATCATGATAAGCGTTCTACGGAAATCCATTGGTGAGATGACGGTAACCGAAGCCATCCGCATTGGCGACCAAGCGGCTATCCACGCCAGCCTGATACGGAGCCGTCGCGTCCGCCTTCCCTCGGCTTGCCAGGTGCGCCCGTCTGGGATGCCGTCAAGGCTTGGCCGCGGCCTTGATGCTGAAGTCGTCGTACTGCACGTCCACCTGGTTGGTCGTCAGGCTCACCAGCGTCTTCGTCTCATGACCGACCCCCTCGGATTTGAGCGCTCCCACGGCTTTGCCGTCGATCGTCACCTCCACGTCCTCCGCCTTGGTGCGCACGACGAGCGTGTGCCACTCCTGAAGCTTCAACGTGACGGGGAAATTCTTCATCTTGGTGAGCAGCATCGCCTTGTCCTCGGCGGACAACCCCTCGGGCGTCTTTTTCTTGTCGTAGATGTCGTTGCGGAAATTACCCGTTTTGGCGTCGCTGATCACGACCACGGAAGGACTGACGCTGACGCTGCAAATGTGACCGGCGTGCGAGCCCTTGTAGTTCTTGTCGTCGAACCACACGTTGAAACTCTTGGCCTTGTCGCTGACGAAATTGAATTTCACCGACACCTCGAGATCACGCTCCGGGTCGAAGGTAATGCTGTCGACGGCTGAGTGATCCGACCCCTCCGGGGTGATTCCCACGAGCACGCCGTCCTTGATCACGCTGCCGCTCTTGTAGTGCCCCCACCGCTTGCCGAATCCGCTGCCGGAAAAATCATCGGAAAAAATGGAGCGTGGGTAGTAGTCGGCCGGAATCTGCGCCAGGGCAAGCGTGGCCGTGAACGAGAAGAGGAGGATCGGGAGGATGGCTTTCATAGGGGGCGGAAACAGTGGCAGAGCCCGTTCGACTTCGCCAAGAAAATCCGCGACACTGAAAGGCAAACTATTTGTCAGGACTGCAATGCGGCGCTGGAGGCACCCCAAGGAGCAACGCCGTCCGGCCCGGACCGGGATCCTTCCGCCAAACCATCAACGCGCCGGAGGCCCCACAACTTTTCTCACCGGCGCGTGTTTTGACTGACCGCCATCGTAGGAGTCCTCATGCCAAATTTGCCTCTCCATTCCCGCCGCCAATTTCTGCAAACGTTCGGCTTCAGCGCGGCTGCGTTGCTGGCCGGCCGACATGCCGCGCGAGCTGCGGCGCACATCAATGCGAGCGCGCAGCACATGTTCATCTTTGGCGACTGGGGAGCGGTAGGAAATATCGATCCACAGCAGCAGGTGGCCCGCGCGATGGCTTCGTATGCCACCGAACAAGCCGTTCGGCCGTCCGCGCTCTTTCTGCTCGGCGACAATTTCTACGGGCGTCTGGATGGCGGCGCTGAATCCCCGCGCTGGCAGAACCAATTCGAGGCGATGTATCCGGCGTCGCAATTCAGCGGGCCATGCTACGCATTGCTCGGCAACCACGACTACAACGTGGAACCCGCGGGCAAGGCCGAGGCCCAACTCGCCTATGCCGCGGCCCATCCGGGAACCCGCTGGACCATGCCGGCGAAATGGTATCGTTTCGATTTTCCCCAGAGCCGGCCGCTCGTCACCTTCCTCGCCCTGGACAGCAACTATCAAAAGCCCACCGAGGAAAAGCGATCGCTGACGCCGGAGGAACGGGTGGCGCAGGCCCAATGGCTCAAAGCGGAACTGGCGAAGCCGCGAACCACGCGCTTCCTCATCGTGTGTGGGCATCACCCGCTTTATTCGAATGCGGGCGATAGCCCGGCACTGATCGCAGAATGGGATGCCTTGTTTCGCCAACATGCGGCGCATCTCTATTTCTGCGGGCACATCCACGATCTGGAGCATCTCGAGTTCGCGGGCCACCCGACATCCTTCGTGGTATCCGGAGGCGGCGGCACGACCCTGCGAAACAGCGAGGACACCAAATCATCCGCGCTCAACCGTTTTCAACAGTGCATCCATGGGTTCACGCATCTCGAGGTGAGTGAAGATCGATTGGTGGTCCGGCACATGGATGCGGATGCGAAGCAATTGCACGCGTTTGCGAAGAGTCAGGCGGGCGATGTTCGGCTACTTTGACCGAGTTCCGTGACCATGCCTTGGTAGATGAAAACGCCGAGAAACGTTTGCGTCATCCGAAGCAGTTAACGCGCGGCGTCCTCCCAAAATCCTGTCATCCTGAGGCCCGTAAAAACGGAGGCGTAATTCTTGGTGCGTGGATGACGTGGCGCAACTCGCCCATCCCGGAGGGATGAGAGAAATTAGCCGGTGGTGGAGCGAGGAACGAGCGCAACCACCGGAACGCCCACCCCCAAACGGATTTGCCCCAGCGGGGCAAGAGAAGTTCTCGCGCCACCTCCGGGGCGCATCTCGTTTTGGGGCGTGGGACCGGTGGTTACGCTCGTTCCTCGCTGCACCACCGGCTAGTCTCTGCGCAGCCCTCCGGGCTGGGTATCCTGATTTTCAACCTCTCCGGGCCGGACGGGCATTGCTCCTTGGGCTGCTCACCGCTCCACATCGCAACTCCGTACCACGTCATCCCCGCACTAATGATCACGTCCTTCCGTCTTTGGGTCCTCGGGATGGCAGAGTTGGGACGGCGGCGCCCGCCATCCGGAGCGAACACGTAATCCAAGCAAGATTACAGAATTCGATTCATTCGAAAATCGCCTTCATCGGCCAAGCGGTAAGGGACTTGAGTTCCGCATCCTGGCCTTGTGACATCAGCGAGACACCGAGGCTGTCGGCGCGGCCGGGGTGGACGCGGACGGCGAGGCATTGCCGGCCGTTGATGAAGACTTCCACGATGCCGCGATCCACAAAGACGCGGAGCTTGAAGGGCTCATCGGGCGCGATGAGGACGGACCCATTTTCCGGCGGGCGCGACAGGACCTCGGGAAGTTGGGACGAGCGGGTGTTGTCGATCGTGACGACGCTGAGCTTCTGCTGCGGTGGCAGGAAGCGGGTGGTGATCTCGCGGTTCTTGAACAGCAGGATGCGGGTGAACTCCTCTTTGTTCGGCGAGCGCAGGACGTTCAGTTCCACCGTCGGCGCGTTCCTGGGATCGATCTCCGCCTCGATTTCCATCGCATTGCCACTCAGGCCTGGCAGCACCACTTCCTGGTTCGCAGTCAATGGCATCGCGGCAACGTGCTGCGGCTCACCACGCAGCGAGGCGACGTCGCCCGCGGGTTCGATCCCGAGTTCCTCTTTGCCGATGAGCGTGAGGCGCCGCGGCAAGGTCATGATGCTGTTCGCGCCCTTCGTCGTGATCGCGGGATTCAAATTGAAAATGGCGATGAGGCCGCCTTTGCCATCCGGCACAGCGGACGGCGCCTGCACCGCGCCGAACATCATCGGGCCGAAGTCGAACCGCCCGTGCGAGGTCGCATGGAATTTGTCGCGCTGCGTATCATAGTCGCCGAGCAGGTATTGGGCGCTGCTCATGTGGCTGAAGAAGATCAGGATGTGGCGGTCGCCGATCGGGCAGAAATAGGGACACGCTCCGTCATCACCCACGCGGGAAAAATGGTCGTCCTCGAGGAATTGGTGCACGAATTCCCACTTCGCAAGATCCTTCGAACGGAACAGGAATTCCGCGGGCACCGGTTTTCCAGCGGGCCCATTGTAATTCACCGAGCCGGAAAGCGAGTAGTAGACACCGTCCTTCTTCCAGATGCACGCATCGTAGATGCGGTAGTCCATGGGCTCGTGGGAGAGAAAGTTGTGCAGCACGCCGTCTTTCATCAGCGGGATGACAGTATTGCCCGTAACCTTTTCCCAATTCAGCAACAGAGGATCGTGCGAGACCGCGACCATGTTCCCGAGGTTGCGCCCGTGGTACATGGCGATGACACGGTTCTCCTCCACCATCGTCATGCCCGAGTAACATTGTTCCTCGGGATTTGGATAGAGCGCATAGGGCAGATCGCGCCAATGGATCAGGTCGGTGCTGACCGCGTGCGCCCAGTGCCAGCGCCCATCCTCCGGCGGCCTGGCTTGGTAGAAGAGGTGCCAGCGGCCCTGCCAGAAACTGACACCGTTCGGATCATTGAGCGGCGCTTCCGGACTCGAGAAATGGTAAAGCGGCGTCTGCGGATCATTCGCCAGCTTGCGCCGGTTTTCCGCCCAGCGCAGGAGCAAAGGGTTGGTCTTGAGTTGCGCTTCCTGCCCGGCCAACGTGTCCGCGAAAGTGAAGTGCGGCACCTTCGAAGTGAAGTCGCGCGCCGGCTCCTGTGCTTCAAGCGCGCCGGTGAATGCGACCAGGCAAGTGGCGAGGATCGAAGCGGTCCGTGGCATGGGATAGGTACGGCCGGTAGCGGCGTCGGTCACTTGATCTCCGCGACAAAGAGCCGGGTGAACTCGCCATCGCTGACATTAAAGTAGATGCGCTTTCCGTCCGGGGAGAAGACGGGGTGCGGATGGGAGCGCCGCCACGATTCCGCGCCATGCGAGTTGTCGAAGGTGTGGATGATGATCTGGCCGGTGCCCTTCGGATCGGTCAGGACCACGCCCCAATCAGTCGGCTTTCCACCGAACCTGGTCATGATCGTATCGGTCACGACGATCTTTCCATCCGGGCTCACCGAGGGATGGTCTCCGCTGACATCGTGCACCGGATATTTCGCCAGCGCGCTGGCGTCGCCGGCTTCCGCCGCCGCGCGGGCCGCCTTGGCAGGAAACCCGGGATTGGCCGTCACCTTGCCGTTGTCGCTGTCATAGACGACGAAATGCATTTCCGTGATATGGCGGGAGTCCGGCTGCCACGACGGGTGTCCCCAATTGGGATTCATGTAGAGAAATTTCTTGTCCGCGATGCTGTAGCAGATGAGCCCCTGCCGCGCGCTGGCCGCCGTGCTGCGCGGGTCTTCGCCGGTCGCCAGCGCCATCTTGAAAAGGACCCGCTGCAAATCGGGGCTCAGGATGGGGAAGAAGATGGACGGCTTCTTGTCGCCAAAAGTTTTCGCAAACCAATCGGGATATGCCTCCTTCAGCGCATCGACGGTGCAAACGGTCTTCCTTTCTCCGGTGACGACATTGATGATGTCCAGGTCGCGGTGCTCGCCCGGATGCCAGTGCGGGCTGTAGAGCGGCACGACATCCGCGTTCGGCTGCCCCCAACCCGAGAGCATGCCGGGCGCGATGATCCGCTCCTTCATCGTGTCGAGGTCCACGCAAGCCACGAACCAATTGCCATCGCGCTGCCCGTGGAAGACTACCCGCTTGCCGCCCGACACCCACTGCTGACACGCCACGCGATGCGCGTCCTCGGCATTGATACTCGTGGCCACCACTTTCTCCTCTCCGGTCTGGCGGTCGCGGATGCAGACCTCGCCTTGATGCCCATCCCGCGACTTCGACGCGAAGAAGAGCACATAGCGGCCATCCGGGCTCTCGGGGCACGTGTTGAAATAGGAGTGCATCGTGTGCCGGCCTTCCACCGTCGAGACGGGGCCGATCTTCACGTCGTGGCGCCACGGCGCGAGAGGATCGTCGGTGGATTCCGCGGCAAACAGGCGGGCGGTGGCGGTGAGGGCGAGGAGTGCGAACGACAGCTTCAGGTTCATGGGCAGTAGTGGAGTCTGGTCAAACCGCTTCAGCGGGCTTCGGTTTCGCCCAAAGGTTTGCCGCGGGCATAATCTTCGTAAAGTCGCGCAATCCCGGCGGCTTGTTCGTCGCCGATGTGAAAGACGAAGCGATGATGGAGGCTCAAGCGCTGGCCGCGGGGAATCGTCGTCGTGGCGTCGGGCAACGCTGGATCGAACCCGTGCTGGGCAAACGGATCGACGCAGAACAACCCGTAGACGCGCACGTGCCACCGCGTGGGAGCGCGGTAGCTCGACGGGTGATTGAGGATCGCGATGCCGAGCGTCTCGCCTTCAACCGGGCCGTGATAGTCGCACCATGTCGCCTGCTTTCCCCAGGCGTCCTTGTCCGAATCGCCGGCGCTGTTGACGATGCGCCCGCCCAGGCCGCTGGTCACGGCCATGCTCGCCGGGACACGGATATACAGTCCGCCGTCGGTCTGGTCACCGATACGCACGTCGCCATCGCTGGCGATCAGCGTCTGGTCGATGTCGATGGCCCGCGCCTGGCCGAGAAGGTGGAAGGTGAGCGTCCGCTCTTCCTGCATGAAGCGCGTGCCGGCTGGATCGAGATAGTCGCACTTCTCGGCGATCATTACCCGGTTATCCGCGGCCTCGACACGCGTGAACTCCCGATGTTGGAGGCGGCCCAGCGAGAGCATGCGGCGTTTTCCCAGTTCCACGCGCGCGGGCTTCTTTAGCAAATCCTCGACGCTGAGCCGATCGCCCCAGGTGTCCCCGCCGTTGCTCAACGTCTCCTCCGTGGGCGGGTCGCCTTTTTCCGTCGGCAGTTTCCACGCGCCGCCTCCGGCATCCGAGAGCCCAAAAGCCAGCCCGCGATGATGCGGATGATCGCGCTGGGCCGGCGGTTCCGATGCGTTTTCCTCGATGGGATAGGACCGCGTCATCGCTTTCCCGGTCGGGCCGTAGACGGGCCATAGATAGGGCTTGTTCGTCTGGTCGATGACGTAGGAGGCAAAGGGTTTGCCATCGACGGTAACCTTCACGCCATGCGCGTCCTGCTCGAGGTTGAGCGCGCGGTCCCCGGCTCGGAGCGGAGAGACGTAAAGCACCGCGCTCCCAGCAATCAGCCCCAGGGCCAGCAACCGGCTCATTTCCCGGAGCCTTTCCGGGTGGCGCTTTGGTCTTCGTTGAGCCAGTCATCGCCAGCTTGCAGTTGGAACTTGCCGTTCTTCGCAATCTCGCTCGGCCCCTTCCAGCCGAGAGCGCTGTTGAGGGGCGCATCGTTTCCAGCGACGACCGCCATGTTGACCGCCAGCGGTTGATTTCGAATGAGCGCGCGCATCATCTGCCACCGGCGCTCCAATACCGTGGCCGCCGCCTTTGCGTCCACGGCACTGCTGTTCTCTGCCGCGGCTTCGGCCATGCGGTAAGCCTCGGCGCTGACAGCTGAGAACTCCAGACCGGCCCGCAGGAAAGCCACGCGCTTATGCGACTGGGCGTCGCTCTCGGTGGCCTTGGCGGCCTCCGTCAGCAGCGCGCGCAGCTCGGCGATCGTCTCCGGCGCAATGTGGGGAAACGATCCGCGACCGTTGACGACCACAGGGACGACGCCCTTCTCGACGGCGAGGAAATATTTCTTCACCGCCCCGGCTCCCGCGCCAAAACCGGTGGCACAATAATCATCGAGCACGTCATCGAATTTCAGCGCCGGGTTCCAGCTCAGCCGGGCGGACACATAGTAAACCAGCCCCGCGGTGGCCCAGTTGTTGAAGATACTGTCCATGTCGGTCGCGAGCACGCCATTTTGACCGAGGTAATTCAGCGTCTCGGCCGACTCGCGGGCCTTGGGATTGAGTCCGCCGTAGCGATAGCCGCTGCCGAGATTGTTCGGGCGCCAGTAGGCGCGTTTCGCGCCAGCCGCCTGCCAGCCTTTCCATCCATCCGCCTGGCTCGGCACGTAGCGCACGACGAGATTCGGATGGAGCTTTTCGTGAACCGGAGGATCGGAATAGTAGCTGTAAGCTTCCACGAGGAAGAGCTGGTCGGGCACCACCTTGGTGACGCGCTCGGCGACAGCGTTCCAGTAGTGAACATAGCGGTCGGTCAGTGAGACGTAGTCGATCTCCTTGCGCTCCGTGCCGCCCACTTTGTCGAAAATCAGCATCTTGATCTTGGGCCCGTCCTTGGCATCGAGCTTTCGGCACTCGTCGCACATGCAAAAGCTGGAGAAGCCTCCGTCGTTTGGGCAAAGCGAAATGGCCGCCTG
>Ga0105237_10009736_pt1 | contig 10282 bp, 10 predicted proteins | sample KBSC24metaG_FD_81520 | JGI IMG/M metagenome (GOLD analysis project Ga0105237, IMG submission 81520) | Corn rhizosphere microbial communities from Kellogg Biological Station, Michigan, USA - KBS C2-4 metaG | ecosystem: Host-associated > Plants > Roots > Rhizosphere > Soil | place: Michigan, USA... | reverse complement strand
GGAAATGGAGCAAAAAAATGACGAGTAAGGAAACCACTTAGGCAATGTCCTCGCCACTATCTCCGATCGCAAAATTGCTGTACCTTTAAGCGATACCAGTTCTTTGATTGATCATTATGATCCCGTGATTCTTGGGGCGCAGGACTACTATCCGTTTGGAATGCTCTCACGGGTAGCTGTGCCCAATGATGATCCCTATTATAGGTTTGGGTTTAATGGAAAGATGAATGATAATGATGTGAAGGGGTTGGGGAATGAGCAGGATTATGGGATGCGTATATACGATCCCAGAATTGGTAAGTTTTTCTCAATAGACCCATTACAAGCTAAATATCCATGGTATACGCCTTATCAGTTTGCAGGGAATAATCCTATAAAATTCGTTGATCTGGATGGTGCAGAACCATTGAACCCAGATAAGTACGTAAATTCAGATGCCCCGAGTGTTGATGCTAAATATAAGAATGTAACTCTTCATCAGCCAACCTTGGGTCTGGGAGCCGGAGAACAAGCAGTAGCAGGCGCTTTTAACGCGGCCTGTATGGCGGCCGGGGTTGTAAGTGAAGTTTTATTTGCTACCCATGTTGATGAAAAATATAAACATGTACAGTTCCCCTTTACTCATAACAATATTGGGTATACTGGGAAGAATATTTTGGTTGCTCCTGCTTCATTGGCGATGGAATTAAAGAAAGACCCAGGAAACGCGGAATTATGGGGAGAAGCTGCAATGATGGTAGTTCCTTTCTTAAAAGTTAAGCCAACGACAGTAATAGTAAGTGTACCTGAGTCTATGGAAGCTGCAATGAAACGGGTACCCGAGTTCCCTATGGCCTCTTCAAAAGTTACAATCGGCCTAGGAACGGATATGGATTTACTTTCTCATAGAAGAACAGGGGCAATAACTTATAAAAATGCAGGATGGCAGCAAGCAGGGTTGACAAAAGTTGATTGGGGGAAAGCCTTAGTTGACGAATCTTCATTTAAAGAATCATTTCGACAAGCAGCTGGAAAAGCTGATGCGATAAGATTTGATGTATCTAATTTTGACCGTAATACGAATCGCATCACAGAATATGAGTTTAATTATATTACAAACGATCCTTCGTTACTTCAAAAAACAACCTTCATTAAAAACGGAGGTGAAGTAAAGTGGGATGGGAAACAATTCACTAAAAAATGAGAACTATTACAGATGTTAACGAGTCTATAGGTTTATTAGGACAGTACAAAGGATCATTCGTGCAAATTGTAGCTTTTAACATAGGTCTTAAGCGTCTTCTTATAAAGCTTTCAAAATCGAAAGATTCAGAAGTCCTTTTTGTTATTGTAGTTGGGTGCGAACATATCAACGGCCCGTTTTCTTGGAAGGAAGGCAATGTTTCCTTGAGCCAAGAAATTGATAAAGCCACTTCTGAAATAATTACGAAAGTGACAGACAGGAATGCTGGTTTTGAACTTATTTCATCAGGAGGATTTGCGTTAGCTCAAGGGTTAAACTCAGATTTTGATGAATCTTTTATCAATTTTTCCAGTCAAAAAAGTAGTGAGTAGTGTATCAAAGTAGTTAGTAAGCAATAAACAGAAGTAATAAAAGTCAGGCGTAACACCCTGACTTTTTTCATTATAACCCATTAAGGAGACAGCAACCCTGTCTCTTTTTTTTATTTCACCCCTTAAACTCATTTAAATGGCAACAGCACTTAATACAGATAACCGGGAGTACATCACATGGCAATATGAACAGCTTCATTTTGGGCTTTTAGGAGGGCTTAAAATCGAAGGTCTGGAAAGAATGCGGGTAACCCTGAAAGTGGAATACAAACAGCAAGCAATAAGGCATAATCTTGATCTGTACAACAATGAAAGTGTAGATAAGCTGATAAAGCGCTGTGCTGAAAGGTTTGCACTGGGTACAGCTTACATAGCTACAGCTTTTGCAACCTTGATCAATGCTTTGGAAGCCTACAGGTTGGAGCAGTTAAAAGCCCTGGCAGTTGAAAAGCAAACAGTAAAACAGCTTACTGAAGCTGAAAAGAAGGACGCAGAGCAGTTTCTACAGCAACCTGATCTGCTTCAAAGAACTAATGAACTGATTGAGCAAAGTGGTGTGATTGGGGAAGAGAATAACAGGCTACTCATGTATTTGGTGTTTACCAGTAGGAAGCGGGAAGAACCTTTGCATGTTATCAGCCTGGGAAGCTCAGGGACAGGTAAAACTCATTTACAGGAGAAAGTGGGTGAGCTTATACCGGCAGAAGATGTAATACAGATTACCTCCTTAAGTGAAAATGCTTTTTATTACTTCGGTAAACAGGAGCTTTCCCATAAACTCATTTTGATTGAGGATTTAGATGGAGCAGGAGAGGTTCTATACCCCCTGAGGGAGCTGCAAAGCAAAAAGGTGATCACAAAGACTGTCGTATTGAAAAGCCAGTCAGGAGAAGCACAGACTGTGCATTTAAGAGTTGAAGGCCCTATATGCGTAGCAGGCTGCACTACAAAGGAGTCGATATATGAAGATAACAGTAACAGGAGCTTCCTGCTGTATCTGGATGAAAGCAAGGAGCAGGATGAGAAGATCATGCATTATCAAAGGTTAAAGAGTGCTGGTAAAGTAAACCCCTTAGGGCAGATGAATGTTAAGCAGCTACTACAGAATGTTCAAAGAGTGCTACAGCCTATTCAGGTGAGAAACCCATATGCAGAACACCTGCAGCTTCCTGCTACTGTTTTTAAGCCCAGAAGAACAAACGCCCATTATCTTGCCTTTATCGAGGTGATAACCTTTTACCACCAGTATCAGCGGGAGCAAAAGGTAGATCAGGTCACTGGAACTGTGTATATCGAAACTACCAAAGAAGACATCAGGGAAGCTAACAACCTAATGGGTGACATACTCCTCAGGAAAAGTGATGAACTGCCGGGGGCCTGTAGGAACTATCTGGAGCAGGTAAAGACTTACTTACAACACGAGCAGAAAGACAGCTTCACAAACAGGATGATAAGTAAAGACCTGCATCTGCCTATCAGTACAGTCAAAAGGCATAATTTGGTGTTACTTCAAGCCGGTTTTTTCTACAGGCTCCCTGAGGGAGATGAGCATGGAGGGTTCACCTACAGACTTTGTGACCCGAAAGAGTACCAACAGCTTCAGACAAGTATTACTACAGTGCTGGATAACATGTTGAAGAAAGTAGAAGCTCATCATGGCTCACCATCAGCCCAGTCACACAATGAGCTGGTGAAACCAAAGCCAGCAAAAGAAAGGAAGAAAGATTCCCCCATCAGCTCAACAGCTCAACAAGACAATGCACCTGCCTCGTAAAAGGCAGATGCTTTGTAACCTGCATTTTCCAGAGGCCAGCTATTGGCCTTTTTTTATTCCCTTAACCAAACTATTCACCATGAAAACATCGAAAAGACCTCAACTAATAGAAAAGGTTCAGGAGGCACCCCTATATGTGATTAAGGACGTATTTGAATCAGACCCCAGACAGTTGTTTTATGTCCTGAAAAACTGGCTGTACATAGCCGTGACAACTGACCATTATGCCTATGATGCACCAGAGCAGCGCAGTGGCTTGTTAGCCTTTTATGAAGCCCTGCAGCGATTGATAGCCGCTTTGGATATTCTCAATTCAGGCGCAACAGATAAGCATTGCATCACCTACTACAATGCTGATAATAACTTCGATAAATATTATCTGCTTACCGGGGAGCAGGCAGCCAATCCCAAACATGTAATTGCAGCATTTTTCAAACAATTCTCAATACAACACGTCCGGCGCGAATTATCCGATTGGCTCGAAGCAGGGATAGATTTTGAAGGCAGCTTTCCGATAAGTATAAGCCCCACCCATATTTATTTAGTGTACAAAGATGTGTTATGCCTCGTAGAGGCAGCTTATCATCTTACTTGCAGCATGTAATTGGTTGGGTACATTCCCCTGCTAGTTTTACTGGCGGGGGCTTTATTTCATACTTAGTAGAGATTGTGAAGAGTATGCTTATCCTCTATGCCGATTGTTTTAAAGGCACACTTCAGGTTTTCCCCTCCACAGATGTTTTTCTGAACACTAGATAAATAGAGATATATCCCATTACCCGTCTATTTTACCCATTTTTTGCTCAAAAAACACATGTGGACTGGCTCAGAATGCTGTTTAACTCATGTAAACATTCTGCACAAGGCACCTACAGCTCCACGTCCCCTCATTACCTGCTCTTGTTTTGTTCTGCCAAAGGCTACACCTTGGAAGCTGGTAACTACTTGTTGCGTGAGGAAATCATTTTTTGTAACCTTCGGTTGTGGAGGTACTCGTTGACACCTATAAGTCAGAGCGAGATTATTTGAATGATTCCTATACCTGATCAGCCACCTGTTTTATCCGAAACTGATCAGAAGCTGTAAGCCTTCATTTTTATTAAGCAGCTTGTCACATGCCACTGCTGGTTAAAAATGGGCTCGACTGAATATCCCAGCTATCAAACGCACAATACATTACACCATGCCGGTAATTCAATCTAAAAAACCAAAATGTAGTTAGGAGATTCAAAAATTATCCTTTCAAAAATGAGAGATGCCCAATCGGGCAGAAGTGATAGGCAAATTTACCCCAAATGGCAGAAGTAGCCCAAAATGAGAGGATAATTTTTTTCGTGGAAGAAGAGATTTTTATAGGAAGCGGGTTAAAGGTACAGGAGATCAGGCCACCTGTCCTTTAACCTACTTCGTGTTAATTGAGAAAATGCCCATCAACACCGCAGCCTATAATATAATGGCATTTACACGAAGTCCGTTAAAGAAGTATGTGGGTTTTCCTGCATATATATGGGAGGAATGACTACACCAAACAGGCCCCCGTCTTATAGAAAGGCGTACCAGGCTAACCTCCCTGCTACTGTATCTGTAATTTTTCCCTTTGTTTTGAAATGGTTCAGCAATTTACTGCACATCTATATTATAGTTTTTTTAAATGTACAAACTAGCTGAATAGCATCAAGAAACTGTTATTATTGGTTCTAAAACCCGATTTTTTGACGGTCAAAAAACCGTGATTTTACGGGGTTAAGGGTTTTTTTTATATGGAGAAAGGAAAATAGGAAACCACCCAAGGCCCAAATTGCATTGGTAAGAAGACCGATAATTATTTCGTGAAGGGTTTCCATGCAGAAATCAAATCTACAATGAACTGCTGAGATAACCTGCTGCAGTAGCATGATTGTAATCAAGAAGTGTACTTCTTATCTGCCCTAAGGGAATCTGTTTGGCATTTGTATAGAGCCAAACATAGGAAACACTCATCGTCTGAAGGTCAAAGCCCAACAAAATCAGGGAAAGCGGTACAAAAGTATTTGCAGCCAACAGTAAAAATGTTTCCAGTTTTGGCCCTACACAATGCCATACAAAAACTGGCACCATTTTTCAGCGCTTCGCAAATCTTTGTTCCATGGCCCATTTTGTCTGCTACCACAGCGCCTGCACACAATGCTCATGCAGCAGTCAGGGTCATTCCTCTATTATTTTCTGCCACACTGCGTGCCCTTGCAGGCTTTATTTAATCAGATGCCTTTCACAGCCTACCCAACCCACAGGGGCTAGAAGGCTGTTGCAGGCAATATTATGGCTTCACAGAAGTTTGCAGTGCCTTCATATATTTTCCCTTCCCTCAGGGAGCTATGAAGAAAATATATTGTCGGCCCTGCCACCTGCAATGGCGTGGCAGTGAGTGGCAGGGGTCTGCCGTAAGTCACATGAACAGTAGATTATAGCTACTATCGCCTGTTCCCTGATTATCAAAGAACCACCATAACCCTTTTGAAAAGACGAGACAGGAGTTTTATGCTGCATTTTTTAGCTGGCGACAGCTTTCTTTTGAAATGGTTTTTACTTCTGTCACAACTATATAAAAACCCCTGAAAAGAACCCCCACCATCAACAGTTGAACAAGCCTGCCGCCGTGATGAGCTTTTGAATAACTCCCAGCTTTTTTCATCACGTTGGCTCCAGCATGCCTTCAGATGTTGTGATCACCGGTAGTAACTCATTTGAACACCGGTAACACAACATCTTTCGGCCTTGCTGTTTTATCTTTTAACCCCTTGTTAAATCAAAACACATGAATAAAACAAACAGAACCAAACCTTATGCGCTGCATCAGGATTTCAATTTCATCATGCCCATTCAATTTTTACTTATCTGCCGGTTACTACAGGTTGAACCCCACAAGGTACTCTATCAGTTCATGTGTAATCTTGGGCAAGAAAATTACGCTAATGGCCCTGAACAGAAGATTACAGCCAAAGACTATTTCCTGAGTTGTGGGTATGGTCAGGAGTTATTCACCGATGCAGAGATAGATCAAATATTTGAGGAACTAAATAACATCAGTTCACTATGGCCTAAAAACGGCCCCATGAAGCTCATAGATCTTCATGGTAAGTGGAGAAAGAGGTATTACCGTTACTGGTTTAAGAAATGGTTTTGGAAGTTCAGGCGAGTGCAGTAAAAATGCTGTAGTAAAATATTCAAGGCAAGGTTGGAAGTTGACCATTGTCAATAACTCGAACACAATATTTTTCTCATTTGGTTCAATCCGGTGATTTTGCTGTTCATACTACAAAGACAGTACAATTTTTAATCTTTAAACTCTGTAAATATGCAGAAAAAGGACTTTTCCCTGGCTGTTATATTACTGGCCTCCCTGTTACCGACAGCCTGCAAAAAATCAGGTTCAGGTAATGATACTATTACGTATGAAGTAAAGATTACTTCAGGAACTACATGGAGTGGTGACTACTTCGACTATGCCAGTGGTGGTGGATCGCTAAAGTTTGTAAACCATAAACCTGATGGCTGGAAATACTCTTTCACCATTGCACATGGGCAGAAAGCAGATTTAGTACTGAGTGCTATGCCGGATAATTCCAACGGTAGTATTACAGCAACTGCCAATATTTACCAGAATGGGAAGATCATAGCAACTGACAGTAACCAGTATGGAGCAAACGCAGAAATCGAAATAAACCAATAACATGGCAAAACATAATGTAAATATTGGATGCGGTGCGGCGGTTCTCATTATCATAGGTCTTATGGTTGTGGCGGCAGGGTTAAATTATGCTGGTGGCCACATGGACGGATTGACCTCTTTTATTGTTGGTACTATTATAACTGTGCTCATTATCGTCATTATGGTAGGCAGAAAGTAGCCTATCTACTGGCATCACTGATATGAGGCTGGCTTAAAATATAAGTCAGCCTTTTTTTATTTACCAGCAAACCACTTTTATGAAAGCACTACCACTACAATCACCCCATTACCTGTACTGGTTACAGTCTTATGAACAATGGCTGCAAATAATCGGCTATTCTGAATCTGCTATCAGAAACTGGCCTGCACATGTCAGAGAACTATTGCACTATCTTGAAAGCAGGCATATACATCACATAACCCTTGTAGACAACCACCACATTAATGAGTTCATTGGTTACATAAAGCACAGGAGTAATACTATGCATGAGGGAGCTTTGAGCAGCAGCAGTATAAACAACATTGTTAATGCCGTTAATAGCTTCACCCACTATTTGAACACAACAGGGAAGTACGTGCTGGATTATACAGTAGAACGGGCTGAAGATGATATAAAGATGCCTACAGTGCTAACTATTCAGGATATAAGACGCCTGTACGATGCTACCTTCCTTCCCCAGAGGGAAAACAGTTTGGCAATGGGCCAAAGGGACAGGGCTATCATTGCAATCTTTTATGGCTGTGGCCTCAGAAAGATGGAAGGCACACAATTAAACCTCAGTGATATTGATCTCAGCAAAAGACTGGTATTTGTAAGGAAAGGAAAAGGAGGAAAACAACGGTATGTACCTATTGCCAGTAAGCACCTTGAAGATATACGAAGTTATATAGCAGAGGGCAGAGAGTGGTTTTTGTATGAGCACTATGCCAGGGACTATACCCGTAAACATGCTAAAAGAAAACCGACATCTGATGAGGATGCCTTTTTTATTTCTCAGAAAGGAGGCAGGATGAGGGATTTTTACGGAAGACTACATTATCTGAAGGAAAAAACATGCATTGACAAAGAGTTTGGTTTGCATACCCTTCGGCATAGCATAGCAACACATCTATTACAGAGTGGTATGCCTATAGAAGAAATTTCCAGATTCTTAGGACATAGCAGTCTTGATTCAACTCAGATTTACACTCATTTAACTAACGACTTAAATGCCTCACCTGATGGATAAGTTTGAACAGTATTTACAGCAACAAAAGCAAAGCGCCAGTACTATTGCCAGCCATTGTTACAACGTAAATCTGTTTAGTCAATGGATGGCAAAAGAAAATCTCCCGAATGCAAGCAGTATAAGTTACAGCGACCTATTAGCCTACATTCAATACGAAAAGCAAAAGAACGTAAGCCCTGCAACCATCAATTTACGTCTAAGCAGCATAACTCACTATTTTGAATACCTTAAAAATCAGGGCGAGATAAAAAAGAACCCCGCAAAGATGCTACGGGTAAAAGGAGTTATTAAGCGTGTAATTGAAAACCCGCTTAGTGCAGAAGAACTACAGGCTTTATATCAGCATTACAGCCAGCTTAAGAAGGTTAATATTTACCACCAGCATGATACAAATATAGCCCACCTGAGAAACACTGTTATATTGGGTTTGCTGGTTTATCAGGGTGTACACAGTGGGGAACTTCAAAAGATGGAAGTGTGCAATATTTCCCTGGGCGCTGGCACAGTATATATTCCTTCCACAAATAAGAGCAACAGCAGAACCCTGCAACTACTACCAGCACAAATACTGCCACTACATGAGTACATACAGGTAACAAGATCACTGTTAAAGCCAAAGGCAGACGAGTTATTTCCCGGCAGTTTATGTAACATAGTAGATCGGCTGGTGCAGGAGTTGCAGGGTATTAATCCCATTATCACCAACGCCCTTCACATAAGGGGTTCTGTGATCATTAGCTGGTTGAAGCTGCATAATAAGCGTCAGGTGCAGTATATGGCAGGGCATAAGTACATTAGTAGCACAGAAGCCTATGCAGTACAGGAGATAGATACACTTCAGGATGAACTTAGCAGGCATCACCCATTTGGTTAAACCTCTTCATATCAGGATTGAGCTCTGTCAAGAAATATGATTTTCTTTCGCGCCTACATAGGAGTGATATTCTTATCAAACTCTTATCTGTCCTACCCCTCAGGGAAATGGAGCAAAAAAATGACGAGTAAGGAAACCACTTAGGCAATGTCCTCGCCACTATCTCCGATCGCAAAATTGCTGTACCTTTAAGCGATACCAGTTCTTTGATTGATCACTATGATCCGGTGATTTTAGGGGCACAGGATTATTATCCGTTTGGGATGCTTAGTAGGGTGGCGGTACCTAATGATGATCCTTACTACAGGTTTGGGTTTAATGGCAAGATGAATGATAATGATGTGAAAGGGTTGGGGAATGAGATTAACTACGGCGAAAGAATTAGCGACCCAAGAACAGGAGGCCGATTCTTTAGTGTAGATCCGCTTTCACAAAAATATCCATGGCTAAGTCCATATCAGTTTGCAGGGAATAATCCTATAAAGTTCATTGATCTGGATGGTGCAGAACCATTTAATCCGGATAAGTACGTAAATTCAGATGCTCCGAGAGTTGATGCTAAATATAAGAATGTAACTCTTCATGAGCCACCCTTGCGCCTGGGAGCCGCAGAACAAGGAATAATAGGCGCTTTTAATGCCTCATGTAAAGCGGCTGGTTTAATTTCTGAAATTTTTTGGGCCTCTCACGTTGATGAAAAGTATAAAAACCAGGTTCAATTCCCTCTCACTAACAATAATCTTGGCTTTGTAGCAAAAAATATTATAGTAGCGCCCGCCTCTTTGGCTGCTGAATTGAAGAAAGACCCAGGAAACGCGGAATTATGGGGAGAGACTGCAATGATGGTGGTGCCATTCTTAAAAGTTAAGCCAACGTCAGTGATAGTGAGTGTGCCTGAATCTATGGAAGCTGCCATGAAACGGGTACCGGAAGAGCCACTGGCTGCTTCAAGATTGCCATCTTCAAATGGTTATTGGACGGGGGAAAAAGGTAATAGTACATGGGTGTCGTCGTTGCAAGATGTGAATAATATTACAGGAGGTGAAGGTATTCCATTTAAAAACGGTAGGGCTGATTTTAGTAAATGGTCAATAGGTGAATTTACAATAGAAGGGTTAAACGGAAAAAATAGCAACGATTTT
>Ga0105237_10009735_pt1 | contig 10282 bp, 8 predicted proteins | sample KBSC24metaG_FD_81520 | JGI IMG/M metagenome (GOLD analysis project Ga0105237, IMG submission 81520) | Corn rhizosphere microbial communities from Kellogg Biological Station, Michigan, USA - KBS C2-4 metaG | ecosystem: Host-associated > Plants > Roots > Rhizosphere > Soil | place: Michigan, USA... | reverse complement strand
TCATCACCGCAGCTTCAGCGTGGCGAGGCCGGCCAGCGCCAGCATCACCGAAATGATCCAGAACCGGATCACGATCTGCGGTTCGGTCCAGCCCTTCTGTTCGAAATGATGATGCAGCGGCGCCATGCGGAAGATCCGCTTGCCGGTGAGCTTGAAGGAGGCGACCTGGACGATCACCGAGACCGCCTCCAACACGAACAAGCCGCCGATCACCGCCAGCACGATCTCGTGCTTCACCGCGACCGCGATCGAGCCGAGCATGCCGCCGAGCGCGAGCGAACCGGTGTCGCCCATGAAGATCGACGCCGGCGGCGCATTGAACCAGAGAAAGCCGAGCCCGGCGCCGAGCACCGCGCCGCAGAGGACGGAGAGTTCGCCGGTACCGGCGACATAGTTGATCTGCAGGTAATCGGAGAACACCGCGTTGCCCGCCAGATAGGCGATCATCCCGAAGCTTGCCGCGGCGATCATGACCGGCACGATGGCAAGTCCATCCAGGCCGTCGGTCAGATTGACGGCATTGCCGGCGCCGACGATGACGAAGGCGCCGAAGAACACGAAGAACCAGCCGAAATTGATGACGACATCCTTCAGGAAGGGAATCGCAAGCGAGGTGGAGGACGCATCGCGGCCGAGGCGGACCAGCGCGTAACAGGCCGTCAGCGCGATCACGGCTTCGATGGCGAGCCGGATCCGGCCGGCAAAGCCGCTGTGGGATTGCTTGGTGACCTTCAGATAATCGTCGTAGAACCCGACGAAGCCGAAGCCCAGCGTCACGGCGAGCACGATCCAGACATAGGGATTGAGCGGATTGGCCCACAGCACCGTCGAGACCACGAGGCCGGACAGGATCATCAGGCCGCCCATCGTGGGCGTGCCCTTCTTGGTCAGAAGATGCGACTGCGGACCATCGGTGCGGATCGGCTGGCCCTTGCCCTGACGCAGCCGCAAGTGATCGATGATCCATGGACCGAACAGGAAAACGAATAGCGCCCCGGTCGCCACGGCGCCGCCGGTGCGAAACGTGATGTAGCGAAACACGTTCAAGAACGTACGAAACACGCCGAGGCCGGGAAACGTGTTCGACAACTCGATCAGCCAATAAAACATTCAATTCGCCCTATGCCACGATCCGATGAGGTGGTTTCGGATCATGATCTCATCTCGTTGTTTGAGCATGATCGTCCCGCACCAGCGCCGTGGGCGCCTGAGGTCAGGAAAACCCGGCATCAAAATCAGCATCCTCATGCCCGGACCCTACGCCGGACTACCCTCCGGGTCGGGATCATGCCTGATACCGCAGTCCACACCACCGCATGCATCGGCATACCCGCCCCGCTCGTCGCTGGGAAGAGCATCACGCGAGCGCTGACCGAGAAGTTCCCGATCAGCCGCCGCGTTACCCGCTCAACGGGAACTTCAAGTTCAGAACCGCACCGAAATCATGGGCTTGCTCGTACTCCTTTGGTGCCGGAGGTGGCGTATGAGCATGCCGCAGCGGCTTGCGAGCCCGGGAAAGCGGGTACCTCGAGTTGATCCTGATCTTATGCCTTGGCCTGCAACGCAGCGAGAAGCCTCGGCACGAACTTGTTCACCCAAAATATTTTTTTGCTGCCCTTGATCACGACAGCGTCGCCGCTCCTTAACAAGGCCGCAATTGCCTGCGCGTCGAGCGTCGCGGGGTCTTCATGCCAGCCGAGACCCTTGTCGGCGGGCAGGCGGTCGTAGAGATGCCGCATCAGCGGGCCGACACAGAAGATGCCATCGATTCCGGCGATATGTCTCGCCAGATCCGCGTGATAGGCCGGCGCGTCGGCGCCCAGTTCGAGCATATCGCCCAGGATCGCCAGCCGCCGTCCGCCATCGACCGGCCGCGCCTTCAGACTGTCCAGCGCCGCGGCCACGCTTGCGGGGTTGCCGTTGAAGCTGTCGTCGATCAGCGTCACGCCGGCCGCGCTCTGCTCCACGCCGCGCCCGGTCATGATCCCGACCTGGCCAAGCCCCCGGGCAAGCGCCGTGGGGTCGAGGCCCGCGGCATCGACCGAAGCCAGCGCCGCGAGCGCATTCTGCACGCGATGCGGGGCGCCTGGAGTCACGCTGAACGCAATCGCGCTGCCGTTGACGTCGGCCGAGACGTCCCAACTCTCGCCCCGCGCAGCATGGTGCAATTCCCGCACCTGTGCACCTTCGCCGAAACGGATCAGCCTGCCGTTCCATTCCGGCGCGGCGACCGCGGCGGGCAGCACCAGCACGCCATCGCTCGGCAAGCCCACCACGATGCTGACTTTCTCTTTGCGGATCGCCTCGAGACTGCCGAGCTTTTCGAGATGCACCGGCTCCACATTGACGACCAGCGCCACGGTCGGTCGCGTCAGGTCGCTCAGGCGCGCGATTTCGCCGGCCTGGTTCATGCCCATTTCGACCACCCACACCGAGGCCTGCGGATCGGCATTGCACAGCGTCAACGGCACGCCCCAGAAATTGTTGAAGCTGGACGGGCTCGCATAGGCGTTCGGATAGGCGGCGAGGAATTCCTTGGTGCTGGTCTTGCCCGCACTGCCGGTGAGTCCGATCACAGGACCATGAAAGCGGGCCCGCGCCGCGCGCGCGAGCGTCCACAGCCCGTCCAGCAGCGTATCCTTGACCACGAGTTGCGGAATGCTCACGCCCTCGACCCGATGCGGCACGATCATCGCCACGGCGCCCGCGGCTTCTGCATTCGCGGCAAACTCCCAGCCGTCGCGCGCGCTGGCAAAGCTGGAGATGAAGCCACCGCTCGGCGTTCCGCTCAGGCCGACGAACAGGCAGCCCGGCTTCACCAGGCGGCTATCCTGGGTGACGAAATCGATCGCCGTCTCCGGAAAGTCCTCGGCGAGGCCCAGCGCTCGCGCCACCTCGGCGATCGTCCACAACGGTGTTCTGCTCATGCGCCCCCCCGAGCCAGCGCCGCAAGGACGGCGTCGTGATCGCTGAACGGCAGCGTGCGGTCGCCGATGATCTGCCCGGTCTCGTGGCCCTTGCCGGCGATCAGCAGCACATCGCCCGGTTCGAGCGCCTCGATCGCAGCGCGGATGGCGGCCGCACGGTCCCCGATCTCCCTCGCCCCCTTGGCCGCGTTGAGGATCGCCGCACGGATCGCTGCAGGATTTTCGCTGCGCGGATTGTCGTCGGTGACAATGACATCGTCGGCGTTGTCGGCAGCGATCGCGCCCATGATCGGACGTTTGCCGGCGTCGCGGTCGCCGCCGGCGCCGAACACCACGACGAGCCTGCGCTTCGCATAGGGCCGCAGCGCCTGCAGCGCCTTCGCCAGCGCATCGGGCTTGTGCGCATAATCGACAAAGATTGGCGCGCCGTTGTGCTCGCCCACCCGCTCCAGCCGGCCCTTGGCGCCCTCGAGCGACTCCAGGCTTGCGAACACGGCGTCGGCGTCGCTGCCGGTGCCGATCGCAAGTCCGGCGGCGACCAGCGCGTTCTCGATCTGGAAGCCGCCGACCAGCGGCAATCGCACCGAGGCCCTGCGGCCGCAATGTTCCAAGGCGAGGTGCTGCGCAGAGCCGTCGACGGTAACGGCTTCAAGGCGGATACCGTCGCCCGCGCCATCCCCCTGAATCCCGACCGTGATCAACCGCAAGCCCCGTGCGCGGGCCGCATCGATCACCTGGTCCGAGCAGTCGTGATCGGCGGAAATCACCGCGGCGCCACCGGGTGGAATCAGATCACGGAACAAGCGGAGCTTGGCTGCGAGGTAGTGGTCGAGATCGGGATGATAATCGAGATGATCGCGCGACAGGTTGGTGAAGCCGCCGGCGCAGATGCGCACGCCGTCGAGCCGGTGCTGGTCGAGCCCGTGCGAGGAGGCCTCGAACGCGAGATGAGTGACGCCGTCGCGCGCGATCTCGTCGAGTTGGCGATGCAGCGCGACCGGATCCGGCGTCGTCAGCGAGCCGTAGACGGTGCGCGTCGGCGACACCAGGCCGATGGTGCCGATGCTCGCCGAGACGTCGCCGAGCTTCTCCCAGATCTGCCGCGTGAACGCGGCCACCGATGTCTTGCCGCTGGTGCCGGTCACGGCCGCGATCGTGCCCGGCTGCCGCGGAAAGAATTTGGCGGCGGCGAGCGCCAGGGCGCGGCGGGGATTGGGCGTGATCACGACCGGCAACGCACATGTGCCGGCAGGCGGATGATCGCCGACGATCGCGATCGCACCGGAGGCAATCGCCGCGTCGATGAAGCGCGCGCCGTCGGTCTTGGCCCCGGCGAGCGCAAAAAACACATCGCCTGGCTTCACGAGGCGGCTGTCGACGGCAAGGCCTTTGACCTCGGTCGCCTCCGCTTCGGGGGCCATGCTGGCGTCATCGCCGAAAAGATCGCGAAGTTTCATGCTGTTCCAGTGCGGCTGCCGCCGCGCCATCGCCAACGATGGACTACGCCTTACTGCGTTGGCCGCGATGCCGCAAGAATGAGGCGGTCCGACGGCGGCAGATCGAAACGCGGTTCGATGCCAAGGAGCGGTGCGATCCGGGAGATCACGGCGCCACCGGTCGGCACCGCGTTGAAGCCGGAGGTGATGAGCCCATAGGTCTCCTTCAGCGGCTGCGGCTCGTCCAGCATGACGAGAAGTTGATACTGCGGATTGTCGGCAGGCATGATCGCGGTAAAGGAGTTGAGCACCCGTTTCTTGGCATAGTGGCCGTTGATGACCTTCTCGGACGTGCCGGTCTTGCCGCCGACATAGTAACCCTTGACGTCGGCGTTCTTGGCGGTGCCGATTTCGGCATTGAGCCGCATCAGATACCGCATCTTGTCGCTGGTCTCCTGCTTCACCACGCGCTTGGCCATCGCCGCGGCTTCCGTCTCGCTGCGCTTCAGGAATGTCGGCGGAATCAGGAAGCCGCCGTTCACCAGGGCGTTGATGCCCATCACCGCCTGCAGGGGCGCCACCGACAGACCTTGACCAAACGCAATGGTGACCGTGTTCAGCTCACCCCAGCGGCGCGGCACGAGCGGAGCCGCGCTCTCCGGCAGCTCGGTGCGCAACCGCGTCAACTGCCCCATCTTGGCCAGGAACGCCTTGTGCGCCTCGACGCCCTGGCCGAGCGCGATCCGCGCGGCGCCGATATTGGACGAGTAGGTGAACACTTCCCTGGTGTTGATGAAACGGCCCAGCGAGTGGCTGTCATGGATGGTGAACTTGCCGTAGTGCAGGTTTCCCCGCGCATCCCACATCGAGTCCAGGCTGATCCTGCCGGAATCCAGCGCCATCGCCAGCGTGAAGGCCTTGAAGGTTGACCCCATCTCGTAGACGCCGGTGGTCAGGCGGTTGATGCGGTCGGGATCGTGCGCCTCCTTCGGGCTGTTCGGATCGAAATCCGGCACCGACACCATCGCCACGATCTCGCCGGTCCGAACGTTGGAGACGAGGCCGGACGCGGCCTTGGCGTGATATTTCTCCTTGGCCTTGAGCAGTTCGTCGCGCAGCGCGTGTTCCACCCGCAGGTCGACCGACAATTCGATCGGGCGCTGCAGGCGATCGGTGGCGAAGCCGGCGCGATGCAGATCGGCAAGGCCGTTGCTGTCGAGCCACTTCTCCATGCCGGCGATGCCCTGGTTGTCGATGTTGACCAGGCCGATCAGGTGCGCGACCTCGTTGCCGGTGGGATAGACCCGCTTGTTCTCGCGCAGGAAGCCGATCCCGGGAATGCCGAGCCGGTGAATTTCCTGCTGCTGCGTCGCGCTGATTTCACGCTTCAGCCAGACGAAACCCTTCTTCGCCGTCAGCCGGTCACGCACCTCCGAGGTGTCTAGGTCGGGCAATGTCGCGGTCAGAAGCTCGATGGCCTCGTCCTTGTCGATGATGCGGCGCGGCTCGCCGAACAGGCTCGGCGCCTTGACGTCGGTAGCCAGGATGTCGCCGTTGCGATCGACGATGTCGGGCCGCGCGGTCGCGATCGCGTCCTGCGCCGCGGCGCGCCGCGCGCTCGAATGGCCGTCGGCGCCGAGCGCGAACATCGCGAGGCGGCCGCCGATCACCGCATAGATCGCCGCAAAGGCCAGCATGGCGAAACCGACCCGGGCGCGCGCCTTCAGGGCGCGATCGACGTCGTGCCCGTAAAGCAGACTGCGGATCAGCCGCCGCCGCCACGGCTCCAGGGGTTTCACGCCGCTCATTGCCCGTCCTCCGGCTGCGCTACGGACCCCGTCGCCGCCGGCGCATCGGCCGCGGCATCGATGGTGTTGATCATGGCGCCGATCGGATCGGGTTCACCGGGCCGCACCAGGCGCGGCGGCCGCTCAGGCAGATTCTTCAGGGAATCGTATTGCGTGGCGTTGATCGGCTTCAGCGCCAGATGACGTTCCACCAGCCCCTGCAGGCGCAGCGGCGCGTCGAGCTTGGCCCATTCGGAGCGCAGCACCGCGATGGCGTCGCGCTGTTCGCGGATTTCGGCGCGCAGTCGCAGCACCCGCTCGACGCGGGCGGTCGACTCCATCTTGATGCGATAGACATAGGCGGCCGCAAAGATCAGCGCCCCGATCACGAGGAGATGGATGATCCGCAAGGGTCAGCCTCCCCTCATCACGTCGGACAACCGCGGCCATGACGGCAGCACGGCCTGGGGGTGCGCCGGCGCCTCATTGCGCTCGGCCGCGCGCAGCTTGGCCGATCGCGCGCGCGGATTGGCGGCGACCTCCGCCGCATCGGCCACGATCGGTCGCCGGGTCAGGAGCTCGAAGCTCGGCGCCGCTTGCGCGACCTCGGGCAGATGCCGCGAGCCGCCGCCGGCCTTCGCCCGCGCGCCGAGAAAGTTCTTGACGATACGATCTTCCAGCGAGTGGAACGACACCACGGCGAGCCGGCCGCCCGGCTTCAGCACCCGCTCCGCGGCCGACAGCGCCCGATAGAGCTCGTCGAGCTCCTCGTTGACGAAGATCCGCAGCGCCTGAAACGTCCGGGTCGCCGGGTGGATATCGCCCGGCTTCGACCACACGACCTTGGCAACGATGTCGGCAAGCGCACGCGTGGTCGCAATCGGCGCCTCCTTGCGCGCGGCGACAATGGCGCGGGCCAGCCCGCGCGAATGACGCTCTTCGCCGAAGATGTAAATGAGGTTGGCCAGATCAGCTTCGGATGCGCGGGCGATGACGTCGGCCGCGGTCGGGCCTGCGTGGCCCATTCGCATGTCCAGCGGTCCGTCGAAACGGAAGGAAAAGCCGCGGCTGCCCTCGTCGAGCTGCATCGAGGAGACCCCGACGTCCATCACGACACCGTCGACCGCAGCACAGCCTTGTGCGGCGCAGACTTCACCAAGATGTGAGAAGCGGTCCTCGACCAGGGTCAGCCGCCCATCCGCCGTTTCCACCAGATCGAACCCGCCGGCAATGGCGGTGCGGTCGCGATCGATGCCGATCACCCTGGTGCCGGCGGTCTCCAGAATCATCCGGGTATAGCCGCCAGCGCCGAAGGTCGCGTCGACATAGACCCCGCCCGCGCGAGGCGCGAGCATGCCGACCGCCTCGCGGCCGAGCACGGGGACGTGGCGTTGCCGGGGCTCGCTCATGCCCAGCCTCCGGGTACGGCGAGCCACGAAAACCAAGCTTTGCGCACGTACTGGCCCATTGCGCCTCAGATCCAAGCGCCTTGCGGCGCCGCTAGTGCCCACGCGAAGTTCGTGATCAATCTCAGCAATCACGTTCCACGAGCTTCGGAAAGTCATGGGGACGAGCAAGCTTATGATTCGAGTGCCGCCGTTCGATCTGACGTTCGCGGGTCGGACTCGCCGCCTGCTGTTCGCGAACTTCGAAGCGGTGGCACTCCCGGTGAAAAACCGTCGGGCGGCGGGTTCGCCAGCCCGCTGGCATCCCTGCCGCAAACCCGATCGTCCACATGGAATTTGCTGGGCTGCCATGGGATTTTCGAACGCAAGACAGAGGCCACGCCGGTTCGGCTCTTCACCGCTCAGTAACGGCGCTTAGCGTTAAGAAAGCGTTGACGGTCAGAGGCGGAACTTTGGCGTTTTTGATCCATCCTCGTGAAATTCTTCGCACGCGACACAAGGTCGGGCTTCCCTCACGCAGTCGCGGTCGAAGCCTTTGGCAGGTCCGAGGATCCGTGGTGGCCAATGCGAAATCCAAAACCGCACTGGAAACATATATTTGCTGCTTGCTGCAATGTGCATCGGCAAGCAAGGGGATGCGAATGCCAGAACCGGAACGTCGCCGGGTGGTTTCCGACAGCATCCGCTCACGCGACACAGAATGGACGCATCGACGTGCTTTCAAAGTTCCAGACGGTGATGCTGGTCGCACACACTGCGCTAAAATGCTAGGTAACCGCGCGCGCTTCGGTTGCGCCGAGCGCGCCGTCAAGGAATAGTGGCAGCTTGAGTTGAAACCGCGTTATTGCCGTTCTGTTGCCGGGTTTGAGTTTTCCCATGCCGCTTGGTTCGTCCCCCTTCAATGGTTCTGATTCGAAGCGTCAGCGGCCTCTCCCGATCCCGCGGACCAGCGCGGACATGACGACATTCACCCCGGATTCCTCGACCGTGTCCGACGTGATCCCCTCGGCGAACTACGGCGATCGCAGCAAGGGCCGTCTCCCCGACATGATCGTGCTGCACTACACCGGCATGCCCGACGTGGAGGGTGCGATCACCCAGCTCTGTAGCGCCGGCACCGACGTCTCGGCCCACTACATCGTGCTGGAGGACGGCCGCATCGTGCAGTGCGTGCCGGAAGCCAGACGCGCCTGGCACGCGGGCGTGTCGTCCTGGTCCGGAGAGGAAGACATCAATTCCTGCTCGATCGGCATCGAGATCGTCAATCGCGGTCACGACTGGGGCTATCCGGATTTTCCGTCCCGCCAGATTGCCGCCGTCACCGCGCTATGCCGGGGCATCATGCTCCGGCGCAACGTTCCCACCCATCGCGTGCTCGGCCATTCCGACGTGGCGCCCGCGCGCAAAAAGGATCCCGGCGAGAAATTCCCGTGGCATTCGCTGGCCAATTCCGGGGTCGGCCACTGGGTTCAGCCGGCGGCGATCGTCCGCGGCGAAACGCTGAAACTCGGCAGCATCGGCGACGACGTCCGCGACCTGCAGCTGGCGCTGGCGCGGTACGGCTACGGACTCCCCGCGACCGGAAAATATGACGGGCTGACCATGGAGGTCGTTGCCGCGTTCCAGCGTCACTTCCGTCCAGCCCGGGTCGACGGCATCGCAGACCGGTCCACCTTCACCACCCTGCACTCATTGCTGTCCAGCCTGCCGGCCGAGGCGATTGCGGTCGCGGCGAAGTAGTCGCGGCCGCCAGCCGTCGGGTCGGCGCGCGACTTCACCAGATTAGATCTCCTTCTCGGCGCGAATCGTCTCTGCCGATGCGATCACGGCATTGAGGAACGTCAGAACAATTCGTCCGGTGCGACCGGCCTCGCCCTGCTGCGACAACAGCGCCATGCCGCGACCGAGCGCGATGAAGCCTGCGGCGACCTCGACCGGATCGCCGGGCACGGCCTTGCCAAGCCCGCCGAACAGCCTGGTGATCAGCGCCCCCAGCGCCTCGAGGTGTTCGCGATTGAGGGCATTGTAGCCCAACGCAAAGGATGGGCTGCGCAACGCCTGCAGCTGCAGTTCGACCGCGAGAATGGCCCAACCGGGATCGGCGTTGATAGTCGCCGCCCATCGTTCGAGCCCCTTCATGGTGTCGGCGGCACGCACGGGGACGTTGCCGAGCACCGCCTCGATCTTCGCGCGCTCTTCGGTCTGATGCCGCCGCACCACCTCCAGCAGGATGGCCTCCTTGCCGGGGAAGTTCGAGTAGAACGCGCCCTGCGAGAAGCCGGCGGCGTCGGCGATGTCGCGCACCGTGGCCTGGGCAAACCCCTTCCTGACGATCTCGTCAAGCGCCGCCTGAACCAGCAGATCCCTGGTACGTGCTTGACTTTCCTCCCGATTCAGCCGCGGCACGGGTCATTCCTCGGTGCTTTAAAATACCAATTGATATTTGGATACCATTTGATATCCTGATTGCAGTTGCCATACCGTACCACGAAACTGGCAGCGGCAACGGGGAGAGCCCAATGGATATCCGCTCGACGGACCGCGTGCTCGCGATCCTCGCCACATTGTCGGCGGCGACCGTCGGCGCCATGGTCGTTGCCATCCTATGGACCAAAAGCTCGCAGGATTTTTTCCAGACCGCGCGTTCGGTCGAGGCCTTCACGGCCCATCTCGCGGCCTCGCCGCTGAACCCGCTCGGGCTGCGGATCAATCTCGTCCTCGATAAC
>Ga0105237_10009729_pt1 | contig 10286 bp, 12 predicted proteins | sample KBSC24metaG_FD_81520 | JGI IMG/M metagenome (GOLD analysis project Ga0105237, IMG submission 81520) | Corn rhizosphere microbial communities from Kellogg Biological Station, Michigan, USA - KBS C2-4 metaG | ecosystem: Host-associated > Plants > Roots > Rhizosphere > Soil | place: Michigan, USA... | reverse complement strand
TCAGTTTACCCATGCCCCACTGCCCGATCTGGAAATACTAAGCACCTTAACCGCAACCGGAGACGACCTGGTACAGCAATACACCAGTGTAGCCAGCGCCGGGGGCAGCTTTGTTTATGAGGTAAAAGATCTGGACGCTATAAAAGCTATACTGCACAAAGAATTTAAGCCTGGTGTAAAGATCATATCGGGTATTCAGGAATTAGGTGAATATACTTATGCAGGCAACGTGCTGGAGGAATCGTCACACAGTTTTGCCGATGCAGAGTTAACCATATTACAATCAAACCTGGGTGTTGCCGAAAATGGCGCCTTATGGCTTACAGAAAGCCAGATGAATATACGGGTGCTTCCCTTCATTAGTCAGCACCTGGCTGTGGTGATCAGTAAAGATGCTCTTGTACCTACTATGGCGCAAGCCTATGCTCAAATAGGCAATGCCGATTATGGCTATGGAGCCTTCATCTCCGGGCCTTCAAAAACCGCCGATATTGAACAATCACTAGTGATTGGCGCGCATGGGCCAAGGAGTCTTTCCGTGTTCATTCTTACATAGCTCGTTTTACTTCCTACAAATATCTCTATCGGCCTGTTATTAGTAAATAACAGGTCTTATTTTTTCCGGTTACTCCAGCTGCTGCAATGATGACACAAAGATGAGTTTTGCCTATTGTATAAATATACCGATTGGTATATTTTTGTAGTGTTGAAATTAATCATCAACATTAAAACAAAATGAAAACCTCACAGAACACTGTACTCATAACCGGCGGAAGCGCTGGTATAGGCTTTGAAATAGCCAAACAACTATCAGCCAAAAACAATCATGTTATTATTATTGGCCGTAACCCCGAGCGTTTGCAAAAAGCCGCAGCTCAATTACAAAATGTTACCGCTATTAGCGCCGATATATCAAACGCTGCCGATGTGGAAAACCTGGTGACCAAATTAATCAGCGACTTTCCAAAGCTTAATATCGTGATCAATAATGCGGGTGCCGCGGCAGGTTTAAGTGATCTGCTTAACAATACAGATACTTTTGAAAGAGCAAGTATTGAAATGCATACCAACTACCTGTCTATTATCAGGCTTAACGAAAAATTATTGCCACTACTTAAAAAACAAACAGAGGCTGCTATCGTAAACGTATCATCAATAGTAGCTTTTTTACCAGGTAAGGTTACCGCTACTTATTCTGCCAGTAAAGCCGCGCTGCATTCTTATACCCAGGCCTTAAGGGTTGCGTTAGAAGATACAAGCGTCAAGGTGTTTGAATTGATGCCGCCATTAGTTGATACGGAATTTTCTACAGAAATTAACGGTCACCTGGGCATCAAACCATCGCAGGTTGCTGATGAGTTTTTAGCCGGGTTGGAAACCGACAACTATGAGATCAGAGTAGCCGGTACCGAGCAATTTTACCAGCTATACCTGTCATCACCTGCCGAAGCATTAAAAGTATTACATGGCCGGGCCAGTTAATTCATAAAACTAAAACCCGTGCCATTTTTACGGGGAACGAGGTGGATCTTCCGCTTCGTTCCTCTTTACAAACCTTAATAAAGCCCCCTCTACCTGATCATCATTCATCAAATTATAATATTAAAATACCAATTGGTACATTTGTGTAATGGAAACGGAATTATCAAAAGCTGCAAGAACACGCCAGTTCATTGTAGAAAAAACTGCGGGTATCTTTAATAAAAAAGGATACGCAGGTACTTCGTTATCTGACCTCACCGAGGCAACGGGGCTTACCAAGGGTAGTATATACGGTAATTTTAAAAACAAAGAAGAAGTTGCCGTAGCTGCGTTTGAGTACAACACCGCAAAAGTACGCAAGCAAACTAAGCACTTGATTGATCAGGCATCTAACTATCATGATAAGCTTATGGTATATGCCCAGGTTTACCATAGATTTAACGCCATCAGTTTTCCGGAAGGCGGCTGCCCCATATTGAATACGGCTGTTGATGCCGATGATACCAACCCAGTTTTAAAGGAAAAAGCTGCCCAGATGGTTATTAACTGGAAGAAAAGAATTGAAGACCTGATACAGGGAGGCATAGCAGCGGGAGAATTTAAACCAGGTATCGACGTGGCCCAAACTGCCCTGTCCATTATCGCCCTGATTGAGGGCGGCATCATGATAGCTAAGGTAACCAACACCCCGGCCAGCCTGGATAAGGTATTAAAAACGGTAGACGCTATTATCACGCAGCTTAAAACCAGCGTGTAACCTAATTATTACAGCAATAATAATTGGGGGGCTAAAAACAAAAGTTGTTAACTCAACGTTATAAAGAGTACCAATTTAATAATATGCCTAAAAAAATTTTAATCCTTGATGATAGCGAGGATGTACTTGACGTGATGAAAGAAGCGCTCGAGATGGAGGGCTACGAAGTTCAGGGAATTAACTTTACCGATGACATATGCAAGGCAGCTATCAGTTTCAATGCCGACATGGTTATCCTGGACTACATATTATTCGGGATAAATGGTGGTGAGCTTTGCCACATGCTTAAAACCACCCCCGAAACAGCCAATATCCCAGTGATCATGGTATCAGCCTATCCCCGGGTTCTGGAATCCTTAGGTAATTATGGTTCCGATGCTTTTATTGCCAAACCCTTCAATCTTTCCGATATAACGGATACCATCAAAACTTGTTTCCTTAAAGCCGGCAATGATGTGGAACATGCCGATTGCGATTTTTAGCCGATCCTGCTTATACCCTTCCTGATATTTATTTGCACTTTGTTTACAACAAGGTGAAGCATTGCTTTTGAGCTTCTCACCAAACTAAAGTTGAGCTACTCAGCAAACCTGCGCCCCTGCTTTTACACCCATCTTTGTTTTGCAATTAACAGAGCAAAGAAAAATGAAAAAGATCATATTAATAACCGGCGCGTCTGCCGGTATGGGTAAAGAAATGGCCAGGCACCTGGCACAGGATGGGCATATCGTATATGGCGCGGCCCGTCGTATAGAGAAAATGGCCGACCTTAAACAATTCGGCGTAAAGATATTGGAAATGGATGTGACCGACGAGGCTTCCATGATTGCTGGTATCGAAACGATTGTAAAAGCCGAAGGCGGTATTAATGTACTGATCAATAATGCCGGATTCGGTTCGTACGGGGCTATTGAGGATGTACCCATTGCCGACGCACGTTACCAGATGGAAGTAAATGTTTTTGGCGCGGCTCATTTAACGCAGCTGGTATTACCACACATGCGCAGGCAGCATTCCGGCATAATCATTAACATATCATCCATTGGCGGTAAGTTTGCCGCAGCCCTTGGCGGCTGGTACCACGCCAGCAAGTTTGCTTTAGAGGCTTTGAGTGATAGCTTGCGTAACGAAGTAAAGCAGTTTGGTATTGATGTGGTGGTGATTGAACCGGGTGGGGTAAAATCTGAATGGAGCAGTATAGCGATGGATAATCTGCGTAAAATTTCGGGAGATACAGCTTATCGTACTTTAGCCGAACAATTTGCTGCTATAGCAGTAAAAGCTAATGAAAAGAATGCCGATCCAATAGTTATTGTTGATCTGGTGAGAAAAGCAATAGCCGCCAAACAACCAAAAACACGCTACCATGGTGGTTATATGGCTGGCCCGGCACTGTTTATGCGCAAAATACTATCCGACCGTACATTTGATAAAATGCTGCTGAGCCAATTGAAGTAATTGTATATTTAAATTGACGATGGAAGACAAAAGCCACATATTGTTTAACAACCTGCTCTACTCCTGCGTTGATAAAAAACAACGTGCTAACGAATCATTTGTCCCCGAACATGCTTTCGGGTACATCATATCGGGCGAAACACATCAGAAAACCAGCGAAGGCACCCGGGTATTTAGCGCTGGCACCGTGGGGCTTCTCCGCAGGAACCAACTGGTGAAATCGGAAAAAGTACCGGGACTAGAGGGCGAATTTAAATCGATCAATATATTTTTAGACCAACCGTTTCTGCGCAGATATAGCGCCGAGCATAAACTCGCGCCCGCCAAACCATACACAGGAAGCCACATTTACATACTGCAGCCAGACCCGTTCATTAAAGGTTATTTTGACTCTTTGATGCCCTATTTTGATCACCCGGAAAGGGCCACCGATAACATGGCCGAGCTAAAAACCAAAGAAGCGGTTGAGCTGCTCCTGAATTTTAATCCGGATTTTTACGATTTCCTTTTTGATTTCACGAAACCATACAAGATAGACCTGGAAGCGTACATGAACCAAAATTACATGTTCAATGTACCTGCAGCACAGTTTGCCAAACTCACAGGTCGCAGCCTGGCCAGCTTTAAACGCGACTTTGAAAAAGTATTTCGCATGGCACCCGGACAATGGTTGCAACAAAAGCGATTGAATGAGGCTTATTACCTCATCCGCGAAAAAGGCCAGAAACCATCAGAAGTATATCTTGATGTGGGTTTTGAGAATCTGTCGCACTTTTCATACACTTTCAAAAAGGCATTTGGAATAGTACCATCAAGAGTGTAAGCCAGGCTTAAAAATTATCATGCAAATTTTGCTTTTTACTGATTTGTTTTGATAGTTTTATCATGCTTACCCTAATTAGCTATTTACTAAATGACCTCAACCGAATTTGAACTCACCGGTGGCGCTACATATGGCCTGATGAATGCCACCTGGCCATTTGCCACCCTCCGGGTTAATAAAAATGAACTCGAACTTAATATTTCCTTATTGGGGAACCTACATTTCAGGCCAGAAGATATGGTATCCATAACCACTTCCGGGATGAGTTTCTTTTCAAGCGGTATCCGTATTATACACAAAGTAAAGGGATACTATTCAACCGTTATTTTCAATTCATTCACCAATGCAGATTCGATTCTGCGACAGATACAGCAAACGGGCTTTTTAGACAATAAAGAACGCTTACCTGTTTATGAGGATACCACCATCACCGCGATGCAGGAAAAAGGTGGTTTTGCCATGAAAATTCCGGCAGCCATCACCATTGTGGTGATCTGGAATCTGTTGTTTCTACCCAATTTTGTGCATACATTTCAGAATAATAAAGTTCCATTCATAGGTATGAACCTGGGATTATGTTTTATGCTGTTGTTATCCCTTACGCTTTTGATATCCGAACCAGTCCGGGACCTGGTACTAAAAGAAGGTCGTACTTTAAAACATATCAAGACATTTGTATTGTTTATGGCGCTCCTATCAACATTAATGCTGGGAATGTCATTTTTACTTCCCCAGTTTTAGGTCTTATTTGTTTTGAGCTTTTGTTTTAGATAGATTTATACTGGCAAACCTAAAAACCTTTATATGAACTGGAACCTGATCCTAAAGCTTTCGATGTTTGGCCTGGCCATGGGCCTTGCGACTGCATTTTTTATTCCCAGTAATATTGAAGGGGCTATCTGGCCGGTTATTTTTATTATCTGTGCTTACCTTATCGCCAAAAACTGTACACAAATGTATTTTACCAATGGCTTTTGCCTTAGCCTGGTGAACTGTGTATGGATCATCGCGGCACATGCTATTTTCTATAAAAACTATGAAGCCGGTCATGCGCAGGAAGCTGCCATGTATAATGGCAACCCATACCACATAACACCGCAGGTGGCCCTGGCTGTTATAGGAGTTGTAATTGGTATAGCCTCGGGACTGGTGCAGGGCCTGTTTGCTTTTATCGCGTCAAAATTGGTTAAGAAAAAGTAATGGCCTTAACTCAGCTGGATAATTTTTACCTGCAAAAGGACGAACCCATCAGGGGTTGTTTACTGGCACTTAAAGATATTATCCTGAAACAAGACGAGAACATATCTGCCGAATGGAAATATGGGATGCCATTTTTCTGCTACAAAGGCAAAATGTTCTGTTACTTGTGGGTGCACAAAAGGTATCATCAACCCTATATCGGTATTGTTGAAGGACATCGGTTTGATCACCCAAGCCTCATCATCGAAAAACGCTCACGTATGAAGATCATGCTTTTTGAAGCAGATCAGGATCTGCCGGTAGAAACGATAAATAATATTTTAAGGCAGGCCCTCGATTTGTACAGAACGGGGATAATTAAGTTAAACAGTTGAAATATTTAACAGGTAATCCATCACCGTTCCTGCTTTAAGATCTGCTGGCTGATAATTCCACATTAGTTTATAACATGGTGAGATCTTATTATCAATATCAGCTTTTATTTCATCCGTTAATGGATTAAATAAGCCGGCAAATTGCAAGCTATGCGGTATATCAGCGCTTATTTTGGGTGTATTGCTCCATAGTTGTTTTACCTCATTATCGGCCAGGCAGTTTTTTTCAAACAAATAATGGAACCAGAAGTAAGGGTGTATCTTTAAAACTTTAGTGATCAAGGGCCGAAACCAGACCTGATTACCGAAGCCCGGCAAATATTTATTCAAAAACTTCCACTTTGAATTTTCAATCAAAGTCATCCCTTTGTTTTTGGCCCAATAATCCAAAACTAACTGCCGAAAGGTATTTGTTATATGATTATTTACTGCCGATGCTATAAACCAACTCGAGATCATGCGATCGGGGCCTGGTTTTTCGAATGCAAAAAAGCCACTTTGCATATAATCTGGCAGCCAGGAATCTAATGGTTTTGTGCAAAAGCAGGTGGCATCCACCCATACACCGCCATATTGAGCAAGCAGGTTGATCCTCAAGATATCTGAAAATGCCTGTTTGGTTATTTGCTCATATTTTCCTGAAAAATAACCCTTAACAGTGCTTTCGTCCAAAAAAATAATTTGCCAGCCGGGGTTATGCCCCAACCATGACTCATAACATTTGGTTACCATCAAAGGGGCATTATCCATACCCTGCAGCCACAAAAACCAGATTATTTTAGGAGGATAATTATCCATCACGGCAAAAATATATGACAACAATGCTATTATGCCCAAATATAAATTATTCATGATGGGTTGTAAGTAACGATCAGTTTTGTTACACAAACGGAATGATAAAGCAGGAAATTAAGCCGATGTATTTTTGTATATTCCATACCCAGAAAAACAATTGAATGTATATCTTTGCAGCAAATGCTCCCGTAGTTCAACGGATAGAATTATGGTTTCCGGTACCATCGATATGAGTTCGAATCTCGTCGGGAGCACAAAAGCCTCTTAAAATAATTTTAAGAGGCTTTTTTTATTAGTAAGGTTCACTCTTCGCAATGCGAAATATGATTCATATTTAAAATCGCATCTACCTCCTGGAGAAAATGCTGATGTTCCATTTCTTCTACCTCGAGCTTCGTTAAGCCCCTATACTTTGCTTTGTTTTGGTGCCCATGTCTAATGATGATCACAATAGGTATACATACCTGTATGATCATAAAGGCTACTGTGATCTGGAACATATAAGTAACTAATGTATCCATAATAGTAAGACAAATAAGGTATTAATTGGTGTTGTTAATTTAACGATTTTTACGCGGTTTTAGATGCGTATTTGCTATTTTTTCTACTTTCTTAACCAATTAAAGCGTTTTTAGCATTTTGTACAATAAAACGCCTTTACAGCTTTAAAGCTTATATTTTTAGCCCCATTTATTGTTAATCTGCTTACTTGTTTATTAGCCAGCCAGTATCGTTTTAACCATTTTTATCGTACGGACTATTATAATTTTTTAATAATGCTTGCCTAAACAAAAGCCTTCTTTATATTTGTAACCAAAAGGTTTCATATTGATGGTTAAACATCTATTCCTTTTTATTCCATATAACCAATACACCTATGTTAGAGACAGTTCAACCGAAACCCAAAAGTAAAGTAGCCTCTTTTTTCTCTGTTTTAAAGCAATCACTTAAAGGCGCCGAAGTTGACCTCACCTCCATCAGCATTAAAAGAGCTATTATTTTATTAGCCATTCCCATGATGCTGGAAATGGCCATGGAGTCGGTATTCGCATTAGTCGATCTGTATTTTGTGGGTCATTTGAAAAACAGCAGCCTTGCCATTCAAACAGTTGGTTTAACAGAATCGGTATTAACCGTTATATATTCCCTGGCTATAGGCCTGAGTATGGCAGCTACAGCCGTGGTGGCCCGTCGTATCGGCGAAAAAAATCCCGAGGCGGCCTCAAAAGCAGGTATGCAAACCATTATCATCGCCGTAATTATTAACCTTACCATCAGTATTATAGGGTTAACACACGCCCGGGATATCCTGCTCATCATGGGAGCCTCTGCTGAGACTGCCGATCATGGAACCAATTTTGTTCGGATCATGATGGGTGGTAGTATCATTATTGTGATGCTGTTTTTGATCAACGGCATTTTCAGGGGGGCCGGGAATGCCGCCGTCGCTATGCGCAGTTTATTGATAGCGAATATAGCAAACTGCTTCCTATGCCCTCTTTTTATCAGAGGTCTGGGTCCTATCCCGGCATTTGGTTTAACAGGAGCTGCCATTGCCACTACTATTGGCAGAGGGCTGGGTGTTACTTACCAGGTTTACAACTTATTCAACGGAAAAAACATCCTGAAGATACGCTTAAGCTATTTTGTACCCGACTGGCAGCAGATCAAAGCCATCATCAAGATCGCCGCGCCGGGCATTTTACAATTTGTGATAGCCAGTTGCAGCTGGATCTTTCTGGCCGAGCTGGTGGCTACCACCGGCGGCGAAGCTGGTTCTGCGGGTTATCAAACCTCCCTGCGGTTAATGATGTTCTTCCTGTTACCTGCATGGGGTTTAAGCAATGCGGCGGCGACGCTGGTAGGGCAAAACCTGGGTGCAGGCCATGTGGACAGGGCCGAAAAATCGGTATTTCAAACCATTAAATACACCATGGTGTTCCTGGGCATTGTAAGCATCTTGTTTTTAACCTGCGGACATTTATTCGCCTCCTTTTTTACCGAGGACAAAGCCGTTATAAAAGTAGCTACCCGCTCTTTACAAATTTTAAGCGGTGGCTTTATTATTTATGGCGTAGGTATGGTTTTAACCAGCGCATTTAACGGTGCCGGCGATACCTGGACACCTACCAAGATCAACGTTTTCACCTTTTGGGTGTTCCAGATCCCCTTTGCTTATTTGCTGGCCAAGTATTTTGAATTGGGGCCAACAGGCGTATTTATTTCTATCCCCGTTGCCGAAGTAGGACTTACCTTAGGGGCCTATATTTTATTTAAACGCGGCAAATGGAAAAAAACCATGGTTTAAGAGGGAAGTCAATAGTCCATAGCCGATGGCCCATAGACCTAAAGTCAGTAAAGTCTGTAAGATAGAAACATAAAGATCAAAAGAAAAGTCCGCAAGTTTGGAGGGTTACACTCTTCAAACTTACGGACTTTTTTACTTGCGGACTTCATGAACTATGGTCTATGGGCCATCGACCATGGACTTCCCGACTTATTACGGCACTTTTACTGCCTGGCGGGCCAGCAATTGCCATTGCGTTTTATTTTTAACCCATACCAGCAATATACCCAGTTTGGTTATACCCGGGCCTTTACCTTTATCATTGGTAGCTGCGGTAAGTATATGGCGTACAACAGCCGTATTACCAACTACCTTAACGTCTTGATCGGTCAGGCTGATAGATACAAAATCAGAAGTGCCGGTAGCCAAATCACTTATAAATTCTTTTTTAGTTTGCAGTTTGCCGCTTGAATGACCATAACTTAACTCGCCTAAGGTCAATTTCTTCAGCGTAACAGTATCAGCATCAACCATTGCTTTACGCAATTGTTCGGTGGCTTGTGTTACCTCAGTGATCTGTTTTGAACTTTGAGCAAAAGGTTTTTCCACATGAAGCACAAAGGTTACTACCAAACATAGCAGGGCTTTTAATAAAAAAGATCTTTTCATAGGGATTTTCAAATTAGGTTTTTAACAAATATAATGTTAAACATTAAATCTGAAGTGCATAATATCGCCGTCTTGTACAATATAGGTTTTTCCTTCAATGGCCAGCTTGCCGTTTTCTTTTATCACAGCTTCTGAACCGTTAAATTTAACAAATTCATCATACTTGATCACCTCAGCACGGATAAATCCCTTCTCAAAATCGGTATGGATCACGCCTGCAGCCTGCGGCGCTGTAAAGCCCTGTGTAATTGTCCAGGCACGTACTTCCTGTACACCGGCAGTGAAGTAAGTAGCCAGGTTAAGCAGTTTATAGGCCGCTTTGATCAGTTTGTTTACGCCCGATTCTGTCAACCCCAGATCATCCAGAAACATCTGGCGTTCTTCGTAAGTTTCCAGCTGTGCTATCTCCGATTCTATCTGTGCCGATATCACCAGTACCTC
>Ga0105237_10009728_pt1 | contig 10286 bp, 7 predicted proteins | sample KBSC24metaG_FD_81520 | JGI IMG/M metagenome (GOLD analysis project Ga0105237, IMG submission 81520) | Corn rhizosphere microbial communities from Kellogg Biological Station, Michigan, USA - KBS C2-4 metaG | ecosystem: Host-associated > Plants > Roots > Rhizosphere > Soil | place: Michigan, USA... | reverse complement strand
GGTCACGCTGAAGCTGCGCCGCGGCAACGACTATTCGATCCTCAACACCGAGAGCCCGAACCTCACCTATGCGCCGGAGCGGCTCAGCATAGAGAAGGTCGAGGACGCCGCCTTCTCGCCGGCCGACCGCATCGGTCAGCTCACCATGCGCAACCTCGACATCGCCGACACGCGCACCAAGCTGAAGCTCTACAGCGACACTGGCCTGCTGTCGGGCAGCGAAGGCTCGCAGATCTTCCGGCTCGAGAACGACAAGGGCTGAGGCCTTTGGTCGCCCGACCGGGCGGCGCACGGCTTAATGACGGTGTCATGCGCGATCGCTAGGCTTCCCGTTCCTTCCCGGAACGGAATCGCGGAGCATCGAGCATGGTCAAGGGATCGGCACTAGCCTCTCTCATCGTCCTCTGTTGGACGTCGTCATTGTCGGCGCAGACGATCTATCCGATCGATCGCGCCGAGATTCTGGCCGGCGCCCAATTCGACTTCAAGGTTGAATTTCCCGGGCCGGTCGATCCGGCCAGGCTGAAGGTGACGGTGAACGGTGCGGACTATGCCGAAATGTTCGGCCGCGCCGGGACCTTCGTCGAGCGCGAGGACGGCAAGGACCAGTCGGCGCTGATCCTGCGCGACGTCACACTGGCCAAGCCCGGCACCGTTACGGTGGACGTGAGCGACGGCACGCATCAGCGCAGCATCGCGTGGACGGTTTACGAGACCGGTCCGCGCAAGGCGAAGAACGTTATCCTGTTCATCGGCGACGGCATGTCGCCGGCGCATCGGGTCGCAGCGCGAATCCTGTCCAAGGGCATTGCGGAGGGCAAAAGCCGCGGCAAGCTCGCGATTGACGACATGCCCCATATGGCGCTGGTGGCGACCGCTGGCTCGGACTCCATCATCACCGATTCCGCGAACTCGGCCAGTGCCTATGCGACCGGCCACAAGAGCGCCGTCAACGCGCTGGGCGTCTATGCGGACCGCACCGCAAGCCCGTTCGACGATCCCAGGGTCGAAACCATCACCAGCCTTGCCCGGAGACGCAACGGCATGGCGATCGGCATCGTCACCAACACCGAGATCGAAGACGCCACGCCAGCTGCGATGGTTGCGCACACGCGCCGGCGCGCCGCCTATGACGAGATCGTCGAGCAGTTTTTCGCTGCCAAGCCGGATGTGCTGATGGGCGGCGGCAGTGCGAATTTCCTGCCGAAGTCGGCCGCCGGCTCCAAACGCAAGGACGAGGCCGACTACATCGCGAAGTTTCGCGACGCAGGCTATCAGGTCGCGACGACCGCAAGCGAGCTCGGCGTTTCCGCCGCAAAGCCGGAGACGAGCAGGCTGCTCGGGCTGTTCGCCACCGGAAACATGGACGGCGTGCTCGACCGCAAATTCCTCAAGGGCGGCGGCGTGAAGAAGTTTCCGGAGCAGCCCGACCTGACCGAGCAGGTGCAGGCCGCGCTGAACATCCTCTCGAGAAACGACACCGGCTTCTTCCTGATGGTCGAATCCGGGCTGATCGACAAATACGCGCATCTGCTCGACATGGAGCGGGCGGTCTACGACACGATCATGCTCGATAATGCAGTGCGCCAGACGCGCGAATGGGCGCGTGCGCGCGGCGACGACACCCTCATCCTGGTGCTGGCGGACCACAATCACCCCAACAGCCTTGTCGGAACGGTCAACGACGACATGGGCACGACGCCCAACGTGCCGCTGCGCGAGCGCGTCGGCGTCTACGAGCAGGCCGGATTCCCGAATTATCCGGCTCCGGATGCCGAGGGCTATCCGTCACGCGTCGATGTGAGCCGCCGGCTCGCCATCTTCTCGGCCAGCCTGCCGGATCACTATGAGACCTTCCGCCCCAAGCTCGACAATCCCAACGAGCCGACCGTCAAGGCCGGCGACGACGGGACCTTCAAGGCCAACGACAAATACAAGGATGTCCCGGGAGCAGTGCTGCGTCCCGGCAATCTGTCGGCGATGATCGGTGCCAGCGTGCATTCGGGCGAGGATGTGATCCTGACGGCGACCGGGCCGGGCAGCGAGCGCGTGCACGGCTCGATGGACAATACCGAAGTCTTTCGCGTCATGGTCGAAGCGCTCGGTCTGGCCGCCGGGCAGTAGCCGCCCCGCGCGACTCAAACAAAAATGGCCGGGATTGCTCCCGGCCATTTTGCATTTGTGGGTCGCCTTACCGCGGCGGCGCGGTGCCGGGCGGGGGCGGCGGCAGCGAGGCCTGCCCGCCGTTGAGCAGCGGCGTGATGTTGCGGATGGTGACGCGCCGGTTGATCAGGCTCGGCCCTTGCGTCTGCTCCTTCAGATACTGCTCGCCATAGCCCTGCGACGTCAGGTTCTCCGATGGCACGCTGAACTGCTGGGTCAGCAATTCGGCCGCGGACTGCGCACGACGGTCCGACAATGACAGATTGTCGACCTCGTTGCCGACCGCGTCGGTGTGACCTTCGATCAGGAATACCACGCGCGGGTTGGCCTGGATCGCACGGTTGAGACCGTCGGCGATCGCCTGCAGCTTCTCCGCCTGATCCGGCGGGATCGTCCACGATCCCGTTTCGAAGTTGATCGTGTTGACGTCGATGCTCGGCATTTGCATGCGAACATTGGGGCTGTAGCGGATCTCGTCGAGCGTGTAGCGACGATCGATCCGTTGCACCGGCGGTGCCACCATCGTCTGGTAGATCACGTCCGGCGACGCTTCCTGGGCGTCGACGATGTAGCGATCGTAGGGAATGTTCACGACCGGCGGCGGCGCATCGACATAGAAACCGCCAACCGACCGCGGATCGCGGTAGCTGTTGTCGATGATGATGATCTCGCGCCCGGCGGGGTCCCGGCGGATTCGCCGCAGCAACCGACCGTCCGGACCGACCACCGTGATGATCTCGCTGCCATCGGGACGGATCACGACGGTGCGGGTATCGCCGCCGACGGTGTCGGTGCGGATATCTCGGGCGCCGTAGCGGAAGCGGTAGAGATCGTTGCCGCGGACGTAGGCCTGCCCGCCCGGATCGCGGATGATGATGCGATCCGGTTCGGTGTAGATGGTGCGGCCACCCTCGATGCTCTCGTGTCGCTGGTTGCGGTAGTCGGCGATGGTCGCGCCGATCACGGCGCCAGCCACGACGCCTGCACCGATCGCGAGCGGTGTCAGGTCACGCTGCGGCGGCCGCGGCGGAGGTGGCAGCGGTGCGACGACTGTCGGCGCGGCCTGGAAGGCAGGCGTAACCGTCGGTGCCGCGAATTGCGCCCTGTTGGGTGGCGGCGTTGCGGCCGCCGAACCCGGCACTGTGCTCGGCGTTGCGGCACCGGCCGCGGGCCGGGCCGGGAGGCCGCCGGCCTGGGGCGGCGCAGCCGGAGTTCCGGCCGCGGGCGCGCCAGCAGGAGGCGTTCCACCCTGGGGTCCTGGCGTCGGTCCTGCACCGGGACGTCCGGGCGGCGGCGTCAGAGCGCCGCCGGGGGCCGGCGTTGCCGTCGGAGCCGGGGTCGCCGCGCCGGGCGCGGGCGTCGGTGCAGGACCCGGACGTCCGGATGGCGGCGTCGCGCCACCGGGTGCCGGCGTGGTCGTTGGAGCGGGCGTAGCGCCTGGAGCTGGCGGCGATCCTGCCGCCGGAGGCGAACCGGGACGTACGCCGGGCGGCGGTGCACCGGGGCGTCCAACCGGCGGAGCGCCGGGTGTGCTGCCCGGAGCCGGCGTCGCGGTCGGCGCAGGTGTTGCTGTCGGTGCGGGTGTCGGCGTCGGAGCGGGAGTGGCTGCCGGCGCAGGCGAGCCGGGGCGGGCCGTCGGCGCTGCGGGCGGAGGAGCCGCGGGCGTCGCCGTGGGCGCAGGCGCGGGCCGCGCCGCGGGGCCCGCAGGAGGCGGCGGCGGAGGCGTCGGAGTCGGACGTGCCGCGGGAGGAGGCGGAGTCGGCGCCGGACGTGCCGCAGGTGGTGCGGGAGGCGGCGGTGTCGGGGCGTGCTGCTGCGGGGCCGCAGCCGGAGGCGGCGACGGCTGCTTCGGAGCAGCAGGCGGCGGCGGTGGCGGCGGCGGCGCGGGGCGTGCCGCAGGGGGAGGCGGAGGCGGTGGCGGCGCCGCAGGGCGCGGCGGTGCGGCAGCCGGCGGAGGCGCAGCGGGCGGGTGGGGCGGCGCAGCCGCGGGCGGCGGCGCGGCCGGGCGTGCGGGCGCTGCAGGCGGCGCGGCCGCAGGCGGCCCCTTCGGCGGCTGCTTCGGTTTTCCGTCAGGACCGGTCTCTTGGGTCTGGGCCTGTGCGACGATGAGCGGCGCGCTCTGCGCATGCGATGCGGTGTTTGCCAATTGCATCGCGGTCAGAGCCGTCGTCGCAAGCAGCACGAAACGAAGATTGGTCATGGCGGTGAACTTCCCCGGAAGGTTCTTTGACGAAGTGTTGGGATGAACAGATACGCGTTAGGCCGGAATGTGGCGGGCGAAGCGGTCGTGGCCCGATTTATTTCTGCACGCAAATCACTTCACTATCGCGACGTTCATTGCGCATTCAGACGCAGGTTTCAATTGCCTCACATGTGATGCTTCGCCTCATCTATGGTCTCGCGGCGGCATTGCATCCGTCGCGGGATTGGGCGCGCGCGGTCCGTTCGGTCCGCGCGATGGAATCTCTTCAGGCATGCGGCCCGGCAATTCGTCGGGCCGCGGTGATTCGCCGGGCTCGCGCACTGGAGGTGTGATTTCAGGCTGCGGATTGCCCGGCGGAATTGCCGGCGGCGGCTCGGTGGGAGTCCCCGGTGTTGCCGGTGGAATCTCGGGCGGTTCGATCGGCATCGGCATCATCGAGTTCGGTTGTCCAGAGAAGGACAACGATGATGCCGCGCCGATGTTCCCTGTCGCGTCGTCCCGGACTGCGCGCCTATTCGGGCGCGTGACAGACGGCCTCGATGTTGTGGCCGTCGGGGTCCAGCACGAAGGCGCCGTAATAGTTCGAATGATAGTGCGGGCGGATGCCGGGCGGTCCGTTGTCGCGTCCACCGGCCGCGATCGCCGCCTTGTAGAAGGCGTCGACCGTGGCGCGGTCCTTGGCCGCGATCGCGACATGCACCGGCTTGTTCATGGCGCCTTCGCCGCCAATCCAGAAATCCGGCTTGCCGTCGGCGCCGAAGCCGGCGGCCGGATCGTGGCCGGTCTGCTCCGCCGTGACCTCCATGATCAGGCTGTAGCCGAGCGGCGCCAGCGCCTTCGCATAGAACGCCTTCGCGCGCTCATAGTCAGAGACGGAGAAACCCAAATGGTCGATCATCGCAACCTCCGTTGTTCACCCCTATCAGCGTGACAGGAACGTATTGCTTCGTGTCTTGCGTGCGATCGCAAAGCCGCGCGAGACCATGTCGGCAATACAATCCTGCTGCCATTCCTTTTGTGACAGATGCTCGATCACCACCGCCCGTGGCCACAGCGACTGCGGCGCGTCGCGGAAGAAGCCGATCAGCACGCGGTCCTCGAAGCCTTCGACGTCGATCTTGAGCGCATCGACCTGCGTGACGCCGGCCTCGTCGAGGATGCGTGTCAGCCGCAGCGACGGGACCTTGATCGCATCGGCGCTGGCCGCGCCGGTGACGACATGGGTGGCACCGAGATTGCCGCCGCCGCTCTCGATCATCAGCTCGCCGTCGCTGTCGCCTGCTGCGGCCTGCACCAGGCGGACCTGCGTCGCCTTCGATGCGGCATGGTTGAAGGAGAGACGTCCGAAGGTCAGCGGATGCGGCTCGATCGCGATCACCTTGCCCGCGGGCCCGACCTGCCGCGCCATCACCAGGGCAAACGTGCCGACATTGGCGCCGACGTCCACGAACACGCCGCCCAACGGGGTGTGCTGGCGCAGGAAGTCGAGCTCGTCGAGATTGTAGTCGGGGTTGAACAGCGCGCCGCGCTCGGTCGCGCTGCCCTGGTGGTAGAAGCGGAACGAGGCGCCCTGATACTGCACATCGACCGGACCGCCGCGCAGCAAATTGACCAGCCGCGACAGCCAGGGCCGGAACGCGCCGCGCTTCAGCCCCGATTGCGTCGCGAGGCGAATGATCGCGGCCTGCGCCGCATTCGGCGCATATGTGCCGAATGGCGCGGACGAAGGGGCGTTGTCGGGCGTCAAGCAGGTGGTCCTCGTTGCAAGCGGCGCATGCATAGCCGGTTTTGCCGGGGACTCCAATCTTCACGAGCGGTCTGTAGCCCGGATCGAGCGCAGCGCAATCCGGGAAAGTCTGTCAGCTTGCGAGAGACCCCGGATTACGCTGCGCTCCATCCGGGCTACGGACTTCACGCCGCCTTTCCTGGCGGAGCCTTGCGCTGGCGCAGGAAGCGGCCGAGCAGCCTGCGCCTGCCCTTGCGCGGAATCAGGTCGATGTCGCTGACGAGTTTCGCGCCGCCCTTGCGGCGCTCCAGCACGATCTTGCGGCTGTGGAAGGCCTCCAGCTCGACGCGGTGCGCGACGCTGACGATGGTCGCCTTCGGCAGCGCATCGGTGACCATCTTCATCATCTTGTCCTGGCTCTTCTCGTCGAGCGCCGAGGTCGCCTCGTCAAGGACGACGATGTCGGGGCTGTGCAGCAAGAGCCGCGCGAAGGCGAGGCGCTGCTTCTCGCCGCCGGACAGTGTCTGGTCCCACGGTCCCTCTTCCTCGATCTTCTCCTTGAGATGGTCGAGGCCGACCTTGCGCAGGGCTTCGCCAATTTCTGCGAGGGTCCAGTCGTCTTCGGCTCCGGGATAGGCGACCGCGCGGCGCAGGGATCCGGAGGGCACGTAAGGCCGCTGCGGCAGCATGAACAGCCGCCGGTCGGGGTGGAGATTGACGCTGCCGCCGCCCCACGGCCACAGCCCAGCAATGGCGCGCACCAGCGTGCTCTTGCCGGTGCCGGATTCGCCGGCGACCAGCAGGCGTTCGCCGGCCTCGATCACCACCTCGGTCTCGCCGACCACGGCCGTGCCGTCGTCGAGCGTGACCGAGAGGTCGTTCAGCTCCAGCATCGCCTCGTTGCTGGTCTCGCCGCGCTTGATGCGGCCGAGGCCATCGCCCTGCTCGGCGCGTTCGAGGCCGTCGAGCGACATCATCAGCGAGGCGATGCGGTGTGCGCAGGCATTCCAGTCGGCGAGCCGCGGATAATTGTCGACCAGCCAGCCGAACGCGCTCTGCACGATGGTGAAGGCGGACGCCGCCTGCATCACCTGTCCGAGTGTCATGCTGCCGTCGAGGAATTTGGGCGCGCAGAGCAGCAGAGGCACGACCGGTGCAACGAGGTTCGATCCCTGTGACACCAGCGTGGTGCGCATGTGCTGGCCGGCGAGCCGCGCCCATTGCCGCAGCACGTTGGTGAAATTGCGGTCGATGCCGCCGCGCTCCTCCTCCTCGCCGCCTAGCAGCGCGATGCTTTCGCCGTTCTCGCGCACGCGCGTCAGGGTGTAGCGGAGGTCGGCCTCGGCCTGGTTCTTGTCTTCGGAGACCTGCACGAAGCGCCGGCCGATCACCAGGATCGAGCTCGATGCGATCGCGGCGTAGAGCATCGCAGCGATCACGAGGAAGCCGGGAATGGTGATGGTCGATCCACCGGGCGCGATCGTGAGCGCGCCGCCGATGGTCCAGAGCACGACGATGAAGGTCGCGGCCGACAGCAGTGCCGAGGTGACGCCGGCGAGGAAATCGACCGGCGCATCGGTCGCGACGCGCAGGTCCTCCGCGATCCGGTATTCGGGATTCTGGTGGTCGCCGCCGACGAGGTTGAGCTGGTAGTAGCGGCCGTTGGCGAGCCACCGCGTCAGCACGCTCGCCGTGAGCCATGCCCGCCAGCGCCGCTGGATGCCCATGCGGGCGAACACCTGCGCCACGCCGAGCGCGATGCTGCCGATCGCAAGCGGAAAGAACACCGCGGTGAGGTGAAACACGCTGGTCGCATCGCGCTGCTCGATGGCGTCGAAGATCGCGCGGTTCCAGACATTGATGCCGTACTGGAAGCCGACGGTGAGGACGATCAGCATGCCGAGGCCGATCGAGAACGGCCAGGCGAGGCGATCACCCTTGCGGCCCCAGAAGCCACGCGCGCTGATCCAGAAGCGGGTCAGCAGATAATCCTTGCGGGCCTGCTCGACCTCTTCAGGCGACAGCTCGGGATCGGGTTCGACCACCTCGGGCGGCTGCGGCGCCACCTCCTCGCCGGTCTCGCCCTCGATTTCGACGATGGGCGGCTTCTTGCCCTTTTCGCGCTTCCCGGCCGGTTTCTGCATGGCCGGACAACGCGAGGGAAATCAGTCGGTTCCCTGCGGTTCCGGGACCGGGCTATTCGGCCGCGCCATCGCGCACCCGCGCGGCGCGGTGGAGGATCTGCGACAGCTCCTCGATCGAATAGGGCTTTTGTACGAGATCGAAACCGTGGCTGCTCTCCTGCGCCAGCGCCTCGCTGTAGCCGGTGGTCAGCACGACCGGCACGCCGATGCCGCGATCGCGGATCGCCCGCGCCAGTTCGAGCCCGGTCATGCCGGGCATGACCACGTCGGAGAACACGACGTCGAAGCGATCCATATCCACGACCAGCTCGGCGAGCGCGTCGGCGGCATTGTCGACTAGGGTGATGCTGTAGCCGAGCTCGGTGAGTCCATCGGCGGCGAAGTTGGCGAGCTCGATATTGTCCTCGACCACCAGCACCGACATGCCGCTGCCCGGCACCGCCGGTGCCGTGTTCGGCGCCTGCTGCTGCGGCAGCAGGTCCGCCGGCACGCGCGGCAGATAGAGCGAGAAGGTGCTGCCCTGGCCGACTTCGCTCGTGACCGTCACCTCGCCGCCGGATTGCCGGGCAAAGCCAAACACCTGGGAAAGGCCAAGACCTGTGCCGTGGCCGACCTGCTTGGTGGTGAAGAACGGCTCGAAGACGCGCCCGAGTCGCGCGGCCGGAATGCCGATTCCGGTATCGCTGACGACGACGCTGACGAAGCCACGACCGCCCGGAAGATGCGCCAGCGCATCCGGAACGGTCGTCGCCGCCTCGACCTTGAAGCTGATCCGGCCCTTGCCCTGCATGGCATCGCGCGCATTGGTCGCCATGTTGATCAGCGCCGTCTCGAACTGGCTGGCATCGGCATTGACGAGGCACGGCTCCGCCGGCAGCTGCGTCGCGATCTCGATCGCGGGGCCGAGCAGCGTGGCGAGCATGTCGTGCAGCGACCGCATCCGCTCGCCGACGTCGAACACCTCCGGTTTCAGGGTCTGGCGCCGCGCGAAGGCGAGCAGCTGCGACGTCAGCCTGGCGGCGCGCGCGACCGCATCCGCGATCGCGGTCATGTAGCGCTGCCGCCGTTCCTCCGTCAGTTGCGGCCGGTTCAAGAGGTCGACGGAGGCGCGGATCACGGTCAGCAGATTGTTGAAGTCGTGCGCGACGCCGCCGGTGAGCTGGCCCAGCGCCTCCAGGCGCTGGCTGTGCTTGAGCGCCTCCTCGGCCTCGCGCCGCTTGGCAGCTTCCGCCTGGAGATGCTGGGTGCGCCGGAAGGCGAACGCGAGCAGCAGGAACAGCAATGCGGTCGCGGGAATGCCGAACACCAGATGCTGGCCCATGGTGGCGAACCAGCGCGCGCGGATCGCCGAGGTCTCGAACCCCGCGCTGACATAGATCGGATATTCGGCGATGCGCCTGTAGCCGATGCGGCGCTCGATCCCGTCCGACGGCCAGACGATGGTCATCAGCCCGTGCGCGGGGTGCGCGGCGATCTCGCGGCCGACCGGCCCGCCCGGATCGAGCCGGAGGTCGCGGTCGAGCCGCGGAAAATGCGTCAGCACCACGCCGTCGGTGCGACCCATCGCGAAGAAGCTGCCGGGATCGGAGCCGATCCTGGCGTAGAAACTCTCGAAATATTCCGGCAGGACGGAGGCCTGGATCACCCCGATGAAGCTGCCGTCGTCGGAGTCGCGGCGGCGGCTCACGCCGAAGAAGCGGGCGCCCTGATAGGGCGGACGCGGCGTCAGGGGCACGCCGATGAACGTGCCGATGGTCTGGTCGACATGGGCGTAGAAGTAGTCGCGGTCCGCAAAGCTCAGCTCCGGCGGTGGCGAGGCGAGGCTGTTGACCAGCGCCTTTCCCTCCGCATCGAAGATCCAGGCCGATTTGAGCTGCGGCAGCGAATCGGCCAGCCGCTTCAGGCGGCGGTGCAGCGCCGCTTCGCGCGCCCGGACAAGGTCGTCGGGAAGGCCGCGCACGACTTCGTCGAGTTCGGCGAGACTCCGGTCGATCGTCTCGAACACCTTGAGAGCATGCTCATGCGCGACGTCGAGCGTGCGCTCGATCTC
>Ga0105237_10009726_pt1 | contig 10287 bp, 4 predicted proteins | sample KBSC24metaG_FD_81520 | JGI IMG/M metagenome (GOLD analysis project Ga0105237, IMG submission 81520) | Corn rhizosphere microbial communities from Kellogg Biological Station, Michigan, USA - KBS C2-4 metaG | ecosystem: Host-associated > Plants > Roots > Rhizosphere > Soil | place: Michigan, USA... | reverse complement strand
GCGAGTTCAGGGTATTCGAAGGGCTTGACCAGATAGTCGTCCGCACCCGCTTCGAGGCCCACGACCTTGTCCTGCCAGCTGCCGCGCGCCGTGAGAATCAGGATGGGAATGGATCGGCCATCCGCCCGCAGAGCCTTGACGACGTTGAGCCCGCCCAGTTTCGGCAACCCGAGATCGACGATCGCCAGATCGACCGGATACTCGCGGGCCTGGAAGAGACCGTCCTCGCCGTCAGCGGCCTGGTCGACCCGATAGCCGTCGGCCTCCAGCTGGCGCGCCAGCCCGAGTCGCAAAGGCGCCTCATCCTCGACCAACAGCAAGCGCATCGAGGCCCCTCAGCCGACGACTCGCCCGCTCGCGGCGTCGATCAGGATCACCCTGACCTCGCCCTGCGCCGTGAGGACTTTCACGCGCCATACCGGACGACGATCGGCTTCGGTCTTGTCGACCGACAGCACGCGGCCTGTGGCGACGCGCTGCGCTGCCGCCGCGGCCTCGTCCCGGCTGACGTCGGCCCACGCAGGGGCGGCCACCACGATCAACAGTGCGCACAGCGGCTTGATGAGGACGTTCATGAAGAAGCAGATCCGGGTTTGGCCTCTATCGTCCCACAGGATCCACCGACACGCGAACCTGCACGAATCGTCCGGGGTTCTCGTGCATCAGCGTCGTGAACTGCTGGCCGTGGTAGTCGTAGGTGACCTGGTAGCCGACGATCTGCGTCTGGACATCTTCCACGTCCCGGCAGGTCGTCACTTCGCGTGCCGCGGGCACGGGTTGCCAGCGATCGCGGTTGGCGAGGCCGTCGCCGGTGAAGGCCCCCACGACAGCACCCACCGCGGTGGCGGCTTCGCGACCGTGCCCGCCACCGACCTGATTGCCGATGAGAGCGCCGACCACGCCGCCCAGGACGGCGCCACCGTAGTCTCGCCCACCGCCGCGACGCGGTTCGCTGACCCATTGGTTGCTGCATTCCTGGCGCGGCACGCGCACGCTGTCGTACTGCGGATCGACACTGACGACACGCGCGTTATCAACGTACGTCTGGGCGTGCGCCGACAGCGATGCAGCTGCGAGGACCGAGATGAGGGCAATACGCTTCACGGATGACTCCTGGGGTTGGCGATGAGCGCATCTTGAGGGCCCTATCGTGAACCCAAGCTGAATGGAGTTGGCGCTGCGCGTTCAGGCCAGGCCGTTCTCATGCAAGCCGGCCAGCACCGGCGCGAGCTGGCGCTGCACGGCCTGCAGCCGCGGCTCGAGCGCCGCCGCTTGGCCGCGCAGGCTGCAGGCTTCCTCCAGCGCCGCGGCAGCGCGCTGCAGCGCGGGCATGCCCAGGCTGCCGGCGACGTTCTTCAGGTCGTGCGCGCAACGCGCAGGGGCGTCGCTGTCACCTTGCTCGCAGGCGGCGCGGAAGCGGGCGACGAAGTCGATCTCGCGCTCGCGGAACAGCGCCAGCAGCCGCCGGTACAGCGCCTCGTCGCCCATCAACGCGGCCACGCCGGCGCGCATGTCCAGCGCCGGCGGCGGCGCCTCCGGCGCGAGCGCGGGCAGCGCCGGATGCACCCAGCGCGCCAGCGTGGCGAACAGGTCGTCGACGCGGATCGGCTTGGCCACGTGGTCGTTCATGCCGGCTTGCAGCACCTTCTCGCGGTCGGCGGCCATCGCGTTGGCCGTCATCGCGATCACCGGCAGGTCCTTCAGTTCGGGGCGCCGACGCAGCGCGCGCGTCGCCTCGTAGCCATCCATCACCGGCATCTGGCAGTCCATCAGCACGGCGTCGAAGCGCTCGCGCCCGAGGATGGCCAGCGCCTCCTGGCCGTCGCCGGCGATGTTGACGACGATGCCGGCGCGGTTCAGCAACTCGCGCGCAAGCTCCTGGTTGATGGGGTTGTCCTCGACCAGGAGGATGCGCGCGCCGGCCAGGCCCGCCTGGCGCGCTTGCAGCAGCTCCTGGCGCTGCTCGTTGCGACTCGGCCCGGCACGCGGACGGCCCAGCGCATTGGCGCAGGCGTCCAGCAGCCCCGAGGGCGTGACCGGCTTGGGCAGCAGTCCGGCCACCCGCAGCCCGCGCGCGGCGAGCTGGCGTTCGGCCTCGTCGCGATTGAAGGCGGTCACCATCAGCACCGTCGGCGGGGCGTGCCGGCCGGCCATGCGCCCCAGCCGTTCCACGCAGCCGATGCCATCCAGGCCAGGCATGTGCCAGTCCAGCAGCAGCAGCCTGAACGGGCGGTTCTCCGCGTCGGCCTGCGCCACCGTCTGCAGCGCCGCCGTGCCATTGGCCGCCGTCTCGGCCTGCAGGCCGAAGGCCGTCGCCAGCGTGCGCAGCAGCTCGCGCGCCGCCGGGTGGTCGTCGACGACGAGCACCCGCATGCCGTGCAGTTCGGCGTCTTGCGGCGCCGGCGCAACCTCGGGCTGCAGGCCGAAGGGCACGCTGAAATGGAAGCAGCTGCCGCGCCCGGGCTCGCTGTCGACCCCGATCTCGCCGCCCATGCGCTCCACCAGGTGGCGGCAGATCGCCAACCCGAGCCCCGTGCCGCCGTAGCGCCGGCTGGTCGAGGCGTCGGCCTGCGCGAAGGGCTGGAACAGGCGCGCGCAGGCCTCGGGCGCGAGGCCGATGCCGGTGTCGCGCACCTCGAAGCGCAGCGTCACGCGCTGGCCTTCGCGCGTGCTCTCGGTCACCGCCACGGTGACCTCGCCGCGCTCGGTGAACTTGACCGCGTTGTTGCTCAGGTTCAGCAGCACCTGGCCCAGCCGTGAAGGGTCGCCCACGAGTGCGGTCGGCAGCCCGGGCGGCAGCGCGAACAGCAGCTCCAGCCCCTTTTCGTCGGCGCGCATACCCACCAGCGTGGCGAGCTGGTCGAGCACGTCGCCGAGCTTGAACGGGATGTCCTCCATCTCCAGCCGGCCGGCCTCGATCTTCGAAAAGTCGAGGATGTCGTTGATGATCCCCAGCAGCGACTCGGCGGCGCGGTGCACCTTGTCGACGTAGTTGCGCTGGCGTGCGTCCAGCCCGGTCTGCAACGCCAGGTACGACATGCCGAGGATGGCGTTCATCGGCGTGCGGATCTCGTGGCTCATGTTGGCCAGGAACTCGCTCTTGGCGCGCGTGGCGGCCTCGGCGGCGCGCTGGGCGCGGGCCAGCTCTTCGGTGCGTTCGAGCACGCGTTGCTCCAGCCCGTCGGCCACCTCGCGCGCGACGCGTGCACGCTCCTCGAGCCGCGCATGCAGTGCGATCTCGAATCGGCGGTGCAACTGGCGCACGCGCAAGCGGTACGCGAGCCAGAGCGTCGTGAGCAGCAATGCGGCGACCAGGATCCGGAACTGCCACGTCGCGTACCACGGCGGCGGAACGCGGATCCGGAGCGGGAGCGCGCCTTCGTTCCAGTCTCCGCGGGCGCCGCGAGCCTGGACCAGAAACGAGTAATCGCCGGTCGGCAGCATCGTGTACGTCGCGCTGCGCCGGGCGCTGTCCGTCTCGTTCCATTTCGCTTCGAACCCTTCGAGCCGGTACCGATAGCGCGTCCGCACCGGATCGACATAGTTCAAGGCGGCGAAGTCGAACGACACGATGCTGCGCGATTCCAGCTCCAGCGAAGCAGCGGACCAGATGGGTTGCTTGAGCGGCGCGCTTCCCGGCAGCACCGGCTCGCCGAACAAGCGGAAGTCGGTCAAGAACACCGGCAGCGCGAGCTTGCGCTCGACGACCTGCCCCGGGAAGAACGCCACCAGCCCCTTCTGCGATCCGAAGAACATCTCCCCGCCCGAGTTTCTGGCGGCGACCACAGGCGCAGCGAACCGATCGGTCAACAGACCATCCGACGCGTGATAGTTCGTGAAGGTCCCGGCGCGCGGATCGAAGCGCGACAGCCCGTTCGGGGTGCTGATCCACAGGCGTCCGTCGTCTTCTTCCAGGATGCCGATGACCGTGTCGGCAGGAAGCCCGGAGCGCGAGTCGTACGACGTGAATGTCGCGGCGCGAGGATCGAGCTTGCCGAGCCCGCGGAACGTCGCGGCCCACACCGTCCCCGCGCGATCGACGTGAACCGAATTGACGCGGTGATGGCCGGGCGGATGCGCGGCACGGAGCTCGGCATCGAAGACCCTGAAGGTGCTCGTGCGTGGATCGAAACGGTGCACGCCGTGTGACGACGACGCCAGCCACAGCGCACCGCTCGCGTCCTCCGCGATCGAGCGGTACTGAACCAGACTTCTCGGTTGCGGGCTGAAGGTCGAGAAACCATCCGTCGCCGGGTCCCAGCGGCTCAGGCCGAAATCCGTCGCGACCCACACGCTCCCACCGCGATCGACCCGCAACGCTGTGACCCGGTCGTGGTTCAGCGATCGCGGGTCGGAAGCATTGTGGGAGTACGCCGTGTACCGGCCCGAACGGGGATCGAAGCGAACGAGACCGTTGCCATTCGTGCCGAACCACAGATTGCCGGAGCGGTCCCGCGCGATCGCGCTGACACCTCGCGCGAAGACCGGCTGGTCGACCTGCGTGACCTGATCCGTCGTGCGGTCGACACGGTTCAAGCCGCGGTCCGTGCCGATCCACAACGTGCCGGGATCTTCCCCGTACGCCGCGGTCACCGAGCCTTTGCCGAGGCTCTGCGGGTCGGCTTGCGTGTGGCGGTACGACCGGAAACGCGGACGCTCGGTGTCGAAGCGGTAGACGGCCCCCGCCTTCGTCGTCGACCAGAAGCTCCCGGCGCGATCCCTGAACAGGCCGACGACGAGGTCGCCGCGCAAGCCGTCGGGATCGTCGGGATCGCTCTGGTACCAGATCGCCTGCGTGCGGTCCGGTGTCAGCTTCACGAGGCCGAGCTTGTGGGTGCCGAGCCAGAGCGCCTGGTCGTCATCCTCCTGAATCGACACGACGCCGGAGGACGCGTTCGGCGCCAGTCCGCCGTCCCTGAACGCATAGACCGTGACTTCGCCACTGGCGACATTGACCGAGGCCAGATCGCCTCCGGACGACAGGCCGACCCACAGCGTGCCGCGGCTGTCCTGGAACGGCCTCGACGGAAAACCCGTGCAGACGAACTTGCGTCCGGAAGGCGTCGCGAGCTTGATGTGACGGGTGACCTTGCCCGAGCGCCGATCGAGCGCGTAGAGCCCCTCGCTGCTGGTGACCCACAGCGTGCCGTCGTTCAAGGGCATGGTCGCGATGACGCGCGTCTCGCCGACGGAAGGCGAGTAGCGCGGCCGATGACATGTCGTCTTCGACGTGACCGGATCCAGGGCCGTCACGCCGTCGTCCGTCGCGAGCCAGATCACTCCGCCCTGATCCTCGGTGATGTCGTGAGAGATCGCGACGGTGCCGCAGGCCTCGTTGGGCGACCGGTATTGCGTCATGCTGCCGGTTTCAGGGTCATAGCGATTGAGCGAGTCGTCGGCGCCGATCCACAGGCGACCCGCCCGGTCTGTCATCAGCGATTGGCCGATGATGTAGCCGACGCTGTTCGCGCTGCGGCCATCGGGAACCTTCATGAAACCGTAGCCGTCGTAGCGCTGCAATCCGTCCGCGGCGCTCAGCCAAAGAAACCCGTACCGGTCCTGCACCATCCTTTGCACCGCCACCGACGCGGATGGCGACGGCAGCGGGTGAAACTGGATCGGTGCGGCCGCGACGAGTGGAACGTCGACAACGGGAATCTCTTGCGCTCGAGCGAACCCGCAAGTCGCGAGCGCGGCAAGAGCGGCCGACAGCGCGACGAAGCTACGGATCCACTTCTTCATACACCGCGTACCTCTCCGCACTCTGGCAGCTCCGGTACCGCGGATCGAGCGGAGGAACGCGCGCATTGACGGCGACCCGGATTCTCGCGAATCGGACGTGCGATGACCGGCGCGAGCACCCTCCTCGCAGCATCGTGAATGGGTAGTATCGCTCTGCGCAACGCATTGTCTTGCCCTGGATAACACGGGGCGCGACGACTCGCCTGCAACGGCGCTATCCGCCCGAGGGAGAGCGGTCGTCGGCGCTCGTCGGGCTCGGCGCGAAAGCGCCGCCCGCCGCAGCAGCCTGAGGTCGAACCCAGCGCGCCAGCGTGGCGAACATTTCGCTCACGTTGATCGGCTTGGCAATGTGGTCGTTCATACCGGCCGCCAGCACCTTCTCGCGGTCGCCGACCATTGCGTTGGCAGTCATCGCAATGACCGGCAGATCGTGCCACTTCGGATCGCTGCGCAACTCGCGCGTGGCCGCATAACCGTCCATGACTGGCATCTGGCAGTCCATCAGCACCGCGTCGAAGCGTTCGCGCGCCAGCATGTCGATGGCCTCGCGACCGTTGCTGGCGACCCGGACCACGATCTGCGCTCCGCCCAGCAGGTCACGCGCCAGCTCCTGGTTGAACGGGTTGTCCTCGACCAGCAGAACATGCGCGCCGGCCAGGGCGGCGCGGTTGGCCTGCAGCGCTTCTTCGCGCAGCTCTCCTCGCAATGCATGCTGCCGCTGCCGGCCGATCGCCTGCAGGCTGGCATCCAGCAACGTCGAAGGCGTGACCGGCTTGGTCAGCGTCGCCGCCACCGTGAGCTGTTCGGCCGCCAGCCTGCGCGCCACTTCATCGCGGGAGAAGGCGGTGAGCATCAGCACGGTGGGCGGCCGGTGCGCCAGTGGCAAGCGGGCCAGTCGCTTCGCACACTCGACTCCGTTCATGCCCGGCATCTTCCAGTCGAGCACAAGCAGGTCGAAGGGCTCGTCGCGCGCATCCGCCGCCACGACGGCCTGGATGGCTTCATGACCACCGTTGGCCGCCGACGCGCGCAGCCCGAGCGAGTCGGCCATGTGCACCAGCACCTCGCGCGCGGTGTCGTTGTCGTCGACGACAAGCACTCGAGCGCCGTGCAGGCCGCCACCGGACGAGGCCGCGTCGTCAGCAGCGCGTTCAAGCCCGATGCCGAAGCTCGCGCTGAAGTGGAACCGGCTTCCGCGCCCCGGCGCGCTGTCGACATCGAGCTCACCATCCATCATGCGCACCAGGTGGTGGCTGATCGCCAGGCCCAGTCCGGTGCCGCCGAATCGGCGGCTCGTCGACGAGTCGGCCTGCGAGAACGGCTTGAAGAGCCGCAGCTGCTCTTCAGGTGTCATCCCGATGCCGGTGTCGCGTACCTCGAAGCGCAGGCGCACCGAGCTTGCGTCGCGTGCGAGCACCTCGGCGGCGACAATGACCTCACCCCGGTCAGTGAACTTGACGGCGTTGTTGCCCAGGTTGACCAGCACCTGCCGCAGCCGCGCGGGGTCGCCCACCAACGCGTTGGGCAGGTCCGGCGGCAACGCGAACACCAGCTCCAGGCCCTTCTCTTCGGCCATCATGCCCAGCAGGGTGGCCAGACCGTCCAACACGTCGCCGAGCTCGAACGGGATGTGTTCGAGGTCCAGGTGACCGGCCTCGATCTTCGAGAAATCGAGGATGTCGTTGATGAGGCCCAGCAGCGACTCCGCCGAGGCATGCACCTTCTGCACGTAGTTGTACTGCTGCGGATTCAGGCCGCTTTGCAGCGCCAGGTGCGACATGCCGAGAATGGCGTTCATCGGCGTGCGGATCTCATGGCTCATGTTGGCCAGGAACTGGCTCTTGGCCAGATTCGACGCTTCGGCGACGCGCCGCGCCTCCCGCTCGCCTTCGCTCTGCCTGCGCTCGGTGATGTTGCGGGAAACGCCTACCGTGCCGGCCAATCGGCCGTCGCCGTCATAGAGCGCGGTCTTGATCTTCTCGAACCAGACGCTGGTTCCGTCGGCACTCAGGGAATGCTCGTCGATGCGAAGGCTGCGGCCCGACGCCATCACCTCGGCGTCCTCGGCGCGGTTGGCCTGTGCGAGCTCCGGCGGGTGGATGTCCAGGTCGGTCTTGCCGATCATTTCGCTCGGTGCAGAAAATCCCTTCAAGACGGCGAGCGCCCGGTTGACGGCGACGAAGCGGCCAGCCTGGTCCTTGACCCATGCGAGGTCCGGTATGTTGTCGAGGATGGTCGCCATGCGGGCATTCGCGGTGCCGAGTTCCGCGGCGTGCTGCCTCTGCCGTTCGACCAGTTCCTCGGTACGCAAACGCACTTGAGAGCGCAGCAGCCGGACCCAAACGAGGCTGAGGATGCTCAGCAGCGTGATCGCCGCGATGACAATGCCGAGAACCTGCATCTGTTTCCTGAGCCGTTGCTTCTCGGTGTCGGCGGCGTAGGCGAAATCTTCCAGGCGATCGGTCGAGGTGACCATTCCGAGTTCCAGGTAGATGTCAGCCATCCGCTGCCATCGGCCGGGGTTCATGTGTCCGATCTCGACCAGCACCGGCTGAATCATGCTGTTCATGACCTCGGCCTCCGCGAGAAGCGTTTGCCGGTCGTTTTTCTTCGTTGGCCTGATGGTGGGCAACGTCAAGATCAGATCGGCGATTTCCTCCCGATGCTCCATGGCGTATTGCCATCCCTTCGCGCTGGCGCGGCGAAATCGCGCCACCACATCGGGTTTGGCCTCGAGATAGGCTTTGGAGGTGAACAGGGTGTCCCCGTAGAAGTCGACGCCGTAATCGAGCGGATTCAGAATCGCCGGCTCGAATTCATTGCCGCGTCTGGGGGTCGGCAGCCGGGTGAGATAGACCTGCACAGCCGCAACGCGCCCCTCGGCCAGATGATCGATGAAACTTTCTTCGCCCCCGGGCATTGGCACGAAATGCACCGGCGTCACGTCGTAGATGCTTCTTACTCCGATGCCTTCGTGGCGGAACATGGCAAGAAGGCCGACGGCCCCCTGACTCTGGTCGACCCCGATCTCGCGGCCAACCAGGTCGGCAGGGTGGCGGATGTTGTTTGATTTCCTGGACAGGAGCGCCACCGGAGAGTGCTGGAATATGGCCGCCACCGCGACCAGGGGATCGCCCTGCAGCCGCCGGTAGACGAGGTCGGCCCCATCGTGAACGCCGAAGTCGGCCTTGCCCTCGAGCACCATGGTCGTCGGCGTGTGCTCTGGCGCCCCTTCCAGGAGCTCGACGTCGAGCGCTTCATCTCGAAAGAATCCCTTGGACTGGGCGGCGTAATAACCGGCGAACTGGAATTGATGAAACCATTTGAGCTGCAGCCGCACCTTGTCGGGTGGAGCAGCAAACGCGCTGTCATGCAACAGCGCGGTCATCGCGCAAGCAAAGACAAGCAGCAGGCCGCGGAGTTCGCGGCTCATGCTCCAGGTGCAGACCCTGCCGGTGACCTTGTCATGGACCTCCAGCCCTCGCGCCCGCAGTCCACCCGCTTGGGACGTATCGTCGCGCACGCTCTTCTCCCGATGTTGAGGAAGACGGTATCAGCGCTGCCGAGGATAAGAGATTCCAAACGCCCTCATGGGACGCCGACGTGCGCCGGGGCAAGAACTACGGCAATCGGCTCAGGCACTCCAGCATTCGCGCGTAGAGCAAGGCCGGGTCGCGGCACGAGCGCAGCCAATGGCAGTTGTCGGCCGCACCCGTCTGGCGCAGCCAGTCGACGACCGTCATGCCGGTCGTCAGCCGCCCGGCGCACTCGACGTCCACGGGGCACAGGCGTCCGTCGAACAGCTCCGGCCACAGGAAGGCGCCCACCGCGATCGCATCGTGAAGCGGGCGCGAGCGGGTGCCGTACTTGCGGTTGCCGTACTGCTCGAAGAACCGCACCATTCCGCCGCAGGCTTTCCCCACGCCGGTGCCCAAGGCCTCCAGCGCTTGCGACCAATCTATCGGCGCGGGCGCGCTGTGGGTGCAGTCCAGCGGCACCGCGGTGATGTCGATGCCGGCCGCGAGCACGATCGCCGCGGCTTCCGGGTCGACCAGGATGTTGTACTCGGCTGCCGGCGTCATGTTGCCGCCCTCGAAATAGCCGCCGCCCATGAACACGATGCGCTCGATCCGCGGCGCGATCTCCGGCGCGCGGCGCAAGGCCAGTGCGATGTTGGTCTGCGGCGCCAGTGCAATCAGGCTGACGCTGCGGGCGGGTTCGCGCAGCAGCGTCTCGACTAGCCAGTCGACCGCGTGCGCGGGCTCGGGTGGGCGCTGCGCCGGTGCCCAGTTCCAGCCGTCGATGCCGGTCTCGCCGTGGATCTCGGGCACCGGGCGCGGCGCGCGCAGCAGCGGACGCTGCGCGCCGGCATAGACCGGCACATCGCCGCGGCCCGCGAGCTCGAGGATGCGGCGCGCGTTGTCTGCCGTCTGCGCCACCGGCACGTTGCCCGCGACGGTCGTGACGCCCAGCAGTTCGAGCTCGGGCGAACCGAGCGCGACCAGCAGCGCGAGCGCGTCGTCCTGGCCGGGATCGGTGTCGACG
>Ga0105237_10009720_pt1 | contig 10289 bp, 10 predicted proteins | sample KBSC24metaG_FD_81520 | JGI IMG/M metagenome (GOLD analysis project Ga0105237, IMG submission 81520) | Corn rhizosphere microbial communities from Kellogg Biological Station, Michigan, USA - KBS C2-4 metaG | ecosystem: Host-associated > Plants > Roots > Rhizosphere > Soil | place: Michigan, USA... | reverse complement strand
GTGTACTGAGATCACGGATGTTTTCAATTAACAGCTCTACGATATCAGGGTTATTTTTTTTACATGCGATATGGAGCGGCGTATTTCCATTATCATCAGTAATAGAGTACGCCAGATCATAAGGAGGAAAATAATCTTTGAATGCTGTTATAAAAGCTTCAGTATCATTTGCTTTGCAGATCATTAAAATGCCAGTTTGTGTTGTAGGTGGAAAGAAAAGATTGGAAGAATGATTTTTTGCTTTGAAACAACTGTTTAAAGGTTTTTCTGTTACTTCATGTTTATTTATTTGTTTTCTTGGCGGTATTGGAGCAATCGGATTTTTTAGTCCCCAAATAATAGCATTAGGAATAACTTTCGGTTCTTCAGTTGCACGTATGTATGAAGTTAGGGCGTGCAAAAAACATATGATACCAATTAGTTTGTTCATGACAATTCTCTTTTTTTATAATTATTTATTGAGAGCCTTTAATTGTGCTTCATAATCTTGAAATAGTTTTATAATTGTTTGGTTATATCGTTGCTGTTTGATATGGCGAGATTTGAATTGCTGTGCAATATGAAGTGGTTTGAGTTTGTTACCGTTTTCAATATAAGGATTAATTGTTTTATGCATAAGTAATAAGGTGACTGCCGCGATATCATTGAAAAAGCAAGCGAAATGTAAGGGAGTATTGTGAGGCTTTCTTTTTGCATACTCCTCATCGCCTTCATACCATTGCCTATCATCAGGATCCTGTTTTTTTACTTTTCTACATTTAACAATCAAAGTTTTATCTTGTTGATTTGGATTAACTCGTTTATGTGCGAGCAATAATTCTATTATTGGGTAACAGCGGAGTTCAATAGCGGTGTGCAAGGGGGTTGTGCCATCAAATTGAGGTGTGTTGGGATAAATGAATTCTTGTTCTAGTAGCAGTCGGACTGCCTCTATGTTTTTAAACATGCACGCATTATTAAGAACAGTTGATCCTATTTCATCTCGTAAAGCGAGTACCTTAGCTTGCATTCGATTGCTACATAGTCGCATTGAATTCAGTATAATTTCTACGAGCGTGGCTTTTCCGAGTTTGCATGCAATATGCAAAACTGTTGATTCTGTTTGATCTTGTAATGAATAATCGATTTTGCGAGTTTGGCATAATAGTTTGGCAATTTCTATTTTTTCCTTTTTTTTACTTTTGCATGTAAGATGCAGTGATGTTTCTTTTTTGTTATTTGGTTTGTTGATGTTGCTTGTGTGAGGTAGTAAAAGTTGTACCATTCGCGTATTGCCATTGCAGCAGGCAATGTGTAAAGGCATGTTTCCTTCATCATCTTCTATCACATAGGCGTGATTAAACTGAGTTCCTTCGGCAGCTATTTTTTGATAAAGATTCTCGAATTCCGTTGTGTCATCTGCCTTGCACAAATCTAATAAGGTAGAATTTTTTTTCGTAGCAATGTTTTGGATGTTATTACTGCGAATGCGTTTGAACGGAGGTATCTCAGCTATTGTTATACTTGGCGTCCGTTTTCTTTTCCGTTCTGATGTATGGATGGTTAAGGGGATAATGAAAGATATACAACTTACTATAAATATACTGTTTATAATGTGTTTATTCATCGTGTGTTTTCTTGTTAAAATGACGGTATTACTTTAATTTTATTACGTCTTTTATGCTTAATAATAGTATAAAAACAAAAAATATCAAAAATGATATAAGTGTAATAAAGTTGCTCGGAATAACTGTTCCCAAAGCAGATAGGGTAAATAGTAAAGCTTGTCCACCGTCAAAAAATGGTAACGGTAAAAGATTAAAAAGAGCAATATTTAAACTAATAATAGAGAGCATAACCCAAAAAATATGTTTATTAATTAAAAAACTTTGTCCTATCATATGTATTAGTCCAATTGGTCCTATGATACCTGATTTTTTGCTGTTTGCACGAATATATTCCAAGCATGTTTGAGCAGGGGATGATTCTTGTGCTGCAGACTGTCTATAGTATGATGCAATAATAACGGAAAAAATGATATTGAAAATGATCCCTGCCAAAATCACAATCATTTTATACAAATATGGCTGTTGAGCAAGTATTTCCTGATTGATTTCCACATATCCTCCCAATGGCAGCAGCGATAATTGAAATATCGTGTCTCCGAGGGGCAGTTTTATAAGCGCAGGCCCAAAACCGATAGAAAAAGTGGGTGTTGGAACAGAAAATAGATGCGCGGCCAAAAAATGGCCTAACTCATGGACAAAAACAATGATATTAATACCCACCAGGCCCATGAGCCACGAAAGATAACTTTTTTTACTGTTATGCTCCATAGATATTCCTTTCTTTCGTTTTTAGCATAGCTAATAATTTCTATTTAAATCAATAAACTTTAATTTTGTTGATATAGGCATTCAAGTTGAAATATAATTAAAGAAGCGAGAAGGATGGTTTTTATTGCGCTATAAAAGGGAAGCATGAAAAAAATATATAGTATAATATTATGTTTTTCAATGTTGTGGTGTATTATACCCCATTGTTATGGGTATGGGTATCAATTGTCAGTTATGGAAAAAGCTGTTGACTCTGCATCGAGTAAACCTCAGATAGTTATTGGTATTAGCGATTATCATGATAAAGATCATCCGGCCAATGCTGATCAAAGAGCATACTTAGAATCGATACTGAAACGGCATGATGTTGCAAATATTAAATTGATTGTTGAGGATTTGAGCTCTGTTAATAATAATGGTAGGGGTGTATGCTGCAGTTACATTATTAGCGCTCGGGGGGGATTGTTAGGAAAATTAGCTGATACTGCTCGCGGATACTCTTTGGATGTTGATAACATTGAATATAGGTTTTGTCGTGTTGCTGGTGTAGGTCCTTTGATTAATAAAGAGTATGAACGGCCATATGACAGTGCTTCTACGGCAGCTATTCCTATGGATGCGCTGTGTAAAGAAGTATTGGATGAACTGAAACATATTGCTGATTACAATGATGGAATAAGAATAAATGCCGAATATAAGCGCATTATTGATGAGGTAACAAAAGCTTTTTATAGTTTAAAGCTTGATCAAGTAAAGGGAATGTCAATTGCTGATTACTGTGCTCGTTTTAATAAAGATACCTATAAAAAAAGTCTCGAGCGGCTGTGTGTTTTTGATAGTTCTCTGATTGATGCAAAGATTATACATTCTATTGTTTCCAGTGATAAGCCAATTATTATTGTGGCAGGGGGAGGGTCGCATATTGATAATGTGAATACTTTTCTTGCTTCAATAAGAGGATACAAAAAAACAGTAATGCCACCGGTGACAGAACATAAATATCAGTCGGTTAACAGTTCTTTGGGTACTGGTAATAAAAAGCGCTTTTTTGGCCGTCCTTTGGCAATTAATTTGACGGCAATAGAACAGTTTTTACATCAATAAACATTTTTACTTAAGTAAGCGCGTCCCGAATCGCCAAAAAACATGACTGCAAGATCATTTTTTTTAAGTTGAGAGCAATACTGCTGAGCTCCCCAGGCTACGGCACCGCTTGCCATGCCAACGAGAAGTCCATATTTACGAGCTAAAATTTTGAGCATTGCCAAAGCATCTTCATCCGTGACAGGCATCATGTCATCGATAACAGCATAATCAATGGCGCCAGAATCAAAATCAATACCCATGCCTTCTATTTTATACGGTTTTGGATTACCGCACGTTGAATGATATGAATTTTTTGCGTCAAGAGCAATTATTTTTATAGAAGGGTTTTGTTCTTTTAAATATTTTCCAACACCTGTTATGGTGCCACCGGTTCCTGCAGCGGCAAAAAAATGGGTAATGGCACCTTGTGTTTGGTTCCAAATTTCAGGACCGGTCATGGCGTAGTGAGCTTGCGCGTTAACGGGATTAAAATATTGATTAGGCATAAAAGAGTTTGGTGTTTCTTTGTGCAAGCGAACTGCAATGGAATGATAGCTATTGGGATCTTCTAAAAATGATGTTGGTTCGCACATAACAATTTCAGCGCCATACGCTTTAATTGTTTGTAATTTTTCGGCGCTAAACTTGGTGGTGGTCGTAATAATGACCTTGTATCCTTTTGCTGCACCAATCATTGCCAAGGATATGCCTTGGTTACCGGATGAAGCTTCAATAATGGTACCACCAGGTTTGAGTATGCCGTTCTTTTCTGCTTGTTCAACCATATACAAGGCAGTGCGGTCTTTAAGGCTTCCGCCGGGGTTAAGATATTCTAATTTTGCATATACGTTGCCAAGAGTATCAAAAGGGACTTTAATTAGGGGAGTGTTGCCGATAGCGGAAAGAAGGTGATCATATAACACGGAGAGCCTCTATAAAAAATATAATTGAGAGAAGAAACAAATATGTTTTTGCTCTCAACTATAATAAATATTAGCTCGATTGTCAGTAAAATATTATCTTTTGCCAGTTATACTACTACGAATTTTGCCAGTTATACTGCGGTCAGTGATCATTCTATAATGACTTTTGGGATGGGTAGTATGTGGTTTAAAATTTTCACCATGGATAGGTGAGGTTAGTTTAAAAAGACCAAGCTGAACAGATTTAGTTGTAAGTAATCCTTTTTGCTCAAGTCTTTTTTTGAGCTCTTTGTCTTCCGTATTATTATGGGTGCTGGCAAATCGAGGCGTTGTATTAAAATTATCAATGCACTCTTTGCGGTCTGCTTCGAGTGTATAGGGGGATTCAGGGTTATCAGAAAGAGTAAGAACAACTTCTTTGTCATTGATGATAAAAGGTAGTGTTGTTTCTTTAGGACATTGAAGTAAGTCATCTACCGGTAATAAGGAAGGCATTCCTGCTATGTGAGGAATTGTTTTTACTGGTATGAAAAGATCATCTGGATTAGTTTTTATATCAATGGCATGTAGTTTTTGGCGTAATCTTTCCGGTGCATAGCATGCTGTTTTTTTCCTGCTTATTGAATCTATGACTAATAGTGCTTTTTGAGGAGCTTTCTTTTCGCCTTGATTTTCCATAGCATGAATGGGGAGTATAGAGCAGATAGAAATCAGTGATAATACGCGAATCATAAAAATGTTACCTCCGTAGTAAAACATAATAAAAAAACCATTATTAATTCTATCAGGAAATTAATAATGGTCAAGGTTTTTAATAAGTTTTCAATTAAAAGGAAGGTGATTATGCATAAAAGATCTCATAAGGTAATTGTTGCGCTAGCTTCTTTACCATAATAATGCAATGTTGCAACTAATAAATCAGATTCATATTTTCTTTTTCTTATTATATTGATGGTATCAGAAGTACCTTCTTTTAAAATAGTTAATATGTCATCATTTGCAATAATTGCTTGGTCAATATTAAGAATAATAGTTTTGAGTGCTTGGGGAATAATGAGTAGGATAGATATATTTGCATAGTCTGAGCATGTTTCTATATTGAAAGATTTTTTTTTCACAAGATGCAACTTGTGTGTTTTTTTTTCAGTATTTTTTAATAAATATTCCCGGAATAGTATAATTTTGGATAAATTTTTATTTTCTATGGTAAATTTTGTAAAAGAGGAGAAATCAGCATTACAAGCGCCAATTGAAATACGATTGTAATAAAAATTTTGAAATGAAGAGGAATAGTCTCCAGATGTAAGTTCGATCATGTTATTGTTTTCTGCTACTGTTATCGAATAAGAATCTTTTTCACTTTCAATGTTAATAGGAAAATGCCAAAGGCCATGCGCAAAACTTAAAATTAGTTCTGCATTTTCTTCTTGAGGTTGAAAGGTAAGGGTTCCTATTTTTTTACTAGGAACGAGATAAAATGTAGGCGGTTTTTTGGATTTTTTTTTGGGAGGAAAGGTCATATTCACATCATGAGTGAGTTTATTATTAATATTTAATTCAATAACTTGTTGTTCTTGTTCTTCCATAGCACATAAAAAATTTATGGAAAGAAGGATAGTAGATAGTGCTGCATATTTCATGTGCATCCTCGTGAGTTATTATAATGATAAAAAATAGACAATATTTGCTCATAAATATAATAGATATTAACTTAGTTGTCACCATACTTTTTGTACGATACTATTATTATGTTTATTGCCTATAAAAAGAAAGGTTTATGATGAAGTTTTTTTGTGTTTTCTTGAGTTTATATAGCATTTTTATTATGCATACTGTTTTGTGTATGGAAGAAGACAGAACAATAACTTTTTTAAATAGCAATGTACCGAATTTATCCATTCGATTTATGCTTTTAAGACATAATACAGGAGCGCAGATTGACACTACTCATCCATTGAAAAAAGGTAAGAAACAAGAATGGAATTTTTCACATTTGGAACTGCTCAAAAAACCAAAGTTAATAATACAACAAGAAGATTCACAACAACTTATTATTAAGCTTTCTCATTTTGAGCGTTTACTTAATAGCAAATATACTATTATCATTTATCAATACGATGACTCTGTTGTGGTTGCTTCACAAAAAGGTGAAACAGTAGTTAATCAGTCTTTTCTGCTGCTGTCACAAAAGGCTAATTTGAGCGCATCTCGTTAATACTACTTTTTTTCACGTCTGACAATTATATACATAATCCCACTTGTAAGAGCAGCAAAAAAACACCAGATTGATACCGATGTTGGTGCAAAAAGTTGACTTGTTAAACAAGCCAGTCCCATTACCATTCCCATAATCCACATCAGACGAATGCTGGAAATAAAAAATGGTACTACCGTTGCAGTGAAATATATGTAGAAAATGCATGATTCAATCAAGCGTCCGCTGTTGTTTTGTGATGCAAATGGATATGAGAGTGTTGGATAATATATATGGTGATTGATGGGAAATGCTTGTGCAGGTTGTGTTATAAGACTGATACAATAAATAATCCCCGTTGCAATGCCAACAGCAAGAGTGCAAAGCAATAATTTTTGTCGCGTCTTATTGAATTCTACAATATACAAAATTGTTGATGTCCAGATAGGCCACCATACGCCGGCAAAAAAGATAAAACTATAGATGCCAAAGGTATGCAGGGAAGGAGGGATTGCATGCGTGAGAGCTAGCCAAACAATTCCTTCACATGTTTGTTGTAGTGCAAAAATACATGGTGAGGTAGCAAAAGGAACAAATTTTTTTGTTTTAGATGAAGCAGCAGTGCGGATAGATAATAGTCCAATAACGGACAATGTTCCTGCGGTAATAAAACTTGCTTTTGCTGAAAAACACATAATAATGACACTTTTGTTACAATAAAAAACTATTGTAATAAAAGTATACGATGCGTTGCTGAGTTATCAATAGTTTTTATTTAAATAAAATCATCAAGAATGAAAGCAAGACAGAATAGATAACAACCGTCTCAATGACTCCCTGCGCAAGCATGCTGGTGCGGGATAAGATGCTATATTCATCGGGGTTTTCAGCAATCTGTGTACACGCAGTTGAGCCTGTTGCCCCAGAACTGATACCGGTACCAAGAGTACCAAGCCCCGTACATAAACCTGCGGCGATGAATATAACGCCATCAAGCCAATTTTCTGCTGTTGGGTGAGGAATGATGAAAAGAAGTATCATGGCAATAATTAAACAAAATATGATTGGGGTTTCGATGATTGCTTCGCTAATGAAAGTGAAAGAAAGTAATTTGTGATATGCTTGAGGATTTTTCCCCATTCCATTGATGGCTGCGCGGGAAAAAAGGCTGAGACCGATTGCAGGACCAATGCTTCCAAGTCCAACACATAAACCGCTTGCAATAAGCCTGAGGCTGTCACATAAAAAAATGGCATGCAAGGCTTGTGTTTGAATAAAAAGAGAAACAATGAGGCCTGATATAATGGGTGTTTGAATAAGCACCTGCGTCATTAACATAAAACCAAAAATTTTGTGAGAAAATAGTGGTTGTCGTGCAATTGCATTGCATGCAACTTGTGCAGGAATAGAGGATGCAATACCAATAACTAGTCCCGTGATAGACATTGCACATGCAATACCCACTTCAGATAGCGCGGCAAAAAAAGCATCATGTGCAGGTGTTTTGACTAACAATAGAATAACAATCAGTAACGCGAGAATTGCTACGGTCTCAATAAGCGTCATACCAATAAGTATTGTACGGAAAATATCATTACGAGCGGAGGGTTGTCTGTTGATAGCATTTAAAGCACTATAACTTGTCAGTCCTTGGCTAATGCCAACGCTGATAGAATTGATAGCTATTGTGCATGCAATGACACTGTAATGAATAAAATCGGCAGTGTAGTACATAATAAATGCATCCTTGCTTAATGAGAACCTTCTTGTGTCCCTATAGAAAGATAGGTCAGCGTGAGCATTGAAAACACAAATGCTTGTAACAATCCTTCAAAGAGAGTGAAAAAAATAACAATTAAAAAATTCAGTCCTGAAAAAATACCAAACAATTCTAAAAGAAATACGCCTCTGATTGCAGTAAAATATAACTTTGTAATGATTGATCCACCAAAAATATTACCAAATAAGCGGAATGATATAGAAACAATGGAGGACAATTTACCAATAACATTGAGCGGAAGCATAATAAAAAAAGGTTTAAATAAATCACTGATATAGCTTTTTAACCCTTTTGTTTTGATAACAATTGATTGAACGTAACAAAAGGTGATGATGCCAAGAGCAAGTGCAGTATTGATATCGCGTGTAGGTTCATCAAGCCAAGGAATAAGTGATGCGGTATTGCATAGTGCAATGAAAATAAATAAGGATGCAGCAAAAGCGCAGTGAGCAAAATGAAAATATCCAAGTGATTGCTTGGTCAAGTCTATAAAAAAAGTAATAAATTGAAGTAACAAGAAACGGGTAACTTTTGTATGCTGTAACACATATTTAACGGTTAATAAAAAACAGAAAAGTAATCCAATAATAATCCATGTATGAACAATTATTTCTGTATTGACATACAAAAATGAGTGTTCATATCCCGTTAGAGATGCAAGGGACCATTGTTCTGTTTCTATTAATTTAGCACCGTCCATGGGGGTGCATTCCTTTACGTACTATATAAAACCAAGCCGTTACCATAAATGATATTAGTACTAGTATAAGATTGATTGAGCCATAGTGCAATATGTAAAAAAAAGAGACAGAAAAAAATGCCAGTCTGATACAAGAAAAAAAGAGAGACATAGCAATCATATCTTTTTTCATGCTTATAGGTGAGGCATAAAAAAGGGCTCTTTTTTGTTGAGCAACAAATAAGAGCCCATGTATTAATCCAAGAAAAGTTCCTATGGTTAATGAGAGCAATACCATTATGCACCAGTGAGCTTTTTCAAGCCTTTATGTTTCCAGTATTCAGAGACAATAGATGTCGAACCGGTAATAACAATAACGCCATGACGTTCATCAACCGTTTTTTGTGCTGCTTCAAGAGCTTCTGCAAAATTAGGAGCAGCTTTTGCTTTTATTTTTAAGCTCTTGATGTCATTAGTGATTTTTTCAACGTTCCATGCTTGGCCACCTTTATGTCCAGGAAGAGAGTCGACCGGACACACAATAACTTGACCAGATGTTTTTTTGAAGAAATATCTGAGTAATTTAATAAGCTCATGAATGTCAAGTTCTTGACCATTGCATCCAAGAATAACGGTAAGACCTTTGAGTGGACGTTTGTAATGAAGAAGTCTGATACCAAGTAACAGATTTTTGAATGCATCAAGATTAGATGCTGGATCTAATAATATTGTCGGCTTTTCTTTTTCTAACAATTGGAATCTACCAGGAAGAGTACTGAGTGTTTCTTTCCAAAATTGTTCAATGGTGCGTTTTGGATTCAACTCTGTTTGACGTTTAACTTCTAATGTTGGTCGGCCACGCATGCCTTTTTTCTTGGTCAAAAGACTGTTTGTTACTAAGACAGCATCTTTATGCGCAAAAGAATTAATATAAATAGAGGTGATGCGTTCTGCAAGCGCTGCATCTCTACCATGTAATTGCTCATACGGATATACAAGAGGAGCAAGTTTACGGATAGGCATAGCCCATTCAGCGCCTTTTTCAGTAACAATATCTTGCATAATTTGTAAATTTAATTTGCTTTGGTCGGCAGAAACTACAATAGAACCTGGTTTTACAATGCCTAAAATTTCTTGAATAAGACCTTTTTCTGAACTTTTTGCATTAGGTCCAGCTTGAGGGTCTATGATACGTGTAATAGCGACTATTTTTGCACCACAGATGTTAGTAGCGTCAGCTTGGCCATTTTCATGGGATTCTAAAATGGCAACATCTACATCATTGTGCTTAAAATATACGAGTGCCATCATT
>Ga0105237_10009718_pt1 | contig 10290 bp, 6 predicted proteins | sample KBSC24metaG_FD_81520 | JGI IMG/M metagenome (GOLD analysis project Ga0105237, IMG submission 81520) | Corn rhizosphere microbial communities from Kellogg Biological Station, Michigan, USA - KBS C2-4 metaG | ecosystem: Host-associated > Plants > Roots > Rhizosphere > Soil | place: Michigan, USA... | reverse complement strand
GGCCCCGATGGGCGTGACACGATGAAGCGCCAGGTGCACATCGATTTCAGCGGTCCGAGGCTGGACGCGATCGACGAAAAGACGCCGCCGATGGCGGTCACCCACTGCAGCAGCAACGCGAAGATTTATGAAACGCAGGTGATTCGCAATAGCTACGGACAGGCGTGGCGGGTGGTGCTCAAGTTTGAGCCGCAAGCCGGGAACAAAGAGCCGGTGGAACTGCGGTGCACGCTCAAGCAAGGAAAGGAGTCCGTGAGTGAGACGTGGAGTTATCTCTGGAGCCCGCCCGCATGAGTGCGCACGCCGTGGGAGAACAGCCGGGCTACGTCGCCGGCCGCACGCTCGAGGATTGGAATGCCGCCTATGCCAAGGTGGAGGCGTACTTCCAGGCACTGCGCGTCGGGAACCGGCTACTCCTCGGTCAACTCGTGTCCCGGGTGCTCGACCGGGCCATGGATCGGGCGCAGAGCGAACCGGAAACAGCCCCCATGGAACTGGCGGCGGAAGAAATGGAGCGGGTAGTGACGGATTGGTTTGCCGCGATCCTCGAGGTACCGCCGGAGGAATCCGACCCGCTGCTGACGACGCGCGGCCGCATGGCGCTCCTGCTGGCGGACATGCCGGACCGATGGCAGGACCAGTTTTTAAAACCCGCTCCGTGGCCCACGGAGTTCGTGACCTCGATGCGCGAGAGCTTCCTAAAAGCCGGGCCGGAATTCCAAATCTCGCGCATGGATCCCCGGCCGATCGACCTCGGGCCGATGACCACGCTGACCGCCTGGGGACGCATCGGCTGGCTGCGCATGCTGCTGGCGTGGGTCGCTTTCGCGGGATTGCTGGTGATCGTCTTCAGCATGACCCGATGAGTACCGCGCCTGACAGAACGGCCCGGGCAAAAGAACCCGGAGGAGGCAGGCCATCGGATGCGGCGACGCGGAAGGCGAGGCATCGGCCACGGGCGCCGCGCCGCCGCTCGGCGCAGGTCTTCCTCTTCTTCTCGATCGCCATTCTTTTAACCGGCATCGGTTCCCTGCTCTTCGCCGACCTTCTTTGGCGGAGCGGATGGTCGTCGTCGCGCGCGGTCCTGCTCGCTCTTTTCGCGATTCTTTTCCTGCTCGCCTCCATCGGATGCGTGCATGGGATTTACGGATTCTTCCTGCTCCGGTCGGGACGAGAGCGGCAGATGACGCAATTCGGAGACTATCGCCAGCGGTCGCTGGACGAAGCGAACACGGCGCTGGTTTTTACCATCTTCAATGAAGACGTGCGCCGGGTCCTGGCCGGCCTGCGGGCGGTCCACCAATCGCTGGCGGCGACGGGCGAACTCGAGCGGTTCGATTTTTTCATCATCAGCGATTCCAACGAGCCCGACAAATGGATCGAGGAAGAGCAGCGCTGGTTTGCGCTGGCCCGCGATCTCGGGGCGCTGGGCCGCATCCACTATCGCCGCCGCCTGGTGAGTGAGGGGAAGAAGAGTGGGAATGTGCGCGACTTCCTCCGCGCCTGGGGCCGGCGATACCGCTATTTCATCGTGCTCGATGCCGACAGCACGATGAGCGGGTCCACGATCGTGGATCTCGTGCGCATCATGGAAACGAACCCCGGCGTCGGGCTTCTGCAAACCGCGCCGCGCCTCGTTAACGCGCGCTCCGCGTTTGGGCGTGCGCAGCAGTTTGCCAACCGGCTCTATGGACCGATCTTCGCCGCGGGATTGAATTACTGGTCGCGGGAGGCGGGCAACTATTGGGGCCACAACGCCATCATTCGCGTCGAACCCTTCATGAATTTTTGCGACCTCCCGCAACTGCCGGGGCGGAAGCCATTCGGAGGGCAGATCCTCAGCCACGATTTCGTGGAGGCGGCTCTCCTGCGGCGGGAAGGCTGGGAGGTGTGGCTGGCGCCGGAGCTGGACGGCAGCTACGAGGAAGGACCGCCGGGGATTATCGAGAACGCGCAGCGCGACCGCCGCTGGTGCCAGGGTAATCTCCAGCATTTCCTGGTGCTCTTCGCGCGCGGACTCCACGGAAATAGTCGCATCCACCTCCTTTTCGGCATCCTGGGATATCTCGCGGGGCCGCTCTGGCTCGCCTTCCTCGTGGTCAGCACCTGGATCCTCTGGTATCGCGAGAATACCGGCCTGTCGGAGATTGTGGTCGGGGCGTTCACCCCGATGATCACCCTGAGCCAGACGGGCCATGCCTTGCTGATTTTCGGCATGGTCATGACCGTGCTGTTTTTGCCCAAGGTGCTGAGCCTGGTTGACCTGGCTCTCGATCCGCCGCGCCGCCGGGCATTCGGGGGAATCGGGAGCGCGCTGGCGGGGGCGGCCGCCGAAACCGTCTTCTCGGCGTTGCACGCGCCGCTGCAGATGCTTTTCCACACGAAGTTTGTGGCCGCCACGCTGGCCGGGACGAGCGTCCACTGGACGGCACAACGGCGCGGCGGCGATGGCACCTCCTGGGGCGCCGCCCTGCGGCAGCACGCGGGGCAGACGGGGCTGGGCCTGGCCTGGGGCGCGCTCATGTGGTGGTTGGATCCGAAAAGCTTTTGGTGGTTCACGCCGGTCCTGGCCGGGATGGTGCTTTCGATTCCGCTTTCGGTGATCACCAGCCGGGAGAGCCTGGGACAGGCGTTGCGCCGGGCGGGCTTGTTTCTCACACCCGAGGAAACGTCATCCGTCCCGGAATTGGATGACCTGGAGCGAGAGATGGCGGAACCTGACACGCTCCACACTCTCCGGTTCGGAACCCATCTCGGTTTGCGTCAGGCCCTGGTGGATCCCTACGCGAACGCGATCCACGTGACGATGCTGGAGGAGAAGAAGGCGAACCCGCAGGAGGCGGCGGGCTTTGCGGCGCTCGGCGCGGGCTCGGAGGGCGTCCGCCGGCTGGGCAACCGCCTCCTCGCGGAAGGGCCGGACGCGCTGACGGCGGACGAGCGTCTGCTCGTGCTGTCCGATCCGCAGCTCATGCTCTCTCTCCATCGAGAAATTTGGAGACGTTCGCCCGCGGAACTGTGGACGGGGTGGAATCTTGTTTTAGCAAAGCCCGGCGCCTACCAATGACGACTTGGGTCAATGCTTGGAAATCAGTTAACACGGGTGGATCGGCTTCTCGAAAACGGCCCGTCCGGCCCGGACCGATGGGAAAAGATGGGCGGCGGAGCCGCGATTCATTCCCATCGCGTTGCGGAGAACGCGATCCACCCACGCGTGTTCCGAGCGCGATTGGTGGTTCAAGAGCCTCCGTTATCTGACTTTGTTGTTATTCCATGACAGGTCCGCCCTTCGCCGACAGTAGGGGCGAAGAACCGAAGCGGGCCGTTTTTATGACTGCTTCATGACAAACTAGTAATCCCTTGTTCACGGGATCGTCGCGTAGCGCGGACGCAATCGACACACAATTTTCCCCTGATACGCGGATGCCCGCATTCTCATTTCGCCGCAACCTTTTCCACCTCTCCAAAACTCGCGCCACCCAGTTGATCCTGGGGGGCGGCATCGCTCTCCTCCTCCACTGCCCTTCTCTCCAGGCGCAGACCTTTACCGCGGGTAACATCGTAGTAAGTCGAAGCACTTACACCGGCAGTGCCGGCAGTGTTACCTTTCCCGGAACCCTTCCCAATGGCGCCGCCTCCACAGCGGACGGCTCGTTTCCCAATGTCTTCAACAACGAAACGCCGGATGCATCGTTTGGAATTACTTCACCCATCTTTCTCGATCAATTGACCACGGCCGGGGCTTCCACGGGCGTGAGTCTCAACGTCACAGACCTGGTGAAATCGCAGCTCGGGGCGGATTTCTCGACGAGTTTTCCGTCCAAGTCTGAACTGGGCTTGAATCTAACCCCGGATGGAACGGCACTGACCTTCATGGCCTACGGCGCTGCGCCCAATGTGCTGGATGTCTCCAATTCCAACACGCCGGGGCACATCGAAATCACCAACCCGGTGAACTCGCAAGGTGTGCTCACTTTTCAACGGGACATCGCGGAAGTGAATTATGCGGGTAGCGTACAGCTCACGACCACCAACACCTATTCCGGGAACAACGGGCGGAATGTTGTCCTCGGAGCGAACGGCAACTACTTCATGGTGGGCAACGCGGGGAACAACGGAAAAAGCGCAACGTTCGCCACCGGCACCGTGAGCTTGTCGAACGGAAGCCAGACCGTCGCGCTCTCCGGGGCCACGACGGCAAACATGTATGTGGGCACACCGTTCAGTGGGACGAATGTCCCCACGGGAGCCTATGTCACGTCGATCACCGACCAGACGCATTTTACCATCAGCGCCGCCGCCACGGGCAGCGCGAGCAGCAGCTATATTGCCAACGAAGGGGCCTTCCAACTGGCCAATGCCAGCTTTGGCAGCGGCAACTCCACCGTGACGGTGGCGGATACTTCCAAGCTCGCCGTGGGCATGCCGCTGACCGGCACCGGCTTCGCCGCCGGATCGTATATCCTCTCGATTACCGACGGCACCCATTTTGTGACCAGCGCCGCCCCGACTGGAAATTCCAGCGCGACGGCCAGTTATACCGCGTCCGTTTCCAACTCGATGTTGAGCGACAACACGGGCGTGCAAATGATCGTGAAGGGAACCAACGATAAGACCGGATCGAACATCACCGCGGTGACCAACTCCACGGTCGTTGGCAAGGTGCAGGGAACCTACGGAGCCGCCAATGGCTACCAGCGCGGATTTACCGTCACGCAAATCGGCGCCGCCGCCGATAAGTCCGGCAAGGACGATAACTTCCGCGGCCTGACCAACTATAACAACACCATTTATGTGACCAAGGGCAGCGGCGGCAACGGGTTCGATGCTGTGTATCAAGTCAATCCCAACGGCGGCGGCTATATCGCTCCGGGTTCCAGCGCCGGCCTCGCCACCACGGCCAATGCCGGAACCGCCAGCATCAATGCGCTTCCGGGCTGGCCGACGAGCAGCACCGGCGCAAATGAATCCAAGTCGGCGACCACACCGACGGTGTATCATCCGTTCGGGGTTTGGTTCGCGAATGACACGACCCTCTACGTGGGTGACGAAGGAGGATTGGGCACGACCAACGCGGCGGCGGGTGGATTGGAAAAATGGTCGTGGAACAGCGGGACCTCGCAATGGCAGCTCGATTACACCCTCGCCGCCAGCAGCATCGCCAGCTATACGATCGGCGGCATCGGCACGCTTCAGGCCTACGGCTTGCGCAACATCACCGGCCAGATCAATGCTGACGGCACGGTGACCATCTTCGGGATCACCGCCACGAGCGGACAGACGCTGACCGATGAAGGAGCCGATCCGAACCAACTGGTTTCCGTAACTGATAATCTTGCAGCCACCAGTCTGCCAGGCGGGGAGTCCTTCAATGTCCTCGAGACGGCGACCTATGGCGATGTGCTGCGCGGGGTCTCCATGGCGCCTTCGGCTGTTCCGGAACCCGGGTCTCTGACTCTGCTGTTGGGTGGGGTTTTGGTAATGGGTAATGCCCGGCGCCGGAAGCGCTGAGCCGGGATGGGGAATTCCAACGAATTCCCCAATGGGATCGTCCTCCCGCGCGTAGCGTCCATCCTCAGCCGTAACAATGCAGTTGGATTTCAAATTTCGAGTGGCAGGCACACTGTGGAGGACGCTGCTCCGTCAACACCCATGTTGGTGAAGGCTTAAAGCCATCCCGAGTTTGGGCGGCGATCCCGCATGCGGGACCGACCCTCCAGTTCGGGACGCTGCCGAGCACCATCTGATGGAAACTCATACCTTAACTGCATCGTTACAGCTCAGGAGATGGCACGCTCCGCGCGGTGGGACCGGTTCACGACCGGTTCACGTTGGGGCCACGACGCTGCCTGTGACACAATCCTCCGCGCCGCGTGAAGTTCATTGCCAACCAAACTTCAATAGCCAGGCCACACCGCCAATCAACAGCGCCGCGAGCGAGCCGATGATCGCGGCCGCGGGGGCCGCTTTGGGCGGGGCCTGGACGGTGAATTCGATTTCGCCGGTGCTCTGGTTGTAGTTCCGTTTTTGCGCGGTGATCTGGAGCGCCGGGGATTTGGGCTGGGCGGCGTTGAGGAGATAGGCGCTCACGTTGTGCTGATGCCGGTTCTGGACGGTGAGCCGGTGAGGGCCGCCGGCGAATGCGCCGCAGGCCACGCGGTATTCCAACTGGATGATCCCCCAGCCGGTGCGGAGGTCCTCGGGCAGGGGAAAGTTTGACGCGGTGAGGCTCAACTCGCACGGGTGGTCGTCGAGGCGGACGACGAGGTCCTGATTGAGAGCATCGGCGTAGGCGGCGGCTTCCGCAGAGGAGATGACGCCGTCGGCGTCGCGGTCGATCTGGGCCAGCACTTGCGCGGCCACTTCGGTGCCGGGCGTCAGGTTGATGAGCAGGCGGACATCGCCGGGCTCGATGGCCACGAGCGTGGCCTGGAGATACTCGTCGAGCTGATGGCCTCGCACCGTGGAAGGAGACGCGACCACGGCGAGCAGCAGCAGCAGCAGTGGAGCCGCGCCGCGGAGGATCGTGGTCACGGCTTTACCCATTTCGCCCCGTAATCATTCGTGGGGTCGCGATAGATCGTGTGGATGTGATTGGCCGGGTCTCCGCCGAGACGCTGCGGAGCGTATTCGATGAGGACCGTGGGGCCCTGGATGCGGAAGTAGGCGGCGCCGGGCTGGTCCACCGGTCCGCTCCAGGCGAACCAGGTCTCGGCGAGGCTCTTGCGCGTCTCCTCCATTTTCGCTTTGGCGGTGGCGTCGGGCAGGATGCCGATCCATTCGCCGGCCAGATCGAGGAGCATCTCCCGCTGCTTGTCGGTGAGCGACGCACCTTTGACGCCTTCCGGCTGAATCGTCTGCCCGTCGCGTCCCGGCCCGAGCACGAGGTCGTGCATGGCGACGCCAAGGACGGCCTGTTTGCGCTGCGTTTCATCGAGCGAAGTGAGGAGGGCCTGGGCCTTGTCGGTCTCGCGGCCCAGCGGGCGCACGGTTTTGCCTTCCACCTCGTAGCGCGCGGGCTGTGACCCGGTGTGGCTGGGAGCGAGGGTGCTTTGTTCGCCGACAAGCGTGACATTGATCGCGAGGTGGTGACCGCCGTATTGGATGATCCACGGTTTCGTGGCAGACGGCTGGCCCATGAATGAGATGTAGTATTCGTCGTGGCCGAACATGGGCGCTCCGCCCGGCCCGCCGCGCCCGCCGGGGGGAGGTCCGCCGGGGCCTGCTCCGGGTCCGCCCGGTGCTGGTCCGGGTCCGCTGGGGCCAGGGCCGCCTGGCCCACCGGGACCGCGCCCGCCGGGGCCGCCGCCGCGGTCGTTCTTCTTCAAGAACTCGTCGCCCTCGACGATTTGCATCATCTTCTCGTAACCCCGCGGGCTGAGCGCGGCGGCCAGGACGGCCTGGGCGGCGTCGCGTTGTTCCTTGGTCAGGTCGCCGAGGCGGAGTCCTCCGCGAGGGACGAACGAGGTCGGGAGATTCGACCAGCGCTTGCGCTGCGCACTGTCGTTGAATTCATACACGACCTTGCCACGCTGGGTCTCGTCGAGGGTGGAGAGGAAAGTCTGGGCGCGGGAGATGATTTGCGCGGTCGCCGGAGAGGCGGATTCCTGGGCTTCGCAATCGAGGAGTGGAGTCGCGAGGCAGGCTGCCGTGGCGACCAGGAATATAAGAGATTTGAGAGGGGTGCTTTTCATGCGCGGCATCGGGTTTGGGTGGACTATGCCATGTTTCGCTTCAGTCAAGTAGTTGAACACGGCCGGCGGCGCCGTCGACGCGGACGCGCTGACCGTTTTGCAGGCGGGTCAGCGACTCCTTTACGGACATGACGGCGGGAATGTGCATTTCGCGGGCGGTGACGGCGCCGTGCGAAAGCGGGCCGCCGCTCTCGGTCACCACGGCCGCGGCGCTGTAGAATAAGGGGGTCCAGGTGGGGTTTGTGGTGCGCGCAACCAGCACGGCGCCCTTGGGGAATTTGGCAAAATCATCCGGGGTGAGCACGAGGAACACGGGGCCTTCGGCGACGCCAGAGCTGCCGGGCAAGCCGATCAAGACATCACCGCCCTGGCTGGATGACGGGCCGGCGGCCGCGGCGCTTTCGCCGAGAATCCATTCCGGGGTGCGGGCTTTGTCCGCGAGGTAGGCCGCCTTCTGCGCGCGAACCTGGGTCGCGAATTGCGCCCACGCCTCCGGCGAATCGTCCGTCACGGCGCGCTCCATTTGCTCCTGGTGCGCGAAGAATACATCCATGGGCTCCGCCAGCAGGCCTCGCTGCACGAGATGCTCGCCCAAGGCGCGGAGGCCGCGGCGCAGCACCGGCGTCATGCGGGTCGTCTGATAGTGTTCCAGGTCGTCGAGGGCCGTGTAGACGCGGGCCAGGCGAAGCAACTCGTGGAAGAAGAAATGCAGGTCCTTCGGCAGTTTCGCGAACAGCGTCACCTCGGCTTGTTGCGCGCGCACCTTCAACTCGCGCTCCTTCTCCCTCGGCGCGCGATCCATCGGCGTCTGGAGGATGAGGCGGAGGTTGTCGAGGACGATCCAGGGGGCCTCGCTCCACGTCGCGGCATAGGCGTCGAAGTCCACTTCGCGATGCCCGTGGTCGCGGAGGAAGCGCTGGAACTGCGCCTGGAAGACGGGGTATGTGGCGAGCGCCTCGCGGGCGATCAGGTCGCGCGAAGGCGTGCCGCGGATCGCTTCCTCCAGCGCGCCATTTTTCCGGGCGAGCAGGGCCAGCTCGAAGAGTTCCTTGTTGATTTGCCCGGTCTTGGTTTCGCACCAAGCCATGAGTTGATCGAAGAGCACATCGGTATCCGCCGGGCCGATGACGAGCCGGAGAAGCCCGTGCAAGATCCGGTAGATCGTGCCTTGCGCGATGGAGATGGCGATGTTCGGCAGGAAATATTGCGCACCGTGCTCATTGACCGCGAGGACGTGCCGCCAGATTTCCAAAGGCGTGCGGCCTTGCAACGGCTCGGCCTGAAAGCGGCCGAGGGTGACGAGGTAACGATCGAGGTCGCGCATCCACGCGACGGGAAGGTCTTGCACCCAGCCGAATTGCTCGCGCAATTGCGGGATGGCCGCGCGGAGTTCCTCCTGCGACCGCACGGCAAAGGGCGCGCGGCGGGCGTAGAGCTCGACGGCGTTTTGGTTGCCGTAGATGTAATGGCCGAACTTCGCAAACCACTTGCCCGAAAAATGCGGATACCCGAGCAGGCCGAAGGAATGGTTCAACGAGCGATGAAAGCCGGACTCGACGAAGTCCCAGGTGAGCGGTGTGATGACATTGGGAAAGCGCTCGGCGGATTCGTCGCGAGTCCAGCGCGGCGGAATCGTGGTAATAGGGCGGGACTGAAGCAGCCAGAGTTGGCCGCCGGCAAAGGCCCACTCGATGTCCTGCGGGAAGATGTAGCTGGCCTCGACCCGTATGAGGAGATCCGCGAGGGCGGCCAATTGGGCATCATCGAGGCTGGGCTTTTCCGCTTCGGCACCGGCCAGGTGGATTTCGCGCGTGCCCGAGGCCGCGCTGTGGACCTGGCGGGACTTGTGGCCGATGTGCGCGACGCGCACCGTGCGCGTGGCCTTGTCGAGAATCCACTGGTCCACCTCGCCTTCCCCGCTGACCACGGATTCCCCGAGGCCGAAGTTGGCATCGATGACCATCTCGCCAAGCTGGCCGTTGACGGGATTGATGCTGAAGCCGACTCCTGCCGTTTCGCTCGGGACCATGTGCTGCACAACGACGGCCATAGCGGCCTGCGCGTGATCGAAGCCCTGCTGATGCCGGTAGGCGATCGCCCGATCGGCCCAGAGCGAAACGTAGCATCCGCGGACACGCGCGAGCACATCCGCCAGCCCCACGACATTCAAGAAGGTCTCGTGCTGCCCGGCAAAGGCGGCGCCCGCGAGGTCTTCCATCGTGGACGAGGAGCGGACGGAAAAGGCCGTGCCTGCGGGGAAACAGTCAAATTGCTCTTCAATCTCCGCAGACGCAGATGGCGGGAGCGGCAGGTGCGCGATCTCCTGCTGCAACGCGTCGCTGGCCGTTCGCAGGGCAGTGGCGTCGTGGAACGGCAGCGCGGCGACGAGACGCAGGAAGCCGTCGGCACCCGTGATGAACTCGTGATAGACCGCGGCGGCCACGATGAATCCGGGCGGCACCGGGAAGCCGCGTTGCGTGAGGAGCGAAAGGTTGGCGCCTTTGCCGCCGCTCAGTTCGAGCCGCGCGGCGAGAGGGTCATCGAAACGGAGGGTGTGGGTCATGGTTGGGGGGAAGTTGCAGAATTGTGACTAACAGGT
>Ga0105237_10009715_pt1 | contig 10292 bp, 6 predicted proteins | sample KBSC24metaG_FD_81520 | JGI IMG/M metagenome (GOLD analysis project Ga0105237, IMG submission 81520) | Corn rhizosphere microbial communities from Kellogg Biological Station, Michigan, USA - KBS C2-4 metaG | ecosystem: Host-associated > Plants > Roots > Rhizosphere > Soil | place: Michigan, USA... | reverse complement strand
GCATTGCCTATCCTCGGGTTTGTCGCGGGTGCCTTGGAATCGGACCCGCGGCGCACGGGTCCCGGCATTCCGACGAACGCCGTGGACTACGTGCGCCGCGGGGGGAGGATTACTTCTTCTTCACCAGCTCGTTGGCGTAGGCCTCGAGCTCGTTGAGACCGCCCTTGATGTCGGTGCGCGTGCCGGTGACCAGCTCCTCGAGGATAATGCCCCAGCGGTCGCCGAGATCGGGCCAGCGCGGATCCTGCCAGAAGTTCACCGCCGTCACCTTGCCGGTGTCGGCCAGCGCCTTGCCGAGATCGGCGCCGTAGATATCGGCGAATTCCTTGCTGGAGAGGATGCTGGTGCGGTTGAGTTCGCCGAACTGGTGCGCGTCGAGCCGGCGCTTCTCGTTCTCCTTCGAGGTCGCCCAGGCGATGAACAGGCCGGCGCACTTCTTCGAGGCGTCGTCCGCATTGGCCTTGGTGCCGATGGCGAGGCCGTGGCCGTAGCCACCGCCCGGCAGCGGCGAGGGCGGCGGCAGGAAGCCAACCTTGCCGACCACTTGCGAGGTCTTGGGATCGACCGCCATGCCCGACAGCGGCGTCGATTCGACCAGGATGGCGACCTGGCCGGAGAGGAAGGCACCGGTCGATTCATCCCAGCTTCCGGTCTGCGTGCCAGGAGCCGAGTATTTGAACAGCTTCAGATAGGTTTCCGTCGCCTTGACGGCGGCGTCCGAATTGAAAGCCGGCTTGTCGCCATCGAACCACTTGCCGCCATAGGCCTTGAAGAACGGCATCCAGCGCCAGACATTGGCGCCCGAGCCGCGCGCGCCGCGCAGTGCGATGCCATACATGCCCTTGTCTGGGTCGTTCAGCTTCGCCACGTCGGCGATCAGCTCTTCCACCGTCTTCGGCGGCTGGATGCCCGCGGCCTCCAGCACGTCCTTGCGGTAGACCATGAGGTCGCCACCGCCGGTCAGCGGCGCGAACCAGACCTTGCCGTCATAGGTGGCGACCTTCTGGCGGCCCGGATCGAAATCGGCGTAGTCATAGTCAGCCGGGTAATAGTCGGTCAGCGGCGCGATCCAGCCCGAGGAGGCGAACAGCGCGACATTGGCCTCGTCGACATAGTAGACGTTGTAATTGCCGACGGTTGAAGCGTCGGCGCGCGACTTCGCACGGCGGTCATTCTCGTTGAGGTAGTCGATCTGGAACGAGGCGCCGGAGAGCTTCTTGAACTCGTCCTTGGAGTCCTCGAGAAGCGTCAGCCCGTCGCGCGGCTGCGCAAGCACCTTGACCGGCGCCGAGCAGACCGGCGCCTGCGCCAGCGCCGCGGTTGATACGGAAGCGGTAAGCACGAATGCTGCGCCGAGGCCGGCAGCGAGCCGATATGATCTCATTGATTATTCTCCTCCAGGAAAACTCGCGGGAAGCGGTGGTCCTCGGGTTAAGCGACCTTACCGCCGCCCGGGTAACCTGCCACCCGACGCCAAAATGAGGAGTTGGAAGGGGCGAGGCTAGAAGCCCCGTTGCAGCATACCTGTACTTTTATGCATTGTGCGGCGCAAAAAATGGCACCGCTAGAGTCTACCCGTCACACGAGTATCAGTAGCATAAAGGGATAGCCGCCTCGGCTGAATCAGACCCGCAGCGTCAGCCGCTGCCGCGACAGCTTGCGGTAGGATGACGGCGTCATCTTGTGCTTGCGCAGGAAGGAGCGGTTGAAGTTCGAGATGTTCATGTAGCCGACCTGGAAGCAGATGTCGGTGATCGGGATCTCGGTATCGGCGAGCAGCTTGCAGGCCTGCCAGAGTCTCAGCTTGGCAACGTGGTCGCTGAAGGAGTTGCCGGTGTTCTTCTGGAAGAAGCGGGAAAAAGTGCTTTCGCTCATGCCGGCCAATGCCGCCACGTCCGGCAGCTTCAGGTCCTCGGCGAAATGCTGGAACAGGTAGATCAGCGAACGCTGGATGATGTCCAGCGACTCAGCGTCGAGAAGCGGGGAAAAATCCGGCGACGACAAAAGCGCGTATTCGTCGGTGGCGGCCAGGAGGTCCAACAGTTCGAGGAACAGGCGGAACCTTGCCAGTCCATGCACCTCTCCCATTCTTTCCATAAGCTCGGCGCCGTCGAGCGCGGTCTGGCCGTGGAAGACCATGCCGCGCAGCGACCGTTCCAGGAAGGGCTCCAGCTCGCGTAGCTCCGGCAGCAGCCCGGCCGAGCCGCGCAGCCGCTCGGGATCGAACTGCAGCACGATATCGCGGCCTTCGATCAGTTCGCCGGGTTGCACCGCCGTCACCCAGTCATGCGGCAGGCCGCCGCCGACGATGGTCAGGTAGCCCGGCCCGAATTCGCCGATATGGTCGCCGACCAGCGCCACGCCGGACGATTTCCGCAAGAGATGAATCTCGTATTCCGGATGGAAGTTCCAGACATTGCGTTCCCACGGATAATCGTCCAGCCGCCACAGAAAACTGTCGCTGGCCTCGGTCACGATGTGCTCGAAGGCGGGCACCGTGCGCGGGATCGCGGCCGTGTTCTTTCTGCGTCTGAACGGCATCCATTCCTCCCGGCGTGGTGCGCCGGCTGTCCGCATCTGCGCCATCCGTGGCAGGCTAGAGCAATTCCAGGAAAAGTGTGAAGCGGTTTTCCGTCCGGAATTGCGCAACAACAAGCGCCTGAGCAGCTCGCCGTTTTTGTGGACGGTGAACTGCTCCAGCTCAGGCAAGTGAACGAGCCGTAGGTGCCGACCTTAGGCGCCGGCCCGAGCTCACGCGCGTCGAGGCGCGACGCGCGGCGTTTGACGGGAGGAAACCGCTCTAAGCTTTTACCACCCGGTCGCAGACGATGCCATTGCGCTGCATGGCGTTGCGCGTGTCGATGATCAGGCGCGAATGATTTGCCAAGAGCCCGTAGTCGACCCCGTCGTGATCGGTGACGATGACGACCGCGTCATAGGCCGCGATGGAGTCGCGGTTGAGGCGGATGCAATCCTTACCGGCCAGCATCGGGTGTTTGCGCGTCTTCGGTATCCGGGCGACATGAGGGTCGTGATAGGCAATGTCCGCGGCGCGTGTTTCGAGCAGTTCGATCAGCTTGAGCGCCGGACTTTCACGCACATCCGCCACGTTTTTCTTGTAGGCAACGCCGACGATCAGGATCGCTGCCTGGCTCAACGGCAGACCAAGCTGCGTGTCGAGAGCTTCCGACAGCCTGGACATGACGTAGTGCGGCATGGAGACGTTGATCTCGCCCGCAAGTTCGATGAACTTCGTCGACACTTCGAACTCGCGCGACTTCCAGGTCAGGTAGAACGGATCGATCGGGATGCAATGTCCGCCTAGCCCCGGACCGGGATAGAACGGCATGTAGCCGAAGGGCTTCGTCTTTGCCGCCTCGATGACTTCCCAGATATCTATCCCCATCGCGGAATAGATGACCTTGAGCTCATTGACCAAAGCGATGTTGACCGCCCGGAAGATGTTTTCCGTCAGCTTCACCACTTCAGCCACCTTGATGCTGGAGACAGGCACGACCTTCGCAACGATCGCGCCGTAGAAGAGCGCCACCAGTTTCGCCGCGACCGGCCCGTCGCCGGCGACAACCTTCGGAATGGTGGCGGTTTCAAAACCGATGCTGCCCGGATCCTCGCGTTCCGGCGAATAGCCGAGGAAGAAATCCCTGCCGGATTTGTAGCCTGTCGCTTCCAGTATCGGCTTCATCACCTCATCGGTGGTGCCGGGATAGGTGGTCGATTCCAGCACGACGAGCTGATGCTTGCGCAGATGGGCTGCAATGGCACGTGTCGTTCCTTCCACGAAGGAGAGGTCCGGCTCGCGCTGCTTCGTCAGCGGCGTGGGGACGCATATGGATATGACATCGCATTCTTCGAGGACGGCGAAATCCGATGTCGCCTGGAAAGACCCGCTCGCGCTGATGTCCTGCAGAGCCTCGTCGGTAACGGCACCGATATAGGACCGGCCCGCCTTCAGCCTCTCGATCTTGCTGTGGTCGATATCAAAGCCGATCACCCGGAAGCCGGCCCGCGCCGCCACTGCGGCAAGCGGCAAGCCGACATAGCCAAGTCCGATAATGCCGATCGTGGCCGTTCGTGACTCGAGTTTTGAATGAAGTGTCGCGCCGCGAGTCTGTTCGACCAAAGTCATCGTTGCCTCCGTAGTGCGGCTGGCCCGGAACCGGCGCCGCATTTCAATGCCGTGAATTCTGACGGACAGGACTTCTGGTAGCCGGCGTCATAACCCCACGTTGTCGTGGGTCGCTCTGCAACTCTTGTGCCACGAGGTTTCTTGCGCGCTCGAACCTTGCGCAGAGCCGTAGGGGCTAGGGAAAGCGGCCCGCGCCGGGTCAAGAGCCTGTGGATTGTCAAGCGTGCTGTTTGTGCCGACTTCGCACGCAGGCGTGCCATTTTAAGTCATGTCAAAAAAGACGGAGCAAAAAAGGCAACGATTACAAGGCAGTAATTAACCACTGTCGTTTAGCATATTATTAACTGTCAGTTGCATTGCCTGGGGAAATCCTCATTGCATGAAGCGAGGCGCACAATGAGGGAGTGCGGCTTTCTTCTTCTGCAAGCGAGGATTGTCGCTCCATGAGCATGAACAGCAATGAAGTCAGATATCTCATCGCGGGAGGCGCGGGGTGTCTCGGGACCAATCTGGCCCGTCGCCTTCTCGATCAGGGCGCGCATGTCGATGTCGTCGACAATCTCTCCACCGGCCGCCAGGCAAATGTCGACCAGTTGTCGCGGCATGGAAACTTCGACTTCATCAAGATGGACGTCGCTGATCCGGCAATTTGCCGCCGGTTGCAGCGCCGCCGTTACAGCCATGTCTTTAACCTGGCCTGTCCCACGGGCGTGCCCAATATCAAGCGGCTGGGCGAGCAGATGCTGATGGCCTCGTCCGTCGGGACGCTGAACCTTCTGAAGATCGCGCGCAGGTGCAAGGCCAAATATCTGTTCGCCAGCACCGCCGAGGCTTACGGCGATCCGGACGTTTTCCCGCAGGCCGAAACCTATGTCGGGCGGGTCGATCCCGTCGGCCCGCGCAGTCCTTACGAGGAAGGCAAGCGCTTCGGCGAGGCGCTGACACGCTTCTGGGGCAGCAAATATGGCGTCGAGGTGCGCATCGTGCGCATCTTCAACACCTACGGCCCGGCCATGTCGCCCAAGGACCAGCGTGTCATCCCGCAGATGTTGACGCGCCTGATCGCCGGTCAGCCGGTGCCGATCTACGGCGATGGAACGCAGACGCGAACTTTCCTTCATGTGGACGATCTGGTGAGCGGACTCCTCACCGTCATGGAGAAGGGCAACAGCGGCGAGGTCTACAATGTCGGCGGCGACGAGCAGATCACTGTCCGTGCCCTCTTCTTCATGGTGAAAAAGGCGACCGGGCTCACGGGCGAAGCCGACTTTCGCGACCATTTCATCGAAGATCACCGTGGCCGCTGGCCGGACACGACCAAGCTGCGGGCCCTTGGCTGGCGGCCGAACATCCCGTTGGAAGCAGGCATTCGCCACAGTTATCAGGATCTGCTTCACTCGATGGGGATCAAGCCGGCGGCCTTCGGCCCCGCACGCAGGAAGGATGGCGGTGCGCCGCTCGTAGGCGATCGGTCGCAGCCCGCCTCGCCATGAGCGCGACGGCCGTCCTCAACCTGATCTTGATGGTGCTCAGCGCGTCGCTGGGCATCAACATCGTGTTCTGGTGCACGGTCGGGCTGTTGCGCTTCATTGCTGAGCTCGGCAGCCGCAAGGTCGCCGCAGGCCCTCGCGCCATCAGGGTCGCCGATGTCGCGGTCGTCATTCCCGCGCACAACGAAGAGATAGCGCTCCCCAAATGCATTGCCGCTCTCAAGGCGATCATCCCGGCCCGGCAGATCTATGTCGCCAGCGACGGATCGAAGGACGCCACGGTGGCGATCGCCCGCGGCCTCGGCTGCAGGGCCCTTGATATCCGGCCCAACGGGGGCAAGGCCAAGGCCATAGCCAGGGCAATCAAACACTATCGCCTTTGCGGGCGATACAAGGCGGTGCTGATCCAGGACGCCGACTCCGAGATCGACCCGCATTATTTCGACCATGCCCTTCCGCTGTTTGACGACCCGGGCGTCTCTGTCGTGGCGGGCCATGTTCTGTCACGCTGGCGCGATCAGCGCCTGCCGACGCTGGATATGCTCTTCGCCGCCTATCGGACCCGTCTCTACAGGATCCTGCAGACGGCGTTCCAGTACGGCCAGTCCTGGAAATGGACCAGCGTGAGCTACATCGCGCCCGGCTTTGCAAGTATGTATCGCACCCAGGCGCTGACCCAGATCGACATCACGGCGCCGGGCCTTGTGATCGAAGACTTCAACATGACCTTCGAGGTGCAGCACAAACGGCTGGGCCGCGTCGCCTATACGCCGAGGGCGCGATGTTCGTCGGAAGATCCTTTCAGTCTCTCCGATTATCGCAAACAGGTGCAACGCTGGTATCTCGGCTTCTGGCAGACAGTGCGCCGGCACGGGGTCTGGCCAAGCCGTTTCTGGCTTTCGCTCGGCGGCTTGCTGGCGGAATTGCTCGTCATATCGATTTTCGCCCTCGCCTTGCCGTTGGCCACCCTGGCGTATCTGGCGACCGGCTTTGAAGTCCCCGCATTGTCGATAGGCCAATTGGCGATACGGCCGGTCTCGCCTCTCACTCTCCTCGCTCTGTTTCTCGCCGTCGATTATGCGCTTACCTTTGTCGTTGCGATCATCGAGCGGCGGCCGAGCCTGATGCTCTACGGCATCGCCTTTCCCGCCATCCGGCTTCTCGACGCCGCGCTTTTCCTGCGCGCCCTCGGTAAGTCCTTCTCCGCAAAATCCGATGGTCGCTGGATAAGCCCGGCGAGGTACGCGGCCCCCGCTGCCGACAGGAGGCATTCATGAACATAACCCGACGTTCGGTTCTTCTCGGCGGTCTCAGCCTTCCGCTTCTGTCCATTGCCGGCAGGGGCGTCGCCACGGCCGCTGCGCGCCTGCCCAATCCGCTGATCGTGACCATCAGCGGTGTCGGCGCCCGCGCCGACACCGGCAAGCTCGGGGCGATCGCAAACGCCTTCTCATCCGCCGGTCTGCCGATTGCCATGACCATCAACATGGCCGGCGATCCCGACGACGTTCCGGCCTATAGCTCCGATCTGGCCAGATGGATCCGGCAATCCGTGGAATTGGCTCCAAACGCCATCGAATTTGGAATCCATGCCTCGAAAATCGCGGCTAACGATCCCTATCTTCAGGCCCGGCAAGCCGGCGAGATGCAGGCCGCTTTCTCGTACATGATCAACGCGTTCGAACGCTATAAATCGAAGGCCGTCATCACCGCGCTGACGCTGACCACCGATCAGCCGCTGCAATCGCCTCAAGACGCCGCATCGATGCGGTCCGCCGGCATCCGCACCGTCATTCGTCTGGCGAGAAGGGGCGACGACAAGGCTGGTCTGCAGCCGTCGGATGGAGGCTACTGGCCGACCAACACCGGCCTGGTGAATACCTTGGCCTCCGCGCGCACATCCGCCACATCGGGCAACGGGACGACCGCTCCGACGGCGCCGGAGACACTTGCGTTGAACATCGCGGCCCTTGCCGCCAATAGCGGCGATCCGATTATCGTTGAAATCCCCTTCGACGTGCTTGCCGGTTTGTCCAACGCCGATGCGGGCGACTATGCGGCCAGTGTCGCCATGGCAGTGCTTGCAGCCACCTCATCCGGAACCGTGCGTGTCCTGGGGCCGCAGAGGCTCTATGCGCAGAGCCGTGGCGCCGGCAGGCGCTACATTGTGGTCAGGGTGGACGACCTGCGCCTCGACAGCGATACCGATCCGAGCCACATGGCCTTCGTCCGTGGTCTCATTGAAGCCGGCTATCCAGTCACCAACGCCATCATTCCGGCTCCCAAGGCGGGCCGGCTGTCGGCGGACGAAAACAGCAAGGCCTTTCTGCGATCGATGCTCGCGGATCAGCGATACGATATCGCGGGACATGGCTGGCACCATACGCCGTCCGAGCTGCTTGGAAACTCGTTCGCAAAGGATGTCGACCTGATCAGGGACTGCATGAGCGAAATCTACCGCTCCACCGGCAGGCTGCCGCTGACTTACATTCCCCCGAACGACGATTTCGACGACAACACGCTCGATGCCGTGGCCGGCGCAGGGACGCCGATATTCGCCGCCGAGAAGGGTACCCTGCGCTGGTTCAACGGCCTCGACAGGCGCGGAATCCTGCATGTGTCCAATACCGTCAAGTTCGAAGCCGCCTGGACGGGCGACCTTCCCTATTTCTCCCAGGAACAGGTTTTCGATTATCTCGGAGAGGACAATGATGCGGTCTTCTGCATCCACCCGGACACCGCCAAGACGCCCGAAAAGAAACAGGTGATCCTCGACTCCATCGTCCGGATGGCGGGCGAGCCGGGCACGACGCTGGTCAATTTCGCGCAGTACTACAAAGCCGTCTGCCCGGCCATGCCGAAGGTGGATCGCATCAGGCAAGCCCGTGCCGACGTGTCGGTGAAGGACTGGAGAAAACCCGAACCGCGTCGGCTAGAAGAGGAAGCGCTGAGGGCCGACGCCGAACTGGCCTGGACCTATTTCGATTGGGGTGCAAGGAACTATGACGGCATGGCGCCCGCCACGTCATGGATCGAGTTCCGCAAGCAGACCGGATATCCGTTCATCACGATGTGGGATATCGGATCGCAGATCCTGGCGGCGGTCTCCGCCCAACGCCTGCGCATCATCGACCAGACCGAATTTGAGAAGATGATAAATCGTATCCTCGCATTCCTGGGTGAGGGGGATTTCAAACTAGCCGGGGCGAAGCTGCCGAATACGGAACGGCGGCTTAGCGCGAAGGGCGGCGAGCGTGACGGCTTCGACAGTGCCGATGTCGGGCGCCTGCTGGTTGCGCTGAAGATTCTCGACAGCTACACGGCGGGGGCTTTCCCGGTGTTCAAGCTGGTGTCGCATTGGTCGTTCGGACCCGTCCTCAAGAACGGCGAGATGCATGTGGTGAGCGACACCGGCAAGATTTCGTCGGCGCAATACAACAGCTATGCCGGCTATGCGGGCCGCGGGTACAGCCTCTGGGGTGAGGCGATATCGCCGGTGTTCAAGACTCCGGATCCGAGCAACGACATGGACGCCGCCCTTGCGGCCATTGTGGAAATCCAGCGGCGCGGCCGCATCGCGACCGAGCCTCATGTCACCGAGGAAATCGAGCTGGGCGCATCGCCGCATGGGCGCCTGATCGCGGACATCCTCTACGCGGCGCAGATGAAGCGCTTCCAGGATACCGGCATCCTGACCTGTGTTTCCGAGACCACCATGGCCGGGCCTCCCTATTTCACCTATCAGGGCTATCAGTTGACCGACGACGGCGGCACTTTCCCGGTCGACACGTTGAAGACCTCCGCGCCCGAGAAAGCCGCGAAGCTTTCCGACTCGCTGCGGCTGGTAAACTCCAAGGGCGCCTATCTGTGGCTCGCGGCGCGGCCGGGCGATTATTCGCAAAAGCTCGTAGCCTATGTCAGGGAGCGCGCCAGGATGAAGGGAATGGGTTTTTCCGCCGGAGTGTCCGAGCGGACCGGCAAGCGCATCGAGGTCACCGACATCAACACCAACGGCGTAATTCTCGAGTCTGTCGCTTACATACTTGGGGGCCGCAAACCGCTGATTTCGCGGGCAGAAGCCTGAACCTGCCGCATCTGGCGGCCGTGAAAATCGCGCTGCCCAGCGCTTGTATTGCCTGGCACTGACGCGGCAGGTCGCGTCGGCTGGATCAATCGCTACCCGGGCCTCCTCCCTTGCCAACATGTCGCATTTCGTTCACAAGGCGCCGCAAATGGCGCCATTTTGCGCCGTTGTTGTGCGGCTTCCGGCCCTTTGGCCGACGCGCCGTGTTCTGAAAGAGCAGAACAATGTCTGCGATCGAAACCGGCGCTCGCGCGCCGGAAAACCTTTGGCATCGGGAAATCAGGGCGACGATCGCGCTCGCCTGGCCGATGGTGCTCACCAATCTCGGTCAGACCGCCATGACCGCGACCGACGTCATGATGATGGGTCGCCTCGGGCCGGATACGCTCGCCAGCGGCGCGCTCGGCGCCAACCTCTATTTCATGCCGCTGATCTTCGGCCTGGGCCTCATGCTTGCCACCTCACCGATGATGGCGACCGAGCTCGGCCGCCGCCGCCATTCGGTGCGTGACCTGCGGCGTACAGTGCGCCAGGGCCTGTGGCTGGCAATCCTGATCTCGATCCCGATCTG
>Ga0105237_10009713_pt1 | contig 10293 bp, 9 predicted proteins | sample KBSC24metaG_FD_81520 | JGI IMG/M metagenome (GOLD analysis project Ga0105237, IMG submission 81520) | Corn rhizosphere microbial communities from Kellogg Biological Station, Michigan, USA - KBS C2-4 metaG | ecosystem: Host-associated > Plants > Roots > Rhizosphere > Soil | place: Michigan, USA... | reverse complement strand
TCTCAGAAAAGAAGGAGTTAGGGAGACACATTAATCAACTGATAGTAAAAAACTAATACAGTTTGGGTATGATCTTTTATTAGATCATTATATTTTCAACCACGGTCTGACCGTCAAGCAAGCGGATGATACGATGACTGTAACGTGCATCATGCTCCGAGTGCGTTACCATGATGATAGTAGTTCCGTGCTCGTTCAGATCAGTTAACAATTCCATTACGTCGTTACCGTTGCTGCTGTCCAGGTTACCAGTGGGCTCATCCGCAAGTATCAGTTTGGGTTTGTTTACAACCGCACGGGCAATAGCCACACGCTGTTGCTGACCACCTGATAACTGTTGAGGATAGTGATTGCGGCGGTGCATGATCTGCATTTTATCCAGCACTTCTTCTACCCTTTTTACTCTTTCTGAGCTTGGTACGCCGGTGTAGATCAATGGCAGTTCCACGTTTTCAAATACGGTTAGCTCATCGATCAGGTTAAAACTCTGGAACACGAAGCCGATGTTGTGCTTACGCAGGTCGGCGCGTTTACGTTCATTAAAATGTGCTACTTCCACACCGTTAAAAACATAGCTTCCGCCATCCGGGTCATCAAGCATCCCAAGGATGTTCAACAGGGTTGACTTTCCGCATCCTGATGGGCCCATGATGGCAACAAACTCACCCGTAGTTACATGGATAGAAAGTTTGTTCAATGCAATAGTTTCTACCTCTTCTGTGCGGTAAAATTTTTCAAGATCTGTAATTTTTATCATTTGTGCCTCCTAAATCCTTTGGTTTAGCTTAAGGATTTGATTTTTGTTTTATTGGTTAATTGATATATATCCTATTAATTGTGCTATTTAGTCAGTACAAGTTCCTGTATGTCACCATAAGTTTCATAGCTCGAGGTAATTACCTTATCGCCAGGTTTCAAGCCCCTTATTACCTCATAGAAGTCGGTATTGGCCCTGTTCAATTGTATATCAGTTCTATAAGCCGTTTTACCGTCTTCGCTCACCTTAAATATCCAGTTACCACCGGTGCTTTGGAAGAAGCCACCTTTAGGTAATAATAATGCAGTAGTTTCATCGCTGAACACAAGGCGGATCTGTAAGGTCTGCCCTTTTCTCAAAGCAGGAGGAGTTTCGCCCACAAACAGCATATCAACAAGGAATGTACCACCGGTACCTACCGAAGTAAATACTTTCTGCACCACCAGCTTATAATTTTTATCGTCTGTCGGATAATAAGCCGTTTGCCCCGGTACTACCCTTGATATATAATGCTCATCTACATTGGCCCGTATTTTCAAGCCGGTAAAACCATCGATCTGCCCCAGGTGATCTCCCTTGTTCTTGTTCTGCCCAACTTCCGCATCCAGTTGCGTTAACTGTCCATCAATAGGCGCCTTAACGATAAGGTCAGACACTTCCTTCTTCATCAATTGCAGGCTCTTGCTCATTTGGTTGTATTGCTCCCGGGCTTGCTTGGCTTGCTCCTTGCTCATCACGCTGTCCTGTTGCAATATTTTTGCGGCAAGTTTCTTTTTTTGAGATGCATAATTGTAGGCATTCTCGGCTGCTTTATATTCCTGTAAACCAATGGCCTTTTGAGCGTATAACGTCTTATCCAAATTGTATATCCGCTCTGCATCCTTAAAAGCACTCTCCGCATCAGCCATAGTTTGCAGCCTGTTTACTGTATTCTGATCTGCCTGGTTTTGCGAGATCTGCATTTGGGTCTGCACGTTATAAACTGTATTTTCAGAATTAGCCAGGCTTAGTTCAACTTCAGTATTTGATAATCTCAATATGGGATCACCTGCTTTAAGTTTTGCGCCATCTTCCACATATCGCTGCTCAACACGGCCGCCCTGTACAGCATCCACGTAAATGGTTTGCTTTGGGAATACTATGCCGTTCACGGGGATAAACTCCTGGAATGGCCCTTTTTTGACTTCACTGATGGTAATACGGTCTATCGGAGCGTTATACTTGCTTTTTCCCGATGTAAAATAAATACTCCCAGCAACAAGTGCTACGATTGCAACAATGCCCCCGATGGTCATTATTCGTTTACTGTTCCAGGCGCTTCTTTCAATTTTTCTGTCCACTGTTATAAATTATATTTTGGTATTGTTTATAAAAAGATATGCCACAAATTAAATAACTGTTTTTCAGTAGTTTAATAACAAAATGCCAAATCGAAGCGTACGCTTCTGTTACAGCAAGTGTACGGTTATGATACAGTACTTTTTCGGCCTATAATGATTATCCGGGATGAAAGTTCATGGTTAAGAGATTGCAGATGATGGTTTATAGTTCATAGTTAGCGATTTATAATCAATGCCCGTTATTTCAATACTTTTTAGCATAGAAATTGATTATACCTTATAGCTAATATGTGAAAAATTAACTTTTTGGTCAACATTTTCAGAATAAATAATAAATATGGTATTATTGGTGAATCGGCCACAGAGACTGACAACCCATGGAGCGAACCATTAACGATGATCTTCGAACAAATAATTAAATAATGATATTAAAGAAAGCAAACGTTTTAATTGTAGATGACGATATTGATGTACTAACCGCAGTTAAGCTTTTGCTTAAAACGGAAGCGCAGGAAGTGATCACCGAGAAAAACCCGGAAAACCTGAACTGGCTGTTACAGCGCAACCAGGTTGACCTGGTGCTGCTCGACATGAATTTCAACAGTGCTATCAATACCGGCAACGAGGGCTTATACTGGCTGAAAAAAATAAAGGAGTGGAAGCCAAACGTTTGCGTGATCATGATCACTGCTTATGGGGATATTGACCTTGCCGTACGTTCGCTGAAAGAAGGCGCTAATGATTTTATTGTAAAGCCATGGCATAATGAAAAACTGATAGCCACAATTAAGGAATTGCTTGATAAGCAAGAGGGAACTAAACCGGTCAAAGCCACGGTGAAAACCAGTGGTGATACCTCCATCCTGGGCGATTCGGATGTGATGCAGGATATTTTTCACAAGGTTAACAAGATAGCTCCCACCGATGCAAACATCCTGATACTGGGTGAAAATGGTACCGGCAAGGATCTGATGGCGAAAGCTATCCATGAGCGTTCGCTGCGGGCAGATAAGCCATTTATCAAGGTGGATGTTGGCGCGTTAACGGACACACTATTTGAGAGTGAGCTTTTCGGACATAAAAAAGGCGCTTATACCGACGCCCGTGAAGACCGTAGCGGCCGTTTCGAGGATGCACAGGGCGGCACTTTGTTTTTGGATGAAATAGGTAACATTTCATTACAGCAACAGGCTAAATTACTCACCGTGCTGCAAAACCGACAGGTTACCCGTTTGGGAACCAATAAGGCGGTGGATATTGACATCAGGCTGATCTGTGCTACGAATGTTCCGCTGAGCGAGCTGGCAAACGAGAACCGCTTCCGTAAGGATTTGATCTATCGTATCAACACCGTTGAGATCAATATGCCGCCATTGCGGAGACGCAGTGAAGATATTGTAATACTGGCAAAACACTTTGCAAAAATGTATGCCGGCAAGTATTTAAAACCTGCCGTTGATTTTGAAGCTGCGGCCCTGCAAAAGTTACGACAGTACAATTACCCTGGAAATGTACGCGAATTGCAATATACCATTGAGCGGGCGGTGATTATGGCCGACGATCATTTGTTAAAAGCCGACGACCTGATATTTTCGATATTGGAAACACCCGCAGAGAATGAAGTTGACGCCGACAACGTACCATTAAGCACGCTTGAAAAAAATGCGATATTAAGGGTGATCGAAAAAAACAACGGTAATATTACCCGCGCCGCAAAAGAATTGGGTTTAACGCGCACCGCGCTCTACCGCAGACTAAGCAAATATGATATTTAAACGTTACGAATGGCGGCTTTTGCTGCGCGTGCTTATCCTGTTTATCACGCTATCAGTTACCTCGCTGCTCGCGGTAAAGGGGGATAGCTATTATATCTACCTCGTGATCACTTGCCCTTTGTTAGTGTACGAGTTGATCGATATGATCCGGTTCCAGAAAAAAGCGCAGGACGAGGTGAGCCAGTTTGTTGAATCGATCCACTACCGCGATTTCTCCCGGCATTTTGATGTGCGCAAGGCTCCCAACGAACTAAAGCCACTGCGAAAAGGTTTCAATGAGATCAACACCACTTTTAAGCTAATCAGTCGCGAGCGGGAAACACAATATCATTACCTCCAAAAGATATTGGAACTGGTGGATACCGGCATTCTTTCCTACGAGAATGAAACAGGCGAAACAGGCTGGATCAACGAAGCCTTTAAAAACCTGATCGGGATTCCTTATATCAAAACGATTTATTCCTTAGAAAAGCGGGAAGAAACATTATATAACGAAATTATTAAGCTAAAGCCTGGTGAAAGCAAAGTGGTTTCTATTCCCCGCAACCAGCAAATCATTAAGATCCTAATGAGTGCCAGTGTTTTGCGCAGCGATGATAAAATATATAAGCTGATCGCTTTCCAGAATGTAAGTGAGGCACTGGATGAAACGGAATCAAAAGCCTGGCAAAAGCTGCTGAATGTAATGACGCACGAGATCATGAACTCCGTGGCACCTATTTCCTCATTAGCGGATACGTTAAAAAACCGGCTGCAAAGCCCGGAAATAGCCAATAGCCCGGTAAGCAGCCAACTGGAGGATCTGGAATTAGGCATCGATACCATTAAACGCCGCAGCGAGGGCCTGCTTAAATTTACCGAGAGCTATCGTAACCTCAACAAGATAACCAAGCTCGACCTGAAAAAGGTATTGGTACGTGATCTGTTTGAGAACCTGAACAGCCTGATGCAGCCGACCATGGAGAAAAAGCACATCGAATTGGAAATTGTGCTGCGCGACCCTGCACTGGCTATCGAGGCGGATATTAATTTATTGGAACAAGTGCTGATCAACCTGATCGTGAACGCCATTGAGGCAGTAAAGGACAGAGAAGGCCCGCGTATTACCCTATCGGCAGAGATACAACCTAACAATAAGACCGTGGTCAAAGTAGCGGATAATGGCATGGGTATGCCGATGGAGTTGCTCGACAAAATATTTATCCCTTTCTTCAGTACCCGGAAAACCGGCAGCGGTATCGGGTTAAGCCTCTGCAAACAGATCATGTTGCTGCATAAGGGAAACATACAAGTGCAGTCTACAGAAGGTAAAGGATCGGCATTTTTGCTGCAGTTTGTGGGATAGCTATTTTTTACACTTGTGGGCTGAGTGCGACTCAAAGAATATTTTCATCGTATTGTAAAGTTCATTTACAATAAATAACTTTATACTTTCTTAACCGAAATCGCACTTAAACCAAATCACAATGGATGAAAATCAAACCAGCCAACAACCTACGGCTGATACGTATCGTTACGCAGCCACACTTTATCAATGCGGAAAGAACTCTTATGAAGTAAAAACCGAGTTATTATCAAAAGGCTTCAGTGAAGAAGATGCGTCTTCAATAGCCGATAATATGGAACAGCAAGTGATCGCAGCAAAAAAATCGAAGGCCAATAAGGACATGCTATACGGCGGCCTATGGTTTGCCGGTGGCCTCATTTTAACCCTGGCGCATACCGGTTTTATTTTCTGGGGAGCAATCGTATTTGGTGCGATACAATTTTTCAGGGGCGTAGCCAATTCTTAGCTAAAATATTGTCGCTTATTGCAGGATGGTTTAATCAATTCAGGCATCATACAAATGGTGTTAACGGAGGCTTATTGCTATAGACCTAAGCTTCTTATTGATCCCAGGTCTGCGTCACCTGCACGCCATAATTGATATATGGTTTCTTGACAAAATTCCAGGATTGTCTATAATTGAATTTTTAGAAGCAGATGCATCAGAAAACCATCTTCGCCATTTCCGGCAGCCTGCGTGTGGGCTCATCTAACCATGCTGTATTGCAGGCATTGGGCAAAATGGCACCGGACAATATCACATACAACATCTACAATGGCTTAAGTGAAATACCCGCTTTTGATCCCGGTTTGGATAATGACGAGCCGCCGGTGTCTGTTGCTAAATTACGTCAACTTTTGGCAGAGGCTGATGGCGTTATGATTTGTACACCCGAATATGCTTATGGGGTGCCTGGCGCTTTAAAAAACGCTTTGGATTGGATGGTATCCAGCGGATCATTTGTTGGAAAACCTACCGCCCTAATCACCGCCTCCACCGGCGGCGAAAATGCGCACGAGGCATTGATCAAAATATTAGGAGCCATCGATGCCAACCTCATCAAAGAAGCAACTTTGCTGATATCTTTTATCCGCTCAAAAATGGATAGCGAAGGCAATATTACGGATGAGGAAACTGCTGAGAAACTAAAAGGAGTACTCAACGCATTTTTGGCGGCGCTGATCAATTAAATGAGTTTAACCTAAAAAACTCAATCAACCCAATCTAACTCAATCAACCATTCAACTCGAACCCGCTCTGCCAATTTGACAAGATTCTGACTTTGGAACAAGGCTTGATGAATGGCATTTGATTAAGTACATTCATTTCTAAACAATTATAGATTATGCAAGAAAAAGGAACGATCTCGATCCACACCGAGAACATTTTCCCGATCATTAAGAAATTTTTATATTCTGACCACGAGATCTTTTTGCGTGAATTAGTATCCAATGCTGTTGATGCTACCCAAAAAATGAAGCGTCTGGCCTCATTGGGAGAATTCAAAGGCGAAATGGGCGAACCGCGTGTTGAGATCGCTTTTGATGAAAAAGCAAAAACCCTTACCATTTCTGACAATGGCATAGGCATGACAGCCGAGGAGATCAAAAAGTATATCAACCAGATCGCTTTTTCGGGTGCTACGGAGTTCATGGAGAAATTCAAAGAATCCAAAGACGCCAATGAGATCATCGGTCGTTTTGGCCTGGGCTTCTACTCCGCCTTTATGGTGGCTGATAAGGTAGAAATTCAAACCCTATCCTATCAGGAAGGCGCTGAGCCTGCTTACTGGGTTTGTGATGGCAGCACCGAGTTCGAGATCGGCGAAGGTACTTTAGAAGAACGCGGAACAGAGATCACACTTCACATCAATAAGGATTCAGAAGAATTCCTGAGCAAATACCGCCTACAGGAAATATTGGATAAATACTGCAAATTTTTACCTGTTCCGATCAAATTTGGCACAAAAACTGAAGAGGAGCCCGATGGCGAGGATGAGGAAGGTAAGCCAAAATATAAATCCGTTGAGGTTGACAATATCATCAATGATACCAACCCGATCTGGACCAAATCGCCAAACGACCTGAAGGATGGGGATTACCTGGACTTCTACAAACAATTATATCCGTTCTCAGAAGACCCGCTATTCTGGATACACCTGAATGTGGATTATCCTTTTAACCTGACCGGCGTTTTATACTTTCCGAAAGTTAAAAATGATTTCGATTTTCAGCGCAATAAGATCAAGCTTTACTCCCGCCAGGTATTCATTACCGACGAGGTAAAGGATATTGTTCCCGAGTTCCTGATGCTGCTGCATGGTGTTATCGATTCACCGGATATCCCGCTGAACGTATCCCGCAGCTTCCTGCAGGCCGATAGCAACGTGAAAAAGATCAACAGCTATATCACCAAAAAAGTAGCTGATAAATTGTCAGAACTTTTCAAAGCTGACCGCAAAGCTTACGAAGAAAAATGGCCCGATATTGGCCTGTTTGTAAAATACGGCATGGTGAGCGAAGAGAAGTTTTATGATAAAGCAAAGGACTTCGCATTGCTGACCAATACCTCTAAGCAGAATTTCACTTTAGAAGAATACAAGGAAAAAGTAGCGCCGGAACAAACCAACAAGGACGGCCAACTGGTTTATATCTATACCAATGATCCTGAGAAACAGGATTCCTTTATCCAGTCGGCTAATAAAAAAGGATATGATGTATTGCTGATGAATTCGCCTATCGATGCTCATTTTGTGAGTAGCCTGGAGCAGAAGTTAGAAAAGACGTCGTTAAAACGGGTGGATTCCGATGTCGCTGATAAATTGGTTAAGAAGGAAGATGCCCCGGCACATATTCTTTCAGAAGAAGAATCGGCCAAAGTAAAAACCATATTTGATAAGGCGATCAATCGCCCGGCATTTAAGGTAGAATTGGAAAGCCTGAACCCTGATGAATTACCGGTAACCGTAACTATGGATGAATTTATGCGCCGCATGAAGGACATGGCTGCTATGGGCGGCGGCATGGGCTTTTATGGTAGCATGCCCGATAATTATAAGGTGGTAGTTAACGCTAATCATAAACTGATCACCCGAATATTGCAGGATGAGAACGAGCAGGAACAAAGTCAGCTGGCTAAACAAGCTTTTGACCTGGCCTTGCTGTCACAAGGGTTACTGACTGGTGCTGAACTAACCGAGTTTGTAAACCGCAGCGTGAGCCTGATCTGATCAAAAACATAATTCAGCAAATTGCTATTGATGGCGGTAAGATTTAAACCTTACCGCTATTTTTTTATCGAATAAAGTTTAAGTAATTTTATGGAATATTCCTGTGTTACTCATCATACCTGTGATATGAAAACTTTAAGAAATATATTTATCCTGCTGCTAATAGTTAGTGCCGGATATAACGCCGCCTCTGCGCAAACGACTAAAAAAGAAAAGAAGGCTGCCAAAGAAGCTGCCATCAAGAAGAGTGTTGAAACAAAAGATTATACTTTTTTGGCCAATTACGTGCTGCCGCAAAAAGGTGGTGGCCGCGCACTTACCTCTGAGTATACCCTAAGGGTGACTAAAGACAGTGTGATCTCATTCCTACCCTATTTCGGCCAGGCTTACTTTGATGTGGGTTATAATGGTGCTGACGGTGGCATGAAATTTACTTCCACCAAATTTGAATACAAAATGACCGAAAAGAAAAAGGGCGGCTGGGAGATCACAATTAAACCGACGGATGCAAAAAATATCAATACATTGATGCTTTATATTTCGTCGGCGGGTTATGCATCGTTATCAATAACAAGCACAAACAGGGATTATATCACTTATGACGGGTGGCTGAAATAAGGCACGATTCATTGATCAATCGTGCAATAATCCGGCGTTGTCTTTCAGGGCCACTCCTGATAGCTTTCTTTTCAAAGCCTCCTGTACGAGGTAAAATATCTTTTTGGCGGCAGGCTTGAAAGTCAAGCCATGCGGCCTGATATTGGAGATGCAATTGCGTGATTCATCGGTTAGTCCAGGTTTGGGGCCGAAAGTCAAATAAGCGCCCATGCTGTCAGCAGAGCTTAACCCCGGCCGTTCACCGATGAGGATCAGCGACAGCTTTGATTTGGTTTGGTGCCCAATATCATCTGCGACGGCTACCCTGCCCTGCTTTACCAGGCACAACGGAGCAATTTTTAATCCCGCGGTCAATAGCTGCGGGATCAATATTTTTAACAACCCGGCAGCATTATGGTTAACTGCTGTTGCGGAAAGCCCATCGGCAATAATGATCACGATATCGGTTTGTAGTGTATTGTAGCTTGTTAGCTCACCCGCAGATCTTTCATCCAATTGGCGCCCAAGATCAGGACGCTGTAGATATTGCTCACGGTATTCCGCCTGGCTGTGTAATTGCAGAACAGGTAATTCAAATTGCGCCAATTGGACTGTTAATCCTTCGATATCCAATTCAGAATACACCGCATCACGTGCATGGGCGTGGGCAAGTTTAAATTCCAACGACTGTTTCAGGGGGATGCTGTAGCCTGCCCGGCCCAAACCTATCCGGGCAGCGGTAAATCCTTTTAGTATACTAAAAGGATTATCTGTCGGAGTAAGATCTGGTTTTATTTCATCCATAGGTCGTTCATTCCTTTCAATAATTTCTGATCAGGCTGGGCCGACAATTTTCCGTACTGATCCATTATTCCCTGCTTTATCAGCCATTGCTCAAATTCCGGCGCTGGTCTTAACCCAAGCACATTTCGCAGGTATAAAGCGTCGTGAAATGAGGTCGACTGATAATTCAGCATAATATCATCAGAACCTGGTATGCCCATCACGAAATTGCACCCGGCTACACCAAGCAACGTTAACAGGTTATCCATATCATCCTGATCTGCTTCGGCATGGTTGGTGTAGCACACGTCCACACCCATGGGCAGCCCCAACAGCTTCCCGCAAAAATGATCCTCTAAAGCAGCCCGGATGATCTGCTTCCCATCATATAAATACTCCGGTCCGATAAATCCAACTACCGTATTCACCAGCAAGGGATTATATTTTCGCGCTACCGCATACCCCCTCACTTCGCAGGTTTGCT
>Ga0105237_10009710_pt1 | contig 10294 bp, 6 predicted proteins | sample KBSC24metaG_FD_81520 | JGI IMG/M metagenome (GOLD analysis project Ga0105237, IMG submission 81520) | Corn rhizosphere microbial communities from Kellogg Biological Station, Michigan, USA - KBS C2-4 metaG | ecosystem: Host-associated > Plants > Roots > Rhizosphere > Soil | place: Michigan, USA... | reverse complement strand
GGGAACGTCGAGTTCGAGAGCCACTGCAACGGCGGCGGTGGCGTTGAGTGTGTTGTGAGCGCCGGGAACTTGCAGGCGGAAGCAACCCAGATCGCGATCGCCTAAATGCAAATGGAACTCGCTAGCCAGATGTCCCGCGGATGCGCCGGTGATCCGCAACTCGGCCTGTGCGCTCGAGCCATAGGTGACCACGCGGCGGTTCAAGGACGGCAAAATCTGCTGAATGTTTTCGTCGTCCAGGCACAGGATAGCAGCGCCGTAAAATGGGACCTTCGCAATAAAAGTGGCGAACGCGGCGCGGATATCTTCGATGCCCGCGTAGTGATCCAGATGTTCACGGTCGATGTTGGTGACGACTGCGATGATCGGAGCGAGCTTAAGGAATGAGCCGTCGCTCTCGTCGCTTTCGACCACCAAATAGTCGCTCTTGCCTAAGCGCGCGTTCGAGCCGTTGATGCCCATACGGCCGCCCACCAAGATGGTGGGGTCCAGATTCGCGTGGATCAGAATCGCCGCGACCATGGCGGTGGTAGTGGTCTTGCCATGGCTGCCGGCGATGGCGATGCCGAATTTCTGGCGCATCAATTCGGCCAGCAACTCACCGCGCGGAATCACGGGAAGCTTGCGGCGGCGTGCTTCGACGATTTCCGGATTTTCGGGACGCACGGCGGAGCTGTACACCACCATCTTGGCGCCAGCTAGATTTGCAGGCGCGTGACCTTCGTAAACCACAGCGCCGCGCGCGATCAGGCGCTCGGTAGTAGGCGAGAATTTCAGATCCGAACCAGTCACCGGGTAGCCCATATCCAGCAGCACTTCGGCGAGGCTGCTCATGCCAATGCCACCAATGCCAATGAAGTGAACGGGCTGTGACTTAAAAAACATTTTACTAATGTATTGTTTCGGCTTTCCCTAGCTTCTGTCAATGGCCCCACTGACGGATTCGAGCACGTCCGCGGCTCGCTGGGCCGCTCCCGGCTTGGCGAAGGCTCTGGCCACGCCGCTCATCTCTTGTAACAACCCCGGAGTGCTCGTCAGGCGCATCACTTCTTCCACCAACCGCGCGCCCGTCATTTCCGTATCCAGCACCAATCGCGCGGCTCCGGCTTTTTCGAACGCCTGTGCGTTTTTCAACTGGTGTTGATCGCTCGCTCCAGGCAGCGGCACCAGAATCGACGGCCTGCCCGCCGCTGCGAGTTCGCTGACGGCGCCCATGCCCGCACGGCTCACCACAATGTCGGCGTCGGCAAATGCGCGCGGCATGTCGGCGATGAATTCTGCAATCTCGCCCGGGACACCCGACTCGTTAAATTTCGGCGCTAGCTCTGGATACATCCGCGATCCGGTCTGGTGAATGAGCCTCACTCTATCGTTCTCCCACAGCGGCCAACTCTCTTCCGCGGCGCGATTCAGTGTTCGCGAACCCTGGCTGCCTCCGGTGATCAATACCGTGATCACTGCGCCGCGCGGCTTCATGGGAACCCCGAAAAATTCTTCGCGAATGGGCAGGCCCGTGACTTCGACACGGCCTTTGGGGAACCAGCGCTCGGCTTCCGAAAAACTCACCAGAGCCCGTGTCACAAAACGCGCCAGATGCCGGTGCGTAAAGCCCGGAATCGCGTTGGGCTCCATGATCACAATCGGGATGCGCTTCCACACCGCCGCCAGCAGCACCGGTCCCGCCACATAGCCCCCCATGGAAAATACCGCCGCCGGAGCGACACGATCCAAAATGCGCGCGGCTTGCCAGACACTGAAAGGCAACTCGCCGAGCGTCGCCAGCGTCTGCCGGAATCCGACGCGGTTCAAGCCGCCGATCTCGATCCACTCGATAGGGAAATTCGCCGCGGGAACCAGTTTGGCCTCCATGCCGCGCTCCACCCCCACGAAACGCGCTTGATGTCCTCGGGCGCGCAATTCGCGTGCCACGGCGAGTGCCGGAAGCACGTGGCCTCCGCTGCCGCCGCCGGCCATCACAAACGTTCGCGGCAACTTCACCCCTCATTTTCACTCACGCTCAGCAACATTCCCAGCGATGCCAGCGTACTCAACAGCGAACTGCCGCCGAAGCTGATCATGGGCAGCGGAAAACCTTTTGTGGGAGCAATGCCCACCACCACGCTCATGTTGATCAACGCCTGCACCACGATCGACACGGTGACGCCCAGCGCCAGATATTTTCCGAAGTCGTCGCGCGCCAGCATGAAGAGCCGCGCGCCGCGCCATAGGATTACCAGGAATCCGAGAATCACCGCAGTCGAGCCCCACAGTCCCAACTCCTCGCCCACCGTCGCGAAAATGAAATCGGTATGGGCGTCGGGCAAAAACATCAACTTTTGTTTGCCCTGCATCAAACCCATGCCCAGCACGCCTCCGGTGCCCACCGCGATCCGCGATTGCCGCGGCTGATAGCTCGCGTCGCGCACGCTGGTAGAGCTTTGAATGTAGGCCTTGAGGCGCCCGCCCGGATCGATCACTTCGATCTTGCTGTAATCCGGATCGACGTAAGCGATGATGCGCCCGAGCCGGTAGCCGCGCGAAGCGATTGCCAGCACGATCAGCGCCATGGCAATCATTCCCACGCGCAGCATGTATTTCCATTCGAGCCCGGCGATCCAGAAAACGATGATCGCCGTGATCACGGGAACCAAGGCAGTGCCTAGGTCCGCCACCACAACCATGAAGCCCAGCATCAACACGGCGACCAGCGCCTGCTTGATCGTGCGCCGGTCATTAATAATGTGCGAGCGCCGCGCGATGAAGTACGCCAGGAACAAAATCAGCGCCGGCTTGGCGAATTCCGAAGGTTGGAACGATCCCACGCCGGGAAGTTTGAACCAACGGTGGGTATGCGGGTCTACAAAATACACAATCACCAGCAAGCCCAACACGATTCCCAACCCCGAAAACGCCCAAGTGGGTGAGTTCATACGCCGGTAATCCATGCGCTTGAAATACATCAACACCAAGAAGGAGACCGCTGCCCAGCCGATCTGGCGCACGACGAAGTAATACGGTGCGACGTGATAGCGCAGCTCAGCGACGGCACTCGACGCGCTGTAGAGCATGACTAGTCCAAAGAACACCATCGCGACAATGGTCAGAAATAGAATCCAATCGGTGCGCAATCTAGCCATTATTTGTCTCCAACTGTTGTACCAAGCGCTTGAACTCGCGGCCACGATGCTCGAAATTTTCAAACTGATCGAAGCTGGCGCAGGCCGGGGCGAGCAGCACCGTATCGCCGGACTTCGCACGTGAGTGGGCCTCGGCCACTGCGGCTTCAATAGTGCCGGAACGCACCAGTGGCACCGCCCCGCGTAATTGAACTTCGATTTTGTCCGCCGCCGCGCCGATCAGCAAGGCGCCGTGCGCTTTCGCACGCAGCGGGTCCGCGAGCAGCGAATAATCACTGTTCTTGTCCTTGCCACCGAGGATCACCCACAAGCCTCCGGCAAACGCCGCGATGGCTTTGAGCGTCGCGTCCACGTTGGTGGCTTTCGAATCGTTATACCAATCGACTCCCGCCAGCCGGCGCACGAATTCCAGGCGATGTTCGACGCCAGGGAACGTCATCACCGCCGCCCGGATCTGCGCGTGCGTGGCGCCCGCAAGACTCGCCATCGCCGCGGCCGCCATGGTGTTTTCGAGGTTGTGCACGCCGCGCAAGGGAACTTCGGCAGCCTTCATCACCACTGTTCCGTTTAGCACTATTTCGCTGTTCGCGAGAAATGCTCCTGGGGACACTTCGCGCGTCGAACTGAACCAGACGACCGCACCTTCCCCGCGGCGTGCAAACGCTTGGCAGATAGGATCGTCGGCGTTCAGCACCTTATGATCGCCACGCGTTTGTTGGATGAATAAGCGGCCCTTGGCGTCAGCATAACGCTCCAGAGTGCCATGGCGATCGAGATGATCCGGTGTCACGTTCAGCGCCGCACCGATGTGCGCGCGAAAGGTGTCGGTGGTTTCGAGTTGAAAGCTCGAAAGCTCCAGGACGTTCCATTGCCCCGGGCGCGACGTCTTCACTAGCGCCGCGGGCGGCGTGCCGATGTTCCCACCCACTTGTACTGGAATGCCACTCTGCTTGAGGATGTGGCCCGTGAGCGCAGTAGTCGTGGTCTTCCCGTTGGCGCCGGTGATGCCGATGATCTCGCCTTGCAAGAACCAACTGGCAAATTCTAGATCGCCGATGACCCGCACGCCGCGCCGCCGGGCGCCTTCAAGGATCACGAGATCCGCGGGAACGCCGGGCGATAACACGATCAGCTCCGCATCTGCGAAGGAAGCTTCTGTCTGCGGCTCGACTCCTGCCCCCGTCGGGTTCTGATCGACAGCCCGCACGTTTGCGCCCTGCTCGCGCAGCAATTCCACCGCCGCCACGCCGCTGCGCGCCATCCCCACCACTACGACTTTTACGCCTGTGAGTTTCATCTCAGCTTCAGCGTAGTCAGCGCAAACAGCGCCAGGATCAGCCCTACAATCCAAAAACGCGCGATCACTTTGGATTCCTGCCATCCGATTTGCTCGAAGTGATGATGCAGCGGCGCCATTTTGAAGATCCGCTTGCCGCGCAGTTTGAAACTGCCCACCTGCAAGATCACCGACAGCGCCTCGATCACGAACACACCGCCTATGAACAGTAGTAGGACCTCCTGCTTGAGCAGCACCGCCACCACTCCCAAGCCGCCGCCCAGCGCGAGCGACCCGACGTCGCCCATGAATACTTCCGCCGGATGCGCGTTGTACCAGAGGAAGCCCAGCGAAGCCCCCGTCATGGTTCCGCAAAAAATAGTCAGCTCGCTTGCTCCCGGCGTGCGCGCGAGTTCCAGGTAGCGCGCGAAGTCGGCGTTGCCGCTCAGAAAAGACAAGGCCGTCATCGCGCCGGCGGCGATCACCATCAGCCCGATCGCCAGTCCGTCGAGCCCGTCGGTCAGATTCACGGCGTTCGACGAACCCACCAGCACCAGCAACAGGAAGCCGAAGAATGCCAAGAAGGCAAGCGGGTAGGTCCAGGGATGATGCAACCATGCTGTGATCAACAGATCCGGCTTGAAATTCTTGAAGAACGGGACATTCATGCTGGTGGAATACACGCCGCGCGCGTTCATCGCCAGCAGCAACACGCCGATCAGCAACGCCGCCACAATTTCCAGCGCCATTTTCCAGAACGCCGTCAAGCCCAGGTTGCGCTTGTTGCGCATCTTGGTGAAATCGTCGAGGAACCCGACGGCGCCGAAGCTGACCAAGCCCGCCAGCGCCACCCATACGGCGGGCTCGCGCAGATTCGACCACAGCAAAGTGGGCAACACGATCGACACGCAGATCAGCAATCCGCCCATGGTGGGCGTGCCGGCCTTCTTGTGATGCGATTGCGGACCGTCTTCGCGAATATGCTGGCCGATCTGAAATTCCCGCAAGCGCCTGATCAGCCACGGGCCCAGCATGATCGACAGCAGCATCGCCGTCAGCGTTGCCATACCCGTGCGGAACGTCGAGTATTGAAACACCCGGAAGGGCGAATAGTAGTGGAAGAGTTTTTCGAAGAATAGCCAGTAGAACATCCTCAGTTCCTGGCCTTATTCAGGAACTCTTCCAGCGCGCGTTCCACATGTACACCGCGGGAGCCCTTAAAGAGGATGGCATCGCCCGGCTCGGCCAGCGAGCGCAAGCAGCGGCCGGCTTCGGCGGGATCGTCGAAAAAAAGCGCGGCGCCGGCTGTTAGGCCGGCACGCTTGACCGCGTCCACCATATGCCAGGCGGCGCCGCGAATTCCAACGAGCACATCCAAACCACACACCGCGGCGTAGTCGCCTACGTCGCGATGCAAGGGCTCGGCCCAGCGGCCGAGTTCGAGCATCTCCCCCAGAACCGCGATGCGCCGCCGCGCTGGAGTGTCGCGCAAAACCTCCAGCATGGCCCGCACCGCATCTGGATTGGAGTTATAGCAATCGTCGTAAACTAAAATACCGTTGTGCGTCAGGCGTTCGCCGCGCATCTTTCCCGGCGTTAGTTGCTGAATTTTTTCCTTGAGCCGGTCTGGTGGAAGGCCATACACGCCCGCCACCGCAATTCCCGCTAGCACGTTCGAAACGCTGTGCCGCCCCGTCAGGGCGCTCTCAAACCGCGTTGTGCCGACGCGGAAGCGCACGCCCGGAGATCCGTCGGCGCGCGCGTACTCGACATCTTCGGCGCGCACCTGCGCCGCCGGCGACTGCCCATAGAGAATCGTGCGGCCCTTGTGCGCCCCGGCAAACCCGGCCACGCGCGCGTCATCGGCATTCAGCACCGCTGTGCCGCGATCGCCCAGCGTCTCGACCAATTCGCGCTTGGCCGCCGCGATTCCCTCGACCGAATCGAAATTTTCAATATGCGCGTAGCCCACGTTGGTGACCACACCTACGTCGGGCCGCGCGATTGCCGCCAGATCGCGAATCTCTCCCGCATGATTCATTCCGAGTTCAAGAACCGCCACGCGCGCGGATTCGTCCAAACGCAGCAGGGACAGCGGCAGCCCCACATGATTGTTCAGGTTGCCCTGCGTCTTCGCCGTCGCTATTTCCGTCGCCAGCATTTCCGCAATCACATCTTTCGTAGTGGTTTTGCCGGCGCTGCCGGTCACCGCTACCACGTCGCCCCGCCATTCTCTTCGCGCCCACCGCGCCAGTTCCTGCAAAGACCGTAGCGTGTCGTCGACGCGCAGCAGCGAGCCACCGACGCCGATGCTCTCTTCGACCACCGCGGCAACTGCGCCTTTTGCGAACACCTCCGCCACATGCGCGTGCCCGTCATTGACCGGACCTCGCAGCGCGAAGAACAGATCGCCGGGCTGTAACGTGCGAGAGTCGACGGACCAGCCGGTGACCATCGCATCCGGGTTGACCGGCGCGCTCACGCCCAGCGCATCCGCCACCGCTCGCAGTGAAAACTTCATCCTTCCTTTTCATACCGCATGTTTCTCATATCCCAAAGATCCCAGTGCCTGCCGCGCCGTTTCGCGGTCGTCAAAATCGATGGTGCGATCCTGCAGAATCTGGTAGGTTTCGTGACCTTTCCCCGCCAGCAGCACCACGTCGCCGGCCTTGGCTTGCCCCAACGCGTAGGCGATCGCCTTGGCGCGATCCGGCTCAGCCACATGCGGCGTGTCGAAGCGCCCCAGCCCCACCATCACGTCGTTCATGATGCCGAGCGGATCTTCGGAACGCGGGTTATCCGATGTCAGCACCACTAGATCGCTCAACTCCGCCGCGGCCATTCCCATCAAAGGGCGCTTGGTGCGATCCCGGTCGCCGCCGCATCCAAACAGCGTGATGACGCGGCCCTGGCCGGCCAACTCGCGGCTCACTTGGATAACGTTACGAAGTGCGTCGTCGGTGTGTGCGTAATCGACCACCACCAGAAACGGCTGTCCGCTGTCGATTCGCTCGAAGCGCCCGGGAACCGGCGGGCACGTCCGGATGCCTTCGGCGATCGTCGCTAGATCCATGCCGTAGCTGAGCCCGACGCCCACTGCCGCCAAGATATTCGACACGTTGATGCGCCCAACCAGCGGCGACTCAACCGCTTGCCGCTGCCCTTGGTAGACCACATCGAAGTGCAGCCCGTCGAATCCCGAACGGATGTTCTCGGCATGCAGATCGGCGTCCGTGGAAATTCCGTAGGAAATCGTTCGGGCACCAGCCGGACGCATAGCGGCGCTCGCCGGATCGTCGGCATTGAGAATCGCCCAGCGCGGCCCCGGCCCGTCCTCCGGGATAAAGAGCAGACGCTTGGCCGCGGCGTAGTCTTCCATGGTGTGGTGAAAATCCAGGTGATCGCGGGTCAGATTGGTGAACACCGCCGTGTGGAATTCGATGCCGTAAACTCGCGCCAGCGCCAGGCCGTGCGACGAAACTTCCATGGTGAGGTAGCGTCCGCCGCGTTGTTCCAACTCCGCCGCCAAACGGATCACGTCCAGCGATTCGGGAGTCGTGTTGGGCGCCTTGCGCGTTTCTTCGCCGATGCGATACTCGATGGTTCCGATCATGGCAGTCGGCGCGCCCGCACCGCGCAGCACCGCATCCGCCAAGTACGCAGTAGTGGTCTTGCCGTTGGTACCGGTGATGCCGGTGAAGCGGACCCGCTCATCCGGCCGCGCATAAAAATTCCGCGCGGCGACCGCCAGAGCCTTGCGGCCATGCTCCACCTGAATCCACGGCGCCGCGATGTCTTCCGCCGGCGGCAGCTCGCTCACCACCGCGCACGCGCCACGGGCCACCGCCTCCCGCGCGAATTGGCGTCCGTCGACGCGCGCTCCTTGAAACGCAAAAAACAAGGTGTCCTTTTCTACTTGGCGCGAATCGTATTCGAGGCCCGCCACCGTCAACTCCCACCACTCGCGAGCCAGCTCGCCGCGCAATCCCACGCCCTGAAGGACCCCTGCCAAAGACATGCGAGAGGGGTCCGTCACGGCGTCTTCAATCCTTCACCGCGTAAGCTGTACGTGGACGCGGCTTCCGGGCGCGAGTATGCTGCCCGGCGGCGGATCCTGGGTTCGCGCCATACCGTCTCCCTGCACGTCGATAGGCAGCCCGGTGGCCGCCGATTCCTCCAGCACCGCGCGCAGCGTCAGGCCGCGAAGGTCCGGCACCTTGGGGCCGATCCCTCTTTGCGCGCTAAAAAAGGGCCGCCGGTCCGGGGAAGTTCCAAGGGAAGTACCCGGAGAGGCTTCGGCAACCGAAGGAGGCGAAGCCCCCTGGACCGGCGGCAGAGTGACGGAGGATACAGACCGTGAGCGCCCGTTGCGCGCAATATCGATCGAGGTGACGGAATGCGACGCCGCATCCGCGAGTTCCACCGGCGCTGGGCCCAAGCCGGCGATCGCCAGATCGTTGGTGTCCCGCTTGTCATTCTTCGTCAGGCGGGGGCTGATGTCCGGTAAATCCTTGGGAACATCCAACATGCGCAGGGCGGACGTCGCCACCGTGCGAAACACCGGCGCCGCCACGGGACCGCCGTAGCCCGCGCTTCCGCCCGAAGTTCCTATGAGCGTGACTGCAATCACGATCTGCGGATTGGTAACCGGCGCGAAGCCCAGGAAACTCGCATTGTAATGGTGCGTGTAGGCCTTGGCTTTGAAATCGTAAATCTGCGCCGATCCGGTTTTGCCGCCGGACGTGTAGCCGCGCAGGTTCGCCAGGCCTTTGCCGGTGCCGTGGAGTACCACGCCTTCCATCATCTGGCGCATGGTGATGGCGGTCTGCGGCCGGATCACACGCTCGGGTTTATCAGGGATGGTGCGCTCTTCAACACCGCCCGGTTTCTGCCGCGCCAGGATCAGGCGGGGCTTCACGCGCATCCCGCCGTTGGCCACGATCGCGCCCGCCAGCGCCAGTTGAATCGAAGTCGCACCCACCTCGTGCCCCATGGCCACTGAGCCGATCGAACTCGGCTCCCACTGGCTCAAGCGGCGCAGCATGCCCGCGGATTCCCCCGGCAGCTCAATCCCGGTCTTGCGGCCGAAACCGAACCGGCGCACGTATTCGTAGAGCCTTTGGTCTCCGACTTTCAAACCGATTTGGATCGCGCCGATATTGCTCGAGTTTGCCAGCACATCCGCCATGCTGAGCGAGGAGTAGGCTTTGTGATCGTGAATCACACGACCAAATAAATTGATAGTCCCGTTGCCGCAGTTGATCATGGTTTCCGGCGTCAGATTGGTGGTTTCCAGCGCCGCCGCCAGCGTGATCACCTTGAAGACGCTGCCGGGCTCAAAAGGTGTCGCCACGGCCAAATTGCTGCGCGCGCCCATGGTTTCTTTGACGCCTTCCTGCGCGCCATTGGGATCGTAAGCCGGGTAATTGGCCATCGCAAGAATGTCGCCGTTATAGGGGTTCAGCACGACAATCGAACCCGTCTTGGCGCTGCTCTTCGCCACCGCAGCGGCCAGCGCCCGTTCTGCTTCATACTGCAGATTGGGATCGAGGGTCAGCGTCAGATTGGTGCCCGGCTCCGGCGCTCGCGACACCACCGAGTCATACGCGTTCTGCCGCACGTCGTTATACACGCGAGCCAAGCCTGGGCGCCCAGACAGCTCATCGTCGAAACTCATCTCGACGCCGCCGTTGCCGTGCTCGACGACGTCGTCGGGATCCACAATGCCAGTCGAACCGAGCACATGCGAAGCCAACTCGCCGTGCGGATAGAAACGCCGCATCTCGGGACGGAATTCCACCCAATCGAGCTTCAGGCTACGTACTCGCTCGGCTTCCTCGGCGGAGACTTTGCGCTTCACCCACAGGAATCCGCTGTTGCG
>Ga0105237_10009708_pt1 | contig 10297 bp, 9 predicted proteins | sample KBSC24metaG_FD_81520 | JGI IMG/M metagenome (GOLD analysis project Ga0105237, IMG submission 81520) | Corn rhizosphere microbial communities from Kellogg Biological Station, Michigan, USA - KBS C2-4 metaG | ecosystem: Host-associated > Plants > Roots > Rhizosphere > Soil | place: Michigan, USA... | reverse complement strand
CGGCACGGCAACCGTGCCCTCCACGGTCGAGCTGTACGTCAATCAGGCTCTTGTCCAGCGCACGGCCGTGGATGCCGGACCTTTCCGGCTCAACAACATTCCGGTGCCCATGGGGCAGGGCATGGTGGATATCAGGATGCGCGACATCCTCGGCCAGGAGCAAAGTCTGGTGGTCCCTTATCTCGCCGCGCCACAGTTGCTTGCCGCAGGTCTGACGGTCAGCGACTTGGCAGGTGGGCTCATCCGTGCGGATTATGGGACGCGGAGTTTTTCCTATGGGACGGGGTTTCTGTCAGGTGGCATGTGGCACGGCGTGAGCGACGCTACGACCGTCAACTCTTCCGTTGAGCTCGTGCCCGATGCTCGCGAGCTGACCACTCGCGCGGGCGCGGCTGTGCGGGTGAACCCGAATACGTTGGTTGAGTTGAATCCGGCGGTCAGTCATGCCGCGCAGCATGGAACCGGCGCGGCTGTGGATGCGGGTATCGATTCTCTGTGGTCCTGGATTGCGCTCGGAGTGCATTTCCGCGACGCCTCACCTGCATTTGTCGAGATGGGGAATCTGGGGACTCCAGGGCGGCTGCATACGGAATGGGCAGCGCGCACTTCGGCGCAATTCGGAGCGCAGGGGTCCGTGGCGCTCGTTTACGCACGGCGGCGGGTGTATGGCGGGCCAACAAACACCGCGGCGACTCTCAGCTACAACGTTGGATGGCGCCGCGTTGGGGCGCTGGGTGTGTTTGTTTCCAATGTGGCGTGCGGTATCACTTTTACGCGCTACCTGGGTGGCGGTGTCACGAGCTCGCTCACCGGGACTGCGGAGAATGGCGTCTCGACCGTGGATATGCGCGTTGGACGGCCAGCCCCACCCGATGCCGGCTGGGGCTGGAGTCTCGCGCATGCGCGCGGTGGGGTCGAAAGTGACGGGCTGCGGGTCGATGCGCGCAGCGCTTATGGCAGCGGCAGCGGTGAGATCGATGCGCAACCTGCGGGTAAATCGGGTCTGCTCGCCTGGCAAGGCGGCTTCCTATGGGCCGCCGGCCGGGCGTGGCCTGCGCAGAGCCTGACGGGACCTGCGGCACTGGTCGAGGTGCCGGGGATTGCCGGTCTCGAGGTGTTGCGGGACGGGCAGCCGGCTGGCCGGACAGACTCGGCGGGGAGGCTCCTGGTTGCGGGCTTGCGGCCTTTCGAATCGAACACCCTAACCCTCGTGCCGGAGGATCTGCCGCCGACGGCCATGATCGCTTCCGACAAGCTGATCGTGCGTCCGTTTTCGCACGGCATCCTGAGTGCTGTCATGGGTGTTGCAGCGCTCGAGAGTCGTCTCTTTACGCTGCGGTTGGCTGTGGACGCGGTGGTGCCGGCGGGTGCTTCGGTTTCCCTCGCAGGGCAGACGTTTCCTGTTGGGGCGCAAGGGATCGCGCAGTTGCCTGTTGGGCGTGTGGAGGTGGATGCCCTGGTGAGCTGGCGGGGAGGTCAGTGTCGGATCCGTGTGCCGGGTCTGAGCGGATTGTCCGATGCTTTGCGCAGGGACGATGGATCCTGGGCCGCCCAATGCAGGAAGCTGTGAGGTGAGGAGGCTCACGCGCCGCTGGGGGCGGAAAAGTCGCCGTGTGATGCTGCTGTGCTCCGCTTGTCTGGGGGTGCTCTCGTGCGGTGACGCTTGGGCTCTTTTGCAGAGCTGTGGGGTCTCCGCAGTGGCTGTCAACTTTGGTACCTATAATCCCCTGTCGGGCTCGCCGACCGTCGCGACCGGGACGGTCACGGTTTCATGCACCGCTACCGTGCTCGGCTTGCTCGAGAGTTGGACTGTTGCACTGAATAGTGGGAACAGTGTCGGGTTCTCGCCCCGCCAGTTGGCCAACGGGCCGAGTACCTTGAATTACAACCTGTATACCTCGGCCGCCTATTCTAGTATCTGGGGAGACGGCTCCGGCACCACCAGTGTGATCAGCGACTCGCAATTCGTAGCCGTGGGGACCACCACCATGCATTACACGGTCTACGGCCGCATACCCGCCGGCCAGGACGCCGCGGCCGGTACCTATGTCGACACGATCATGGTGACTTTGAATTATTGAGCGAAGGTCCCGCATACTGCGGTGCAGGTCCAAGGGAGGACCGGAGGGGGAATATAGAATGGCCAAGTTCAATGGGTCGCTCGTCGTCGGGTTGACGTTCGTCGCGACCTTGGGCGGATTGCTCTTCGGCTGGGACACGGCGGTGATCTCGGGCGCCGTCAGCTCGATCGATTCCTACTTCATCGATCCACTCGGCTGGTCCGAGACGGCTCGCAGTAGTCTGTCCGGTTGGACCATCTCGAGCGCGCTGTTCGGTTGCATCATCGGTGCCGGGGTGGCCGGTTGGCTGTCCACGGCTATCGGCCGTAAAGGCGGCCTGCTCATCGCCGCGGCTTTGTTCCTGCTGGGCTCACTGGGCTCGGCGGTACCCGAGCTCGGTTTCGGCGAGATCAACCGGATGGGCCCGAGCGCCCTGCCACAGTTCATTTTCTACCGCATTCTCGGCGGCGTAGGCGTGGGTGTCGCCTCAATGCTCTCACCCTTGTACATCGCGGAGATTTCCCCGAGCGCCATTCGGGGACGACTCGTCTCCTTCAACCAGCTCGCGATCGTGCTGGGCATTCTGCTGGTCTACTTCGTCAACTGGTTCATCGGCTCACTCGGCGATGATGCGTGGGTGAAATCCGTCGGGTGGCGCTGGATGTTGGCTTCAGAGGCCATTCCTTCGTTGCTATTCCTGGCCCTGCTCGCGCTCGTTCCGGACACCCCGCGCTGGCTGGTGCTGCGTGGCCGTAACGACGAGGCCCTCGAGCAACTCGAGCGCGTGACGGAGAAGGCCGATGCACGCTCGATCCTTGCCGAAATCCAGAGCACGGTAGCGCAGCACTCGGGAAAGCTATTCTCATTCGGTACCACCATCGTGGTCGTCGGCATTCTGCTGTCGGTCTTCCAACAGTTCGTCGGCATCAACGCGGTACTCTATTACGCGCCGCTCATGTTCCAGAACATGGGTGCCTCGACGAGCTCGGCCCTGTTGCAGACAGTTGTGGTGGGGGCCGCGAATGTGCTTTTTACCATCGTGGCAATCGTCACGGTGGATCATTGGGGACGCAAGCCCCTGCTCATCGCCGGTGGCCTGGTCATGGCGGCGGCCATGATCGTCCTCGGATGTCTGTTCAATGCGCAGGCCGTCGGGCTGGGTGCCCTGGTTGCCGTAGTGGTCTACATCGCCGGGTTCGCTTTCTCCTGGGGACCCGTAACTTGGGTGCTGCTGGCGGAGATGTTTCCCAATTCCATCAAGGGCAGGGCGTTGGCCATTGCGGTCGCGGCGCAATGGATCGCCAATCTCGTGGTATCGATCTCGTTCAAAGTGCTCGACGGCAACTCGGCACTCAATGCGATGTTCCATCACGGCTTCGCGTACTGGATCTATGGTGCCATGGGCCTGTTGTCCGCCATCTTCGTAACGCGCTACGTGCCCGAAACGAAGGGGCGTAGTCTCGAGGCCATCGAGCAGCTGTGGGGCAGGCGCGCGGGCGCCTCCAGCATCGCGGCAGCGTCCGTCAGCAAAGAATCATCGGTGTAGTTATGAGCGATCAGGTCCTTGTGTCGAAAGCCGATGGCATTTGCGAGATCCAGCTGAATCGACCGGAGAAGCGCAACGCCCTGACGTTGGCGATGTATGGCGCTTTGATAGAGGCGCTGAACGAGGCTCGCGCAGACGATGACGTGCGTGTTGTGCTCCTCTCCGGGGCGGGCGCGAGCTTTACGGCGGGCAATGACCTCAACGATTTCATCGGCCAGACGGACTTTGGCGAGAGCAACAACGCCATCCGCCTGCTTCGGTTACTACCAAGCTTCCGCAAAGTGCTGGTCGCCGCCGTCCACGGGCAGACGGTGGGCATTGGAGTGACCATGCTGCTGCATTGCGATCTGGTGGTGGCGGCGCGCAGCACCCAATTGACTATGCCATTCGTGAAGCTCGGACTCGTGCCGGAGGCGGCGAGCTCGCTGCTTCTGCCGCGTCTGGTCGGCCATCATCGGGCTGCCGAGCTGTTGTTGCTCGGGAAGCCGCTGGATGCCGAGGCCGCGCTGGGGATGGGACTCGTCAACCAGGTTACGGATGATCTGTCCTTCCTGGAGGAAGCGCGGCAGATGGCACGCGCGGTGGCCAAGCAGCCGCCGGGGGCAGTGATGGCCACCAAGCGGCTACTGAGAAGTGAGACCGGCAGTATCACTGCAAGGGTCGAGGAGGAGCTGGAGCTCTTCCGGCAGCAGTTGGGATCTCAGGAGTTCATGGCGGCGGCACAGGCGTTCTTTGCCAAGGGCCGCGGGTGAGACCCCGATCCCGGACCGAACGCCCCCTAATGGGGCGCCGTCCCGCCTCGAGCGCTCCAGGACGGTACCATGCGCTGGCGGGAGAGACGCCCCCGCCCAACTGCCGAGGTTGTGAATGCCTATCTATTCGCTCGAAGGTCTGATCCCGGTCGTCGACCCGTCCGCCTTTGTTCATCCCCAGGCTGTTTTGATTGGCGATGTCATTGTCGGGCCGCGCTGCTACATCGGGCCCGGGGCTTCCCTGCGGGGGGACATGGGCCGCATCGTCATCGGAGCAGGCGCGAACGTCCAGGACAACTGCGTCTTTCATACCTTTCCGGCCAAGGAGGTCCGGCTCGAGGAGGATGCCCACATCGGACACAGCGCCGTGCTTCATGGTTGTACAGTGCTGCGCGGTGCTCTGGTGGGGATCAGCGCGGTGCTGATGGATGAGGTGGTCGTGGGCGAGCAGTCGTTGGTTGGGGCGGCGAGCTTTGTCAGGGCGGGATTTGTGATTCCGGAGCGCACGCTGGTCATGGGGGCGCCGGCGCGGATCATCCGTGAGTTGACCGCCAAGGAGATTGCGTGGAAGGCCGTCGGGACGCGTGAATATCAGGAGCTGGCGGTGCGCTGCCTCGCCTCGCTCCGGGAGTGTCCCGCGTTGACTTCGGTCCCTCCTGACCGCCGGAGCGCGCCGCAACGGCCCGTTACAACTGTGCCGCTGCACACGCTCGATCGTCACAAATAACAAGTTACCGCTAACATGACACCTGCCGGGCCGGCGGGCGTCGCGCGATCGGCTGCGGCGGGTTGAACAATAGCCGTTGGATCGCTGCAGAGAGCGCAAAAGTTGTTGGCTTCGGTGCTTGTTAGGTCTACCATGCTCTGGCGCTTGCGTGACAGCCCCGGATTGCCCGCCTCAACGGTTACGCCCACGTTTGGGGCCTCAGTGGGGCATGTCATCAGCGCGTCAACAATTTGACGCTAGAGTGTATGGCAGCATTGGAGGCCAGCTCGCTATGAAACCGACATCGGAGCAGACACGGAAAGGAGTCCTCTCTGCAGTCCATCTTCCGCCGGAAGACTTGCTCAACATGAAGAGCTTTTTCCGTTATACGGCCGAGTCGTCGGAAGTGGGGACCGCCCCTCGTCCGGCAGCAGTCGATCCCACGACAGCCTATGGCTGTGTCGATTGGTTTATCTATCCTGATCCGAAGTCCGCGCACTTTTGACTTTGCGGGCGGCGGCATCGCGCCGCCGCCCCGGTGATAGCCGCTCCTCCCCGCCGCCGCGCCCGCGCGGTATCCTACAGCCAAGCTTGTTGACTTCTGCCGCCCTCGATGCGGCTTTGGTCTCAATGGGCCGGACATTTCGCGCCGGGAACAAAAATAATTAGGGCCACGCCTTGTTAGTACCACTTGGCCGTGGTCCGGACTCTGGGTCTCAAGACCACTTTTCCTGCTCGTGTGGCATGTCAACCACTTAAGTTGCGACCAACGTGCGCGCGGCCGGGCTCGATCCAACATGACCACTGTTTTTTGTCGCTGGCCCAGGACATTGCAGCTGCGAACCCACTCCGCTCCAATGCGGTGCCGGCCACGAGTCTCGTGGCTCCCAATCACGCGCAGCTACCCGGATCAGGAAGGATTCAGCGATGAATTTGTCAATTTCTCGAACGACGACCATGGCCCGAATGAACATGTTGGTCTCACTGTGCGCGCTCGCGAGCGCGCCGGTCTTTGCAGCCGCTCCCGCATGGCAGCCGGATGTCTTCTACTCCGCCGGCACCGTGGTTGCCTATAACGGCGGCGACTATCAGGCGCTCGTCAATCAGACGGACTACAGCTCCACAGGTTGGAATCCGACGGTGGCGAGTCTCTGGTCGCTCATCGGGGCGGACTCGGGTGGCGGCTCTGGCGGCGGGTCGGGTGGTGGCTCTGGTGGCGGGTCTGGCGGTGGCTCAGGCGGCGGGTCGGGCGGCGGCTCTGGCGGTAGCTCGGGTGGCGGATCTGGCGGTGGCGCTGGCACTACTTGCGCGGCGGCTTGGAGCGCCGGTCAGGTGTATACCGGCGGAATGACGGCCAGCGAGCGCGGTACCAACTATGTAGCAAACTGGTGGACGCAGGGTAACGACCCGGCGACCAACAGCGGACCGGCAGGCAGCGGTCAGCCGTGGACCGCGCAGGGTTCGTGCTCGGGTGCCGGTGGCGGCGGTGGCGGCGGTGGCGGCGGTGGTGGCGGAGGCGGTGGAGGCGGTGGTGGTGGTGGCGGCGGCGCGCCGGCAGGGTTCGTGTTCGGTCCCTACAAGGACATTACGATCAGCATGAACTGGAATACGAACGTCATCAGCTCGGCTGTGACGGGCAGTTTGCAGCCCGTGACGAGCGTGATGCCTTCCAACCTCACGACGCTCACCTGGTCGTTTGCATCGGGCGAGTGCGGCAGTGAGACCTGGGCAGGCCTGACGCCTGCGCAAGTTGCATCGAACATCCAAGCCTTCGTCAGCGCCGGGAAGAAGTACATCATCTCCACAGGCGGCCAGGCGGGCGTGTTTACATGCGGCTCCGATGCCGGGTTCGACAAGTTCATCCAGACATACAACTCGGCGAGCCTCATCGGTATCGATTTCGATATCGAGGGCGGGCAGAGTGCCTCGGTGGTGTCCAACCTCGTGGCGCGGGTGAAGGTGGCGCAGGCCAAGTACCCGAATCTGCGCTTCAGCTTCACGCTGCAGACGTTGGGCGGCAGCGCTTCGCCGGGTTTGAACTCGCTCGGCACCAGTGTGATGTCGGCTATCCAGTCGCAGGGGTTGAGCAAGTACATCATCGACCTGATGACCATGGATTACGGCAGCACCTCGCCTGGCAATTGCACCGTCGTCAATGGCGCTTGCGAGATGGGGCAGTCGGCAATCCAGGCCTCCGAGCTGCTGCATAACGGCTTCGGCGTGCCGTACAACCAGATCGAGATCACGCCGGAGATCGGCGGCAACGATACCCAGGGTGAGACCTTCACTCTCGCCGATGTCGGTATCGTCGCGGCCTACGCGAAGCAGAAGGGACTGGCCGGTATCCACTTCTGGTCGTTCGACCGGGATACGGACTGCGGGCCGGGATCCGCCTCGCCGATCTGCAACAGCTACGGGCAGGCCGGGCGTCTGGGGTTCACCACGGCGTTCTTGTCGGCTCTCGGGTTGTAAATCCCCCGGGCGCCTGGGTCCCTGGCGTCGGAAGGAGGCCCGTCGGCGGTGCGCACCGCCGGCGGGCTTTTCGCTAGTGAGCTCGATCAGAACGTGGGTGGCTGGGAGCTTGTTGGATCCACGACGCCGAAGTGCGCGGGAATCTTGGCATAGAACAGCCGCAACTTTTCCTGATGAGCCAACGCCAGCAGCGCGGCTGCTTCCGCGTCGGTGACGACGAACTCCACCATAAGGATCTGCGACTCGGCCAGCTCGAAGAACTTGCGCTCGTGCACGATGTGGTGCCGGCCAAACCCCGCCATGGCCCTGAAGACCGAGCCGCCCCGCACCCCATGCTTGTTCGCCTGGTCGAGCAGCCACTCCCACAACATGCGGCCGCCGTGGGTGTCGCCTTCGTGGACGTAGAACCGCAAGAGCGAGCCGTTCATGGTCGCCTCTCCCCTAGGCCCGCAACGCCTTCAACCACATGAAGGTGCCGACGCCGGCGAAAGTCATCAGGATGGATCCCAGCAGATGGGTGGCCGCCGCCCCCAGAGCCCATAGCACCCGCCCTTGCTGGAGAAGGGCGGTGACCTCGGCGGAGAAGGTGGAGAAGGTGGTGAGTCCACCGCAGAAGCCGGTGATCACGAACAGGCGCCACTCGGGAGGTAGCGCGGTGTAGGTGCCGAAAAACGCGACCGCGAGGCCGATGATGTAGCCGCCCACCAGATTCGCTGTGAGCGTTCCGGGCGGAACCGTGGGGAAGTGGGCATTGAGCTGCATGCCAAGCCACCACCGAAGCAGGGATCCCAGACTACCGCCTAAAGAAATGGCGACGATCGACTTCCACATCCGGGCTACGCCTTTCCGCGGCGGCTAAGCGTAGGCATCATTGCAGAAGTCTAAGGGGGCTATCCATTGCACGCAATATACAAGGGACTGACGATCACCATCTTGACATTGTCCACCCTGAGCGCGTGCGCTCCGGGATCTCAACAGGCGCCATCCAAACCGGCGGACGCTAAGCAGCACGCGGCGGACGACAGGCTGCAGGCGATCTATACCGCCGAGTGGAAGTGGCGCGAGGACCAGTTCGCGGATGACGAGGATTCGCAGAAGCCGATCTCCGATCACCTGCCGAAAGTCGATCCGGCCACCCAGGAGGCGCGCTTGCGGTATTGGGAGGAGGTACTGCACAAGCTCGACGAAATCCCGCCGGCCGACTTGTCGGCGCGCGAGCAGCTCAATTACGCGATCTACCGGCCGCAAATCCAGGTCCTGATCGCGAATCAGCAGTTTCGTGATTTCGAGATGCCGGCCAACTCCGACACGACTTTCTGGACGGATATCGGGTACACGGCTCGCCGGCCTTTCCGCACAGTACAGGACTACCGGAACTGGATCGCGCAGATGCGCGACATTCCCCGCTATTTTCGCGAGCAGATGGATGAGATGCGCTCCGGGCTGAAGCGCGGCTTCACCCCACCGCGGGTCACGATGGAAGGTCGGGACGCTTCGCTGACGGCCGTTACAAACGCTACGCCCGAGGGGAGTTTGTTCTACACACCCTTCAAGGACATGCCGGGTGTGTCCGCCGACCAGCAAGCGGCCATGCGCAAGGAGGCCGTGCAGGTCATTCACGATGTTGTGCAGCCCGCTTATCTCGAGCTCCTGAACTTCATGCGTGCGGAGTATGTTCCGGGGTTGCGGACGACGCTTGCGGCTGAGGACCTGCCGGATGGCAAGGCGTTTTATCGCGCCAAGATCCGGGAATTCACTACGCTGGATGAAGACCCCGCGCAGATCCACGCGCTCGGCGAGGCGGAGGTGGCGCGGCTGCACGGCGAGATGCTTGCCGTCATGGAGGAAACGGGCTTCAAAGGGGATTTCCCGGCGTTTCTGAGCTTCCTGCGTCGCGAGCCGCGGTTTTACGCCAAAACACCCACCGAGCTGCTGATGCATGCGGCATGGATCGCCAAGAAGTTCGATGGCAAGGCGTCCCTCTATTTCGGGTATCTGCCGCGGGCGCGCTTTGCGATCAAACCCGTACCGGATGACCTGGCGCCTTTTTATACCGCCGGGCGCGGGGGACCGGGTGTCTACCTGGTCAACACCTATGATCTGCCGAGCCGGCCGCTGTACAACCTGCCGGCCTTGACGTTGCACGAATCCGCGCCAGGGCATGCATTCCAGATGCCTATCGCCATGGAGCACAAGGACCAACCCGAGTTCCGGCAGCATACCTACATCTCCGCCTATGGCGAGGGGTGGGCGCTCTATTGCGAGCATCTCGGGCTGGAGATGGGAATCTACGAGACGCCGTACGAGCGCTTCGGCATGTTGGGGTATCAGATCTGGCGCGCGGCCCGCCTGGTCGTCGATACCGGAGTGCATTCGCAGGGTTGGTCGCGGGCCCAGGCCATGGCATACCTGCGGCAGTACACGGCCCTGCCGGAGCGCGAGATCCAGACAGAAATAGATCGATACATTGCCTGGCCGGGTCAGGCGCTGTCCTACTACCTGGGGGAGCGGGCAATACTCCAGGCGCGCGCCAAGGCGGAGAAGGAGCTCGGGGATCGATTCAACATCCGCGCGTTCCACGACGCTGTGTTGGAGTTGGGGTCGGTGCCGCTGCCGGTGCTGGCGAGGCATATCGATCGATTCATTGCCGCAGGGGGCAAGGGGCCGTATCCGCAGATGGAGTAGGTTGCCTGCCCTGGTCTCCCGGGCGAGGGCCTAGCGGGCGAGGGCGCGGACGGCGCGGGCGGTGGCGGAGGCGCGG
>Ga0105237_10009706_pt1 | contig 10297 bp, 8 predicted proteins | sample KBSC24metaG_FD_81520 | JGI IMG/M metagenome (GOLD analysis project Ga0105237, IMG submission 81520) | Corn rhizosphere microbial communities from Kellogg Biological Station, Michigan, USA - KBS C2-4 metaG | ecosystem: Host-associated > Plants > Roots > Rhizosphere > Soil | place: Michigan, USA... | reverse complement strand
TCGACGACGACTCGCGTCATGCAGCATTGAAAAATAACTACGGCGGCAACGCCGGGTTCTTCAAGGCCGCGATCGATATTTACATGCACGGCTTAATTGCGAAGACCCAGGAGACGCAGCAGGCCCAATTGACTTGTTATGCCGGAACGGCCGGCGCCGTGATTTACGATGAAGGCACTCTGTCGTCATGCGAGAACCTCGCGCCGATCGGCAACTTGCGTGACTTTGACTGGAACTTTCAGCAGCTTTGGCTCTCGCCGGCGATGCAGGCGCGTCGCCAGAAGGCAAGCGACGGCTGCTTCTGCACGCACGAGTCGAACAGCTACTACCCGTCGCTACCTTTCAACCCCGGTCACTTGATCCAGATCAAGAAACTGGAAAGAGAGATGAAGAAGGCAGCCACCAAAAAGCACAACGAAGAGCATAAAGACGAATGGCTCAGCAGCGAATTCCAAAGATCCTGATCATTTCTTCTGACACCGGTGGCGGACATCGGTCTGCGGCGGCAGCGATTGTCGCCGGGGTGCAGAAGTTTTTCGATGGCGAGTCGTACGCGGTCAGGGTCGTGCGTGCGGTCGAGGAGTCGCATCATCTGAGCGCGAAGCTGGTTCGTCTGTACAACTGGATCCTGCGAAATCGTCAGCACTGGATGAAGTATTTCTACTGGTGCATGAACCACATCCGTCCCGAAACGAGCGAGTTTTTTCATAAGCGATGCGTCCCGTACGTAGCGGAGCTTTTTGAACGCTGGTGTCCGCACATCGTCGTCAGCGTTCACCCACTCACGCAGCACATTTTCGCGAGTGTTTTGAAGGAGTTGAATCTCGCACATCGCATCCCACTCGTTTCCGTGGTGACAGATCCCTGTTACGGTTTTTGGAAGGGCTGGGCCTGCGACGACGTGACCCTGTATCTGGTCGCGAGTGACGATGCACGACGGCAGTTGATCGATTACGGAGTCGCACCGGAGCGTATCAAGATTTCAGGTCTGCCGGTGCATCCGAAGTTTGCTTATCCCGGCGAAGAAGCCGCGCAAGCTGCACGTCGCGCGCTCGGTTTGGACCCGGAGAAGTTCACTGTCTTCGTAAACGCAGGCTGGATCGGCGGCGGCAACATCCCACAGATCTTCCGTGAACTGGTGCGCGGTGAACTCGACGTGCAGGCGATCTTCCTGGCCGGCAAGAATGAAGACCTTCGCGCCGCTGCGGAAACAATCGCTCTCGACGCGCCGTTCCCGATCAAAGTGATCGGTTACTCAGACGAGATCGAGAAACTGATGAGCGCCGCCAACGTCATGATCTCGAAACTCGGCGGACTGACGACCTTCGAAGCGCTTGCCTGCCGGGTTCCGATCATCGCCGACGTGATCACGGAACCGATGCCGCAGGAAAAGGGAACCGCAAAACTGATCGCGCAGCGCGGCGCGGGTGTGATGTTGAAACACGCGAAAGACATCGTTCCAGTCCTGCGCCGGATGATGGAAGACGAACTCCACTATTCGCGCATGCGCGCAGCCACTGCCAATCTCGCCATCCCCAACTCCACCCAATACATCGTGGAAGAGATCACCGCCCTCATCCCCCAGCCCGAGGCTCCCGTCCTCACCGAAGTCGCCTCTTAATCAGTTTTCTTTTGTGGCTTCCTTTGTGCGTCTTTGTGGCTCTTTTTGGTGGCTCCATTTGCCTTTTGCGACCTTTTCACGATTTAATCTGCCCGCAAATAGTTATCCCCGTCTACTTCTAGGAGAAACATAGTTAAGTGAGTCTCTTGCTTGAGGGAAAGCGCGCGTTCATAACCGGAGGAACGCGTGGCATCGGTGCGGCAATGTGCGAAGTCTTCGCGCGCGAGGGCGCGGACGTCGCGTTTAGTTACAACTCGCGTGACGACCTCGCGGCCGCAATGAGCGAGAAGATCGAGGGTTACGGCCGGCGAGTGTTCAACGCCAAAGTCTCCGTCGTCGACCGGATCGGAATGAAAAAGATGACCCGCGAACTCGTCGAGAAGTGGGGCGGCCTCGATATTCTTGTCAATAACGCGGCGATCAACCGCGGCGACAACTTCGCTACGACAACTGATCGTGCGTGGGATGAAGTGATCCACACCAACATCGACAGTCTGTTTGCGGTGACAAAACCGATCTACAAACAGATGATTCGGCAGCGCAAGGGAAAGATTCTCAACATCACTTCCATCGGCGCGATGCGCGCGTTGCCTACCTCAGTTCACTACGCGACGTCGAAAGCGGCGATGATCGGTTTCACGAAATGCCTGTCTCGTGAAGCTGCGACTTTCGGCGTGACCGTCAACGCGATCGCGGCGGGCATATTCGATACCGATCTCGCTCAGGCGCTTCCCGATCGTCTGCTCCAGATGCACGACTTCTGGACCTCAGCAGGACGACTCGGCCGCCCGGAAGAACTCGCAGAGTACGCGGCCTTCATGGTGAGTGAGCGAAATAGTTTTATGAATGGTGAGGTCGTGATCGTCGACGGCGGCGCCATCACGTAGCCACAGATGACGCGGATTTCTGCTGATTGGACCAGATCCGCATTAATCCGTTTTATCCGCGTCTTGTTTAACGCGTCGTTCCAAGTCGCGTACAGTTCGTTGGATCTCACCTAACCGCCGGAAAGCTGCGGTTGACCTCAACCAATCCTTGTTATCAAACGCCGGAATGCCAGAGATCACTTTCCCCGCGGGAATATCGTGACTCGTCGCGCTCTTCGCGGTCAGCACTACGTCGTCGCCAATCGTCAAATGACCAGCCACGCCCGCCTGGCCTGCGAGAATCACGCGGTTGCCGATGTGTGAACTCCCCGCGAGTCCGACCTGCGCGCACAGCAGCGTATCCTCGCCGACAGTACACGAGTGACCAATCTGCACCAGGTTGTCGAGTTTTGTTCCACGACCGATCCGGCTTTCACCAACCGAAGCGCGATCGATCGTCGTGCCGGCGCCGATCTCGACGTCGTCTTCAATCACGACTCGTCCGGTCTGCGGAATCTTTAGCCAGCGCTTCTCTTCGTCTTTTGCATAACCAAACCCATCACAGCCGATGACGGAGTTGTTATGTATGATCACGCGTTCGCCGACGACAGTCCGTTCGCGCAGTGCGACGCCGGAATGAATCACGGAGCCTCTTCCGATGGTGACGTCATCGTAGACGGTGACGTTTGGGTGAATGTGAACGTCGTCTCCAATAAACACGTTTCGCCCGATCACCGAACACGCGCCGATCGCAACGCGCGCCGCAACACGCGCCGTCGGATCGATCACGACGGAAGGGTGAATGAACGGCTCAAGCTCGGCTTCGGGATGGAAGACTCTCAATGCCCGCGTGTACGCGAGATAAGGATCCTTCACGCGCAGTATCGCGATCTGTCTTTCGGTTTGCGCCTCTTCGCTTAGATAGATGGCTGACGCGCGCGTGGAATTGACTCGCGGCGTATAGCGCGGATTCGCGAGGAAGGTGACGTGCCCATCGCCGGCCTCGTCGAGCCCGGCAGCGCCGTTGATTTCGATGTCGTCCGTCGTGCCTTCAACGCGCGCGCCTGTTAGTTTCGCAAGTTCTGAAAGTTTCATGGGGCGGAGTTTAGCTTTTCCTCGCAAAGGCGCAAAGGCGCAAAGGAAAGTCTCTCTTTGCGGCTTTGCGCCTTTGCGAGGAAAATTACTCACATGATCGAGACCGGATCGATCTCGAGATTGATCGATCGCAGGTTGATACCATTTTCGGAGACCGACTTGAGCGCCGCATCCGCCACTTCACGCAAGTGTTTACGACTCCGTGACTTCATCAGGATCTGAAAGCGATGCTCGCCTTTCAAACGAGAAAGTGGCGCCGGCGCCGGACCAAGGATGCGACACTTTCGCTCCTCGTTCGCGACGTCGAGCTGCTTCCGCAATTCCAGGCTATCCGAACGAACACGACCTAAATCCGGTCCATGGACCAGCAAACTCGCCAACGCCACGAATGGCGGATATGAATGATTCTGCCGGTACCGAAGCTCTTCTTCGTAGAAGCCTTCGTAGTCCTGCGCACAAGCATGTCGCAACGCGTAATGATAAGGATGATAAGTCTGAATCAAGACGCGGCCCGGACGATCGCCACGACCGGCGCGTCCCGCCACCTGTGTGATGAGTTGAAACGTTCTTTCCGCAGAACGGAAGTCCGGTAGCGCGAGTCCCGCATCGACGGACACAACTCCGACGAGCGTCACGTTTGGAAAATCGTGGCCCTTGGCCAACATCTGCGTCCCTACTAACGTATCGATCCGTCCGGCGCTAAAGTCAGCCAGCGATTGCTCGAACACTTTCCGCCGCGCCGTAGTATCGCGATCGATTCGCGCCACGCGAAGAGCAGGGAAGAGCAGCTTCAGCATCTCCTCGAGCTGCTCCGTACCCTCGCCGACGTAGTAGATGTATTTCTTCCCGCACGAAGGACACACGCGCGGCACGGCCTCACGATGATTGCAGTAGTGACACACGATCACGCGCTCGCTGCGGTGATACGTCAACGTCACATCGCAATTCGGACACTGAACGGTTTCACCACATGAGCGACAAAGAATAAAGCTCGAATAACCTCGCCGGTTGAGCAGTATGATCGATTGCTCCTGGCGCTCGTGCGTCTCGCGAATCGCTTCGAGCAGCTCGTCTGAAAACACGCGCGGCTTTCCGTGCCGGGCAAACACGTTTCGCATGTCGATGATCCGCGCTGTCGCCATCGGCCGCGCGGCTATTCGCTCCGGCAGCGTGAGAAGCTGGTACTTACCTTTGCGCGCGTTGTTGAAAGATTCGAGCGATGGCGTGGCGGAACCAAGCACAACCGTCGCTGCTTCCTTTTGCGCACGAACGATGGCGACGTCGCGCGCGTTGTAATAAGGCGATTCCTGTTGCCTGTAAGACGATTCGTGTTCCTCGTCGACAACGATGAGACCGAGGTTTTTCGCAGGCGCAAATACGGCGGATCGAGTTCCGATTACCACGCGAGCGTCACCGTTTTTGACCCTGGTCCATTCGTCGAATCGTTCACCCTTTTGTAGCGACGAGTGAAAGATCGCGACGCGGTCGCCGAAGCGGGCGCGGAGGCCACGTGAGAAAACCGGCGTCAGAGCAATTTCTGGAACGAGCATCATTGCAGAGCGTCCGAGTTGCAGCGTCTTGTCGATGGCACGCATGTAGATCTCGGTTTTGCCGCTGCCGGTTACGCCGTGAAGCAGAAACGCCGAGTAACTTTCGGAGTCGATCTGCTGTTCGATTTGTGTGAGCACGGATGATTGCGCGGGGGTTAGTGTGTGTTCCGCGGATTTCAGACCGCTGGCGTCGGCGAGCGGATCGCGGCGGATCGCTTCGACGTAGACCTCCAGCACGGCTTTCTTTTCAAGAGAGTAAATGGTTGATGCACTGACGGATGCGGTTTGCAGTAACGACTGCAACGACATTGGTCCGCTGTTTTCGAGTGTGGTGATCACGCGGCGCTGTGCCTCGGTGAGTTTTTGTTCAGACGGTTGTAGCAGTCGAACAAAACGCCGCAGTTTTGGTTTTGCAAACGTAGCGTCGCGCCGCTTGGGAGACATGCCCGGAGGCAATGCTGCTTTGATGACTTCGCCGAGCGGGCAAGCGTAATAATCTGCCACCCAACGCGCCAGTTGCAGGATCTCAGCGCTGCAGACTGGAGTTGAGTCGACGAGGCTCTGTGCATCCTTGATGTCGATCTCGGCGAGATTTTCTGGAGGTTCATCGCTGAGACCGACGATGTAGGCGGTGACGACGCTTCGTCCCAGCGGGACAATTACCCGGGCTCCGACTTGTGCTTCGACACTCTGCTCGGGGCTGAGCCTGTAAGTAAATGTTTGAAAGACGTGAAGTGGGACTGCCACTTCAGCGTAGCGCACGACTGAAGTCATTGTGTCGTGAGGTTCGCGTTGTAATGAGGTTTCGGCTCCGGTGCTGTTCGACACAGACAGAAGTTATCACTGTTTGCGACTGTCGAGGTAGTCGCGAACCTGCTTCAAGTCTTCCCACGTCTCGCGCTTTTTCGAAGGGTCGCGGAGAAGGTAGGCCGGATGAAATGTCGGCATCACTTTGATGCCTTTGTAATCCTGAAAACGCCCGCGCAGCCTGGTGATGCCTTCGCGTGTATCGAGAAGGTTCTTCATCGCTGTGTTGCCGAGCACGACGATGACTTCGGGTTGCACCACAGCGATTTCGCGCAGGAGAAACGGCTTGCACATCGACGCCTCTTCAGTCGTGGGCGCCCTGTTTTGCGGCGGCCTGCAGCGATTTACGTTACCGATCAATACTTCTTCACGTTTCAGACCGATCGCTTCGATGATCTTCGTGAGCAACTGCCCTGCACGCCCTACGAATGGACGTGCCTGCGCGTCTTCATCTGCGCCGGGGGCTTCGCCGACAAACATCAGCCGCGCTTTTCTGTTTCCCTCAGTGTGGACCACGTGCGTGCGCTCCAGGTGAAGCGGGCAACGCGTGCAGTCGCCGATTTCGCCGTGGATTTGTTCTAAGGTTTCCGTTGAGGGGGTTAGTTTCGCGGGTGCTGGTGCGAGATCGGCGAACAGCGAACTCGGCACGTCTGGTACCGGCGGGGGCAAGCCACGAATGCCTTCGACTCCGAGAACGCGGAGGTGCTCGAGCTGTTTTTTTGTGTCTATTACAAGGTTTACTAGTTCCTGTTTCATAGAGGTATTTTTGACAGGATTTACAGGATTATTTCAAGATTGATCTTGTTCATCCTGAATAAATCCTGTAAATCCTGTCAAAGCGACCGTAGCCTGACTATAACATCGAGAATCCGATCCGCGGCTTCACTTTTCGACATCAGGGGTAATTCGAGAAGATTATCATTCGTGATGATCGTGATCGCGTTCGTCGCCGAATCGAATCCGGAATCTTTACGCGATACATCGTTCGCAACGATTGCATCCAGCTTCTTCACCTGAAGCTTCTCGCGCGCGTTAGCAACGAGGTTCTCAGTTTCAGCCGCAAACCCAATCACCAGCATCCCATTCGTTCGTGTCGCCGCAACGTGCGATAACACATCCGGCGTTGGCTCCAGCGTCAACCCGATCGACTCCTGCGATTTCTTGATCTTCTGATCCGCACGTCGGACAGGCCGATAGTCAGCAATCGCCGCGGCCCCGATGAAGACCGACGCATTCTCGCGCTCTTTCTCAACCGCCTGCCACATCTCCTCCGCTGACATTGCCCGCACGACCCTGACTCCACTCGGGGGCGCCACGCTCGTACTTCCTGCGACGACTGTGACTTCACCACCACGCCTCCGAGCCGCTTCCGCCAGCGCAAAACCCATTCGTCCCGAAGATCGATTCGAAATAAACCGGACCGGATCGATCTCTTCACGCGTTGCACCCACGGTGATTAGAAACCGCTCACCGGTTAAATCCTTCGTGTGCGCGGATCGCAGAATCTCGAGTGCCGCTGCAACGATGCGCTCGGGTTCACTCAGTCTTCCTGGTCCAATCGTGCCGCAAGCCATCTCGCCGGCATCGGGCTCCATGATGTGAACACCATCCGCGCGCAGTCGCTCGAGATTTCGCTGTGTCGCCGGATGTTCCCACATCGTCGTATTCATCGCCGGAGCCATGAGCACCGGAGCGGAACACGCCAGATAAGTCGAACTGAGAAAGTCGTCGGCAATACCATTCGCAAACTTCGCAATGATGTTGGCGGTCGCAGGCGCCACGATGAGTAGATCAGCCGTCTGCGAGAAAGTTATGTGAGCAATCGGATCGGGATTGTCTGGCGCATAATCGTCGACGACGACGTGGCTACCAGAAAGCGCGCGGAACGTAAGCGGCTGCACAAACTCGCACGCCCGCTTCGTCATCGCGACTCTGACCGTGCAACCTGCCTTCTGAAGTCCTCGAAGCACTTCGACAGCCTTGTATGCAGCGATACCGCCACAGACTCCGAGTGCTACGTTTGGTTTGACTGAGTGAGTTTGAAGATCTGAAGGAGACATGCCGCTTAACGCAAAACGAAGATCAATGTAACATTGCCGAAAGACGGGCGCAATTTAATGAATCGGAGTGCTTGCTATAATCCGCAGCCACAATAAAAAAACAGGATTGCCTCCCGCCTGGAGCAAAACAATGGCAATACTCAACGGAAGATTCTCCGCGGTTCTGTTGATAGCTTTCTTGGGGTTCACGTCTGTTCACGCCAATCAACGCCTCACGTACTCAGACGAAGAATTCGGTCCAGTGGTTCGAGCGTACCTGGGATACCTCCGGAACGAACAGGAAGTGGTGGACGACCGGGTGAGCCGCAGGGAAGTGAGTGCGCATTATTATCGACACAACTCCAATAGGATAAAGGCTTTACGCCAGATGGCGATTCGCCTGGCGCGCGAGACTCACAACGATTATCTGCCCGAGCTGGAAGCGGTCTCTGCCGAAGAGATGAGCCTGCTTTTTGGTTCCAGCCGGCCACAGGTCGCCAAATTGAAGGTTGGCGACGTGCTTCGGAACACTTTTCGTTACCTGGGCCCGGTCCGGACGGGTGAGACTTTTTACTTGTTTGCCCGGCTGGATCCGTACGAGCAGGCCGAGCTCACGGAGAAATCGTCGGCCGTCAGCCGTCCTTGACTGAGAGAGGAAGACGGGGAGAGGGGGTGACATGGAGACGCGGAGATACAACGTCCATCCCGCGTCACGGTGTCTCCCCGTCTCCGCGTCTCCCTCTTTGCCACACCCTCCCAAACCTAAAAAGCCTGACACAGTTTTGTGGCAAAGTTAAGCCAAATGATTGTTGACACAGGGCTTGTATTAGTGTAATAAATCCCAAGTGTTAGTGGCCAAGTGGCCCTTTCGCAAGCATTACCGGGTTTCACGCGGTTGCTAACCACTCATTGTTTTTCCCACGACTGTTCGGCCGTCGCGGTACGCAATTAAGACCTTTGTGTTTCACTATACGGGAGGAAAGTTAATGATCAGCAAAACTTGGAGCCGCAAGTCCATTGCGACTGCTGTGGCGGTTGCCGTTTTGAGTGTGTACTCAATGGTGGTATTGGCCGCGCCAGGCGCAAAGGCGTCAGGCGAGTTGTCGGTTTCCGGGCAGGTTACAGTGAACGGCCAAAAAGTGATTTCGGGTGGCACGGTGTTCTCTGATTCGACGATTGTCACCGAGACTCAAAGCAGCGCGTTAGTGAGCATCAGCAAGGTTGGTCGAGTTGAACTCTCACCAAAGAGCAGTCTTCGCCTCAGTTTTGCGGAGAACAGCATCACGGCAATGCTTGAGACAGGTAGTGCTCAGGTATCAACGTTAGCGGGTACCACCGTTAACCTGACTACCAAAGACGGTACAGTGGTTGTCGATGGCAGTCAGCCAACCACCTTCACTGTCAGCGCCGTACGTGGACGCACATCAGTTGCGACCCTTTCGGGCGTTGCGCAGTTCAAAGCAGGTGGGGCGGTCAAGCAAGTTGCCGCTGGCGAGAGTGCAACCGCTGGAGTTCCGACTCCACAGACTGACGACGATGACGACGACATGAGTGGTGGCGCACTGGCCGTGTTACTGCTGGCGGTCGGTGGCGCTGTGGCAGGTGTTCTTTATGCCGCGTTCCACAACAACGACCTTAACTTCGGCGGCAGTGTTACCGTAATCAGCCCGACTAAGTAAGTTCGTAATCGTATTCGGCTTGAGTAAAAACACTGTGGCACTGGTAACCAGCGCTGCGGTCAGCCAAATTGACCTTGCGGGTCACGCGAATTCACAGCGCGTGGCCCGCAAGGTTTTGAATGTACACTCAGGGAACTACGTTAGATGCATATTGCTGTAATTGGCACCGGTTATGTTGGACTTGTAACCGGGGCATGTTTTGCCGAATTTGGCGTCGATGTTACCTGCGTCGACGTCGATGCGGACAAGATCGAGCGGCTAAACAAAGGCGTAATGCCGATATACGAGCCCGGTCTTGAACAACTTGTCTCAAAAAACGCTCAAGCGGGTCGACTCAGATTCACCACCGACGTTCAACAAGGCGTCGAACAAGCCCTCGTCATATTTCTCGCCGTAGGTACTCCGCCAAAGCCAGATGGCTCTCCGGACCTTAGCTTCGTCGAATCAGCCGCGTCGTCCATTGCGGATTACATGAACGGCTACAAGGTCATAGTCACAAAATCTACCGTGCCGATCGGCACCGGAGAACACATCCGAAAGCTGATCACCGAGCGAAAGAAAACGCGCGCCAACTTCGGCGTCGTTTCGAATCCCGAATTCCTTCGAGAAGGCGCGGCGATTAACGACTTCATGCGGCCGG
>Ga0105237_10009702_pt1 | contig 10299 bp, 9 predicted proteins | sample KBSC24metaG_FD_81520 | JGI IMG/M metagenome (GOLD analysis project Ga0105237, IMG submission 81520) | Corn rhizosphere microbial communities from Kellogg Biological Station, Michigan, USA - KBS C2-4 metaG | ecosystem: Host-associated > Plants > Roots > Rhizosphere > Soil | place: Michigan, USA... | reverse complement strand
CGCGAACTTGTAGCGCAGCGGGCAGCTGCGGTAGGTCTGGATGTCTGACGCCGACAGCGCCAGGCCGACGCCCTTGCGCGGCAGGAACGGGCCGAGCGAGTGCTCGTCGCGCCTGCCGATCGTCGCCCGCTCGCCGTCGCCCGCCAGCGTCCGGTCGAGCGTCGACGTCTGCAGGATCTCGCGCTGCGTCGGCGTCGTCGCCGCCAGCAGCCGCGCGTTGATGTCCGCCAGCGCCTCCGCCACCTCCTGCCCGGCCGGGCGCTGCAGCAGCGCCGCGAGCTTGAGCAGCTCCAGGTAGCGCACGACCCCGTGGGAGATGTCCAGCTCGGTGTCCAGGCGCAGCTCTGACAAGTGCCCGCCGATCTGCACGACGCCGTCCAGCACCTCTTCGCGCAGCAGCTGGTAGGTCGCCTCCAGGCGATCGTCCTGCGACGGCAGCTCCGCCAGCGCGTCGATCGCGAGGGAGTCCTCGGAGGAAGCCGCCGACGCCTCGGCGCCGGACGCGCCCGGCGACGTGCCGGCCGGCGCGCGGCTCATCGGCGCGACCGTCGCCAGGTGGCGCGCCAGCTCGCGCGGCGTAGAGCCCGGCTGGGCGCGCACGAACTCGGCGGCAAGATCGCGCAGCCCCTGCAGGCTCGCGCGCTGATCGGCCGCGTCCTCCGGCGCCAGCAGCGCGCGGCCGGGCGTTCCCAGCAGCTCGATCAGCTCGACCACGAACGCGTCGGGCGCGAGCGTGTCCAACGCTTGCGCGGCGCTTCTGTGCAGCGCCACGAAGCGCGCGATCCGTTCGCGCGCCTCCGGCGGAACCTGCGGCGACTCGCTGGCCGCCGTCAGGCCGGCGACCAGATCGAGCTTGCGCCGGCGCGCCACCTGGATCACGCGCGCCAGGTGCGACTGGCGCAGCTCGATCGGCGGGCGCGCAAGCGCACGCACGACAGCCGCCGCGTCCTGCGGGTCGACCAGCAGGCGCAGCCACGCCAGCACGTCGCGCACCTCCGCCCGGCGCAGGAACGCCACGTCGCCGGGCGCTGCGCCCGGCGTGGCGCCCGGCGCCGCGCCGCCCTCGCCGCCCCCCCCGCCGGGGCTGGCGGCAGGCTGAGGCGCGGTCCTGGATACGGCGGGCACCATCCAAGGATACGAGCGCGCGGCGAGACGCGACAGGGTCGTCGCACCGGTGCGCCACGCGGCGAGTGCGGTCATCGGTGCGCCATCGCCCGGCGCGCGTGTGCGCGTGGCCGACATGCGTCTGCTTTCCGCCGAGCGTGCGCTTTCGTATTTACAGCGGCACTCTCTCGCGCGGCTCGAGGCTCAGCCAGGCCCAAGCCGGACCAAACCACGCCAAGCCCGTACCTACCATGGCGCACGCCGTACCTACCATGGCGCACGCTCCGTAAAAGAGAACACCCACGAATACTTAGGGTCGGCTCACATGGCCGGGCTACGCTCTATTGCAGTGGACACGATCGACTGGCGCATAGCGCAGCGAATCGGCGAGCGGGTGGCGGGATCGCCGCCGCCGGGAGGCGTGCGCGCCGCGTCGGTGGAGCCGCGCGCGTACGAGTTCGCGCGTCGCGTGAGCGACTACAGCGGCCTGGGCGTGCCGAGCGCGCTGCCGCCGCTGGAGGCGGTCGACCGCGCGGAGTGGATCGCGGCGAACCTGCGCACGATGCGCCCGCTGGTGAGCGGGCTGAGCGAGCGCATCGGCGAAGGCACGGGCCCGCTTGCGGCGCCGCTGCGCGTGGCGTCGGGCTTTCTGCTCGGGGCGCAGATCGGCGGGCTGACGGGCGTGCTCTCCCAGCGCGTGCTCGGGCAGTACGACCTGGCGCTGCTGGACGACTCGGTTACGCCGCGCCTGCTGCTGCTCGCGCCGAACCTGGCGATCGCCGCGCGCAACCTGTCCGTCGATCGCGACGAGCTGGTGCTGTGGGTGACGATCCACGAGATAACGCACGCGGTGCAGTTCACCGGCGCGCCATGGCTGCGCGAGCACCTCGGCGGGATGCTCAAGGAGCTGATCGACGGACTGCAGGTCTCGCTCGCGGGGCCCAGCTCCGACGACGGTGAGGGCAGCGACAACGGCAAGGCCAAGCGCGACGCCGACGGCACGCCGTCGTGGCGGCGGATGCCCAAGCTGCCCGACCCGGCGGATTTGCGCGAGATGGCCGAGCGCGCGCGCCGCGGCGAGCTGCTGCGGCTGACGCTCGGCGAGGACCGCTGGGCGCTGGTGGAACGGATGCAGGCGGTGATGTCGCTGATCGAGGGCCATGCCGAGCACACGATGGACGCGATTGGCGCGGAGGTGCTGCCGTCGCTGCCGACGCTGCGCCGGGCGATGAACCGCCGGCGCGAGTCGCGCCCGCTGCCGTGGCGGGTGCTGGAGAAGCTGCTGGGCCTGGAGATGAAGCTGCGCCAGTACGAGGTCGGGCGGCGCTTCTGCGACGCCGTGGTCGCGCAGGGCGGGCCTCAGGCGCTCGCGCGCGTGTGGAGCGGGCCGGAGCAGCTGCCGAGCACGCAGGAGCTGGCCGATCCGGCGCTGTGGCTGGCGCGAATGGGCGTGCACGACGGTCCCGCGGGCCGAACGCATGTTCCACCTGTCACAAGCTAGAGCCGATAACGGCCCGGCGACATGGCGGGTTTGACGCGTGATAGGATCGCGTTGTAACAAACTTCCAGGGACGGGTTACAAACAGGTGTTCGATTCCCGCATAACGGGTATCGAGGACCGATAGAGCCAACCCGCACCTCCTCGCAAAGGCGAGGAAGAAGAGGAGAACCCCTCCAGATGGCAACTGCAAGCACCACCAGAAAACCGGCGAAAGCCAAAAAACCGGCCCGCAAAGCCGCCAGCGCGCGTCGCAAACCGACGGCGACGCAGGCCAAAGCGACGCAGGCGAAGGCCGCACGCACGCGCGCCGTCCACCAGACTGAATCGGCGCTCAGCCAGGCCGAGACGGCGACGCGCGAGACCGCCGGCGTGGTCGGCAACTACGCCGAGCGCGCGCTGCTGATCCCCGTCGGCGTGGCGCTGACGGCCCGCGACAAAGTGGTCTCCGGCGTCAGCGACACGATCTCCACGTACTCGACGACGACCAAGGCCCAGGCCCAGCTGCGCCGCTTCGAGCGCCGCGGCGCCACCGCGCGCAATCGCCTCGAGCGCGAGGTGCGCAAAGCGCGCGTGCGCGTCGAGCGCGAACTGCGCCAGCGCCGCCGCGAGATCGAGAAAACGGTCTCAGAGCTCGAAGACAACGGCTCAGAGCTGGCAAGCCGCGTGCAGGAGCGCGTGCTCAGCCTGGTCTAGGCGCAAACCAGCTTCCCCCGCCCGGCTCGGAGAGACCGGGGCGCCGCCGCCGAGGCGGCCATCGGGAAAGTCTGTCGGCCTCATATCCCGCCGGCAGTAGTAGCACCCTCTCCTCCCTCGACTCGCGGGGCGGTCCCCATCGCCCCGCGAGTCTTTTAATCGGCGGTCCAGCGGTGGATGTCGGCCCGCAGCAGCCACAGCGGCAACGCGACGAGCGCGGCTGCGCCGACGACGATGCACAGCGCGAAGGCGAGCGGGAAGTCGTTGGCGGCGATCGATCCGAGGATCTCGATGGCGATCTCGGCCGCGACCAGGAGCGCGCCGGCCGCGGTCCGCGGGCGCAAGCGCTCGCCGCGGGCGCGCGCGACGAAGACGGCCGCCAGCAGCCAAGCAAGCCCGACGAGCCCGAGGACCTTGGGAATGGCGCCGGCAACGGCGATCACGCGACCGAGCGACTTGGCCGATCCTTCGCTCCAGTCGGCGGCGGACGCGCTGGCGAAGCCGAGATGAGGAAGGTCGCGCTGGCATCCAAGCCTGCGCAAGGGCTCGTGCCCGCCGACCTGCCATGAGCTGGCGGGCCCCGCGCGATTCGCCGGCAGCGCGCGTTCGGCTGCGGCGTCGTCGCCAACCAGCGATACGGGGACCGAGTCGTGCTCGTAGGCGAGCGCGAGACGGCCGCGGCGCTTGCGCCCGCGCGTCTGGACGGTGACGATGCTTTCGTTCTTCAGCCAGCCGAGGTCGACCTGCTCGTCGTCGGCGCGTTCTCCGGCGAAGGCGTAGGCGAGCCGGCATTCGACGAACACCTGGACGATGGCGCGTTCGCCGGAGAAGACGACCTGGATGTGCTGGCGATTGGCCTTGGCTTCGTGCGCGATCGGCAGCGACACGGCCTGCGCGACGAGCGCGGTGAAGATCAGCGTCGCGAGCAGCCAGCGCAGCGGCGCGCTTTGGCGCAGGCGGGAGATCGTCGCGGAGCGCATGGGCACGAGCGTCAGCTGGGTGGGGGCGGGTCGCTCGCCTTGCTGCCAGACAGCACGGCGAAGACGTATTCGAGCTGCACGCGGCGTCGGGGAGCGTCGAGATAGGCGTGCAGCACGTAGCGCCCGGCGCATATCCGCGAGAGCGTGACGCAGGGGCTGAAGCTCTTGATCTGCGTTTCGCCGTCTTCGTAGATGTTGGCCGGGGAGCCGACCTGGGCGCGAGGGTCGACCGAGCGGACCGAGACGGAGGTATCGCCTTCCTGCACGTCGCGCGGCAATTTGGAGCCGCAATGCAGGCCGCGGGTCAGGTGCTCGGACTCGATCGCGATCTGCACGTGGCTGAAGCTGGAGTACGCGCTGGAGATCGCGGCTTCGGTGGAGAGCAGCGGATAGCGACGCCCGGGACACGGCAGGCTCTTCTCGCCCCACGATATTTCGGTGACTTCGCCTTCGAGGACCGTGACGAAGAGACCGGCCAGCTCTTGCTGGCCGGGGCCCTCTAGCCGATCGGAAAGCTGCTTGATCGGCTCTGCGGTGACCGTCGTGTCCGCGGCGCCGAGCGCGGCGGCGGCGAGGCAGACGGCGAGCACGGCGAGCACGATGAGACCTTTGCGGCGTATGGCCCCGGGCCGTCCGGGCGCCCCGCCGAGGTGACGCGAACCTGCCGTTCGGTGCTTCATTCAATCCTCCCCTCGTGGTGCGTGCGGCCCTTTCCAACGGGGTCGTCGGCGCCCCCACTCCCGCGCCGAGACCGACCACGACGCCGCCAGGAACCTCTTGGTCGCGCGGCGCCGCGGCGCCGGCGGTCAGCCGGCGTGCGACCGAGCGCTCGGCGAAGCCGGCGGCTCGGTCGAGCTGACTAACAAGGGTGCGCGCCCGGCGCCGGGCGCGGTCTGTCCGCTACGTCTGATTGCCTGTGTGACGTGGACCGTTCGGCTGATCACCGGGTCTCCTTGGTCAGTCAGGCTCCTTCATGAAGCCGGCAAGATTCTCGCGGCAGCGCGTGCCGGCGCGCTAGGCCCGTTTATGTTGAAATCTTTTGTCTGTAAGAACTTCTGTCTGGAAAGCTATGACTATGCAGACGGCCTGCCCGCCGGCTCGCTGAGGGTCCGCTAACGGGCCTTTGCGCGGGCCTTTTGCCGGGCGGCGGCCGCGCGTTTGGCACAATGACCGGCGATGCCCAACCGCGATGAGATCCTGAAGGCGCTGGAGGTCGTGATCGACCCGGAGCTGCACCGCTCGATCGTGGAGCTGGACATGGTGCGCTCGATCGACGTGAGCGCCAACGGCGTGGCGGACGTGACGGTCTCGCTGACGACGCCGGGCTGCCCGATCAAGGGCCACTTCCAGACGGCGGTCGCCGAGGCGGTGACGGCGCTGGAGGGCATCGCGCACTGCAACGTCTACTTCGACGTGCTGTCGGACACGCAGAAGCAGGCGCTGCAGCAGAAGCTCGGCCGCGGCAGCCTGCCCCAGGGCGCGCTGGCGCAGGTGCAGAACGTGATCTGCATCGGCTCGGGCAAGGGGGGCGTGGGCAAGTCGACGCTGACGGCGAACCTGGCGGCGGCGCTGGCGGCGGAAGGCAAGCGCGTGGGCGTGCTGGACGCTGACGTGTGGGGCTACTCGATCCCGCGCATGTACGGGCTTGGCTCGACGCGCCCGCCTGTGTCGGCGCAGCGCAAGATCGTGCCGTTGGAGGCGCACGGCGTGAAGGTGATGTCGATCGGCTTCTTCGTGGAGGAGGACGCGGCGGTCGTGTGGCGCGGGCCGATGCTGCACAAGGCGCTGACGCAGTTCCTGCAGGACGTCGAATGGAACGCGCTGGACTACCTGCTGATCGACCTGCCGCCGGGCACGGGGGACGTGTCGATGACGCTTGCGCAGCTGCTGCCCCAAGCGCAGTTCTTGATCGTTACGACGCCGCAGCCGACGGCGCAGAAAGTCGCGCGCCGCGCGGCGCAGATGGCCGACAAGGTGTCGCTGCAGATCGGCGGCATCGTGGAGAACATGTCCGCCTTCACGACGCCGTCGGGCGAGCGCTTTGCGATCTTCGGCGAGGGCGGTGGCCAGGAGCTGGCCGACGAGCTGGACGTGCCGCTGCTCGGCAAGGTGCCGCTGACGATGCCGCTGCGCGAGCACGCCGACAGCGGCGTGCCGCTGGTCGTCGAGGATCCGGAGGACCCGGCGGCGCAGGCGATCCGCCAGGTCGCGCGCGGGCTGATCGCGATGGCGCCGATGGACCTTCCGGTGCTGCCGCTCGTGCAGGTCGGCGCCCCCGAAGCGCCTCCGCCGGTCGCCGGACCCGCACCCGTCCCCGCATCCGCGGACGAGCGAAAACCGGCGGGCATGTCGCTGCCGATGGCTTAGTCCGCGGTCCAGGGTCTGCAGACACATCCCGCGCGATCGCTTGACAAGCGAAACCACTTTGGGAGGATCGTCTGAGGATGTCTGCATCAGGACAACAGCAGGAGGAGACGCAAGCGGCGCTCGAGGGGGATGCGGCGACGCCGAACGGCGTGGTGGAAATCGACGAGCGCCGGCTCAAGCTGGAGCGCCTGCGCGCGGAAGGGATCAACCCGTACCCGCACGTCAGCCTGCTGCAGGAGCGCACGCTGATCAAGGACGTCAACGCAGCGCACAAGGCCGACGAGCTGAGCGAGGGGGGGCATGCCGAGCTTCGCTACACGGTGGCCGGCCGCGTGATCTCGCGCCGCGAGCACCCGAAGACGTCGTTCATAGACCTGCGCGACCTGTCGGGGACGCTGCAGCTGGTCGTGCGCCTGGCGGATCTTGGCCAGGAGAGCTACGACCGCGTGCTGGGCCTGGACATCGGCGACATCGTGGGCGTCGAGGGGCACATGTATAAGACCAAGCGCGGCGAACTGGTGCTGGCGGTGGAGCGGTGCACCTTGCTGACGAAGACGCTGCGCCCGCCGCCGGACAAGCGCCACGGCATGGGCGACACGGGCACGCGCTATCGCTATCGCGAGCTGGACCTGATCGCCAACGAGGACACGCGCGAGCTGTTCTTGCAGCGCGCGCGCATCGTGGCGGCGATTCGCACGTGGCTTGACGAACGCAACTTCGTGGAGGTGGAAACGCCGGCGCTGCAGTCGCTGGCCGGCGGCGCGGGCTCGCGTCCGTTCACGACGCACCACAACGCGCTGGACCGCGACCTTTACCTGCGCATCTCGGTGGAGCTGTTTCTCAACCGCTGCATCGTAGGCGGGCTGGAGAACGTGTACGACATGGGCAAGGTGTTTCGCAACGAGGGCATCTCGCCGAAGCACAGTCCGGAGTTCACGATCATCGAGTTCATGTTCGCCTACGCGGACTACTACGACGTGGCGACGGCGACGGAAGAGATGTTCCGCGACGTCGCCCAGCGCGTGCTGGGGCGCACGACGGTGCAGCGCAACGGGCAGACGATTGACCTGGCAAAGCCGTGGAAGCGCACGACGATGCGCGAGGAGATGCTGGAGAAGGTGGGCATCGACTTCATGGACTCAGACCGCGCGGCTGTTACGAAGAAGATGCAGGAGGCGCTGGAGGAACGCGTGCACCCGGCGACGACGTGGGCGGAGCTCGTGCTGGCGGTGTACAGCAAGCTGATCGAGCCGACGATCGTCCAGCCGACGCACGTGTTCGACTTCCCGCTGGAGCCGTTTCCGATCACCAAGCCGCACGCGGAGCACCCGGAGCTGGCCGAGCACTTCGACGCGGTGATCGGCGGCATCGAGATGGTCTCAGGCGACACGGAGCTGAACGACCCGGTGGACCAGTGGCAGCGCTTCGTCGACCAGCGCAAGCGGCGCATGGCCGACGACGAGGACGTGCCGCACCCCAACGACGAGGAGTACGCGCGCGCGATCGAGTACGGCTACTCGCCGACGGCCGGCGGCGGCATGGGCGTGGACCGCCTGATCATGATCCTGACCGAACGCGAGACGCTGCGCGAGGTCATCCCGTTCCCGATCGTGCGGGAGATCAAGTGAGAAGCAACAAACTAAATATTGATACTGGATTGGTCGCGGAGTGCAAGGCCGCGGCATCGGCGATAGCCGGTCAGGTGTCTGAGGAGATCGCGGGCAAGACGACCGTTTCGGTCGAGCGCACGATCACACGCCTGCTGGGCGTGGACGGCGCGAACGACGTGGACGCGCCGCTGCCGAACGTGCTGGTGGACCACGTGCGCGACCGCGGCGAGCTCGGCAAAGGCATCGCCTACTGGATCGGCAACGCGCTGCTGGCCGACGCGGAGGCGACGCCGCAGGCGATCGCCGAGGCGGTCGACGGCGGCGAGCTGGACCTGTGCGGCCTGCCGCGCGCGGGCGACGACGCGGTGGGCATGCGCGTGATGCGCGAGTGCGAGCGGCGGATCACGGCGATGAGCGAGCAGATGGCCGAGCGCCGTGAGCTGCGCGAGCGCCTGGGCGAGCACCCGCCGCCGCTGCGCTACGTGCTGACGGCGACGGGCAACGTGTACGAGGACGTCGTGCACGGCCTCGCCGTCGCCCAAGCGGGCGGCGACATCGTGGCGGTGATCCGCTCGACGGCGCAGAGCCTGCTCGACTACGTGCCCTACGGCCCGACGACGGAGGGCTACGGCGGCACGTTCGCCACACAGGCGAACTTCCGCATCATGCGCGAGGCGCTTGACGAGTGGTCTGAGAAAAACGGTCGCTACGTGCGCCTGTCGAGCTTCTGCTCGGGGCTGTGCATGCCGGAGATCGCGGCGATGGGCGCGATCGAGGGCTTCGACAACATGGTCAACGACGCGCTGTACGGGATCCTCTACCGCGACATCAACCCGGTGCGCGGGCTGATCGACCAGCGCGTGTCGCGGATGATCAACGGCTACTTCGGCGTGGTCATCAACACGGGTGAGGACAACTACCTGCGCACGGCCGACGCGATCGAGGCCGCCCCCTCGGTGACGGCTTCGCAGTTCATCAACCGCCAGCTTGCACTTGACTCGGGCGTGCCCGACGCGCAGATCGCGCTGGGCGACGCGTATGAGATCGACACGCCGGTGCCCAACAGCCTGCTGTACGAGTGGGCGCAGGCGCAGCTGACGCGCGAGCTGTTCCCGGACTGCCCGGTCAAGTACATGCCGCCGACGCGCCACATGGACGGCAACCTGTACCGCACTCACGCGACGGACTCGCTGTTCAACCTGGTGACGATCGCGACGGGCCAGGGCATCCAGACGATCGGCGTGCCGACGGAGGGCATCTTCACGCCGCACGTGCACGACCGCGTGATCGGCCTGGAGAACGTCAACTACGTGTTCGACGCGGCGCGCGACCTGGGCGAGGAGATCGAGTTCAAGGCGGGCGGGATCATCCAGACGCGCGCGCAGGAGGTGCTGGCGGGCGCGCACGAGCTGCTGGCGCGGATCGCGAAGATCGGCCTGTTCTCGGCGCTGGGCGAAGGCGTGTTCGGCGACGTGCCGCGCCAGATCGACGAGGGCCGCGGCACGGAGGGCATCGTCAGCGTGGACGAGGGCTATCTGAACCCGGCGAGCGAGCTGATGCGCGGAGCGTCGAGCCTTGCCTGAGCCCGACGACGACGTCGTCGGCCCGGCGCGCAGCGCCGCGACGGGCGACCCGGCGGTCTCCATGCCGGAGGCCGCGGGTCCCGCCACGGGCCCCCGTCGCCAGGTCGACCTGACGCGCGTGAAGCCCTACGCGGACCACCTGGGCGACGGCCTCGTGCAGCTCAGCTTCACGCTACCGGTGCCCTACGGCCTGGCGGCGCGCAAGGCGGCGCAGGAGCTGGCGGCGAAGATGGGCTTCGAGCACCCGGAGGTGGTGCACTACCAGGAGCTGACGGACGGCTACACGTACTTCGTGATGTTCGGCGAGGCGACGCAGACGGTCGACTACGCGTCGCTGTCAGACGAGGGCTTTGACGTGGAGTACATGTCAGAGGACGAGATCGAGGACTTCGCCAGCCGCCAGATCGGCCGGCCGATCGTCGTCGTCGGCGCGGCGACGGGCACGGACACGCACAGCGTGG
>Ga0105237_10009701_pt1 | contig 10299 bp, 8 predicted proteins | sample KBSC24metaG_FD_81520 | JGI IMG/M metagenome (GOLD analysis project Ga0105237, IMG submission 81520) | Corn rhizosphere microbial communities from Kellogg Biological Station, Michigan, USA - KBS C2-4 metaG | ecosystem: Host-associated > Plants > Roots > Rhizosphere > Soil | place: Michigan, USA... | reverse complement strand
CACAAGGCGCGCGGCAGCTATTGGACGATCGGCAGCCCGATCAAGTTCTCGGACCTCAAGCCCGAAGTCACCGCTTCGCCGCTGCTTGGCGAACACACCGACGAAGTGCTGAAGGATCTCGGTTACACGCCGACGCAGATCAAGGAGCTGCACGCCGCGAAGGCGGTTTGACGATCCGAGGACATCGGGGTGCTCGAGCAGACGGCGCCCGCGGGGCGCCGTTTGTTTTTTTCGGGCTGCGTCGACAATAGGCGTATTGCCGTGAACTTGAAGCTGGATCGACCATGAAGACACCGATCGACTGCCAGAAGCTGGTTGCCGCCGTCGGCGACGCGATCATCGCCTCCGACGCCAACGGCGCCATCGTGCTGTGGAACGGCGGCGCGGAGCGCATGTTCGGCTACACGGAGGCTGAAGCGCTCGGCCAGTCGCTGGACCTGATCACGCCGGAGCGCCTGCGCACCCGCCACTGGGAGGGCTACCACAAGTCGATGGCGACCGGCACGACGAAGTACGGCAACGACCTGCTGCGCGTGCCGGCGACGCACAAGGACGGCCGCTCGATGTCGATCGCCTTCACCGTCGCGATGCTTTTCACCCCAGAACACAAAGTGGATGCGGTCGTTGCGATCATCCGCGACGAGACGACCCGATTCAATGACGACCGTGCGCTGCGCAAGCGCCTCGCCGAGGCCGAAGCCAAGCTGGCGGCGCTCGCGCAGTCAGACCATTGAAGCCACCGACACCGATTCATTGACTCCCGCGGAGATTGACCCATGAGCAAGGCGCTCGAAGGCTACCGAATCCTCGACTTCACCCATGTGCAGTCGGGCCCGACCTGTACGCAACTGCTGGCGTGGTTCGGCGCCGACGTGATCAAGGTCGAGCGGGCCGGCGAAGGCGATGCCACGCGCGGCCAGCTGCGCGACATCCCCGATGCCGACAGCCTGTACTTCACGATGCTGAACCACAACAAGCGCTCGATCACGATCGACACCAAGAAGCCGAAGGGCAAGGAAGTGCTCGAGACGCTGATCAAGCAGTGCGACGTGCTGGTCGAGAACTTCGCGCCCGGCGCGCTCGACCGCATGGGCTTCAGCTGGGAGCGCATCCACGAGCTGAACCCGAAGATGGTGGTCGCGTCGGTGAAGGGCTTCGGCCCCGGCCGCTACGAAGACTGCAAGGTCTACGAGAACGTCGCCCAGTGTGCCGGCGGCTCGGCCTCGACGACCGGCTTCGACGACGGCCCGCCGATGGTGACCGGCGCGCAGATCGGCGACAGCGGCACCGGGCTGCACCTCGCGCTGGGCATCCTCGCGGCGCTGCTGCAGCGCCACAGCACGGGGCGCGGCCAGAAGGTGCTCGCGCCGATGCAGGACGCGGTGCTGAACCTGTGCCGCGTCAAGCTGCGCGACCAGCAGCGCCTCGCGCGCACCCACACGATGCACGAGTACCCGCAGTACCCGGACGGCAAGTTCGGCGATGCGGTGCCGCGTGCCGGCAATGCCTCGGGCGGCGGGCAGCCCGGCTCGATCCTGAAGTGCAAGGGCTGGGAGACCGATCCGAACGCCTACATCTACTTCATCACGCAGTCGGGTGTGTGGCCGGCGGTGTGCAAGGTGATCGGCGAGGAAGACTGGATCACCGACGAGGCGTTTGCCACGCCGGCGGCGCGATTGCTGCACCTGAAGCCGATCTTCAAGCGCATCGAGCAGTGGACGATGACGAAGACCAAGTTCGAGGCGATGGACATCCTGAACCAGTACGACATCCCGTGCGGTCCGATCCTGTCGATGAAGGAAATCGCCGAGGACCAGGACCTTCGCGAGACCGGCACGATCGTCGAGGTCGACCACCCGGTGCGCGGCAAGTACCTGACGGTGGGCAATCCGATCAAGATGTCCGACAGTCCGACCCATGTGACACGTTCGCCGCTGCTGGGCGAGCACACCGAGGAAGTGCTCTCGCAGCTCGGCTACAGCCGCTCGCAGATCGATGCGCTGCGTGAAGAGCGCGTGATCTGAAGCGCAGCCCGCCCGCCAGCCGCAACAGGAAAACGAATGAACCATCCGGTGATCCCGATCGCGGTGCTCGCAGCGAGCAAGCAGCGCAAGCGCGAGGCGCCGAAGGGCCGTCGCGTCAACCCCGCGGCGCTCGCCGAAGTGCAGGCACTGCTCGGTGACGAATCGCGCCAGCGCGACTTGCTGATCGAGCATCTGCACAAGATCCAGGACGCTTTCGGTCACCTGTCGTCCGCGCACCTGGCCGCGCTGGCGCAGGAGATGAAGCTCGCGCAGACCGAGGTCTACGAGGTCGCGAGCTTCTATCACCACTTCGACATCGTGAAGGAAGGCGAGGCCGCGCCGGCCGCGCTGACGGTGCGGGTGTGCGATGGCTTGTCGTGCGAGATGGCGGGTGCGAAGGATCTGCTCGCGAAGCTGCCGGCGTTGCTTGGCAAGGACGTGCGTGTGATTGCGGCGCCGTGCATCGGCCGCTGCGAGCAGGCGCCCGCGGTCGCGGTCGGGCAGAACCCGGTGCCGCACGCGAGCTGCGAAGCGGTCGTCGAGACGGTGAAGGCGAACGCTGTCGAGGACGAGCCGAGCGGCTTCATCGATCTGGCCGCGTACCGCGCGCAGGGCGGTTATGCGCTGCTGAAGGAATGCGTCTCGGGCCAGCGCGACGTCGAGTCCATCATCAAGACGCTCGAGGACTCGAGGCTGCGCGGCCTCGGCGGCGCCGGCTTCCCGGCCGGCCGCAAGTGGCGCATCGTGCGCGGCGAGCCCGGCCCGCGGCTGATGGCGGTGAACATCGACGAAGGCGAGCCCGGTACGTTCAAGGACCGCGTGCTGCTCGAACGCGACCCGCATCGCTTTCTCGAGGGCATGCTGATCGCTGCATGGGCGGTCGGCATCGAGACGATCTACGTCTACCTGCGCGACGAGTACCACGGCTGCCGCGCGCTGCTCGAGCGTGAGCTCGCGAAGCTGAAGGCCGACGCGCCGCTCGCGAACATGCCGCAGATTCATCTGCGGCGCGGCGCCGGTGCGTACATCTGCGGCGAAGAGTCGGCGATGATCGAATCGATCGAGGGCAAGCGCGGCATGCCGCGGCTGCGCCCGCCGTATGTTGCGCAGGTCGGCCTGTTCGGGCGCCCGACGCTGGAGCACAACTTCGAGACGCTGTACTGGGTGCGCGAGCTGGTCGAGAAGGGCGGGGCGTGGTTCGCGTCGCACGGCGCGAACGGGCGAAAGGGGCTGCGTTCGTTCTCGGTCTCGGGCCGCGTGCGCGATCCGGGCGTGAAGCTCGCACCGGCCGGCATCACGATCAAGGCCTTGATCGATGAACACTGCGGCGGAATGCTGGAGGGTCACGCGTTCTACGGCTACCTGCCGGGCGGCGCGTCCGGCGGCATCCTGCCGGCGAGCATGGGCGACATCCCGCTCGACTTCGACACGTTGCAGCCCTACGGCTGCTTCATCGGCTCGGCCGCCGTTGTGGTGCTGTCGGACCACGACACCGCGGTCGAGGCGGCGCGCAACACGATGCGCTTCTTCGCCCACGAGTCGTGCGGCCAGTGCACGCCGTGCCGCAACGGCACGGCCAAGGCGTCGGCGCTGATCGAGAAGCCGAACTGGGACCTCGAGCTGCTCGCCGACCTGTCGCAGGTGATGCGCGACGCATCGATCTGCGGCCTCGGCCAGGCGGCGCCGAACCCGATCGACTGCGTCGTCAAATATTTTCCGCAAGAGCTGTCCGCACGGAGCCCTGCATGAACGCCATCACCCGCCGCGAACTCGCGCAGCTCGACGCGTCCGCCACGCCGTCCGTCAGCTTCGAGCTGAACGGCCACACCGTCACCGCACGCGCCGGCGAAACGATCATCCAGGTCGCGCAGCGCAACGGCATCGAGGTGCCGCACCTTTGCTACAAGGAAGGGCTCGAGACGGTCGGCAACTGCCGCGCCTGCGTCGTCGAGATCGCCGGCGAGCGTGTGCTCGCGCCGTCGTGCTGCCGCGCGCCGGCGAACGGCATGAAGGTCACGACCGACAGCGAGCGCGCCGTCAAGTCGCAGAAGCTCGTGATCGAGCTGCTGCAGTCCGACATGCCCGAGGCGCACTACACGCGCCACAACGAAGTCGACGTCTGGGCCGAGAAGCTCGGCGTCGGCAAGCCGCGTTTCGAGGCGCGCGAGGCCACGCCTCACGACCTGTCGCACCCCGCGATCGCCGTCAACCTCGATGCCTGCATCCAGTGCACGCGCTGCCTGCGAGCCTGCCGCGACGAGCAGGTCAACGACGTGATCGGCCTCGCGTTCCGCGGCGAGCACGCGAAGATCGTGTTCGACATGGACGACCCGATGGGCGCGTCGACCTGCGTTGCCTGCGGCGAGTGCGTGCAGGCCTGCCCGACCGGCGCGCTGATGCCGGCGCGCGACGTCGCGCTCGCGGTGCCCGACAAGCAGGTCGAGTCGGTGTGCCCGTATTGCGGCGTCGGCTGCCAGCTCACCTACAACGTCAAGGACGACAAGATCCTGTTCGTCAACGGCCGCGACGGTCCGGCGAACCATGAGCGGCTGTGCGTCAAGGGCCGCTACGGCTTCGACTATGCGCACCACCCGCATCGGCTCACCGTGCCGCTGATCCGCCGCGCCGATGCGCCGAAACATGGCGACGCGGTGATGGACCCCGACCGCGTGCTCGACGTGTTCCGCGAAGCGACCTGGGAAGAAGCGCTCGAGCTGGCCGGCGGCAAGCTCGCGCAGATTCGCGACACGCACGGCAAGAAGGCGCTTGCCGGCTTCGGCTCGGCGAAGGGCAGCAACGAAGAGGCCTACCTGTTCCAGAAGCTCGTGCGCACCGGCTTCGGCAGCAACAACGTCGACCACTGCACGCGGCTGTGCCATGCGTCCAGCGTGGTCGCGCTGCTCGAAGGCATCGGCTCGGGCGCGGTCTCGAACCCGGTGATGGACGTGACCAAGGCCGAGGTCGTCGTGATCATCGGCGCGAACCCGAGCGTGAACCATCCGGTGGCGGCGAGCTGGATCAAGAACGCGGTGAACAACGGCACCAAGCTGATCGTGATGGACCCGCGGCGCTCCGAGCTCGCACGCATGGCACACCGCTACCTGCAGTTCAAGCCCGACACCGATGTCGCGATGCTCAACGCGATGATGAACGTGATCGTCGAGGAGAACCTCGTCGACGCCGAGTTCATCGCGAGCCGCACGATCGGCTACGAGGAACTGCGCAAGAACGTCGAGGGCTACACACCCGAGCTGATGGCGCCGATCTGCGGAATCGACGCCGACACGCTGCGCGACGTCGCGCGGATGTACGCGAAGTCGAAGGCTTCGATGATCCTGTGGGGCATGGGTGTTTCGCAGCACGTGCACGGCACCGACAACGCGCGCTGCCTGATCGCGCTGGCGTTGATGACCGGCCAGATCGGCCGCCCGGGCACGGGGCTGCACCCACTGCGCGGACAGAACAACGTGCAGGGCGCGTCGGACGCCGGCCTGATCCCGATGATGTTCCCCGACTACCAGCATGTCTCGAGCCCCGATACGCGGGCGCGCTTCGAGAAGGCGTGGGACGTGCCGGCCGGCTCGCTCGACGACCAGCCCGGGCTGACCGTCGTCGAGGTCATGCACGCGATCAAGAAGGGCGGCATCCGCGGCATGTATGTGATGGGCGAGAACCCTGCGATGTCCGACCCCGACGCGAACCATGCGCGTGACGCGCTCGCGGCGCTCGACCACCTGGTCGTGCAGGACATCTTCCTGACCGAGACCGCCTATCTCGCCGATGTGATCCTGCCGGCCAGCGCGTTCCCCGAGAAGACCGGCAGCTTCACGAACACCGACCGCCTCGTGCAGATGGGCCGCCAGGCCGTCAACCCGCCCGGCGATGCGAAGCAGGACCTCTGGATCATCCAGGAGATCGCCAAGCGCATGGGCCTGGACTGGAACTACGGCCACGTCAGCGAGGTGTTCGACGAGATGCGCCACACGATGCCCAGCATCGGCGGCATCACCTGGGACCGCCTCGAGCGCGAGCACGCGGTGACCTATCCGTGCGTGAAGGAAGGCGATCCGGGCGACCCGGTCGTGTTCACCGACGACTTCCCGCGCCCGGGCGGCAAGGCGCGTTTCGTGCCTGCCGACATCATCCCGGCCGACGAGCGCCCCGATGCGGAGTACCCGATGGTGCTGATCACCGGCCGCCAGCTCGAACACTGGCACACCGGCAGCATGACGCGGCGTGCGTCGACGCTCGATGCGCTCGAACCCGATCCGGTCGCGCTGGTCCACCCGCTCGACCTCGCGGCGCTCGGCGCCGAGCCGGGCGACCCGATCACGATCGAATCGCGACGCGGCGAGGTGGTGCTGTATGCGCGCGCCGACGAGAGCTCGCCGCGCGGCGCGGTCTTCGTGCCTTTCTGCTACTACGAGGCGGCGATCAACAAGCTGACCAACGCCGCGCTCGACCCCTTCGCCAAGATCCCGGAGTTCAAGTACTGCGCGATCCGTCTGTCGAATGGCGGCGTGCCGGCTGCCCAGTCGAGCTACGGCGGCGGGCAGGCACTGATTCGGGTGGCGCGCGAGGCCCGTCGCTGAGCGACCGGCTCGATGCATAAGCGATCATGAATGGTTCTGACAAAATAGTTTGACTGTCAATTATGGAACGGATGGCCAAGAATGGCCTTGTCGAATTCGACAACCTGCATACCGAGGATCCAAGCCATGCAAGACACTCTCAATTCGTTTGCCTGCCACGAAACCCTGGAATCAGAGCGCAACGGTTACAACGTGGCATTTTCGGAGCTCGGACTGGAATGGTATTGGGACGCCGAGACGTACTCGACCCTGCGGGTGATTCCCGAGGAGACGGGGCGAGTCCGTGCGTACCTCGAAACCCACCAGCCGCATTTGCTGCGTGCTTATGACGCGGATTTTCTCGTGGCTGCCATCCAGGGTGCGAGAAACCGTTTCACGAAAGCCATGACGATTTAGTTTTCAACGCCAAGCCGGAATATTCATGTCGGCGGTATATCGGAGATTTCATGAATATTCAGAGGCAGCATTGGGTTCGATTCGAGAGCACCGGGGCAACGGGTTTCGGCACGCTCGCCGGCAACCGCATCGCGGTGTACCGCGGCGACATGTTCTCGAACCCCGAGCCGAGCGGCGATTCGGTCTCGCTCGAGTCCGTGCGGCTCTTGATGCCGACCGTGCCGAGCAAGGTGATCGCGCTGTGGAACAACTTCGCCGCGCTCGGCGCGAAGCTGAACCTCGCCGTGCCGGCCGAACCGCTGTATCTCCTGAAGGCGCCGAACTCGTTCGCGAACCCCGGTGACCTGATCAGGAAGCCGCGTTGCGACGGCAAGGTCGTCTTCGAAGGCGAACTCGGCATCGTGATCGGCAAGCGCGCGAGCGGCGTCGCTGAAGCCGATGCGCTGGCCCATGTGTTCGGCTACACCTGCGCGAACGACGTGACGGTGGCCGACATCCTGAACCGCGATGCCTCGTTCGCGCAGTGGGTGCGCGCCAAGGGCTTCGACACTTTCTGCCCGATGGGCCCGGCGATCGCGACCGGCCTCGACGCATCGACGCTCGTCGTGCGCACCCGATTGAATGGCGAGCTGCGCCAGGACTATCCGATCAGCGACATGCGCTTTTCGGTCGAGCGCCTGGTCAGCCTGATTTCGGCCGACATGACGCTCGAGCCCGGCGACGTGATCCTGTGCGGTACCTCGATCGGCGTCGGTTCGATGAAGCCCGACAGCGACATCGAGATCGAGATCGACGGCATCGGCACGCTGCGCAACCGCTACGGCTGATCCCGCCCGTCGCCGCGTGGCGACTCGAGCGACCGGACCTGGTGGCGCGCCGCCCAAGAATTCATATCAAGGAGTGCAAGCATGAAAGTGGCAATCATCGGCGCGGGGGCGATCGGTGGCTATGTGGGCGTCAAGCTCGCGTTGGCCGGCGAGGACGTGACCTTCATCGTTCGCGGCGCGAACCTCACGGCGATCCGGCAGCGCGGCATGAAACTGATCATGGCCGACGGCAGCGAACACGTCGCGCGCAACGTGCGCGCGACCAACGACTACGCCGAGGCCGGCCCGCAGGACGTCGTGATCCTCGCGATGAAGGCGCACCAGGTCGAAGCGGTTGCGCGTGACGTGCCCAAGCTGTTCGGCCCCGACACCGCGGTCGTGACGATGCAAAACGGCATCCCCTACTGGTACTTCCACAAGCACGGCGGGCCGGGCCGCGAAGGCACACGTGTGAACAGCGTGGACCCGACCGGCATCGTCGGCGAATGCATTCCGGCCGAGCGCGTGATCGGCTGCGTCGTGTATCCGGCGTCGGAGCTGATCGCGCCGGGCGTCGTGAAGCACATCGAGGGCGAGCGCTTTCCGGTCGGCGAGCTCGACGGCTCGGCCAGCGAGCGGGTCAACCGCATCTCCGCCGTGTTCACGAACGCCGGCTTCAAGGCACCGGTGCTCGACAACATCCGCGCCGAGATCTGGCTCAAGCTGTGGGGCAACCTGACCTTCAACCCGATCTCGAGCCTGACGCACTCGACGCTGGTCGACATCTGCCAGTACCCGCTCACGCGCGAGCTCGCGGCCGCCATGATGCGCGAGGCGCAGGCGGTCGCGAACAAGCTCGGCATCGAGTTCCGCATTCCGCTGGACAAGCGCATCGCTGGCGCCGAGAAGGTCGGCAAGCACAAGACCTCGATGCTGCAGGACATCGAAGCGGGACGCGCGCCGGAGATCGATGCGCTGGTCGGCACGGTGGTCGAGCTCGGCCGCCTCACCGACACGCCGACGCCGCACATCGACACCGTCTATGCACTCGTCAAGCTGCTGGGCAAGAACATTGACGAGCAGCGCGGCCAGGTGCGGTTGCTGGAGCTGGCGGCGGCATAGGCCGTTCGCACTGAGCCTGTCGAAGTGCCGCAAGCCACCGTTCGCACTGAGCCCGTCGAAGTGCCGCGCCGCACAAGCCACCGTTCGCACTGAGCCTGTCGAAGTGCCGGCGCCGCACAAAGCTTCCTTCGACAAGCTCTGGACGACCGGGAGCTCATCCCGAACGGTGCAATTCGAGTTGAAATGAAGCACGCCACGCTGCGCCAGCTGAAGGTCTTCGAAGCCGTCGCGCGGCACCTGAGTTTCTCGCGCGCGGCCGAAGAGCTGCACCTGACGCAGCCGGCCGTCTCCACCCAGGTCAAGAAGCTCGAGGATCACGCCGGCCTTCCGCTCTTCGAGCAGTTCGGCAAGAAGATCTACCTGACGCCGGCCGGCTCCGAACTGCTCGACATCAGCCGCGGGATCATCCAGCAGTTCGAGCTGGCCGAAAGCGCGATGACGCAGTTCAAGGGCGTCTCGGGCGGCAAGCTGAACGTCGCGGTGATCAGCGCCGGCGACTACTTCTTTCCGCGCCTGCTGGTGGAGTTCATCGGGCGGCACCAGGGTGTGGTCGTCAACTTCACGGTGCACAACCGCGAGGAGCTGCTGTCGCAGATGGCCGCCAACCTGACCGACCTCGCGATCATGGTGCGACCGCCTCACGAACTCGACGTGACGAGCGAGGCGTTCGCGCCGCACCCCTACGTGATCGTCGCGCCGACCGGCCATCCGCTCGCTGCCGAGCGCGCGATCCGCATCGAGCGGCTGGCGCGCGAGCCCTTTGTCGTGCGCGAGCAAGGGTCGGACACCTGGCACTCGATGGAAGAGGGCTTCGGCAAGCACCTCGCCGGGCTCAACATCGCGATGCAGATCAAGAGCACCGAGACGATCAAGCAGGCCGTGATCGCCGGGCTCGGGCTCGGCTTCCTGTCGGCGCACACGATCGCGCAGGAACTGCGCAACGGCAGCCTCGCGGTGCTCGACGTGCAGGGCTTTCCGCTGATGCTGAACTGGTATGTCGTGCAACGGCGCAACAAGCGGCTGCCGCCGGTCGCCCAGGCGTTCAAGGATTTCCTGCTGTACGAAGGCGCCGGGTTGATCGAGCAGATCATGGCCGCAGAGCCGGTCAAGGGCGGCACTGCGTCTCCCGCCGTCGGGTTGAGGGCCGTGTAAACCCTGCCGCCCCGATGGCGTCGGGACCCGCCTGTGCCGTTGTGACGCGCGGGGGAGCGTGGTCCAATGCAAGCGCAGCCCGCCCGCGAGGGCGCCGGGTTGCGAGGACCGCACCATGCATCGCCGAACTGCCCTGTTTGCTGGCGCCGCCGGTCTGGCGTGCGCAGTGGGTCGGGTGGCATCGCAACCCAAGGCGCCGCGAGTCGT
>Ga0105237_10009699_pt1 | contig 10300 bp, 5 predicted proteins | sample KBSC24metaG_FD_81520 | JGI IMG/M metagenome (GOLD analysis project Ga0105237, IMG submission 81520) | Corn rhizosphere microbial communities from Kellogg Biological Station, Michigan, USA - KBS C2-4 metaG | ecosystem: Host-associated > Plants > Roots > Rhizosphere > Soil | place: Michigan, USA... | reverse complement strand
TATTCGCCTACCAGGGTTTGATCATCGGTTCCGTCGAAGCCGGCTATTTCAATCCCGCGCAGCAGGAATTAATCCGCGAGTTCGTCGATCGCCGCGGCGGCGGCCTGCTGCTGCTGGGCGGTCAGTTCGCGATGGCCGACGGCGGCTGGAACGCCTCCAAGCTTCCCGAATTGATGCCGACAACGCTGCCCACCCAGGCTGGCGCGTTTCATCGCGAGGCAGATCCAAAGAACGGCACCACCCATACCACCGCCGAGCTAGCGCCCGCCGGCGTCGATAACATCATCACCCGTCTAGTCGACGACCCAACCGCGAACGCCGCCAAGTGGAAGCAACTCCCCTACCTGATGGATTACGAGGATCCCGGCACTCCTAAACCCGGCGCCGCCGTTCTCGCCAACATGATTACGCCCGAAGGCCGCAAGCTGCCCTTGCTGATCACGGAGAACTTCGGCCGCGGCCGCACCGCGATCATGGCCACCGGAGGCAGTTGGCGCTGGCAGATGAGTTCGCCGCTTGGCGACACGGCGCACGATTTGTTCTGGCAGCAACTTCTGCGCTGGGTGGCATCCGACACTCCCGGCCACGTAGCAGCATCCGTCCCCGCGCAAATGCTGCTCGACAACGGCGCGGTGACGATAACCGCCGACGTTCGCGATCTCCAATACAATCCCGCGCCCAACGCCAAGGTCGAAGCCCACATCCTGGGTCCAAGCGGAGTCAGCGCCTTAGTCGAGATGACGCCCGTGCCCGATAATCCCGGCCAGTTCCAAGCCGCATGGTCCGCTCCCAAGACCGGCGCCTACTTGACCGAGGTCACCGCGCAACGCGCCGATGCCAGCACCGGCACGGTCAAAGAATTAGGTCGCGACGTCATCACTTTTCAGCGTATGGACGGCGTTGCCGAGAATTTCCACACCGAACAGAACCGCGAATTGCTGGAACACCTGGCCACACAAACCGGCGGACAATACTGGAAGCCCACCGACCTGGGTAAACTCGCCGCCAGCATTCCTTTTTCCGAAGCCGGCGTCACCATGCGCGAGACCAAGGAGTTGTGGAACCTGCCGCTGGTCTTCCTCGTCTTGCTGGTGCTGCGCTTCTCCGAATGGTGGCTGCGGCGCAAGTGGGGGATCGTCTAGATGGGACTCTTCGCCCCCTGGTTCCTCGCCGCGTTAGCCGGAGTCGCTCTTCCGCTCTACCTGCATTTGCTGAAGAAGCATAATCGCCCGCCCAAGCCGGTGCCGTCGTTGATGCTCTACGAATCGCGCGTGGTGAGTTCGACCAAGCATCGACGGCTCGATCACATCTTGCTGCTCACGCTGCGCCTGCTATTGCTGACGCTGCTGATTCTCGCCTTCGCCAACCCCTTCATCAACCGCGACGCGGCGGCGCTGGCAAGCAACCGTCTGGTTCTGTTGGTAGTCGACAATTCTTTCAGCATGCGTGCCGGAACTCGGTTGGCAGACGCCAAAGACGCAGCCATAAGTGTTCTCGCTGGAAAAGGAGCGGCGCGCGGGCAAGTGGCGACGTTCGGCTCGCAACTGAAGCTGATGACCCAACCCATCGAAGATCAATCAGCATTGCGCGCCGCCGTACAATCCATTCAACCCGGCGACGGCCATGGCACCTTCGGCGAACTGGCTCGCGCCGTGCGAGCCACTGCCGAAGCCATACATACTCCCATCGAGCTGCACGTGTTCAGCGATATGCAGCGTGGCGACTTGGCCGCCACCTTCTCCGACATGGCGCTGCCCGGTAACGTAAAAGTGATCACACACGCTGTGGTCACCAAAGCCCAACCCAACTGGACCGTCGAGTCGGTAGACGTTCCCGGGCAAGTGTGGGGCAAAGACGCCAAGCCCGTTCACGTACAAGCGGTGGTCGCCGGCTATGGCACAACCGCCGCGCAACGCAACGTGTCGCTGGTCGTGAACGGTAAGACTACCGCGACCAAGAACCTTGCAGTCCCCGCCAACGGACGCGCCACCGTAGACTTCCCCGCCCTCGAAGTGCCCTACGGTTTCAGCCGCTGCGAAGTCAAGATTGACTCAGCCGACGGCTTCGCGGCCGACGACCTCCGCCGTTTCGCCGTCGAACGTTCCGACCCCCAAAAAGTTTTACTGATCCACAACTACACCGACAACCGTTCGCCGCTCTACGTGGGCGCCGCGCTCTCCGCCGCCGCGCAATCGGCCTTTCTCCTTGAATCGATCAATGTCAATGAGGCAGCCGACCGTCAGCCCTCCAACTACGCCTTCATCGTTCTCTCCGATCTCAATTCCCTGCCCTCGCTGCTCGAAAATTCGCTGACACAATATGTCCGTGCCGGAGGCAGTCTGTTCATCGCCGCAGGCACAGCCGCCGGCGCCCGCTCGCAGATTCCGATTTTCGGTGCGCACATTGCTCAGACGCGCGACTATAGCCGCGTCCCCGATCGCTACATGGCAGTTGGCTCCAGCGACTCCTCCTATCCCGCCGTAGCGAAAGCCAACAGTTGGCCCGGCGTGAAGTTTTTCTACGCTCTCGATGTGGAACCCGGCGATGCCCGCGTGATCGTCCGCCTAGGCGACCAGACGCCGCTCCTGCTCGAGAAACGCATCGGCGAAGGCCGCGTGATGCTACTCACGTCGGGCCTCGACAACCTAACCAACGATTTTCCGCTAGCTCCCGCCTTTGTCCCTTTCATTGAGCAGACCGCGCGCTACCTCGCGGGCAGTGAACGCCAGGGCGGCGCGCGCCCCGTAGACGCTTTTCTCGAACTACGCAACGCCAAAGAACAAGCTCAAGGCGTCGAAGTCACCGACCCCGAGGGCAAGCGCCCGCTCACCCTGGGCGAAGCCGCCTCCGCGCAATCGTTCCAACTCACCGAGGCTGGCTATTACCAACTCCGCCTCGCCAATGGAAGGCAGAACGAAGTTGCCGTCAACCCCGACCCCAAGGAATCGAACCTCGACGCGATTCCTGACGATGTCCTGGCTCTATGGCAAGGCAAGGGCAGCCAGTCCTCACGCGACGCGTCGGTACCAAGTCCCACCCCGTCCAACAAGACGCCGCAAACCCTGTGGTGGTACGTCATGTTTTTCGTACTTGCCGCCGCCGTCGCCGAATCGATCCTCGCCAGCCGCTACCTCGGCACACAACGCGAGGATGCGCAGGCGTTATCGAAATAGCGCCTACGGTATTGGCGAATGGAAAACGAACAAATTGAGCAGCGAATTGCCATTGAATTCCTGCGATAGAATAATGTTCATTCCTGCAGCGTTCAGTCCCGTCATGCTGATCACCAGATTTCCGTGAAACAGACCATCGGAACCGGCGGGAAGCACGCTGGTAGAAGGAAATAATCCGAGCGTATCGCCGGCGAATCTGCCCACCACTAAAAAGCCCGCCGCGCCATTCGCCGGGATCGCCGGGATGGTCGCGGTGGCTACGGTATGTCCGTCGGTGTCCAGAAGGGTCGCGGTTCCGCTAATCGACGTAGGAATACCGAAGTTCGAGATCGAGAGCACATCGTGAGGGTAGACATAAGCACTACCGTTTAAAACGTAGCGCGTCTGTGGTGTGGCTCCCAGGCTAATCCCAGGGACGATAGAAACTACCGAATTCGTGTGCAGGGAAGGTTCCTGTTCCTGGGAAGTGACATGGCCGTTGGCGTCGAGAAACCGCGCGGTTAGCTGCACATCGTTGGAATTGAGATCGGCGGTATTCGGAGACGACAAACTCAACGTCATGCTGAACATGTTGGGCACCGCTCCGGGGGGCGCGGCCGCCGTACAGGTTGGATCCCAGCACACTTGCGTAATCTGGAACTGAACCAATTGCCGCGGAGCGACCAAGCCGATGGAGTCCGAACCACCGGCGATGATATTGGAAAGCGTCACGACACCGCTTTCCGATTGTCCAACCTCGTTGCCCTTAAATCCAAAATATCCGGTATAAGCGCTACCCAGGCTAGAGTAGAGACCAGTTACTTCCACATCTACGGGACCGCTCGCAGTGGGCGGCACGTAAATGGTTACGATGCTATCGGTACCCAAGCCGGCGATACCCCAGCCCAGAGCCACCGTGAATACGCAATTATTTCCCACGGCGACCTGACCGTTGTTACAGGTAACGGCCAGCGCCGGAAGCGCCGCCGCGAAAATGGTGAGAGTGAAAAGGGACCGCAGGTTCATGGGTATATGTATCCTCCTTGTTGCCGGTTCGCAGCGCCGATAAACATTCAACCTTGGCGCTTCTCGGTACGGTTTCCGTATATTTTATTCAGATCACGCGATTTCTGGCAACTGAGTCTTTATGTGCGCCGATCACTAAGTCCGCCGCGCCGGTCATTGCGATATGCTTTAAATGTTAAAGTGGCCACGCCGTGGGAGGTTCCATGAGTCTCCGCGAACAACTTCACGCATACATTGCGCGACTGGAACAACGTCTGCGCTGGAACACCTGGCTGCGCGGCTTGGCCATATTCACCGGTAGCGCTTTAGTAGCGACGCTAGTGCTGGTCACGATCGCCAATGCGCTCGCGTTTTCGCAAGGCAGCGTGACCGCCGCGCGCTTCGGATTGATCCTGATTCTGGCCATTGCGGCAGCCGCCGGGTTGGCGCTGCCCTTACGCCGCCTTACCCGCCGCCGCGCGGTCGGAACCGCCGAAGCCACCTTCCCGCAATTCGAACAACGGCTTACCACCTTCGCGGAGCGCGACGGTCAAGATCCGTTCATTGAACTGTTAGCCGCAGACACTCTCAGCGTCGCGCAATCCGCCGAGCCCCAGTTACTCGTAACCGACCGCCGCCTTCAGTTCTCGCTAGGCACCGCCGTCGGCGCCGTCGTCATCTTGGTTTGGATGATCGCGGCCGGCCCCGGTTTTTTAGGATATGGCGCGTCGCTGCTGTGGACCGGTCCGCACTCCGGTCAGCCTTCGCTTTATGATCTACGCGTGACTCCCGGCGACGCCGTCGTGCGCCGTCACGCCGACCAGTTGATTTCGGCGCTCCCCATCGGTCTCAGCTCGCCCAGCGTGAAATTATATGCGCGCTTTCAAAACTCCTCCAAATGGGAAGAGATTACGATGCAGGCGCAGGCCGCTGGCAGTTTCGCGGGCGGCTATCAATTTCTATTCGCCGGGCTGCCGGAGAGCGTCGAATACTACGTCACCGCGGGAGCGATGACCTCCAAGCACTTCAACATTCGCGTCTCTGATCTGCCCTCCGTGAAGCAGATTCGCGTCACCTATCATTACCCTGCCTGGACCGGTATGCCGTCCGACATCGAAGAACGCGGCGGCGATTTGCGCGCGGTCATCGGCACCGAGGCCCAACTCGACGTCTCCACCGACCGCCCTCTGCAAGGCAGCCAGCTCCAGCTCGATAGCGGACAGCAGATCCAACTCACCGGTGGGCAAAATAACGTCTATCACGGCACCGTCAAGATGGATCGCGACGGCGTCTACCACGTCGCTGGCGTCGACAAAGGACAGCCGGTTCGCATCAGCGAGGATTTTTTCATCGAGGCCCGCAAAGCCGACCCGCCACAAATTTCGATGACGCGTCCCAGCCGCGGCGATTATCGCGCCAGTCCCATCGAAGAAGTGACCCTTGCCGCCAAGGCTGCCGGCGAATACGGACTGAACGGCGTCGCCCTGCATTATTCGGTCAATGGTGGACCCGAGACCACCGTGGATCTGCTCCGCCAGAAAGGCGCCAAACAAGCCGACGGCTCGACCACGCTCTCGCTGGAAAATTTCAAACTTGTTCCAGGCGACTTGGTGAGCGTCTATGCCACCGCCAAGGACGGCAACGCCGAAGCTCACACCGACATGGTGTTCATCCAGGCCGAACCATTCGAACGCGAATTCTCGCAATCGCAACAATCAGGCGGCGGTGGTGGAGGCGGAGGCGGTGGGGGAGGCGATCCCTCCGAGCAGATCTCGCAGCGCGAAAAAGAAATCATCGCCGCCACTTTCAAACAGCAGGGAGACAAGCACGCGACCCAGCAGCAGGCCACTGACATCGCCAAGTTGCTCTACCAATCGCAATCCACCCTGCACGATCAAGCCGTCACACTTTCCGGGCGCTTGCAAGCGCGCGAGCTGACCAATGAAGTGCAAGCCATCAGTGACTTCCAGAAGGATATGCTGGCCGCCTCCGCTTCGATGGAGCCGGCCGCGCAGCGATTACAGCAGCAAAAGTGGAAGGACGCGATTCCCAACGAGCAGAAAGCTCTGCAGTACCTGCTGCGCGCCGAAGCCACTTTCCGGCAAATTCAAATTGCGTTCGGAGCCGCCGGCGGTGGAGGCGGCGGAGGGGGAGCCGCGCGCGACTTGGCGAGCCTCTTCGATCTCGAGCTCGATACCGAAAAAAATCAGTACGAAACCCGGCAACCTCCGGCGACGAACGCAGAACAGAGAGCGGAGGAAATCGACGACGCGTTGAAGAAGCTCGACGAACTCGCCCGTCGCGAAGAGGACCTCGCCCAGCAGCAACGCAACGGCACGCAGACCGCCGAACAAAAATGGCAGCAAGAAATGTTGCAGCGTGAGGCCGAGCAGCTCCAGCGGCAGATGGAGCAACAGCAAGGTCAGCAGGGCCAACAGGGCCAACAGAGTGGCCAAGGCGGTCAATCCGGACAAGCGAGCGGTTCGTCCTCAGGCCGCAGCGGTCAATCTAGCGGCCAGAACAATGCCCAAGCCGCCGGCGACCGTCAGCAGGCGGCGCAACAGTCGCTCGACCGCCTGCGCCAAGCCAACGAAGACATGCGGCGCGCCGCTTCGCAGAGTGCCAGCGCCGCCGATTCCCGCCGTGCCGCCGAACGCTTGCGCGAAGCCACTGATCTACTAGGCCGCACGCAGCAGCAGGACGCCGCCGGACGCCTCAATTCGATGGCCCAAACCGCCGACCAATTAGCGGCTCAGCAAAAGCAACAAGCCGATCGCGTGCGCGACTTAGTGGCGCAGCAGAATGCGGCCCGCACCACCGGCAAGCAGCCCAATAATCCTTCCGCGCGCGAGATCGACAAGATGGTCAACGATCGCCAACAAGTGAGCGATGAGCTGGGCCGCCTCACTCAGCAATTGCGCAGCACCGCGCGCGAGCTCTCTACCACGCAGCCGGCGGCTTCCACCAAGTTGCGCGGCGCTCTCACCGGCATGGATGAAAACGACCTCGGCACTCGCATGCAGCGCAGCTCGGATTGGCTGCGCAGCGGTAACTTTTCAGATCCTGCCGAAACCGCCCTCACCAACGATCTACAAAAGCTAGGTCAACAAGTCAGAGAGGCGGCTCGCGCCCTCGGCAACGGCCAGCCCACATCGAAGGACGCGTCGCTGAACCGCGCCATGGACGATCTCGCGCGCCTGCGTGACCAACTCGCCGGCCTAGGAAACTCACCAGGCAAGCAGGACCAACCCGGCGGCCAACAATTTCAAACCGGCTCCCTGTCGCGCAACGCGCAGCCCGGCCAAGGCGGACAACAACAGAGTCAGTCGGCGCAAGGTGGTCAAGCCGGTGGCGGCCAAGCCGGTCAAATAGGCAACCGTGTCGCCGGTGGAGGCAACGCCGGTGGCGGAACCAATCGCGATGGCAACGTAGTCGGCGGCGTCGACACTGGCAATACTCGCATCACCGGCCGCGCCGTCGCGCCGCAGCAAGGTCCCAACCCCGCCGACACCCAGCGCCAGATCGACCAGGGCTTAAACCTGCTCAACCAAGTTCGCGCCGCTGTTCAAGACAGTCCCGAAACCCGCCAACAGCTACAAGCCCTAATCGAGCAAATGCGCAATCTGGATCCCAGCCGCTTCCCCGGGAATCCCGCGCTAGTCGAACAAATGCACCAGCAGCTGGTCAGCGAAGTGGACATGCTGGAACTGCAACTACGCCACCAACTCGACGAAAACCGTGGCGGTACTATCCGCAACACGGACCCCACCAAGATTCCCGCCGGCTATCAAGATTCGGTCGCCGAATATTACCGCAAACTTTCCGGCGGCAGCCACTAGGAAAATAACAGGCAATGCGACCGTCGGCCCTTGCCGCGTTGCTGTTAGTGGCGCAGACCACGGTACGCTCGCAAAGCGCCGACCTTCTGCTGAAGCGCATTATGGAGCACATGGCGCAGACGCTTGCCATACAGCCCAACTACACCTGCGTCGAAACCGTAGACCGATGGGTTACGCCCAGGAAGAGTCACCGCTTCCTGCAGGACCGCGTGCGCTTCGAAGTAGCCCTGGTCGACCACAAGGAAACCTTCGCCTGGCCCGGTGCGCAAAAATTCGAAGCCACCGACCTCGCCACCATGCTGCCGCGCGGATTGATCGACACCGGCGATTTTGCCACGGAATTGCGCGAGCTGTTCGATGGAAAAAGCGCGACGTTTTCCAATCTCTCAGAAGAGAAAATCGGCGCCTCGGTTTTGACCCGCTTCGACTTCGCCGTCCCTGCCGGGCATAGCGGACTCCAGGTCAATCAGAGCCAGCAAGGCTCCGCATATCGTGGCGAGTTGTTTATCGATCCGGCCAGTCTCGACCCGCGCCGGATTCAGATCGTCGTTGAAGTGCAGCCGAAAGACGGCGTCAGTGCCGCCAGCAAGCGGCTAGACCTGGCCCGCGTCCCCATTGGCGCGAGCGACTTCCTGCTGCCGCAATCGGCCGACGTCCGCATGACGCGCCTCGACGGCGTCGAATTTTTCAACCACATCGAATTCACTTCCTGCCGCCAGTTCACGGGCGATTCCGTTTTGAAGTTTGAGAATCCCTTTACGCCCGCCTCGACTCCCGCCAACGCGCCTGTGCGCGAGATCATCGCCCCTGCTGGTTTGAATTTTCAAGTTCGCCCGGAGGAAGGTTTCGATCTGACAGACCGCGCGGTGGGTGATCCGATTCGACTCAAGCTCGATAGCGACCTCCAGAACAACGGTTCGGTGCTGTTCGCGAAAGGAACCACGGTGCTGGGACGCATCACCACACTTACCCGAACCAGCAAAGTCACTCTGTTGGGCATTAGGTTGGAGACGATTGTCTCGGCGAACGGACAAGCGTCGATTCATCCGGCACCGTGGGACGTCCGAATCCCGAAGCGTCTCGCCCCGCGCACCGCCTTCAAACCCTGGCGGACGGACTATGAGGCACTGGTCGCCATGCGCTCCGGCGTCAACTTCCTGTCGAGCGCGATCCTAATTTTTTGGAGAACCTGAAGGCTTGCCAGCATCGCGGCACTGCTTGTTATTGAGGAAAACGTCCCCGGTGGAAATCCGGTGGAGCTTCACTTGTTTCTTGCCGTCCGGCCGGGCCACCCACATATGCTTGTCGTCGTAACTCAGCGCCACCGTCTCACCGGGCGCGTCCCAGACCTTCCAGGCGGAATGCACGCGCGTTAAGTAATTCTTCGATTTGTCTTCCCAGTTCAAAACCTGCGTTCTTTGATAGCCGATCAGAACCTGGTTATCCACCGCGAAGCAGTAATAGTAGTAGCTCGGCCCAAAGAAGCAATTGTCACAAAGCGCCTCGGCACGATCGAGCACCTGCGCTTGCCCCGTGTGCCGTTCGGCAGAGGCGGCTAGCAGCGCCGGCGCGGCCGCAACAAACATTAAGATAAGGGAGCGAAACAGAGAATGCGCCTTCATGCTCCAATCTTACAACGCGCCTGTTCTAGCCGAACGGCATACGGGAAGCTAACCGCGCGGGTTAACGGAACCTAATTCCTTCATATGAATTGAGTTAAGACGTTATACGGCATAAGCCTTTCGGAAGTACAATAGGGCAATGCGGTCTGTTACTATATGATACTTCCGCGGCTTCAGTAAGCCCGACGTTTCGCGCGTACTTGCGCCTGCTTCGGCAATGATGATCCGATCCTCTCTTAACGGGAAAGCGTTACCTGGAGGCCTTCGAATCAGTCATTTAGATTAGGCCCTTTTGAATGACGACAAAAACGAACCCATCTGAGTTGACAACGCTGCCGGAAGGAGACCGTATGAATTCTCCGGGCCAACCCGGCACAGCGCCGCCCAGTTCGCGAAAGCCCAAGAAACGCGGCCTCATTTGGGTAGTTTTACTCCTGATTGTTGCGGGCATCGCGGGCTACGCAGTGTGGCGCGCCGGCCATCCGGATGCTCCCGTGCGAGGCCAAGGCGGCGCGGGTGGAGGACGTGGCGGCGGAGGCGGCGGGCGCGGTCAGCTGGGCCCTGTGCCAGTGGTTCTATCCAAGGTTGGTCGTTCCAGCATTCCGGTTTATCTGAACGGACTCGGCAATGTGACCGCGTACTACACGGTAACCGTCAAGTCACGCGTCGACGGCCAGATCAT
>Ga0105237_10009695_pt1 | contig 10305 bp, 10 predicted proteins | sample KBSC24metaG_FD_81520 | JGI IMG/M metagenome (GOLD analysis project Ga0105237, IMG submission 81520) | Corn rhizosphere microbial communities from Kellogg Biological Station, Michigan, USA - KBS C2-4 metaG | ecosystem: Host-associated > Plants > Roots > Rhizosphere > Soil | place: Michigan, USA... | reverse complement strand
GGCGGCAGCCCCGCGCGCCGCGCTCACGAAGGCGTCGGCGTCGACGCGGGCGAACCGGTCCACTCCCACCGACACCGACTCGACAGCCGCGAACTCGCCCGCGTGCAGGATGGACGAGTGTTCGACCGCGCTGTGCGTGAAGCGGGGCCGGACCCCGCGGGCGTTGCCACGGATCGTCCCGAGCACGGCCGCGTGGGCGGCGAGGGCGCCCGACGGCGCGAAGGAGATCTCGTCCGCTCGCGCGGCCACCGATTCGGCCACCGACTCGGTGGCCGCCTCCAGAAGCATTCGAGCCCGCCTCGACGCCGCGTAGACCCGATCCGGATCAGCCCAACCGTCGTCGATCGCAGCCTGACGGGCGGCCGCGGCGACGGGATGCAACGGAGCCGCAGTCGCGGCGTCCAGGTAGCCGGTCACGGATCAACCGTAGCCAGGAGGCCGCGCGCCGGCGCGGCGAGCCGGTGCGTGTGCCGCGCGCCGGCGCGGCTCCCACGACGCGCGCCTCAAAGACTGCCCCCAGCCCTGCGCCGCGAGAGTGGTCCGATAACCTGTCTCGGACGGGAAAGCGGCATTGGAGGGCAGGTTGGGCATGCATCGCCGACGGTGGGGAGCGGGCCTAGCCGCAGCCTTGGCCGTCATGGTGCTCAGCGGTTGCTCCGCTACCGACGTAGAGCACAAGTTGCGCTTCGGCTGGCCCACTGGCATCACTCAGCAGGGCACCCGGATGCGGGTCCTGTGGACGTGGTCGTCGGTCGCCGCCCTGATCGTCGGCATCATGGTGTGGGGCCTGATCTTCGTCGTCTGCATCCGCGATCGGAAGAAATCCGACGAAGTCCCCAAGCAGGTCAAGTTCAACGGTCCGCTGGAAATCGTCTACACCATCGTTCCGCTGCTCGTTGTGATCGGCTTGTTCTATTTCACCGTCGTCACCGAGAACTACGTCGACAAGCTGACCAAGAATCCGCAACAGGATCCGCACACGGTGACCGTCCAGGTCGACGCATTCAAGTGGAACTGGCAGTTCGAATACCTCTCGAACAACGGCAAGCCGACCCTGGCGTCCGACAACAAGACGCCGGTCTCGACTGTGGGCTCTTCGACCGAAATCCCGATCCTGGTCGTTCCGGTCAGCACCAAAGACAACGTCGAGAAGATCAGGTTCATCGAGCACTCCGAGGACGTCATTCACTCGTTCTGGGTTCCGCAGTTCCTGTTCAAGCGCGACGTGATCCCCTACGGCACCACTTCCACGGCGCGCGACAACCAGTTCGAGATCACGGCCACGAATGAAGGTTCGTATGTGGGCCGGTGCGCGGAGCTCTGCGGCACGTATCACTCGCAGATGAACTTCGAAGTTCGCGTCGTCAGTCCCGATGTGTTCGCAAAATACATAGCCGCCCTGCAGCAGCACGGTCAGAGCGATCCGAACCGGCAGTACGAGGCGCTTATCGACGCCGGGATGACCGGTTGCGCGACTACTACGCACCCGTTCCCGACCGATCGCAGCCTGCGCGCCGCTGAGGGACCTCTGGATGCGGGAGCGTGCACCTGATGAAAATCGAAGCCCGGGTATTCCTCCTTATCGCATTGTTCTGCTTCCTCGCAGCGGCCGTATACGGCTATTGGACCGGCACGCAGTCCAGCGGCGTGGAGGTCGTGGGCGTCACGGCGCTGATCCTCTCCGGCGGCCTCCTCGGCCTAGGCGGCTCGTTCTTCTGGTTCGTGTCCCGGCGTATCGACCCTCGGCCCGAGGACCGCAACGACGCCGAGATCGCCGAAGGCGCCGGCGAGCTGGGGTTCTTCAGCCCAGGAAGCTACTGGCCGCTAGGCATTGCGTCGGCGGCCACCGTGGTGGGCGCCGGGTTGGCATTCGTTCAGCTGTGGCTCATCGGAGCCGGCGTCCTCATTCTGTTGTTCATGGTCGGCGGGCTCCTGTTCGAGTACTACATCGGCGGCCGCAAGACGCTACGGTCCTAGACCCGGTCGACTCCCGTGCCGCTGTTGGCCTAGCGGGTGGCTTGATGAGTGTGCCGGGCCGTCCGTCTGCCGCGGCTCAGCGTGCCGCTTAGCCCCGGTCGTGGCATGTCGAACCGCTGGGTGGGGTGAGCGGGCATTGCCAGCTCATCGTCATCGCCTCGAGCGGCCCGTCGGCGGACCCCGTTGTCGACGAACTCCCCGATACCACAACGGGGCCTGACGACGTCGCTCGCACAAGAGGGCCAGGCTGCGAGGTGATCCCCCTCGCATTGCCCGACCTCTTGGTACGACAGCTAGCGACTGCTTAGCGGCCCCTCAAGCCCCGTGCACCGCCTACTCAGGTCGAGGTTCGGCACGGGCTCGCTCATCTTCCAGGGGCCGCGAGCCGCGGAGCGGTCTGGGTCTTAGTCCGGAAGTTCGGTTGCGTGCTCGTGGTCGACCTGGGCGAGCGCGATGGCGTCGAGCTCCGCCTCGATCTCCGGCTTCTCCTTGACCGGGAAGAAGAAGCCGCCGATGTGGCGAAGCGGAGAGCGTCCGACCTCGTTCATCCGTTTCGGAACGGCGGCGCCGGCGTAGGGGAGCAGGCCGTGTCCATGGTCGTCAGTCGGGCCGAGCGGCTGGTGGACCTCGATGAACTCGCCGGTCGGAAGTCGCTTGATGATCCCGGTCTCGATGCCATGCTCCAGCACTTCACGGTCATGCCGCTGAAGTCCCAGGCAGATCCGATACGTGAACACGTACGCGATGGGTGGCCCGACCAAGAGCGCAATGCGCCCGCCCCAGGTCATGGCGTTCAGCGAGATGTCGAACGCCTTGGCCACGAGGTCGTTGCCACCGGAGATGAACAGCACCATGACGAAGGTGAGCGCCATCGCGCCGAGCGACGTGCGTACCGGTGCGTCGCGCGGTCGCTGCAAGATGTTGTGTGAGGCGCGGTCTTTCGTCATCTTCGCCTCGAGGAACGGGTACATCGCCGCCAGGCCGATCAGGATGCCCGGCATCACCACGGTCGGCCAGAACAGGGGCGGGACGTCGTGGCCCCAGGCTCTGATCTCCCACGACGGCATCAGACGTGTCGACCCGTCGAGCATGGCCATGTACCAGTCGGGTTGAGAGCCAGCGGAGACCTGGGCGGGGTTGTAGGGCCCGAACAACCAGATCGGGTTGATCTGGACCAGGCCGCCCAGCGCGGCGCAGGCGCCGAAGACGATGAAGAAGAAGCCGCCGGCCTTCGCCGCGTACACCGGGAAGATTCGCTCACCACGGACGGTGTGCTCGTCGCGGCCGTGGCCGGGGAACTGCGTGTGCTTCTGCCGGACGAGGAGCGCCAGGTGCGCGCCGACCAGGCCGGCGAGCAACGCCGGAATGAGCAATACGTGCGCGATGTAGAGGCGGCCGATGATCTGGTCGCCCGGGAACGGGCCGCCGAAGACGAGGAAGGAGACCCATGTGCCGACGACCGGGATCGAGAGCATGATCGCGTCGGCGATGCGCAGGCCCGTGCCGGAGAGGAGGTCGTCGGGCAACGAGTAGCCGGCGAAGCCTTCGACGACGCCCATGACGATCAGGAGCAGGCCGATGATCCAGTTGAACTCACGCGGCTTGCGGTACGCGCCGGTGAAGAACACCCGGAGCATGTGGATCACCATGGCCGCGAGGAACATCAACGCCGCCCAGTGGTGGATCTGGCGCACGACCAGACCGCCCCGGACGTCGAAGCTGATGTTGAGCGTCGAGGCGTAGGCCCGAGACATCGTCACGCCGTCGAGCGGGATGTAACGGCCGTGATAGACCGTGTCGCCCATCGAGGCGTCGAAGAAGAAGGTCAGGTATGTGCCGGTGAGCAGCAGCACGACGAACGAGTAGAGCGCGATCTCGCCCATCATGAACGACCAGTGGTCGGGGAAGACCTTGTTGAGCTGCTTGCGGATCGGGCCGGCGATGGTCAGGCGCTCGTCGACGAAGGCCGCGGCCTTGCCCTGAGGCGTCTGCGGGCCGCCCGTGCGCCGGGTAGCCGGACGCTGGGGTCGAACTGGCGTCGTTGTCATCGGTCACCTCCGATTGCGAGGGTTGGCTCCATCATGACCGCTCCCAGAATCCAGGGCCAATCGGCTCGTGGAAATCGTGCAAGGCGACCAGGTACTGACGGCCGTCGCTGCCCGTTTCGAGGCCGAGGGGCAGTTTTGGCAGGCTTCGGGTCGCCGGGCCGAAGACGGGCTTGGCGTCCTTGAGCACCTCGAACTGCGACTGGTGGCACGGGCACAGCAAACGCGACGTCTGCTGCTCGTACAGCGACGCCGGGCACCCGGCGTGGGTGCAGATCTTGGAGTAAGCGACGTAGTCGCCGACCTGGTAGCTCGCCTGGCCGCTGCGCGACTGCACCTTCTGCCCAGGCCGCAGCCGAATGAGCAGGGTCGGCGAGGCCGCGTCGAGGACATAACCGACCGGGAAGACGGTGGCGACACCGCCCGGTTCCAGATCGTCTGAACTGACTCGACGGCCGTCGGCGTAGATGAGCGGGACGCCGTCCGGGTATTTGCCGGTGGCGAGCAAAGTCCCGTACGGCGTGTGGTCGAGCTGCTTGCCCGGACGCTTGATCATGGCGCCGACGAGGGCCACCAACGGGACGGTGGCGACGGCGCCACCAGCCAGGCCCAGTGAGCGCATCAGCAGTTTGCGGCGGGGGAGTCCAGTGTCGTTGAGACCGACTGCGAGCGTGGCCTCGATCAGCATCTTGTCGGCCTCGGAGCTCGGCTCGTCGTGCCGGTCCTGCTCGACTTCCTCCTCGGGCATCAGCCACTTGGCCCACAGAACCGCGCCGAAGCCCAGCAGCGCGAGCATCAATCCCAGCAAGCCGCCGAGCAGCGGCGTGTAGTACTTGAAGTTCTGGCTCTTGCCCGGGAGCTGCCAATGGAATGGCACCGCGACGAAGGCCACGATGAAGCCGATACCGGCCAAGGCCGCGAGCACGAAGAACGCCGACACGGCCCGCTCGGCGCGCTTCTCGGCTTTCGTTCCACGAATCGGAAAGCGGTCGCGGCGGTGAATGATGTGGACGCCGTCGGCCTCGGCGGCCGCAATCATGCGCTCTTCAGGAGTCAGCTTCTGGAGTTCCTCCGCCGACGTCTCGGTGACGTTCTCGCTCATGACTTGGCTCCGATCCACAGGATCGTCACGACCATGAAGCCAATGCCCAGGATCCAGATGACCAAGCCCTCGGACACCGGGCCGATTCGGTCGATGCCGTTGCCACCCGGATCCTTGGACGCCTTGAGCGTCTGGATATAGGTCACGATTTCTTTTTTCTGCTCAAGGGTGAGCTGGTTGTCGCTGAACACCGGCATGTTTTCGGGGCCGGACTGCATGGCCGCGATGATCTGTTTGTCGGTCGACTCATTGAGGCTCGGGGCGACCTTGCCGGCTGACAGCGGCGCGCCCTTGCCCGAAAACCCGTGGCAGGACGCGCAGTTGAGCCGGAAGAGCTCGCCACCGGAGGCGATCTGGGAGGAATCGACGCGAAGGCTGCCGGTCGGGATCTGCGGTCCGCCACCGACGGACTGGATGTACGCCGCGATCGCCTCAGTCTGCGCTTCGGTGAACTTGGACGGCTTGCGAATCTCTTCCGCGCCCTGCCCAGTGGCGGGCATGCGACCGGTGCTCACCTGGAAATACGCCGCTGACTCGCCCACGCCGACCAGCGACGGGCCCCGATCGGTGACGCCCTGCAGGTTAGCTCCGTGACAGGTGATGCAGCTGACGCTGTAGAGCTGCTGGCCTTCGGTGATGCTGGCGTCGGTGGCTGAGTGCTCGCCCGCGTTCGAGGACGACGCGAAGAGGCCGTACAACCCGCCCATCGACGCGAGGGCGGCGATGAGCACGGCCGCGCCCGCGACGCGGCGGCGCCAGCGGGGCTTGCCCGGCCGTGGCCGCTTCGACGCCGGGTCCGCGCCGGTCGCCGAGACCGCCGGAGCGAAGTCGAACTCGGCGTCGACACCGGACTCGAATCCGGATTCGATTCCGGACTCAAACCCGGAATCGAATCCGGCGCCGTCGATGTCGTCTGCGCGTTCGGTCACGGACGTCCCTTCTGCTCGTCGGGTCGAGAACTCGACGAGATCGTCATCGGATCAGGTAGATCGTCGCGAACAGACCGATCCACACCACGTCGACGAAGTGCCAGTAGTAGGAGACGACGATCGCGGCAGTCGCCTGGGCCGGAGTGAACCGGCTGAGGGTCGTCCTGATGAGGAACAGGATGAACGCGATCAGGCCGCCTATGACGTGCAGCCCGTGGAACCCGGTCGTCAGGAAGAAAACGGACCCGTAGCCGGTCGCCGAGATCGTGTTGCCGTCGTGGTACTGCAGGGTGTACTCGCCGATCTGGCCGCCCACGAAGATCAGGCCCATGAGGAACGTGATCGTGAACCACCGGCGCAGGCCGTAGACGTCGCCGCGCTCGGCGGCGAACACGCCCCACTGGCAGGTGAAGCTGGACGCGACCAGGACGATGGTGAACGGCAGCGCGTACGCCGGAATGCCGTGCCAAAGCAGCAGGTTGATCTTCTTGCCGTCGGGCAGCGTCATCGGCCAGTCGCCGCTGTGCACCGAACGAACTGTGAAATACATGGCGAAAAGCCCCGCGAAGAACATCAGCTCGCTGGACAGCCAGACAATGGTCCCGACGCTGACCAAGTTCGGCCGGGTCAGGGAATGCACCTTGCCGGAGTCGAAGGTAGGCGCGGCGGTCGAAGTCACGTCGACATTATGGCCTGACGGCATCCGGAAGATGTGCGCAGGGTGTGGCAGGCGACGTCGTGTCCCCGACGGGCGCGGATACCATCTTCTGCGTGAGCAGCGCGAGCATTGGCGGGTCGGTGTACGGCAGTCATGACCCGGGTCGAGTCAACGTCATCGTGTACAGCCACCGCCCCGAGTTCCGGGCCGCCGTGCGAACGGCGGTCGGCCGTCGCCCGGCTCCGGACTCGCCCCGCATCGACTGGGTCGAGTGCGACCGCAGCGCCGACGTGATCTCCGAGATCGACCTCGGCGAGATCGAGTTGCTCATCCTGGACGGCGAGTCGCAGCCGACCGGAGGCATGGGCCTGGCCCGGCAGTTCAAGTACGAGCTCGACGACTGCCCGCCCATCATTGTCGTCGTCGCCCGACGACAGGACGGCTGGCTCGCTCACTGGTCGCTGGCCGACGCGGTCATCAGCCAGCCGCTCGACCCTGTCTCGTCGGCGGCTGTCGTCGCCGAGCAGCTGCGGGCGCGGTCCTCGGGCATCCCCGTCGTGCGCTGAGCGAAGCCCATGGCTGATCAGCCGCCGAGTTGGCCCGCGACGTTGGCGGCGCTCCTCGACAGGTCCCCGCTCGACGCAAGCACGACCGCCTGGGCGATGAACGAGATCATGTCCGGGGACGCGTCTCCCGCCCAGTTGGCCGCCTTCGCCGTGCTCCTGCGGGCGAAGGGCGAGACCGCCGACGAGCTAGCCGGCATGGTGGCCACCATGCTTGCCCGCGCCGTCCCGGTCCGGGTGGCGGGCCGGGCGCTGGACATTGTGGGGACGGGCGGTGACCGGGCGCACACCGTGAACATCTCGACGATGGCGGCGATCGTGGCCGCCGGCGCCGGCCGCAGGGTGGTCAAGCACGGGGGCCGCGCTGCCTCGTCAGCGTGCGGCACGGCAGATGTGCTCGAGGAGCTCGGCGTCGTCATCGATCTCGCCGCGGACGGAGTCGAGGCCACCGTGGCCGAGGTCGGCATCGGATTCTGTTTCGCGCCGGTGTTCCACGCCGGCATGCGGCACGCCGCGCCAACGCGCCGCGACATCGCAGTGCCGACCGTCTTCAACGTTCTGGGGCCGCTGTCCAATCCGGCCCGCCCGGACGCCTCGGCGATCGGGTGCGCTGATCCGAGGATGGCGCCGGTCATGGCGGAGGTCCTCGCCGCTCGGGGCGACACCGCGCTGGTGGTTCGAGGTGACGACGGCCTGGATGAACTGACGACGACCACGACGTCGCAGGTCTGGTTGGCCGAATCCGGATCGGTGCGCCGGATCACGCTCGATCCCGCGCGCTACGGCATCGCGGCGGTCGCGCCGGATGTGTTGCGCGGAGGCGCCGCGCCGTATAACGCCCAGGTTGTGCGAGACGTGCTGGCCGGGGCGGCTGGCGGCGTGCGGGACGTCGTCGTGCTGAACGCGGCGGCCGGGATTATGGCCTTCGACGGCGTGGGCGAGGACGATTTCGACGACCGCTTCGCCGCCGCGCTCGAGCTCGCACGTGAGTCGATCGACTCGGGCTCCGCCGCCGGACTGTTGCCGCGGTGGGTACAGGCGAGCGCCGCTGCCGCGCGACGTTGAGTCACACTCGGAGGATGACGACGTCGAGCGGGCGCGCGATGACGGACCGCAAGCGCGCGCACGGCCTCGTCGTCGGCTCGTGGATCGTCGCGGCGCTCACCGTCCTCGCGCTGCTCTATGCGGTCCTCGACCACCTGGCTGCCTCGACAGTCGGTGGCGAAAGCCACATGCACATGAGCAACGCGTTCTTTCGAGTCGGAGCTGGCGCCCCGACGCAACCGCTGCTGGGTTCGGCCCTGATCACCGCCTGGCAGCTCGATCCGGTCGCGCTGGCGGTGCTGGTGCTCCTGGCCGCGGGGTACCTCACCGCCGTGGCGTTGGTGCCGGTGCGAACACCGGGGGAACGTTGGCCCGCGAACGACACAGCGCTGTTCCTGTCGGGCCTGGTCGTCATCGGGCTGGCGACGAACTCGAGCATCGCCGTCTACGACCAGGTGCTGTTCACCGCGCACATGGTCGGGCACCTGGCACTGGTCATGCTGGCTCCGGCGATGCTTGTTGCCGGACGTCCGTTCAGCCTGCTCGTCGCGGCCTCCGCACGTCCCGACCGGACGCGTTCGATGCTGCAGGGGCGCGAGCTGTCGTTTCTCACCGCGCCGCCGGTCGCGTTGGCGAGCTACGCTGTGGTCATCGTCGGCAGCCACCTGACGGGGCTCATGGACGACATCATGCGCTACACATGGGCCGGGCAGGTCGAGCATCTGGTCTACGTCGTCGCCGGCGTGCAGTTCTTCGTGCTGGTCATCAGGGCCGAGCCGCTGCGCTGGAGCCTCACCACCCCGGCCCGGTGGCTGATGCTGGCGATCGCGATGGCCGTCGACACCTTCACCGGCGTCGTGTTGCTGCAAAGCACGACGGCGGTCGGCATGCGGACCGCGCCGGCGCTGAACGTCAACGCGCTCTCTGACACACGGACCGGCGGAGCGATCATGTGGGTTGGCGGCGACGCGATCATGGCGGCGGTCATGGTCGCCCTGGTGATCGGCTGGCTCCGCCACAGCGATCGGCGCCAACGAGATCAGCTCGGTTGGGCCGAGCAAGCGCGCCGGGCGACGTTCACCGAGCACACTGGACTCGCGGTTCGCCCTGCATCGGAGGACGACGCGGGGTTCGACGACGACACCGCCGCGCGTTCGGCCTACAACGAGTGGTTGCGATCCCTGTCGCGCGATCGCTGACCAATCAGCCCTCGACGCCGATGGAGAACGTGCTGTCGAGATCGTGGCGACTGTAGGCGCGAAACGCGATATGCGTGTCCGTGTGCAGCACGCCGGGCACCTTCGACAATCGGCCGGCGATGACCTCGGCGATCTGGTCGAACTCGCGCACTCTAACGATGGCGATCAGGTCGACGTCGCCGGCTACTGAATAGACCTCGCTGACTCCGTCCAGTCCGGCGAGCTGCTGGGCGATTTCGGGAATGCGATCGGCTTCGACGGAAATCATGACAATCGCGGTGATCATTGGCACATCGTAGGGGCCGTCACGCGGTCTTGCGCGCAGGACGGGAGACGACGGGCAGGCGCCGGCGGTCAGCGAAAGGGTCGGCTTGGCGGCGGTCGGTGGGCGCGTAGCGACGGGTCAGCGAACCCGCCCCGAAGGCCGGCGCCGCCCACGGTTCGCTGATCCGGACCAGACGCGTCCCCGGCTCTTCGAGCCAGCGCAAGATGCATTCGGTCTCTTCGGCGAGCGCGGCCGGCATTGGGCCCAGGCCCGGCTCGACGGCGTCCGCCGTCGCCACCAACGCGTCGATGATCGTCATCGGCGGCGCGCCGCGAATCGCCAGCCCAGCCGCGGCGAGACGTCCCCGGCGGATCACCGCGAGCTCCCAGCCGCCGGCGCCATCGGGCCGTGCGGCGACAGCTTCGGCGATTGTCGTCAGGGATCGCAATCGCTGCATCCTGGCGCAGGCGCGCACGACGGCGGTGATCCGATCGCGCAACTCGCCGGCCCGCTCGAAGAGGTG
>Ga0105237_10009694_pt1 | contig 10305 bp, 5 predicted proteins | sample KBSC24metaG_FD_81520 | JGI IMG/M metagenome (GOLD analysis project Ga0105237, IMG submission 81520) | Corn rhizosphere microbial communities from Kellogg Biological Station, Michigan, USA - KBS C2-4 metaG | ecosystem: Host-associated > Plants > Roots > Rhizosphere > Soil | place: Michigan, USA... | reverse complement strand
CAGGTGTCCGCAAAAGTTCATTCCCAGGATAGGATCACTCTCAGTGAAAAGGGTATTAGCTGGGCCCAGTTCTTCGACCTGCTGCAGAAAAAAAGCAATTACACATTTGTCTACAAGGATGACGTACTGCCCCGGCAGGAAAAGATCGACGTGGCGGCAGTGGATCGTACTGTGCCACAGATACTTGACAAGGTGATGGGCAGCTCCCCCCTGACCTACCAGGTATTGTCGGGCAACCTGGTGGTAGTGACGGCCCGCCTGGTGGATGTGGGTGACGTGCGTATCAGCGGGAAAGTGTCATCCGCCGCGGGGGATGCGCTGGCGGGGGCCAGCGTGAAAGTAAAGGGGACTTCAACGGGAACTTCCACCGATGCAGGCGGCTATTTTTCGCTGGTGGCGCCAGAAGAAGCGACGTTGGTGATCTCGTATATCGGCTACCAGGAACAGGAGATACCTGTGTCGGGCAGGACACAATTTACCATTGTCCTGCAGGCTGTACCCGGAAATATCAACGAGGTGGTGGTGATCGGGTATGGCACTACCCGAAAGAAGAATCTTACCGGCGCCGTATCCACCATACGAGCCGGCGACCTGAACAATCTGCCTGTCGGGGATGTGAGCCAGATCATGCAGGGCAAGGCGGCGGGTGTGTCCGTTACCCAGTCCACCGGTGCGCCGGGAACTCCCATTTCCGTACGTATCCGGGGTATCGGGACCATCAATAACAATGACCCCCTGTATATCATCGACGGTGTACCGACGAAGGATGGCATCAATACCATCTCCCCCAACGACATCGAGGATATCAGCATATTGAAGGATGCGTCTTCGGCCAGCATTTATGGGGCCAGGGCATCCAATGGCGTGGTGCTTATCACGACGAAAAAAGGGCGGAGCGGCAAGCCGCGATTCAGCTTTAATGCTTATAGCGGTGTACAGTCGCCGGAGAAATATATCAAGATGACGAATACGCGGGAGTATGTCACCGCCTTTAACACAGCGGCAGCGGTGGATGGGAGGAAGGTTATACCGTTGGGGATGCTGGACACGCTGCCCAATATAGATTACCAGCATCAGGTAATGAAGTCAGCCAATCTGACCAATATGCAAATGTCCGTGAGCGGCGGCAGCGAGAATACGCAGTATATGGTATCTGCCGCCTATTTCACACAGGATGGGATGATCAAAAATTCGGCGTACGACCGGCTGAGCATTCGCAGCTCTGTGACGAGCACGCTGTCCAAAATGTTCAAGTTCGGAACGAATATGAATCTGGCTTATAACAAGACCCGTCAGGTGGGCAGTTCGGGAGACGGGTATGGGAATGGTAATCCGGGAGCCAGCGTTTTGCGGTATGCGTTGTTCCGTACGCCCGCCTTGCCTGTATATTATGCGCCGGGGCAGTATTTAGACCTGCCGACGCCTGATTCACTCGCGTATTTTTTTGGAGACGGGCTTAATCCGGTGGGGCTGGCCGCCAATACCGACCGGAATTTTTACAACTATTCCTTATTAGGGGATGCTTACCTGGAGATCACTCCCATAAAAAATCTGAGGATCCGCAGTGACATCGGCACGAACCTGATCCTGTCAGAGTACAAACAATTCTATCCCACCTGGGGCGGGCCGGTGCGATTTCAGAACATTCCCAATTCGCTGGCTCAATCCTATAGCAACAACTTTACGTACAACTTGACCAATACCGCTACGTATAATTTGAATTTCGGGGATCATGGTTTAGAGGTCCTGGTGGGAACGGAGGCTGTCGACAACGCCATACGTCAGATATCTGCCAGCCGTACGACCTATGTAGATCAGGGTAACACCTACCAATACCTGGACAATGGGACGTTGAATCCGTTGAATGGGGGGAATGAAAGTCAGTGGGCGTTGTTCTCGCTCTTCGGCAGGTTGAGCTACCAATACAACGACCGGTATCTAGCCAGCTTCAACTTCAGAAGGGATGGCAGCTCCCGGCTGGATCCTCACGACCGGTATGGTAATTTCTTTTCCGGGGCTGTGGGATGGCGTATCGATAAGGAGAAGTTTATGGAGAATGTCCGTAACGTGTCGCTGCTGAAGGTGCGGGCCAGTCTGGGGCAATTGGGCAACCAGGAGATCGGCAATTATTCCTATACCTCTGTCATGGGGCCCAGCGGAGCCTATTACCCTTTTGGAGGAACGCCAGTACCGGGATATACGATCATAGCTAAGGGTAATCCCAATGTCAAATGGGAGACGAGTACACAGACAGATATCGGCATGGACCTGGGGTTGTTCAACAATGCATTGAATTTTACGGTGGATTATTACAACAAGAAGACCAGCAATATGCTTTTGTCCATACCTGCACCCAGCAGCGGCGGCGGGGCTGGCAATCCTACGGAAAATGCCGGTACTGTAGTCAACAGGGGATTCGAGTTCGAGGTCAGCTACCGGAAGGCTATCAACAGAGACTGGCGGTATGAGGTGAGCGCGAATTTCGCAACTGTCCATAATGAAGTGCTTTCCCTTGCGGGAGGGCGGCCTATTCCCGCGGGACGTATCGACAACAATCTTTATGGCACCATCACCACGGAGGGGCAGCCTATCGGGGAGTTCTACCTGCTGCAGATGGATGGTATCTTCCAGAACCCATTGGAAGTATTTACGCACGCCTATCAGGGGGCGGGTATCATGCCGGGAGATGTAAAATTCCGGGATATCAATCATGATGGTGTCATCGATCAGAATGACAGAGTATATGCGGGGAGCGCCATTCCGAAGTTCACGTATGGGTTTACCGGGAATATTTCTTACAAGGAACTCGACCTGACGCTGTTCTTCCAGGGGGTGAATGGGAACAAGATCTATAACCAGGTGCTCACCGACATCGAAGGATTCTACCGGAGCTTCAATATTACGGAGCGTATGGCCAGCAAGGCCTGGACAAAAGAAGGGTCTACCAATACCTTCCCGCGTCTGAGCTGGACAGGGGCGCAGAATAACAAACAGGCTTCCACGAGATTTTTAGAGAACGGGTCCTATCTGCGGCTGAAGAATTTGCAGCTGGGCTATCGGATCCCTGCCGGGATGCTGTCACGCTGGAAGGTGTCCGGTATACGATTTTTCGCGAGCGTGCAGAATGCCTTTACCATTACCAAGTACACCGGTCTCGACCCTGAGATGGCTACCAGCGCCAATGCCGCCACGTCAGGGGATGGGGATAAGGCCGTGGGTATCGACTGGGGAACCTATCCTTCCGCGCGGACCTTTACGGCAGGTGTGAATATCAATTTCTAATCTTCAAACTTCTTATATGCAGCGTATTCTTATTTTTTCTTTCTGCGTTCTTGCAGTGGTTGCCGGAGGGTGCAAGAAGTTCCTCGACAAGCAGCTGCTGGGACAGACGACTCCCGATAATTTTTTTACCTCTGATGCCAATGCGCAACTGGCGTTGAATGCAGCCTATGCGCCTCTCAGCTTTACTTCGGGCGCCTCCAATGCCATCTGGGTGTTGGGGGATGTCGCCTCCGACGACGCCATCAAGGGGGGACAGCCGGGGGACCAGGCCGACTTCGAGGCCGTAGACCAGTTCAATATACTTACTACCAACTCGGCTGTAGAGGCTGTATGGCAGCGCTACTATGACGGGGTGTTCAAATGCAATGTAGTGCTGGATGGGCTGTCCGCCGCCAATTCAAAAGTGTCGGACGCCACGAAGAAATCGGTAATTGCACAGGCTAAATTCCTCCGTGCCTATTATTATTTTGTTCTCACCGCCTGTTACGGCGATATTCCCCTGCATCTGAAAGTAGAGACACCGGAAGAGCTGCAAAGCCCGGCCCTTGCGCAGGACAGTATCTTCCGGCAGGTGGAGGGGGATTGCCTGGCCGCAGCGCCTGATCTTCCCGATGCCACGCATGGGGCCGACCTTGGCAGAGCGTCCAAGTGGGCGGCGCTGGCTCTTTTGTCCAAGACCTATCTTTTTCATACTAGTCTTGCCAACCACTGGCAGCTGGCGGCGCAATATGCACAGCAGGTCGTGGATTCGAAACAATATACCCTCACGAAGATGTATTGGGACAATTTCAGCGCTGCTACAAAGGATAATACGGAGGCAATATTAACCGTGAATCATATCACGGGTTATCAGCCTATACAGGGTAATGAGCTGAATGCGTGGTTCTCGCCCCGGAGCCTCACCGGCTATGGGTTCTTTTATCCCACGCAGGACCTGGTAGATAATTTTGAAGCCGGCGACCCGCGGCTGGACTATACCGTGGGCAGGGCGGGGCATCCTTATTTCGACACGCCTTTCGATCCTTCCTGGACAACTACCGGATATATCACGAAGAAGATGGTGCAGCCTTTATCCGAAGTACCCATTGGTAAGAAGAACGATGGAAGCGTGAATTACGAAGCCTTACGGTATTCCGATGTGCTGCTCGTGCTGGCAGAGGCATATAATGAAAGCGGCAATTCTGCCGCGGCCCTGGCGCCATTGGATTCCGTGCGCAGGCGTGCCCGCGAATCCTATCTGTATGATGCGTCGTTGCCGGGTTATGGCTCGGTGCCCGCGGGATTGCTGGCGGATGTGACAACTACTGATCCGGCGCAGCTGCGTGATGCCATTCGCAAAGAGCGGAGGTCGGAGCTGGCAATGGAGTTCCATCGTTTTTTCGACGTGATCCGTTATGGCAGTGCGTATGCCACCCCTGCGCTTTCAAAGGGCGCTCCCAACTTCAATTATGATAAGAACAAGTGGTTCCCTATTCCACAGAGCGAGCGGGACACGAATAAAAAGCTTGGTAAATAAAAAATATTATTATGCGTACTATATGCTTATTACTGGCTGTGATGTTTATCTTCTCCTGTAAGAAGAACGATCAGCCGGCGCCGAATTACAATTCCGACAAGAGCAGGTTGAACCAGTTGACGGACAGCCTGATGAATGTCTATAATAACAGCGTGGAAGGTAATAAACCCGGGGACTATAGTGTAGGGGCGAGGACCGGTCTGAAGTCCGCTCTGGACCTGGCTGCGCAGGTGGAGAGTGGCAAGTTCACCCAGGAGGAGGTGAACAATGCCTATAACAATCTGGTGTTGGCGGGGCAGCAGTTCAGCACCAGGCTGATACAGGAAGTGTCGGCGGCTTACCTGGTCGGCTTTTGGAAATTCAACGGTAATCCCGCGGATTCCAGCGGGCATGGGCATGACGGTGCGTTGAAGACCGGATATGTAGGAAGCAGCGCCGCGACGGCTACAGACGGAGGTGTGTTACCGCAACTGACGGCGGACAGGTTTGGAAGAGCAAATATGGCCTATAGCTTTAGCAACGGATCGTTGGTACAGGTGCCTTATGCATCGGAGCTGAATCCTCCTTCCTTCACCATCAGTCTGTGGGTGGATATGACGTCTAATTCAAATGGCAGCTATATGATATCCATGAACAGGTGGTGGGGATATAAGTTCAACCTGAATGGTACTGCGGTGCCGTTTTTGACCGTGGCTACCGCTGCGACTATCTATGACCGGGATGCCGGCGCCGTGAATGTATCTACCGGTGTCTGGACACATCTGGCTGCTTCCTATACCGACGGCACCGAGAAGTTTTATGTCAACGGCGAGTTGAAGAAGACCTGGACCAATGTGCCGGGAGCCGCGGTGACACTGGCATCGCCGGTGGACCTCTCCATTGGAAATGAGATGCCGAAGGAGTTTTACAACCTGACCGACAATTCCAACGCGAGTTATTTCTGGGGGGCCAGCTATTTCATCGGATCGATGGACGATATTCGTATGTATAATAAGGTGCTGACGGATGCGGAGGTGAACTCTATTTATATTATTGAAAAAGATCTCTAAATGAAAAGATGTTTATTGTGGGCTGTCGTGGCGTCAGCTTTGGCGGGGTGCCAGGGTCCTTCTCCGCGGACCGGCGTGCGGGACGCTGCTACTGCAGATAGTGTTAATTGGGCTTTGCTGCCTTTTGTCAAAGTGGACAGTGTAAATCCTGTGCTGCAGCCCGGTGTGGGCGCTTTTATGGACCCTATCCTGAGGAAGAACGTGGCCTGGGAAGAGAAGGATGTATTCAATCCCGCTGTGGTCGTGAAGGGGAGTAAGCTGTATCTGTTGTACAGGGCGCAGGACAAGGTGGGCAAGCCTGCCGGCACATCGCGGATCGGGCTGGCGGAGAGTGAGGATGGATATCATTTTACCCGAAACGCCGAGCCTGTGCTATACCCTGCTGAGGATGCCTATAAAAAATATGAATGGGAGGGCGGCTGTGAGGACCCGCGTGTAGTGGAAGATGATAAGGGAACATATTACATGACCTATACGGCTTACGATGGAGACAAGGCCCGGCTGCTGGTGGCTGTCTCGGGTGACCTGCGGCGTTGGACGAAGCAGGGGCCTGCTTTCGCCCGAGCGTACAATGGCAAGTACCTGGACAAGTGGTCGAAGTCGGGGGCTATCGTCTCGACCTATGGAAAGGATGGGAAGATCGTAGCTACCCGGATAAAGGGTAAGTATTGGATGTATTGGGGGGATCAGAATATATGGGCCGCCACATCCGACGACCTGGTGAACTGGACGCCGGTGGAGAAATCCTCCGGGGAGGCTGATCCTGTGGCATTACGCGGCCAGGCGCTGGCCATGCCTGATCTGAAGATCGTCATTCCCACGCGGGCTAAGAAGTTCGACTGCGACCTGGTGGAGTCGGGGCCGCCGGCCATGTTGACGGATAAGGGGATACTGCTCATTTACAATAGCCGGAATATTCCATCTATCGGGGACAGTACATTGCCGGAGGGGACGTATGCGGCGGCGCAGGTGCTGCTGGATAAGGATGATCCTACCCATATATTACACCGACTGGATAGTTATTTTATGAAGCCGGATAAGCAGTATGAGATCGCAGGGCAGGTAAATGAGGTTTGTTTTCTCGAGGGGCTGGGATGGTTCAAGGGGCGGTGGTATTTGTATTATGGGACGGCGGATTCGAAGATTGCGGTGGCGGTGAAGTGAGGGGAGTAAAATCAGGTGTTTTCACGGTTGATTTTAGGTTCAAAATGCAATACCTTATACGTATTGTTAAAACCTAAATACTTAACCATGAAAAAAAATGGACTCCTGTCCGTAGCATGTTCCTTATTCATGCTATGCAGTCACGCACAAAATGTCGGCATCAATTCGGATGCTTCATTACCCAACAGGAATGCGATGCTGGATGTCAAGTCCTCCAATAAGGGAGTGCTAATTCCGAGAATGACAACGGAGATGCGTAATCGTATTCCCAATACGCAGGGGCTGCTGGTATATGATATTACCACGGACAATTTCTGGTTCAATACAGGGAGGGAATGGAAATGTATTCCCAGGGATGATGACAAGCATGGGTCGGGTGATGCCTGGCTGATCAAGGGGAATAGTAATACGAAGGACTCGGTTAATTTTCTGGGGACGACGAATAATGTGCCGTTGAATATCCGGGTGCATAACCAGCCTTCGGGGCGGATAGATTCGGTGCATGGTATAACGTTCCTGGGATACAGGGCTGGAGGTAATAATACGGGGGGCAATAATACGGCCTTTGGGTACCAGGCTCTTTTATCCAATCTTTCGGCTGGCGGTATTACGGCAATGGGCTATCAATCGCTGTATTCCAATATGGCTTCCGATGTAACAGCTACAGGTTATCAGTCTTTGTATTCAAATACTACTGGTCTGTTCAATAATGCGGATGGGTGGAGAACGCTATACTCCAATACCACCGGATACGAGAATTCGGCAACCGGATATGCGGCTTTATACTCCAATACTACAGGATATCAGAATACTGCGATGGGTTCAAATGCGATGTCTGGTAATACGACGGGACTTTATAACACTGCGGTGGGCACATTGGCATTGAATGCCAGTAGAACCGGGAACTATAATACGGCGGTGGGGATGGGAAGCCTTCCCAATCTTATGTCCGGTGGTTTGAACACTGCCGTTGGAGCAAGCGCTTTATATGGCGCTCTGTCAATGACAGCAAACACAGCCATCGGAGTTGCGGCTATGGAGGGCGCCACTGGAGGAAATGACAACGTTGCTGTTGGAGTGTTTTCGTTGAGCCACAATTCCACGGGCAACTTTAATGTAGCATGCGGTGATCAGTCATTACAATTTAATACTACCGGTACCAATAATATTGGGATGGGTTTCTCCGCACTGCTAACCAACGTGACGGGTAATAATAATACCGCCATGGGATTTTCTGCAGATGTTTCAACCGACGGGCTCAGCAATGCTACCGCTGTTGGCAATGGAGCTATTGTTAATGCCAGCAATAAGGTCCGTATCGGGAATGGGGCAGTGACTGTGATCGAGGGCCAGGTGCCTTTTACCACTCCTTCGGATGGCCGGTTCAAATTCAATATACAGGAGGATGTGAGGGGTTTGGATTTTATCCTGCGGCTCCGTCCCGTGACCTACCAGTTCGATGTCAAACGTTTTGACGAAGGGATTGCCCATCATGTGGTCCAGCTGGCGGCTTATGATGAGGCCAGCCGTATCCGGCGGACGGGATTTATTGCGCAGGAAGTAGAGAAAGCTGCGCAGGCCTCGGACTATGATTTCAGCGGGATCATCCGGCCAAAGACGGAGCAGGATCACTACAGCCTGAGCTATGATGCGTTTGTGGTGCCATTGGTAAAGGCTGTGCAGGAGCAGCAGCAGACCATCGAAGCGCAGAACAAGAAAATAGCCGAGCAGGAAGAGCGTATCAACCGGCTGGAAAAAACATTGAATGAACTGACAAAAAATCTTTCCAAATGAGACACATCATCATTATCGGGGGCCTGATGTTCGCTGTCGTGATGCGGGTGGAGTCGCAGGGTCTTCATATTACGCGGGACGCTCATCTCGTCGTCACCGGCGCTCCCCAGCTGGTGCTGCAGGATGCGGGGCTTGTCAACGATGGCGTTATACATGCCGACAGCAGCCGCTGTCTGTTTTGGGGAAATTCGTTTATCGGCGGCAGCCGCACCTCCGCATTGTACGACCTTGTCATCAGCGGGGATGTGCAGACGGATAATCACCTGTCGGTGGCCGGCGGTGTCTTCATGGAGGGTGGCAGCCTCTATCTTCACGGACATACACTCGATCTGGGCAGGACGGGTCGTATTGTCGGCGAGCGGAATACATCCTTTATCACGGATGGATCGATCAAAGTATCGGCCTTTCTGGATGCCCCGTATGAAGTCAATCCGGGTAATATCGGGATTGCATTTACCAGCAGCGCCAACCTGGGGTGGACAACAATAATCCGGGGACATGAGCGGCAGCCGGATGCTGTGATCAGCCGGAGTTTTAACATCGTTGCGGAAAAGAACATACAAATGCCTGTGAGCTATCGTCTCTTCTATCTGGATAGAGAATTGCAGGGTTATGGCCGGGAGGGGCTTTCCATGCTGGCGAGCAGCTCATCATCGGGGGGCTGGACATCATGGGGAAGAGATCAGATGGACCCACAGGCCGGATGGGTGGTTAAAAGGAATATAGGCGGAGCCAACTTTATTACGCTGGGGTTGCCGGCGGGCAGGATACATCCCATACAGGTAGCGCCCAATCCTACTGCCGGAGCGTTCACCATGGTGTTTGAAAACTCAAAGGAAGAAGACAGGATGATCTTTTTGTACGATGGATCGGGTCACCTGGCGGCGAGCCGGAGGGTACATCTTCTGGCCGGTCATAATTCCATCGACTGGAGTGGAGCGGGGCTTGCAGCTGGGGTATACCGACTACAAATAGAGGGCATGGGTGTTACAACGATGGAGATCATGCGTTGAGGGACTTTTTAAGGAGATGGACGGCCTCTTCCAATTCTTTTTCGTTCATGGAGGCAAAGCCGATGCGAAGGGCATTGAAGTGAAGGCCGTCCACATCATACATGCTGCCGTCGCTGATCATCAGGCCATTGCCTGCCGCTGTTTTGGATATTTCAGACAGAGAATATTCTTTTTTAAACTTTGTCCATAGGGCGAGGCCGCCCTGTGGTTTTGTGAAGGTGACGATGTCCTTTAGCTCCTGTTCGAGGAGTTTGCAGAGGATATCCCTTCGCTGGTGGTAGAGTTTGACCGACCTTTTGAGGTGTTTCTGCATATCACCCGCTTTGAAGAGCGAGGCCAGGGCTTCTTCCAGGAGGCTGTCTCCGCGGATGTCGATCATCCTTCTCAGCTGGGCTGCCTGTTGGATGAAGTTGGCAGGGGCGATCATATAGCCGATGCGTATGGGAGGGGCCAGGGATTTGGTGAGCGATCCGATGTAGATGACCTT
>Ga0105237_10009693_pt1 | contig 10305 bp, 12 predicted proteins | sample KBSC24metaG_FD_81520 | JGI IMG/M metagenome (GOLD analysis project Ga0105237, IMG submission 81520) | Corn rhizosphere microbial communities from Kellogg Biological Station, Michigan, USA - KBS C2-4 metaG | ecosystem: Host-associated > Plants > Roots > Rhizosphere > Soil | place: Michigan, USA... | reverse complement strand
CATAGGGAAAATACGATTTTTAGTATTTTTGTAGTCACCCTCCTATCCCTGCGTAAAAAATTCACTATTCTTTAAGAAGGCCACTAGTTCTGAATTACAAAAGAATTTCTAATTTAAAATTCTAAAGCAAGCCTTATGCAAATTCAATTCATCCGAAACATTCAATTCACCAAGCTGGTGAAGGCCGACGGCCGTCTGCGGGAATTCAATTTCCGCAAATCCAATGGATTGCAGGAAGGATTGTTCACGGTAGATGTGAGTGACGACCGGGGCAACCGTATCGTGCTGAAAATGGAGAAAGAAGATGGCGTGTGGAAGATCATTAAACAGCAGCTGCCTGCCTGGATATGGGAGAACGAAGCCGTATTTCATACGCTGATCGAAGAAGAGCTGGCATCGGCTGGTATCGTAAAATAGAACCAGCTGCCCTTCCCACATTCGCTGTCGATCCGAAAAGAACCTCCATTGGCCTCTGTAAACTCACGGCATAACAACATTCCCAATCCCGTACCTTTCTCCCTGGCAGTGCCATAGGTCGTTATGCTTTCCTTTCGGCGGATTTTTTCCAGGACATCTTCTTTTATGCCGACACCCGTGTCTGCAACACATATTTCTACGCGGCTTCCTTTGTGCTGCCCGGTGATAGTGATCGTATCACCCTTGCGACAAAACTTGATCGCATTGCTAACCAGGTTGCGCAGGATCACCTGGATCATATCTTTATCCGCATAAGCCGTCAATCCAGGGTCTACGTCATTTTTTATTACAATATTCTTCTCACCGGCCAGCTTTATATAGAGATGAAGGATCTCATCCACCAATTGCTGCAAGGGCAGACAGACAGATGTGATCACCACTCCATTCAGCTGGCTGCTGGCCCAAAAAAGTAAATTCCCCACCAGCTCCGAAGAATAGTCGACATTCCTCCTCAGCTCATCCATCATACCCCTTATCTCTGACTCGGGTAGCCTGTTCTCCTTCAAAAGATCCAACAATCCCTTTAAAGAGTTTAAAGGCCCTCTCAGATCATGCGCGATGATGGAGAACAGCTTGTCCTTTTGTTGATTGTTCAGCAACAGCTGCACCGCCTGATGCTCCAGGGCTTCTCTCTGCTGCTCGATCTTGGCATTTTTATCGGAAAGCTCCTTGTTGCTCCTCCTGCTGGCAGCCCTGCTACTTTGCAACAGCAGCGCCACCACCAACAGCGAAAGAATAAGTATGATGGCAATGGATATCTGTAAGCTATGCGCTCTGTCGATGTGCTGCTGCAATACCTCCTGCTTGGCAACAGCCGCCCGCATGGAATCCGCCTTCTTCTCATATCCATACCGGGCCTCCAGGGCAAATATTTGCTTTTTGATCTGCTCGTTGTATAGGCTGTCGGAATAATCCTTATATAGCTGAAAATAATGCAGAGCCATACTATTATCCCCTTTCACCCGGTAAATGTCAGCCAGTACCTTCCCATTGTCTCTTATCTCTTTCTTCCGGTGCAGCTGACGCGCCAGATCCAGCCCTTGCGAGGCATAACGAATAGCTTTTGAATAGTCCTTTAGGAGCAGATTAGTCCGGGCCAGCAAAATAAAGGTCCCGACCTCTCCCAGCTTGTCATCCTTACGAAGGTAATAGTCCATGCATTGCTCATGCAATGCCAACGCTTCTTTATAAAGCCCCTTTGCCGCCAGTATCTCGCCCTTGTCATTGGTAAAGGATGAAACAGCCAGCGAATCCTTCAATGCCACAGCTGTCTCGATGGCTTTATGGATATATGCCAGCGACTTGTCATATTGCTGCCGGTGCAGGCTCACATCCGAAAGATGCGCATAGGTATAGGCCAGCCGGGAACTGTCCCCATTGGCGTCATAGACGACGCTGTCTTTGCCTATCAGTTCCATCGCTTCATCATACTCTCCCATCTGCTTGTAGAAGAGAGCAATATTCATGTTGATTTTGGCCACCTGGTCCATATTGCCGATCCGCTCGGCGATAAGCTTTGACTGATGATAGGCGGACAGCATCTCCTGGTAATTTCCAATCATCTCATATGTGTTCCCGATCATCCGCCAGCTTTCTGCCTGGCCTTTCTTATAACCTGTGCTGTCGGCATATTGCAAGGCCTTTTTCGCATAAAAAAAGCCGCTGTCCGCATTGACGCCGTAATAAGATCTGGCCAGTAAAGTAAGGGTATTGACATAGGTCGTATCCAGCCCCGATTGGGCATTGATATTCAGGGTGGACAATACGTAGAGTCCTAACCAAACCATAAAATAGCAGGTCTTCATCCGTGTATTTTAGGTAAAATTCACCGGACAAAACATCCGGTATAATAAAATAACCTCATGCGATCTACCGTTAAATAATCGAGCGTTGTTTACGAACAAAGCCGTAAGGAACACTGTTATTCTTTTTAAGGATCATGGGAGCACGTTCTGAATGGGTCTTCCGTCATGTTGGCGGACCAGGTGTGAAACAGTAAAATTAATAAAAAAAACTGGCCCCGCATCAGAAGGGCTCGCGGAATATTAACACCCTGTTGATAAGTAAGTTTAGGTTTTTATATCGATGACTGGTTATATTTGAATAGACAGGCAGCGGGCATCAATGATCCCGAACAGTACCCGAACAAGCGGAACGAACCAGAGGTTCGTTCGTCCGAAGGGACAAACATAGATTACACGAACTTTAAATGCACCGAATTTGACTGAGACTATCATCAACCTGGAAACCGTTAACCCAATTGAGTTCTTCGGAGTGAACAACGGTAAGTTAGATATTTTGAAGAAAAAATTCCCACTGTTAAAGATCCTGTCCAGAGGCACCCAGATAAAGCTGAGCGGATCGCCTGAACAAGTAGAGACAGCAAAGGAAAAAATCGACCTTTTAGTGCAATATTTGGAACGAAACGGTCATGTAAGCGAGAACTATTTCGAGCAGATATTAGGTGGCGACGATGCCGAGACAGTAGATCATTTCATCGACAGGCATCCCAATGACATCCTGGTATTTGGTCCGAATGGGAAAACCGTTCGCGCCCGCACCGTCAACCAAAAACGCATGGTGGCTGCGGCAGACAAGAACGATATCGTCTTCGCCATCGGTCCTGCCGGTACAGGTAAGACCTACACAGCCGTTGCACTGGCAGTAAGGGCCCTGAAGAACAAGATGGTCAAAAAGATCATCCTCACCCGCCCCGCGGTTGAGGCCGGTGAAAGCCTTGGTTTTTTGCCGGGCGATCTGAAAGAAAAGATCGATCCCTATCTGCGTCCGCTGTACGATGCGCTGGACGATATGATACCCGCCGACAAGCTGGGCTATTATATGAGCACCCGCACCATTGAGATCGCGCCGCTGGCTTATATGCGCGGTCGTACCCTGGACAACGCCTTCATCATACTGGATGAGGCCCAGAACGCCACCGACCTGCAGCTCAAAATGTTCCTCACCCGCATCGGAGCCAACGCCAAAGCCATTATCACGGGTGACCTGACACAGATCGACCTGCCCAAAAATCAAAAAAGCGGCCTTGCCAAAGCGCTCTACATACTCAAGAACATCGATGGCATCTCACATATCGAGCTGGACGAAGAGGACGTAGTACGTCACCGCCTGGTAAAAGCCATCATCAAAGCCTACGAAAAAGACAAAAAAGACAACGAGGACACCAACAACAATGGTCGCCCTTGATAATGTTGATCATGTTCCCTTTGGAGGTAAACTACGGGCCTGTGGAATTTTCTACAGGCTTTTTTTTATTTTTATGCCATGATTAAAAAAATCCTGCTTCCATCCCTCCTGCTCCTGGCAGCCTGCACAGGCTCCCATTCCTATAAAAAAGCCGAAGACGCCCAGGACGCGGGCCGCGAATTTATCAGAGCCTCCCTCGATGGCGACTACGACAAAGCCAACTTCTACATGTATCGCGATACCACCAACCAGATGCTCCTCGACAAATGGAAAAAGGACTATGACGGAATGGACCAGGATCAGCGCAGACAATACAAGGACGCCAACATCCTGCTCTTCAATCTCCAGACGGTCAACGACTCCACCACAAATTTCACTTACGCCAATACCTATAAGAAGGATACTACCACGATAAAGGTTATACGCGTACACGGCGACTGGCTTGTAGACCTTAAAGAGATATTGCAATCCAGAAAATAGGCCCCGGGCATGATACGTATCAAACAACGCATACCCTCCCTCTCCGTCCTGTCCCATTTATCCAGATGGACCCTGCTCGTTATCCCCATCGGCGTCGTCATCGGCTCCGCTGTCGCGTTATTCCTCTGGCTGCTGGACCTGGCTACCAATACCCGGCAACAAAACCCCTGGCTGCTTTGGCTGCTCCCCCTGGCAGGCATAGGCATCGTCCTTCTTTACAAAAAACTGGGCCGTAACAGCGATAAAGGCAATAACCTCCTCCTGGATGAGATACATGAGCCAGGCGGCGGCATCCCCTTTAGAATGGCCCCGCTGGTACTGTTCGGAACAGTGATCACCCACCTCTTCGGCGGCTCGGCAGGACGGGAAGGCACCGCCGTACAAATGGGAGGCAGCATCGCCAACCTCTTTGGCAAATGGTTCAGACTCGGCAATGGGGATATGAGCATCATGCTGACAGCCGGCATCGCCGCAGGCTTTGGCGCCGTATTTGGCACCCCTCTGGCAGGCGCCATCTTCGCCCTGGAAGTCCTGGCAATAGGCAATATGAAATATGACGCCCTCCTCCCCTGCCTGATAGCAGGCCTTGCAGGCGACGTCACCTGCACCCTTTGGGGCATCCATCATACCCAATACCATATCCTCTTTGCACCCGGCGGCCTGCCCCTCTTCAAAGGCATCCTTCACGTCGACCTGCTGTTGCTGGTAAAGGTCATTGCCGCAGGCATAGCATTCGGACTCGCCGGTCTGCTGTTCGCCGAAACGACCCACCGCCTGAAACACCAGCTGTCCAAAGCCATTCATCCATCCTGGCTCATACCCGTCATTGGCGGGGGCGTCATCATAGGATTGACTTATCTGTTAGGTACCACCGACTATCTTGGACTGGGCGTCGTATCCAAAGATCCCCATGCCGTCACGATCGTCAGCACTTTCTCCGCCGGCGGCGCTCATACCTGGAGCTGGCTGTGGAAATTACTCTTCACCGCCGTCACATTGAGCACAGGGTTCAAAGGCGGAGAGGTCACACCCCTGTTCTTTATAGGCGCAGCGCTGGGCAATACCCTTGCCATCCTGCTGGGCGCCCCCATCGACCTCTTCGCAGGCCTGGGCTTTATCGCCGTATTCGCAGGGGCCAGCAATACCCCTCTGGCCTGTACCATCATGGGAGTCGAGCTTTTCGGTGGCGAACACACGATGTATTACGCCGTTGCCTGCTTCACCGCCTATTTCTTTAGCGGCAGGTCCGGTATCTATTCTTCCCAAAGAACAGCTGTTCCCAAAATGCCTTAGATTTGCACTACGAAATTTTTATCTATGATGACAGTATCACATCCCTGGCATGGCGTTCCGGTAGGCAGCAATGCCCCCAGAATGGTCAACGCCATCATCGAGATCCCCCAGGGATCGAGGGCCAAGTACGAGATCGATAAGGACAGCGGACTCCTCAAACTGGACCGCGTCATCTACTCCTCCTTCTACTACCCCGTCAATTACGGCTTTATCCCCCAGACATACGGCGACGATAAAGACCCTCTCGACATCCTCGTGATCACCTCCCTGCCCGTACAGGCACTCTGCCTGATGGAAGCAAAGGTCATGGGCGTTATGCAAATGGTGGACAGCGGAGATGCCGACGACAAGATCATCGCCGTTGCGGCCAACGACCCCAGCGTAAATCACTACAATAACCTGGAAGAGCTGCCCAAACATTTCTTTGAAGAGCTCCGCCACTTCTTTGAAGAATATAAAAAACTGGAGAATAAGACGGTCGTAGTAGAAGAGTTCGGCGATAAGACCACGGCATTAAAAGTCATCGAAGAAGCCGTCCAGGCGTATAAAGATACATTCAGGGCCACTACGAAGTAGGGGGCTTTTACGAAGCAGGCAATACCCGCTTGATGATCCGCAGATGATGCGTACGCTGGAAACTGTCGCTCCGGACGATCCCCATATTGTCTATCTTGTCGATCCTCACTTTTACGGAAGAATGGATGATCTCATGAGGACTTAGCAGGATCCCCACATGCGTGATCCTCCCCTCCTCATTGTCAAAGAATGCCAGATCGCCTGTCTTTGTCTCTTCCAGGAAACCCACCGCCTCGCCCTGGGTGGCCTGCTGGGATGCATCGCGTAATAAAGGGATATTGATAAATCGGAGTACGGACTGTACAAATCCGCTGCAATCCGTGCCAAAAACGGTCTTCCCTCCCCACAAATAAGGAGTATTTAAAAATTTATACGTCAGCTGACGAATGGATTTCGCATCTCTCCCGGCCGTTGCAGGCTCCCAGGTCTTGCCCTTGAAATGTACCTGGTTCTTCCGCCAGTGCGCCCGGCCATTCTTCATGGCCGTAAGAACAGCCCCCATCGGCACCATCATGGGATGGCCATTGTATTCGAGACTATTTACCCAGTCAGGGGTCAGCGCATTGCCTTTGTCGTATTCAGGTTCGTCTATCTCCGTCAACTGCCCGGACTGACACCAGCCCTCATATCCATCATAGCTGCAACGGACCCTGCTCCAGGAATCCTTATTCTGCTCCAGGATCTCACAACATTCGCCAAATATCAACTGACTGACCATTTCGCTCCGGTGGGAGGGTTCTGCTCTTAAGGGGCTCACCGGCACACAACAAATAGCTCTGATCATGCCGGAAAATTATGAATTTTCCCCGAACCTGCATCTTAACAAAAAAGAAATTCCTTACTTTGAAGACTGTGAACCACGATCCTAACAACCATATCACCGACCAGGAATTACTCGATAGATTTTATGCCGACGGCAAGAAGGAATGGCTTGGCATCTTACTGTCACGTTATACGCTATTGCTATTTGGTGTTTGCATGAAGTACCTCAAACAGGAGGAAGAGGCCAAGGACTGCGTCCAGCAAATATTTGTCAAGATCATCATCGAACTGCCCAAATACAGGGTGACATATTTTAAGTCCTGGATATACACCATCGCCCGCAATCACTGCCTGATGAAGCTGCGGGATCAGCATGGACGAAAGGTTGAGCTGTCCGAGAACATGCTCGCCGACTGGGACGATGCTTCGGGTAAGAACCGGCACCTCGAAAAAGACAGGTTACTGGAGCTCATGGGCGAATCCCTGGAAGAATTGGGCGAGGAACAAAAACGATGTATCTTACTATTCTACCTGGAAAAACGATCCTACCAGGAGATTGTCGATGTCACAGGCTATACCCTTATGCAGGTAAAAAGCTATATACAGAACGGTAAGAGGAACCTGAAGCTGCTCATCGAGCGTAAAACCAGCAAAACATGAACGACGATCTACTGAATATATTATCAAATAGCAATAAGGACATCGATAACCAGTTGTTGATGGACTACCTCAGCGGCAAACTTTCCGCGGAAAAAAGTCACGAGGTGGAAAAAATGATGGCGGATAACGACCTCTTCAACGATGCCATGGAAGGCCTGCAACAGATCAGGAACAAAAAAGATATACAGACCTATGTCGAGCAGCTGAACCGCGATCTCCAGAAAAACCTGACAAAAAAGAGACAACGCCGGGAGAAAAGGAAGCTGAAAGAAGGTCCCTGGGGTTATGTTGCCGCCATCGTGATCATCATGCTTTGCATCGCCGCCTATTATGTCGTCAAAAAAGTATTAGCAGCCCATGGCTATCCGCACAGCTAAAAACACCGATTGGACTGCCATCTCCCGACTCCTGGATCAGCTTGAATATCCGGACACGGCCCCATTCCTGGAAGAGAAAATAAAAAAGATGACCGCCCACCCGGACGAAAGACTCCTCGTCTATGAGGAGGAAACGGAGGGCCGCATAATAGCAATCATTTCTTTGCATTTTATCCCCCAATTAGCCCTCGAAGGGGACTTCGCCCGCATCAGTTACTTTGCTGTGGATAATTCCGCCCGCAGCCATGGCATAGGACGGGTGATAGAGGAATATTGTACACATCTGGCACGGGAAAGAGGCTGTCATCTCATGGAAGTACATTGCCATACCCGCCGCACCAGGGCCCACGATTTCTATTTCCGCCAGGGCTATACCGAGTCCCCTAAGTATCTGATAAAGAAGTTGAAGTAGATGGCATATAAATTGCGGCGTCTACTCAAACACGCTTATATGGACACCATTAAAAGCATCCATCAATGGAGTGTTACACACCACCCCCGCTGGCTCGTAGTACCCAGGATCTTATTGGGGGCGCTGCTATGTATAAAAGGCATTGCTTTCATGAGTAACGCCACCTTATTGGAGAATCTCCTTTCCGGCAGCTATCTGACTGGTAATACCCATGCCTTGCAGATCATTATCTGCGGCGCAAATATCCTGGGTGGGGTCCTGATCATTATCGGGCTCCAGACCCGCCTGATGTGCCTTATCCAGATCCCCATTCTCATCGGCGCCGTCATTTTTATCAATGCCCAGCGGGGCGGGTTTGCCCCTCAGTCGGAGATGGGACTGGCTATTCTGGCGCTCTTACTGACCATTTTATTCCTCATAGAGGGCAGCGGTCCCCTGTCGCTGGACGCATACTTTTCTCACAATAAGAACCGCAACGACCAGGGAAGAAATTTGCCCTAGGAAAGACCAGCCCTTTACGACCTGTCCAACTTATTGGTACTGTATATATATGGGGGAAGGCTTCTGCTTCAACACCTCCGCCGGCGTCAGCATGCGGCTTTTAGGCTTACGGATATCGTTCTTGTAAAATAGCTTAAAGCCGGTGAACTGTACAGGCTCCAGCCCGATGTAGCTCTTGTAGCTGTCATACTTCAAGGTAGGCTCGCCCCATCCATCCATGTCCATGACGATCTGTACCTGGGGATGACGCTGTATGCTCTTGTAATTGGTGATCATCGGCCGGGTGAATCTGTGAACGACCAGTATCTTGGGAGGAAGATTATTCGCCTTTACCAGACCCGCCAGATAGTTCGATACAAAGTTCACATCACTGGCATCCATCGTACCAATGACAGTACCAGGCTTTTTACCCGTCTTCATGGAGAATTCCGGATCGATGCCCAGATGCACATTGGGCATCTTCAGGTACTTTTCCAGCTGCGGGATCTCCGCCTGTACATTGCTAAAGCCGACCTGTACATCCAGGAAAACCAGGGCGTTGATACGGGCCGCAATATGGAGCGCAGAGTCTATCTGTTTGGCAGGCATCCGCAGACGATACTTGCCGTCCTTACCCGGACTGCCCTGGGCCGTCACAGCAATATAGTGTATAGCAGGGATCACCGGAGTGGCCGTATCGGCCTCCTGCCACTTTTTCAGCTCCACCTTGAGCCTTCTCAGCATTTCATCCGGGGGATATTCACCAAGAACGCCCATATTCTTGGAATAGAAGTTACCATAATAAGCTACGATCCTCTTAAAGGGAAGAATAGCGCCGGGTATGGGGTAAGGCCCCTTCGCAGGCCATCTGCCGGAAGAATCTCCATTGGCCAGGTAAACAAGCTTTTTATTATATGCCGCCGTATCTACAGGGGTCATATCTACCGTTGCAGGCGGAACTGAGTCCTTGGGCGGCTGAGCCTTGACCGCTGCCGCGGAATCCGCCTTACCGGCCTGGGACTGCCCGCTGTTACAGGCGCAGAAGAAAAGAGCAAGGCTGCAAAAAGCTGGGATGCTTGCCGAACGAAGTGTTTGATAAGAGAGAAGGTGCATGTGTTAGCAGAATAAATTATAGGATTTTTAAATGAAAATCACGCAAATGTACTCCATAACGGGCCCCCTCGAATTTTATTTTATAACAAAAATCTAAAAATGTGAACAATCGGCCCCTCCGGGAATTTAGGCCGGTTGTCCACATCATCTTATGTCTGCCCTGCGGGCAACGAACCGGAGGTTCGTTCTGTTGTGTAAAATTTATTAGTCTACAAAATTGGTGGACTAGTAAAAACCCCTTACTTTTACGCATGCTTCTACTGATCCTGATAAGACTGATATATGAGTTACGTGGCCGAGCGGTAAGGCGGAGGTCCGCATGACCTTTTACGGGGGTTCGAGTCCCTCCGTAACTGCTATAGCAACAATGGTTAGACCTTAGCCGGGCGGTGTTTCCACACCGCCCTTTTTTTATTGAGGCTGTTTGGGAACCGTCAAAGTTATTATCACGGGCTTCCGGATCATCAT
>Ga0105237_10009686_pt1 | contig 10308 bp, 10 predicted proteins | sample KBSC24metaG_FD_81520 | JGI IMG/M metagenome (GOLD analysis project Ga0105237, IMG submission 81520) | Corn rhizosphere microbial communities from Kellogg Biological Station, Michigan, USA - KBS C2-4 metaG | ecosystem: Host-associated > Plants > Roots > Rhizosphere > Soil | place: Michigan, USA... | reverse complement strand
TGACAGAAGAACGGCCGGATACTATTGAACTTGTGATGCCGCCAATGCTGGAGAAGCCGCGCGGTCTCGGGCGTAACCTGCCACTCATTCGGATTCGGCCAGTTTCGCCATTTGTCTACGTGATACCGCAGTTCATTGATGATCGAAGTCGGATCATATTGTTGCTCTTCGGTTGAAAGCCCCTTGCCTTCGTTAAAAACGATCTGTTGTTGAGTAGCTTTCCCGCTCCGCTTCCTAGGCTTGGGGATTGGCGTAATAAACTCCGCTCGGCGGCGGGTTTCGATCAGCCGTTGCGTCGGCTGGCCCTGATCGTCAAGTTCCCAATGGCGGACTGGATAGGCATAAGGAGAATTGAGGACAGGGTGTTCAAAGAAGCGATTATCCATTCTGAATCTTAATGAAAAGCTCCGCTTACAATACCACAAAGCCCGGTGTGGCCGATCACAACGCTATTCGCCTCTTTTTCCCGCATAATCAACAAATCTCCCGGCCATTCCAAACCCCACCTGCTATACACAAATCAGGAGAAACAACATATGGACTCAAGAAACAGAATTGCAGCCGGTCGGCGGAACGTAGCCCTGGCAGAAGGGAAGAAATCCGAGGATTGGCGGAAGAAACGCGCGATGATCATCGATCAAAAGGAATCGTCCGGTCCGCGCGTGGAACCGGCAACATCCAAAAAAAATGTATTTTTGCAGAACGAAGGTAACACTCCCGCTGACGGAGATAATAATACATACAAATGATCCAACTACCTGCCCTCGAAGGAGTCCACGTCCGGCTCCTGCCGCTTTCAATCGCACATCACGCCCCCCTCTGCGCCATCGGACTCGACGAAGATATCTGGCGCTGGATGCCCTACATCATGCAAACGCCAGAAGACATGAAGACCTATGTTGAGGCTGCCCTCACAAATCGTGAAAAAGGAACGGAGTTCCCGTTTGCGACAACCGACCGCGCAACAGGCAAAATCCTCGGCTCTACCCGATACATGAACATCGAAATGAAGCACCGCCGCGTGGAGATCGGCTCCACCTGGATCGGCAAACCATGGCAAAGGAGCGCGGTCAACACGGAGGCAAAATACCTCATGCTCCGCCACGCATTCGAAGAACTCGGATGCATTCGCGTGGAACTCAAGACGGATGCGCTGAACGAAAAATCGCGCAACGCCATCCTCCGAATCGGCGCGAAAGAAGAGGGCATCCTTCGACGCCAACTCATCACGCCCGGCGGCCGCGTGCGGGACACTGTTTACTTCAGCATTCTCGATTCCGAGTGGCCGGAAGTGAAGCAGCGCCTCGAAGAACGCATGATCCGAAGCGCATGAGACGCGTGTGTTTCGCCACGTACTCCGGAGGTCCGGAGATCAACTCCGACGACGCATTAGCCGCGCAAGAGTTGATTGAACTCGGGATCGAACCCATCGCACTGCCGTGGGATGCCGATTCGCAGCCGGACGGCCTTCCCGTCGTCGTACGCTCGTGCTGGAACTACCATCTGAAACCGCACGACTTTCGATCCTGGATCGCCCAGCGGGACGTGGTTTGGAATCCCCGGCGAACGCTCGCGTGGAACATGGACAAACGGTACCTGCTCGAGCTCGAATCACGGGGCTGCCAGATTGCCCCGACTGTCGTCGTCCAACAGGCCGCGCCGCTGGCGGCCATTCTGGAAAACCCAGGCTGGCGCGAAGCCGTAGTCAAACCTGTCGTTTCGGCGAGCGCGTGGCAGACCTTTCCGGTCACCCTCGATTCGGCCAATTTGGATCAGGCCCGGTTCGAAGCCGTACTGAGGCAAGGTCCCGTGCTAGTGCAGGAGTTTGTGCCCGAAATCAGAACCTTGGGCGAACATTCACTCATCTTCTTCGACGGCGAGTTTAGCCACGCTGTACTCAAACGGCCGCTCGAGGGAGACTTCCGGGTTCAGAACGAATACGGAGGTAGCGAGACGCTGGTATACGCCGCCGATTGGATGATCGAGCAGGCGTCCGAGGCGGTGGCGATGGCTCCGGATCAGTGCCTGTACGCGCGCGTCGATGTGGTGGCCAAGGATCGCAGGCTTATCGTCATGGAGCTCGAGTTGATCGAGCCGCTGCTCTTTCTCGCGCTCGACCCCGGAGCGCCTGCTCGATTTGCGCGAGCCATCGCCAGGCGCGTTACTGAATCGCAACCGTAACGCCGGTCTGGCTGCTTGCGTCGCCAATCTTGAGCACAATCGCTGCGGTACCTGACACCGTTCCTTCCGGGATTCGGGCGTTCACCTGCAGAGCACCGGCCGGTAATCCTGGAGCGCTACCGGCGTAAAGAATATCCGCCGGTTGTCCTCCAATTGTCGCCGTAACAGGAAGCCGTGGCATCGGGAGCGCGGCGCCAATGATCACGCCGTCGACGCCCTGCGGAATCACAGCGCCTTCGCCGGTGGCATAGATGCTAATAATGGAGCCGGCTGCAGCGCCATTTGTAGATGAATTGATCGTGTTGTCCTGATTGAGAATCGCGCCCTGACCGTTCTGATCCAGCGTGAAAATTCCCGGCGCGGAACCGGCAATCCGTATGGTTATCGGAGAGGACGGGACACCTTGATACTCCACTTGAATTTGAGTGCTGACGCGGCCGTCCAACGAGTAAGGTGCAATCGCTGAGACCTGGGTGGCGGAGACGTAGACAAGCGGACCAGGCGTGCCGTCAAAAAGCACACGCGTTCCGCTCAGACTGGTGGAGAGCGCTCCATTGATTATCTGCCCCGAAGCCGGAGTAGAGGGACCGATGAAAGTGCCGAAAATGGTTACGTATTCGCCGGGCGCTATCGGTCCAGTAGCGAAGCTGGCCGCGTTCGTCACCGAGGTGATCGTAGGCACGCCAGGCGAGACAGTCAGTGTGACTGCGACGGCGACGGCGCTGACCGACCCATCCGACGGTACGAGCCGGATGGTCCCGCTATAGTTCCCGGCGGGAAGACTGGAGGCGTCCACGCTAACACCCAGGTTGGCAGGCGTACTCGCCGGCGGCAGAGTGACATTGAGCCAATTTCCACCGGAAGCCGTTGAAGTGAAAATGGCAAACTTCACCGGGCCGCCGGTGCTGGTAATGGCGATCGCCTGGGTGGCCGGTGCAGGGCTTCCCTGCTGATACACGAACGGTACCGTTTGCATCGACACCGCCAGCACGGGAGCGTTCGTCACCGCCAATGTCACTGGAACAACGACTGGAGTGCCGCCCGGCGCGAGTACCACGCTGCCTGTGTAATTGCCGGCGGTAAGTCCAGTGGCGTTAGCTGTCACAGTGACCGTCCCGGGAGTGCTGGCGCTGCCCGGGCTTACAGTGAGCCAAGGTGCAGTTGCTGTCGCTGAAAATCCCACGCTCGATCCGCTTGCGGTCACGCTCAACGACTGCTGTGCGCTCGTGTTGGCGCCGGTATTTGGAAGATTGAAATTCAGGGCCGTGGGCGACGCAGTCAGAGTGACGCCCGGACCTACTGTCAGCGTGACCGGTATTACCAAGGGATTATTCGACGCCTGCGAAATGATGATAATCGAGCCGTTATAGGAGCCCGGCGAGAGCCCCGCATAGTTTGCCAGACCGGCGTTAATGGCCCCCGGCGTGGTGCCGGTCGGCGAATTCGTAATCGCCAGCCAGGAACCTCCGTTCGAGGTCGAAGCGGAAGCGGTGTAAGTCAGGACCGCCCCAGGTGTAGTGATCGCGATAGACTGATCGGCCGGGCGCGTGCCTCCTTGCGGAACGGTGAAGTTCAGCGCAGTTGGACTCGCTGCGATACTGGCGGTCGCGTTTCCCTGTCCAGTGATGGTGATCGAGAAATTTGCGGTGGCAGTCCGGGCGCAAGCGTCAGTTACGGCAAGCGTGAAATTCGATGTGCCGGACGTGGTTGGCGTGCCGGCGATTACGTAGGTGTTCTGAACTTGTTTCAGACTCAATCCGGCCGGCAGGGAACCGGCTGCAATCGAAAAAGCCGGTACCGCGACGAAAAGATTCTGGCATGCCCCGCTCACGTTGATCGTTTGGGCATAAGCAACGCCTACCATTCCAGGCGGGAACGAAGAGTTGGTGATGATCACCGGTGTCTGACCGCTACTTGACACAGTTATACTCAGTGCGGCACTTCCGTTTCCGCCGACGGCATCGACGGCCTTTATCGTGAAATTGTACGTGCCGGCCGATATAGGCGTCCCGGTGATTTGTCCATTCCCGTTCAGTACCAGGCCAGGCGGGAGTGCGCCGGTTGGGATCGACCAGGTGTAGGGCGGTTGTCCCCCGGAGGCCACCAGCGCAGTGGAATACGCAGAGTTTACCTGCCCGCCGGGTAATCTCGCTGTCTGAATGGTGATCGTCTGCAGGCTGCTCCCGGCCGCTGTCTGATTCACGGTGTATGTAACGCCGGCTATTGTCAATGTTCCCGTCCGCGCGGCTCCGGTGTTCGTAGCGACTGAGTAGGTGACGACTCCGTTGCCAGTTCCGCTATTCCCCCCAGTCACAGTGATCCAACTGACGTTACTGGCGGCCGTCCACGCGCAGCCGGGAGCCGTATTCACCGTCACGGTTCCTGAGCTTGCCGGATCGGAGACATTCACCGTCGATTGCGACAGGCTGTAAGTGCATGCGCTGCCGGCCTGGAACTGTAGCGTGAAGGCCCGCGACTGAACGTATTCGCCGATCTCCGCTGCCACCGCCAGCGATCCGGTTCCTTGTCCCAGTACGAGATCGCATTGCGCCGTACCGCTGCCGTCAGTCAGAACAATACCGCCGGGCCCATTGCAGGCTGCAGGGATGGGCTGCGTAGGATCGCTCGCGAGCACAATTCGGACGCCCACATTGGGAACCGGCAGGCCTTGACCGATCCCGCTCTGCGCTACGACCCTGACCACGATCGCGCCCGGCAACGTCGCGCCCGGTCGGCCGGAGATGACGGGATTATCAGTTGCCGGCGTGACCACCTGAGCCAATGGAGGAGCCGCCTGCGTTCCGTTGAGTAGGCGCTGCGGAACGGTCGTGAGCACAAAATTCGCGCTGCCCACCGTGGAACTGGCCGTGATGTAGCTTGTCAGGTACGATTGGCCGGGTTGAATATTCGTGGCTTCGAATCCAGCGGTCGCCTGCCCATTTGCATCCGTCGTTGGCGAGGCAAAGATAATGGAGCCCGCCCCTACGGTGAGGGTCCACGTGATGGGCAGTCCAGCAACGGGTTTCCCGGACGAGTCTCGTGCCTGCACCGCCATCGGCGTCGACATCGAGGTCGGGAATTGCTCCTGAAGTACTTGACCATTGCCACCAATGATCGACAGACCCGGCGGCCCGCTCTGAGCGTAGAGCGACGACGAAATGAGTAAGAAAACGAAAATGAGTACCCTAAATCGATTCATTGGGAGTCCAGGCGGTCCGGATGGATCAGGGCGCGGGTACTCTCATTCTAACTAAAGCGGTATCCTTATGCTCAATGGACGGTGTGCGCTTCACGTGCGTTTCGGGTTGTACGAATTGCTGTAATCAGCGCGGCTATGTGTATCTCACGGAGAAGGATCTGGTGGCGGCTGCGGCATATGTCAGGATGACTCCTGAGGCGTTTGAGGCAAAGTTCGTCTATCGCACGCGGCATTTCCTGCGGCTTCGTAAGCCGCGAACTTCACAATGTCATTTCCTCCTCGATAACGGATGTAGCATTCATCCTGCCAAACCGACTCAGTGCCGGACGTTTCCGTTTTGGCCTGATCTGGTGGAAAGCCGGCGTAAATGGACGGCGACGGCGAAATATTGTCCCGGAATTGGGCACGGTCCGTTGATTCAAATTGGAACAGCTCTCGAAATGGCACACGAACAGCGCGTTGCGTATCCGGAGATGTATCGCTCAACGAAACCATAAGCGACTGTGAACTGAGCGGATTGGAGCCCCACCGGCATTCTCGAGTCTCTTTGGCCTGAGACTTGCCTCACTTATCGGCAAGATGCTCGATTCAATTGGAAGTAATCTGCAGCAATACATGGATCTGTTGGCGACCCGCCAGAAGCTCGTCGCCTCTAACATCGCCAATGCGGATACTCCCGGGTACAAGACAAAGGACATCGACTTCCAGTTTGAATACCAGAGCCTCGCTCCCGGCGACACCCCCAATGTTCGCGACGTCTCTGGGCTGAAGACGAAGAACGACGGAAATAACGTCAGCATTGATCGCGAGGCGCGGTTGTTGTCGGAAAATGCCATCCGTTTCAACGTTGCATCCAGCCTGTTGAAAAACCAGATCCGTGGCATCCGCACAGCGATCCAGGAAGGTAAGTGATGTCGCTCTTTTCGTCTATCTCCGTCAGTGCCTCCGGAATGGCGGCTCAGCGAACTCGGGCCGAGTTACTGGTCGAGAACCTGGCCAACGCCGAAACCACACGTACGCCGGACGGTGGGCCGTACAGGCGCAAGGACGTAGTATTCCAGGCCGATCCACAGTCATCCGCCTTCTCATCGGTTTTTCAAAATGAATTCCAGTCCACCGGCGTGATTGCATCAGACGTTGTTACGGACACACGAGATCCCGACAAGCGCTACATGCCCGGCCATCCCGATGCCGACGCTAGTGGCTACGTTGCCTTTCCTAGGATTAATCCGGCGGAAGATATGGTCGATTTGATGGGGGCCTCCCGAGGCTATGACGCGAACATCGCCGCGATGACGGCGGTAAAGGACATGATCAACAAGTCAATCGACCTGTTGAAATAACCCATGTCGCTCCCCATCACCACCTCGCTCCCCGGAATTCAGGCGATTCCAACCATCACGGCGCCGTCTTTGACGCCTGCGGCTCCGGGAGCTTTTCAAGCGATCTTCGAAAAGGCGGTGAACCAAGTCGAAACCTTCCGGCAGGATGCCGATACGAAGGTAGGAAAGTTCCTATCCGGCGAGGGAGAAGAGCTCCACACGGTAGTGATGTCTACTCAAAAAGCCGAACTTTCGTTCGAATTGTTTCAGCAAGTGAGAAATAAAGTCGTTTCCGCCTACCAAGAAGTCATGCGCATGCAGATGTGATGAGATCAATCCTCAACAGTCTTTCTCGCGTTCAACAGGTCTCGCTGGTAGTGGCGGCCGTGCTGGTTGCCGGGGCCATCTTTGGGACCATGCGGTGGAATCGCGAGCGCGACTTTAAGCCGCTTTACACCGGCGTCGCCGCGGAAGATGCCGGGGCCGTGGTGGCCAAGCTCAAGGAAGGCGCCGCGGAGTATCGTGTGACAGATGGTGGGGCGACGATCCTGGTTCCATCAGGGAAAGTTGCCGAAACACGTCTCCAGATGGCCGCCCTTGGCCTGCCCAAAACCGGCCGGATCGGCTACGAACTCTTCGACAAGACTAATTTTGGGGCTACGGATTTCACTGAGCAGGTAAACTATCATCGGGCGCTCGAGGGCGAACTCGAGCGTTCTGTGATGGCGCTCAGCTCCGTCGAGCAGGCACGCGTTCACCTGACCTTACCGAAAGCCTCGCTGTTTCTCGAGAGCCGCCAGGCCGCCAAGGCCAGTGTAATGGTCAAATTGAGGCCCGGTGCACAGCTCTCGCCTCAGAATATTCTTGCCGTCACGAACCTGGTCGCCAGCGCTGTCGAAGGCTTGACGCCCGACGGTGTTTCCTTGCTCGATATGCAGGGGAATCTGCTGAGCAGGCCCCGGCTCGGGACCGGCGACAGCCTGGAAGTCTCCGATGCCGCTCTTGATTATCGCCAGCGTGTCGAGAAAGACCTGTTGGCCAAGATCAACTTAAGCCTTGAGCCGGTTCTCGGCCCGGACAAGTTCCGGACCAGCGTCTCCGTAGATTGCGATTTCACCAGCGGCGAGCAGAGCGAGGAGACCTACGATCCGAACAGGTCCGTGATGTCTACTTCGCAGAAGACGGAGGACATCGCTGGAGGGAGTCTGGCCAACGGCGTCCCAGGTACGGCATCCAATCTGCCGCGCCCCACGTCGCGCCCAGGATCAAGCGGAACGGGGACCACGCGGCGTACGGAAAGTATCAACTATCAGACCAGCCGGCTGGTTCGCCATACGAAATTGCCGCAGGGAGCTGTAAAACGGATGTCGATCGCGGTACTCGTGGATCAAACCGTCCGTTGGGAAGGGCTCGGACTGAAAGCGAAACGGATTATAGACCCGCCGGCACCGGAAAAGCTCAAGACGATACATGATATCGTCGCTGGAATTGCCGGATTCCAGCAGGAACGAGGCGACCAACTGATCGTGGAGACGTTGCCGTTTGAGTCCACGCTTTCCATCACTCCTCCGCCGGCTCCGGAAGCCTTACCCTCTGCGCCTGAGACTCCCAGACCTACCAACTATCAGAATTGGCTGCCGCTTTTCATGCGGAAACCGCACATGTTGATCTATTTGGGAGTTGGCGTGGGACTTCTGTTTGCGCTGGCGACTATCGCCGCCATCAGAATGCGCCGGAAGAAGGCTCAGCGCGCAGCGGCGCTTGAGAAGGCGCTACATGCCTCACGATCCGCGGCGACCGTACCCGAAGGAACGCCGGCGGAGAATCTTCGCAAACAATTGGAGGAGAAAATTGCCGAGCATTCCACACTAAGGGAGAAACAGGAGGCGGATGCGCTGAGTGCGCTGAAGTTACCGCAGGTGAAGACACAAAAAACAGAAGTACTGACGAAACATCTTAGCTCCGAGACTAAGAAAGATCCTCAAGCAATGGCACACATTCTGCGCGCATGGCTGAACGAGAAATAACCACCGAGGCTGCACTTATGCCGTCGATGCCGGGGCTGCGAAAGGCAGCGGTCCTGACCATCATGCTCGGGGATCTTGGTCCTGAAGTCCTCAAGCTCCTGGAGGAGGACGAGGTGGAGGCCATTGGGCGTGAAGTCGCCAGGGTGAGCGCGATTTCGGCCGAGAGCGCCGAAGCCGTGCTCGAAGAGTGTTATCAAATGATGCTAGCCCACAACTACGTATTGAAGGGTGGCATCGAATACGCACGTAAGCTGTTAATCGCTGCGTACGGGCCTGAGCACGCCAAGAAAATGCTCGATCGTCTGGTCAGAGCGCTGGGATCGGAGGAAGCCAATTTCGACGCGCTCCAGAAAGCCGATCCGCAGCAGCTTGCCAAGTTCATCCACAGCGAGCACCCACAGACAATTGCGCTCATTCTCTCGCATCTGAATCCGTCCCAGGCCGCCGCTCTTCTGTTTTCGTTGCCTCACGATTTGCGTTCCGATGTGGCCCTTCGGATGGCCAGTCTCGATCAGATTTCGCCAGAGATCATCTCTAAAATCGCCTATATCATCGGCCAAAAAATGAAAGCGCTGGGGGAGGTTAGCCGGGAGTCCTACGGCGGTGTTCGCGCAGTCGCCGAGATGTTCAATCGTCTCGATTCCACCGCGAGCAAGGAAATTCTGGACAAGATCGAAGAATCCGATTCGTTGCTCGTGGACACGATTCGCCACTTGATGTTTGTGTTTGAAGATCTGCTTTCGCTCGATCCCGAAGGCATGAAGGAAGTGATGGGGAAGGTCGATCGCAAGCTGCTGACCATTGCACTCAAAGGGACCAGCGACCAGTTGAAGGAGCATTTCCTAAGCTCTATGTCGCAGCGCGGCGCAGCGATGCTTCGCGAGGACATGGAGGCGTTGGGTCCTATCAAAATTAAAGAGGTTGAGTCGGCTCAGCAGCAAATCATCGCTGTCGTCCGTCAGTTGGAAGCCGAAGGCACTATCAGCCTGAAAGGCACGGTCGGTGAACAATATGTCGAATAGGATCATCACTGGCGCCGCCGCCAAGACGGCCAAACCACTGGAGTGGACACAATCGCATCCACTCAAACCGAGCGTTTCTGGGCAGCCGGTTGGCCAGGTCCAAAACGACCAACTGGAACAGCAGCTTCGCACCCGGATTCGCGAACTTGAGGGGTCCGTGCAGCAGGCATTTCAATCCGGCCGCCGGGAGGGGGATTCGATGGCCCGCCAGGAACTGAGTGCTCGTCTCGACGCGGTATGTCAGACGTTCGCACGGACCGTTGAAGAAATTGCGGGCCTGCGAACGCGTGTCCGCAGAGAAGCGGAGGAGGATGTCGTAAGACTCTCGGTGGCCGTAGGACGGAAAATTCTACATCGCGAACTCACCCTTGATCCCGACGCACTGCATGGACTGGTGAAGGCAGCGATACAGCGCGTGGATGCCCGCGACGTCAGGCGTGTCCGCATGCAGCCGGAGGATTTCCCTCACGTTCAGAGAGCGATGGCCGCGGTGAGCACACGGCGGAACATCGAACTGATCCCAGCCCCGTCGCTCGAGCGCGGAGCGGCGATTTTCG
>Ga0105237_10009685_pt1 | contig 10308 bp, 7 predicted proteins | sample KBSC24metaG_FD_81520 | JGI IMG/M metagenome (GOLD analysis project Ga0105237, IMG submission 81520) | Corn rhizosphere microbial communities from Kellogg Biological Station, Michigan, USA - KBS C2-4 metaG | ecosystem: Host-associated > Plants > Roots > Rhizosphere > Soil | place: Michigan, USA... | reverse complement strand
CCCTCAGGCATGCCCTGAATTGTCCATACAAAGCATATACCGCCTGTTCTGCAGAAGTTTGAGATGCCCAGAACTTAGCATCATAAGTAGAAGTAATTGGCGCTTCGTTAATATATTTTTTGCACGACGTAACTGTTATGAACAGCACTGCCGCAATAAGATATAAGAAGGATTTATATTTCATATACTTGATTGTAGATTGATTAAAATTGAACATCAATACCAAAAGTGAATTTGCGCGGAATAGGAAATGCTCCACCGGTATATACACCCAACTCATTTACCAACTCAGGGTCTGGAATGTTAGAGCTCTTAAATGTGGCAAGGTTATCTATCACACCATAGATTCTTGCACCATTCAGTTTAAGCCTTTGGATAAAAGTTTGTGGAAGACGATAGCCAAGGATCAGGCTTTTAATTTTGAAGTAATCACCCTTCTCGTTAAACATGCTTGAAAATGGCAGGAACTGGTAGAAGTTGTTACCAAAAGGATTCATGGCAGGAAATCCTGCTTTATAATTTTCATCTTTTGTTGCAGCAGTTGGTGTCCAGTAATTATACCTTGACAAATCCGGCAATCGCCTTTGAGCAAAGGTTTGGATTCCTCCGTTATTGAAGACACTGTATAGCTGCGACTGATCGAATGAATTAATGATATCTCTTTTAAATGCAAATACGCTGATGACAGTAAGTGTAAAATTGCCATAAGAGAAATCATTTACAAGGCCCCCGGTAATCATCGGATTTGGATTGCCGGTAGGCACCCTGTCACCAAACGCATCTCCATTGTCTTCATCACTCCATACATCGTAATCCCCGTTTACGTCTTTCCATATCGGATCACCGGGTTGTACAACGTGGTTGCCCTTGAAGTAAGTAACTCTTTTACCGGTAACAGGGTTAAAAGGTATTTCGCTTACGTTATTGTATACTCCCATGTATTGCATCTGGAACATTTGATAGATTGGCTGGCCTACACTATAAATGCGTGTAATGCCGTAGTAGTCATCCTGTATAAACGTTCTGTTATTGTTAGGAAGCTTTGCGATGACGTTTTTATTGTATGCCAGATTCAACTGTGTATTCCACTGAAATTTGCTTTTCGGAGAAAAGTTATGTGTAGATAGTGTAAGTTCTACCCCGCGGTTATTCACCCACAGGTCATTGGCATTAAAGCTTACCTGGTCGTAACCTGTATAGAAAGGAAGGTTGAAGTTGAAATAATCGCCCTTGGTTAATTTATCATAGCCATCCACTACAACAGAGATCCTGTTATTGAAGAGCTGCGCTTCCAGTGCCAGGTTCTTTTGTGTTGTTTTAGACCAGGTAAGATTATCCTTGGTAAGACCATTCGTGTAGCTTGGTTGTATTACCGGATTTCCATTGTAAGTGCCCGATAACTGATAGGAATTATAAGGCGCATAATAGTCTTGTGAGTTTTGACCGGACAGACCATAGCTTGCACGCAGTTTTAAAAAGTTAAGCCATCCTTGTGTGTGTGACATAAACTTTTCATCTGAGATCACCCACCCAATGCCTCCGGAAGGAAAATATCCCCACTTGCTGGAAGCACCAAAACGGGAAGAGGCATCTGCACGTTGAGCACCATAGAGAATATATTTTTTATCAAAATCATATTGTACCTGGCCCAGGTAAGAAAGGATAGCAGATGCACCGTAAGAAGAGCTTGCTTTAAGACCTTGCTGTGGCACACCGTCTACTACTTCAATATCATTAGAAGGTATATCATAGCCCGCAGCAAGGCTTGTTTTATACATATCCCTGGTAAACTGTTGCGAAGCCGTTATCGCCAGGTTATGGGTATGATCTTTACCTGCATTGAATGCTTTGCTATAATTAAGCGTGTTAGATAAAAAGTAGTTGTTATAAGTGCCTCTGTTGGCCTCTGCATAAGAGCGTTGATTGTTGCCTACTGCGGCCTGTACCTGGTCTATATTGGCAGGTTGAAAATAATCCCTCTCAGAAATATTTGCAGTGGCTGCCCCCTGCGTAGTAAAACGCAATCCTTTAATAATGTCATAGTTTATAGTTAGAGAAGCTGAATAAAGATCATTTTCATTATCGTTACGCAACTTATCATACAAGCCCATATAGTTGAGCGAGTCAAAAGATGTGAGATGATAAAAAGAACTTGGTATAGCGTAACTGCTTACAGGAGTATTATCATCACTGCTACCATATTTTCGACCACGCTGGCGCTGGCTTTTTGAAAGCCCTATAATAAGTTGTGAAGTAAGCTTAGGATTGATTTTAAAATCAAAATTCCCCCTGATAGAATAACGTTTAAAGCCAAAAGCTTTGATAACACCATCTTCGTTATAGTAATTCCCGCTTAGCCTGTAATTAACAGCATCTGTTGACGCACTCATAGAAAAATCAACATTCTTAATAGCACCATTGCGATAAAATAAACCCTGCCAGTCTGTAGCGTTATTAAAATAGGGATTCGTACTGTCTGTAAGCAACTGCGGCAGGTTATATAAACTTGCCGGTGTGCCGTATTCTTTTACAAGGGCCAGTTTTTGAGAGCGTTCCTCGGCGCCTGTAACAGTGGGTATCAGGTTTGGGCGTTGTGTGGCGCCCCCATACATGTTCACCCTGAACTCCGGTCTTTTTGAACGGCCCCTGCGTGTGGTGATGTAAATAACCCCGTTGGAACCACGGGAGCCCCAGGCCGCCGTTGCAGCGGCATCTTTTTGTACATCAATACTTTCAATATCATTCACATTAATACCGGCAAGATAGTTGGTGCCGGTAGCATCGATGCTGCTGCTGATATCTTCCGGGTTAAGCGGCACTCCATCGATAACATACAATGGCCCGCTTAATGCCCTTGCCTGGTCTATACCGCTAACATTCTGACTAACCCTGGTATTACCACGCACCACCATTGTGGGTGCAACGCCTGGCTCTCCTGATGTTATCTGTACGTTGAGGCCGGGTATGCGACCCTGCAGGAGTTGGTCCGGAGAGGCAACAGGAAGATTTTCAATTTGCTTGCCGCTAATAGAAGAGATAGCAGAAGTAGTCGTTCTTTTGGTTTGACGTTGTACACCCACTACAACTACATCATCAAGGCTTTTCTTGCCATTGTCTTCCAGAAGAATTACACTGATGTTTGTCTTTCCTTTGATACTTACTTTTTGCGCCTCATAGCCGACATAACTAAAATTGAGTGATGTACTGTTTGTCTTTAGGATTAAGGAAAAGGTTCCATCCTCATCAGTAACCGTTCCGTTCTTGGAATTTTCTGTAACCGATACACCAGCCAGTGGATGACCCTTTTCATCTATAACCTTTCCCGAAACAGTGTTTACCGGCGCACTCAACTCTTCCCTTTTAAAAGCAACAGCAGAATCATTTTCAAACTGCGCCTGTTGCATTCTTTTTTTTAAAATGATTTGATTCTCTGATACTTCATACACTACGTCAAAAGGTGATAAAAGTTGATTCAGCACTGTCTCCAGCGACTCATTTTCTGCGGACAGAGAAACTATTTCCGCAGCAGGAATTTTTTCAGCACTGTATACAAATTTTACTTCAGCCTTTTTACTTATTAACTGTAAAACATACTTGATTGTTTCTTTCTTTACCTCAATACTTATCTTTTTGCCCAGGATATTCTGTGCATCTCCCGGCCCTGCATGAGCAACGCCTGTAAATAAGACGATAAATAAAGAAGGGATTAATACAGTACGCATACAACTAAGAATTAGCCGGATACGGCGATTGAATTTTTGCATCATTCATGAAGTTTTGGTTTATTAATGCCTCTTAAATAAAAACGGTTTGCTTACTTTAAAAGAAATGTGCTTTCGGTCGCTTCTGTTTTGTTATTTTTTAAGCTGTCAATTATTTATCCTGAAAAATATTTATGCAGGTAGTTTACTATTCCAAAGAATATGATGTTTTATATAGTGCTAATAAGTTTTTAAAGTAATGGCTATTAATTTTTATTATTAAAGAACAAAAAACTGTTACCCTAATTTTCAACATGCTGCTACTTGCAGGCAGTAGCCTCAATAAATATTTCAGAGTCTATCACTTCATACTTTGCATCAATAGCTGCACAAATAAGATCAAGTTTTCGGTAAAGTGACTCATCTGTAAGATCTGCGGTAATCGTACACCCTTTCAAAATGTCTGCATCGTACATAATGTTTATTCCATAAGCTTTTTTCAGCAATTCCAATACATCCAAGAGCTTGGCATCTGTAAAAACCATTGATTGCGGAATTATTTCAGGCGCTATAATCTGCGGTTTCTCCAGTAGCTCTTTTTCAAATTTTTTATCCTGCTTTATATAAGTAATCTGCTGATTAGGTGTTAGTATAATGCCTTCAAACTTCCTGCTGTTAGCAGTTTCTTTTTTATTGCTTTTGGTTGTCTGCGAATACACGTTCACCTTTCCTGTTCTTACAATAACTTTTATCGTTTTGTCCCGTTCAAAAGAGCGAACAGTAAAACTTGTTCCCAGCACTTTTGTAACTATTTCATTTGTAAAAACCCTGAATGGTTTTTGCGGATTTTTTTTCACCTCAAAAAAAGCTTCCCCGCTCAAATAAACATCACGGGTCATAGAATCATTAAGACCAATTGCATAGCTTATACGGCTGTTGGTACTTAAAACAACAGTGCTGCCGTCTGGCAAGGAAATATTCAGGGACTTGCCAGATGTATTTACCTGCTCAATTAATTTTTTCGCTCCGGTTTGTTGTGTGTATGTATAAGAATCAAACACTTCGTTCTTTGTATTATAATACCCGGTAACGCAAACACCTGCAAGCAGTACAACGCAGGCAGCGGCTAACAGCCATGTCTTACGCCCAAAGTTTTTATGGCCGGTTATTTTTTTTTCAATACGAATGGCATTTAATACATTCATTACCTGTTCATCTATTTCTTCTTCAGCCGGAACGGGTACGGGCCTTATTTCACTGGCTTCCACAATAGAACGTGCTTCTGTTACAGTGAGTAATTTTTCCGGGTTTTTAGAAAGCCATTCATTCCAAAAAAGATTGTCTTCTTCATTGTTTTTATATACCCATCGTATAAAGTCACCATCTTCCACAAAATCCATTACTTCATATAAGCGATAGTCTTTCATTTTTTATCTCCATTTATATTAGTACCCTCTTACGGAAATATCTACTGTCTTAAAATATTATTTTTTTTGAAATTGCTGAATGCAGGGAGGAAGGTCTCTTTAACGGCTTAACCGATCTGCATTTCGCGGCAACCAGTTACAACTGCAACCGCACAGTAATATGGATATTTAAAACTAAAGTACGTATTACAATAACCGCGGCTGATATTTCATCACTACGGGTTAATGAAACAGTGTACATTCAACCGGCCACAAATTCTTTAAACGCTGTAAGCTTTCATGCAGCAAATTGTAAACTGACTGGCGGCTAAGAGACATGATATCTGCAATTTGTACAGGATCCAACTGCAGGTAAAACTTGAGATAAATTATTTCTTTCTGGCGGGATGGCAACTGTGCTAATGTGTTTCTTAAACGATGTGAATTTTCTGCTGACATTTGTTCCTGAATAATTTTATCCTCCGCTGAAAATTCTGCGTTGAAATCATATTGCTGCGCTAATCTGTGTAGTGCTTCTTTCCTGTTTTCGCTGTGCAATGATTTTAATGTTCTGTTCTTTACTGCACGCAGAAGATAAAATTGCAGAGATACAATTGATCCTGTTGTTTCACGACGATTCCATAAACTGATAAAGACTTCCTGTATCGCGTCCTGTACCTGTGTTTTGGTTGCACCGAAGCGGCTTGCATAATCGTAAAGTCTGCAATAATAACGCTTCATCAGCAGGCCCAATGCTTCTTCATTATTTTGTTGTAGTTGCAGCAACAGCGTCTTATCTTCCTCGTCAGCAGATTTTATCATTGCAGTATAGTTTAGCAGGCAGTTTTTTATACAAGGCCTTAACCCTAAGGAAATATTACCTTGTGTTTTAAAAGTAAAGACTATTTATTAATGAAAAAAAGCTGTTGCAGGAACACTGTACAAAATAAAATAACGCAAACGTTTGATTAAGCTTAATCAAACGTTTGCGTTATTTAGAAACATTTCTGGTCTAATTAAATTAATCGTGCTGACTCTGCTAACCTACACTACAATTATAATTGATAACACGTCGCAGTTCTCCACCTTTCAAATTTTCAAAGTGAATTGCTATTAGGTATTATGCAAAAAGCCCGTTCGAAAGTATATCCCGCGCCTGGCACTACAAACAAGGATAATTGGTTACTTTATTTACGATGATAAATGGCTTCTGGGAAAGCTACGAAATCAATCAACAGGTACAAAAATTCAGCACACTTAAAATCACCAATTTTAAATCTTATTTTAGTAGTGTTAACTGCTGTAGAAATGCCTGGAAATTCCCTTTCAGAAAACATTCTTTCCCTTATTTGCGGACTTGGCATTCTGCAAGGTATATTGCTTGCAGTGCTGATTTATTTTCATCCTAAAAGCGACAGGTCTGTAAATATCTTTTTGGCGTTTTATATATTTTGTATCTCAGCAGTTATGACAATGCCTGTTTTATTTAATATTATTGGCTGGAAAAGGAGTTATACAGTGCAGGCTATTCCTGTATTACCGCCAATCTTTTTATATTTCTACATATTGAGTTTTAAAAAAAGAATTACCTGGAAAAATGCATTGCCGCACTTTCTTATTGTTCCGGTAATTTTTGTTCTTTCCTACTTAAATCTTTCTGCACTTGCAGAAATATATCCCGATGCAAAACGTATTCCCACAGAAGGTTTGAAAAGGCCATTGACATTTACTGTTATCATTACAAGAACAGTACAACAATTCATTTATTATTTTCTTTCGCGTAAAGCTTTACAATCTTATCAAAAATCAATTCAACATTTATTTTCAGATACCAGCCGTATTGATCTGCATTGGGCAAGATTTCTTGTAAATGGTTTTATTGTGCTTATCGGGGCATTCCTTATCGTATTTCCATTGCTAATCAAGTATCCGGAATATTTTGATTCGTTATTATTGCTTAACATGGCTATTGCTACACCATATATTTATATGGCGACTTTTAAGGGAGTTATGCAACCGACTATCTGGCAAGTTCAACTGGGAATAAAAAAGGAAATAATTGAAGAAGAATTGCAGGAAGTTGAACTAATTCAAAACGAAACAAACGAAGAGCAGGCGGTTAAAACAGCAAAATTCAAATTAGCGCCAGGTATAATTGAAGAGATTAACAAAAACCTCATTCACCTGATGGAGCACGACAAGTTATTTCTTGAACCGGCATTAACCCTGCAGCAACTCGCAGATAAATTGCAATATCCCACCTACCAGGTATCGCAGGCAATTAATGATGGAATGAAAAAAAGTTTTTACGATATTATAAACGGCTATCGTGTAGAAGAAGCAAAAAGGTTACTGACCGATCCTAAAAATGATAATTATACAATTCTGTCAGTTGGCTTTGAAGCAGGCTTTAATTCAAAAACTACGTTTAATACGGTGTTTAAAAAATTTACCGGATTATCGCCAACAGAGTTTAGAGAAAACAAAAAAAGAGTTGCCATGCCTGCATAAATCTTCCTCTCTCCCCTACTCTATTGCATAAGTCCTCGTTGCGGAAAAAAATCTTTATTAACTAATTTTTGTTAGCGACAACTATTTGTCCTTTTCCTGTTAAATACAAAGCCCAATGTTCGGATTTATAAATGCGAACGTCGTAACCACAGAATATACGTTTTGCTTATACTAACTGATTTTCATCTGCTTACTTAATCCGAACGTTTGAATTATCCATCCGAACCTGTACTTGTCGTTCGAATTAATCAACTGGAACATTATCGCTTTCCGGCGATCCCATTTTTGCCCTGTCAAAACAAATTTCCCATTTCAAAACAACATTTATGAATGCTAACTACAGGGTGCAAATAACGCTGAATAATCAACGTTCCGGTCAGCAAAAAAACACCAGGCAAATTTTACAATGGCTGCAAAATGCAACGCCATCCATTACAAAAAAACAAAAATTGATTACCGACGATCTGTTCCTCGCACCGCTTGTCGCGCAGTAAGTCTTTGCCTCAATTAACAACAAAACCCAACAAATCAACATGACTAAAATGAAAAAACACAAATCCCTTTTGCTGATTCTTACATGTGCCATAACGGGCACTTGTTTTCAGCCGGCCAAAGCGCAGACAGAACCGGTAAACATTAAACAGGCAATTGATATTGCTTTTGCAAACAACTACGGCCTGCAGGCAGATAGTTTGAATATGGCTGTAACAAGCTATCAAAACAAACAATTGTTAAGCGGTTATTTGCCACAGGTAAGTTCCAGCAGCAAGTTCAATTACAACATGAAACTTGCATCGCAGATGTTGCCCGGTGCTTTTGCCGGTCAGCCCGGGAAAGATTATGTTCCTGTGCAGTTTGGAACAAAATACGATGCAGGCAATGGCATACAGGTAACACAAAATCTTTACCGCAAAGATCTGCTGATTCGCCTGCGTGCACAGGATTTATACAGCGGCATTGCAAGGACACAATACAATCTTACCAAAGAAGACCTTATATACAAAGTTGCAGGCGCATTTTATGACCTGCAGAGCAGTGCAGAAAATATTCGCAGTACCCAGGCTGATTATAAAAACCTGAAGGATATTCTTTCAATTGCCAAGGCACAATTTGAACATGGCACGTTGAAAAAAATTGATTATGAGTCCTTACAAATTAATGTTGCCAACAAGCAATCACAATTAAGCCGGTATCAGACCGATTATGATGCGCAGCTTTATTACTTCAGGTATCTGCTTGGTGTTCCTGCAGATGCAGCACTAAATATTAATGACAGTATTGTATTGTTACCGGAACTAACTGTTAGTATAGACATCTTATCATCGCAAAGAGAAGACATTCACTTAACAAGACAAATGATACAGTCAAAGCAGGTAGAAATGAACAGTATCAGGGCAGAAGGTCTTCCACAGGTAAGCACTTACCTGAAGTACAGCTACCAGACGCAATTTAGTAGTGCAGGCAAAATGTTTGACAGCTATTATGGCTCCGGCAGCTCAACAGTGGGATTATCTGTTACTGTTTCAATCTTTGATGGTAACAACAGGAAGAACCGCGTAAATGTTGCAAGAACACAATTGCAGCAGTTAAAATGGCAAAGCGATTATCTGCATCAACAGGCACGTACTGAACTGTTAAGCTCTATCCAAAAATTGAATACAAGTCGTGAGCAATTCAATATCAATGCACAGAATCTTGTACTCGCAGAAAAAGTTTTCAATTCAAGAAAAGCATTATATACAGAAGGCGTAACAACACTTGTGGAATTACTCGACGCCGAAAACGAATTAACCCAGGCAAGAAACCTTTATATACAATCACTCATCAGTGTACAAACAGGCACCCTTGATTTACACAAAGCAAACGGAACATTATTAACTGATTTTATTAAATCTCTCTGACAATGAATTACACTAAAAACAAAATCATTATCAAAACAATTTTATTTATTGTGTTGACAGCGCTTGTTGTTTCATGCAAGCCAACAGTTAAAGTAACAACAGATTATGACAGGCGTGCGGACTTTACAAATTACAAAACATTCAGTGTGTACAACCTTGTTACCTCACTTAATGTAAGTGAGCTGAATGCAGAACGTATCTGGAATTCGATCAGGACAGAATTGATTAAAAAAGGGTACGTCGAAAATGATCTCAAGCCTGATCTTATGATCAACGTTGCAAGCGTTTTAAAAGATAAAAAATATATGACTGCAACCGGCAATGGCTTTTACAGGCCTTACCTGGGAGCAGCCAACACAACTGTTCAGTCTTACGACTATAAAGATGGTTCTCTGCTGATACATGTTACAGATGCGATAACAAACAGGCTTGTATGGGAAGGAAAAGGAAATGCAGAAATAACAAAACAGCCAAAGAATCCCGATGAAGCAATCAATAACGTAGTTGCAAAGATTATGACGGAATTCCCGCCAGCATTAACAAAATCAATAACAAAATAAAATACTAATAATGAAAAAGAAAATAATAACAATAGCATCAATATTATTTATAGCCGGATCATTTGCATTCGTGCTTGCAAAAAACAAATCAAAAATTAATGCTGCTGCAAAACCAGCAACCAATAAAATAGTTGTTCCTGTTAAAGTTTATGATGTGCAGGAAGATACTTTCAATACATCTTTCTCTGTTAACGGAACAACAGTTCCTGCGCGTGAAGTAAAGATTGCT
>Ga0105237_10009684_pt1 | contig 10309 bp, 6 predicted proteins | sample KBSC24metaG_FD_81520 | JGI IMG/M metagenome (GOLD analysis project Ga0105237, IMG submission 81520) | Corn rhizosphere microbial communities from Kellogg Biological Station, Michigan, USA - KBS C2-4 metaG | ecosystem: Host-associated > Plants > Roots > Rhizosphere > Soil | place: Michigan, USA... | reverse complement strand
GCGCACACCAATCTCCCCGGCGGCCGCCACGAGCGGCGCTGGCAGGACATCGCCGAGCTGCTCGACGCCGGTATCGAGGTCTATACCGCGCTCAACGTGCAGCACCTGGAAAGCCTCAACGACCAGGTGCAGCGCATCACCGGCATCACCGTGCGCGAGCGCGTGCCCGATGCCTTCCTCGACCGCGCACGCGACATCGTGCTGGTGGACCTGCCACCGCGCGAGCTGATCCAGCGGCTCAAGCAGGGCAAGGTCTACGTGCCGGAAACCGCCGCGGCGGCGCTGGATGCGTTTTTCTCCCCCACCAACCTTGCCGCGCTGCGCGAGCTGTCGGTGGACACCGTGGCCGGCCACGTCGAGAGCGACCTGCGCGGCAGCATGCTGGCGCGTGGCACGGCGATGCCGGTGCGCCGCCGCGTGCTGGCGGCGATCGACGGCCACGCACAGAGCGAATACCTGGTGCGCGTGGCGCGACGTATCGCCGAGCGGCGTGGCGCGCCCTGGAGCGTGGTGTTCGTGGACAGGGGTGCGCAACTGGACGCCGCGCGGCGCGAACAGCTGGAGAGCGCGTTGCGGTTGGCGCGGCGGTTGGGCGGCGACACCGCAGTGCTGCGTGGCCACACCGTCGCCGACGAGCTGCTGGCGTACGCCGATCGCGAGGGCGCCGGCCAGATCATCCTCGGCCGCACCCGCGAGCGCCTGTTCGCACGCATGGTGGGCCGCTCGCTCACCCAGCAGCTGTTGCGCCGCGGCGCGCACCTGGAGCTCACCATCGTCGCCACGCCGGCCGAGCGCGCGGCCTCGCGCCGGCGCCTGCGGCTGGTGCCGCCGGGCGGCTTCGGCCGGCGCGGCGAATACACCTACGCCACGCTGGCCACGCTGGGTGCGCTGGTGCTGGCCTTCGTCGGCCAGCGCTACCTGTCGGTGGCCAACCTGTCGCTGATCTTCCTCACCGCGGTGCTGGTGGTGGCGGTGCGCACGCGCATGGCGGTGGCCGTCTACACGGCCATCCTCTGCTTCGTCTCCTACAACTTCTTCTTCGCCCCGCCGGTCTATTCGCTGGAGATCTCCAGCCCCGACGACGTGCTGGCGGTATGCCTGTTCCTGCTGGCCGCGCTGGTGTGCAGCCGGCTGGCCACGCGGCTGGCGCAGCAGGTGGAGTCGCTGCGTGCCGCGCACGTGCAGGCGCGCGCGCTGCTGCTGCTGGGCCAGCGCCTGGCCGCGAGCACCGATGCCGCCGGTATCCGCACGGTGGGGGCCGCGGCGCTGGCGCAGGCCTTGCCCTGCGACGCCGCGCTGCTGGCGCGCGACGCCGCCGGCGCATTGCAGCCGATGGCGGCGGAGCCGCACGACCTGTCCCTGCTGCCGCAGGACCTGGCCGCCGCCGACTGGTGCGAGCGCCATGCCACGCCGGCGGGCCGCTACACCGACACCTTGAACGCCGCGCCTTGCTGGCTGCTGCCGCTGGGCAGCGAGGAACAGCGGCTGGGCGTGGCCGCGCTGCGCTTTCCCGCCGATGCAGGCGAGCCCGATCCGGATCGCCGCAGCCTGGCGCTGGCGATGGTGCAGGACATCGGCCAGGCGCTGGCCCGTGCCCGGCTGGCCGAGGAACTGGAGGGCGCGCGCGTGCAAGGCGAGACCGAACGCCTGCGCAGCGCGCTGCTGTCCTCGGTGTCGCACGACCTGCGCTCGCCGCTGTCCTCGATGATCGGTGCGGCCGGCACCCTGGTCGACTACGAGGAGCGCTTGCCGCCAACCGAGCGCCGCGAACTGCTGGAGGCCATCCTTGGCGAGGGCCAGCGGCTGGATCGCTACATCCAGAACCTGCTGGACATGACCCGGCTCGGCCACGGCACGCTCAAGCTCAACCGCGACTGGGTGGATGTGGCCGAGATCGTCGCCGCCGCGGTGACGCGCCTGCGCAAGCTGTTCCCCGCGGTGCGGGTGGACACCGCGTTGCCGCCGGACACCGTGCTGCTCTACGTGCATCCCGCGCTGATCGAGCAGGCGCTGTTCAACATCCTGGAGAATGCCGCGCGCTTCTCGCCGCCGGACCAGCCGGTCACGGTGAGCGTCCACGGCGAGGGCGGACGCCTGCTGCTGGACGTGGGCGACCGCGGCCCCGGCATCCCCGAGGACGAGCGCGCGCGCATCTTCGACATGTTCTATTCGGTGTCGCGCGGCGACCGCGCCACGCAAGGCACCGGACTCGGGCTGGCGATCTGCCGCGGCATGATCGGCGCGCACGGCGGCAGCGTGGAGGCCTTGCCGCGCGCGGGCGGCGGCACCACCATCCGCATCAGCCTGCCGCTGCCCGACGTGCCCACCGAATCCGCATGAACGCCTCCCCCCGCATCCTGGTGATCGACGACGAAGCGCAGATCCGCCGCTTCCTCGACATCGGCCTGCGCGCCGAGGGCTACCAGGTGCTGCTCGCCGCCAACGCCGCGGACGGCCTGGCGCAGGCCGCCACCGGCAGCCCGGACCTGGTGATCCTCGACCTCGGCCTGCCCGACCGCGACGGCCACGAAGTGCTGGCCGAGTTGCGTCAGTGGAGCCGCGTGCCGGTGCTGATGCTCACCGTGCGCGACGCCGAGACCGAGAAGGTGCGCGCACTGGATGCCGGCGCCAACGACTACGTGACCAAGCCGTTCGGCATCCAGGAACTGATGGCGCGTCTGCGTGCGCTGCTGCGCCAGCGCCCGGCCGGCGAGCCGGAAGCGCCGCCGCGCTGGAACGACGGCCGGCTCAGCGTGGATCTCGGCCGCCGCGAAGTGCGACTGGATGGCGCCGAACTGGCGCTGACCCGCAAGGAATACGCCGTGCTGGCGCTGTTGCTGCGCCACGTTGGCCGCGTGGTCACCCAGCCGCAGCTGCTGCGCGAGGTGTGGGGCCCCAGCCACGTGGCCGACAGCCAGTACCTGCGCATCGTGATCGGCAAGCTGCGCCAGAAACTGGGCGACGACCCGGCCCAGCCGCGCTGGCTGAAGACCGAGCCGGGCGTGGGTTATCGCTTTCTGGGCTGAGCGGCTCGGTCTTCAGATTGCCCAAGGCATGCCCGGCCGCGACATGTTCGGGCTGGTGTTGCAGTACATGGCGTACCCGCGTGCGGCAGTGGTGTGGTGCTGTCCCTGTCTGTCGCGCCGCGCCGGGTACATGGTGCAAATCGCGCGACTGGACCGAAGCCTGCCTGGCCCCGGCGGTGACGACGGGACGCCGACCGATGTCCGGTGTCTGCCCTGGACCGCGGCGCTTGCCTGCCCGCCCCCCACATTGCCGGATGCGCACCTCGTGCGCCTTGCGGTCGCCGTCGATGCCGCCCTGCAGGGCAGTCAAGCCGGGGTTCTCAAGGGAGGGGCTTCCACCCGCTAAAATACGCCGTCGACACGCCAGTCGGGCGTTCACTCCCAAGGTTCCCGATATCCATGAATACTGCCTACCGCCAACCCCTTCCCGGCACGTCGCTGGATTATTTCGATGCGCGCGCCGCCGTGGAGGCGATCCGGCCGGGCGCCTATGACGCGCTGCCGTACACCTCGCGCGTGCTTGCCGAGAACCTGGTGCGCCGTTGCGATCCGGCGATCCTCGTCGAGTCGCTCAAGCAGCTCATCGAGCGCAAGCGCGAGCGCGACTTCCCGTGGTTCCCGGCACGCGTGGTGTGCCACGACATCCTGGGCCAGACGGCGCTGGTGGATCTGGCCGGCCTGCGTGACGCCATCGCCGACCGCGGCGGCGATCCGGCCAAGGTGAACCCGGTGGTGCCGGTGCAGTTGATCGTCGACCACTCGCTGGCGGTGGTATGCGGCGGTTTCGACCCGGATGCGTTCGCGAAGAACCGCGCGATCGAGGATCGCCGCAACGAGGACCGCTTCCACTTCATCGAGTGGACCAAGCAGGCGTTCGAGAACGTCGACGTGATCCCGCCGGGCAACGGCATCATGCACCAGATCAACCTGGAGAAGATGTCGCCGGTGATCCAGGTACGCCACGATGAGAACGGCAAGGGCGTGGCCTATCCCGATACCTGCGTGGGCACCGACAGCCACACGCCGCACGTGGATGCGCTCGGCGTGATCGCCGTGGGCGTGGGCGGCCTGGAGGCGGAGAGCGTAATGCTCGGCCGCGCCTCGTGGATGCGCCTGCCGGACATCGTGGGCGTCGAGCTCACCAGTAAGCGCCAGCCCGGCATCACCGCCACCGACATCGTGCTTGAGCTCACCGAGTTCCTGCGCAAGCAGAAGGTGGTCGGCGCGTACCTGGAATTCCGCGGCGAAGGCGCGGCCAGCCTCACGCTGGGCGATCGCGCGACCATCTCCAACATGGCGCCCGAGTACGGCGCCACCGCCGCGATGTTCTTCATCGACGGCCAGACCCTCGACTACCTGCGCCTCACCGGCCGCAGCGACGAGCAGGTCAAGCTGGTGGAGACCTACGCCAAGGCCGCCGGCCTGTGGGCCGACACGCTGGCCCATGCGCAGTACGAGCGCACGCTGACGTTCGATCTGTCCTCAGTGGTGCGCAACATGGCCGGCCCATCGAATCCGCACAAGCGCCTGCCCACGTCCGATCTCGCCGCGCGCGGCATTGCCGGCGAGTGGAAGGAGCAGCCGGGCCAGATGCCCGATGGCGCCGTGATCATCGCCGCCATCACCAGCTGCACCAACACCAGCAACCCGCGCAACGTGATCGCGGCCGCACTGCTTGCGCGCAATACGAACAAGCGCGGCCTCACGCGCAAGCCGTGGGTGAAGAGCTCGCTCGCGCCCGGCTCCAAGGCCGTGCAGTTGTATCTGGAAGAAGCGAACCTACTGCCGGAGCTGGAGAAGCTCGGCTTCGGCATCGTGGCGTTCGCCTGCACCACCTGCAACGGCATGTCCGGCGCACTCGATCCCAAGATCCAGCAGGAGATCATCGACCGCGACCTGTACGCCACGGCCGTGCTGTCGGGCAACCGCAATTTCGACGGCCGCATCCACCCGTATGCCAAGCAGGCGTTCCTGGCCTCGCCGCCGCTGGTGGTGGCCTACGCCATTGCCGGCACCATCCGCTTCGACATCGAGCAGGACGTGCTCGGCATCGACGCCAACGGCCAGCCGGTGACGCTCAAGGACATCTGGCCCAGCGACGAGGAGATCGACGCGATCGTGTCCTCCAGCGTGAAGCCCGAGCAGTTCCGCAAGGTCTACGAGCCGATGTTCGCGCGTACCGGCCGCGGCGGTATCCGCGCCACGCCGCTGTACGCCTGGCGTGCGCAGAGCACCTACATCCGCTGCCCGCCGTACTGGGAGGGCGCGCTCGCGGGCGAGCGCACGCTCACGGGCATGCGTCCGCTGGCGGTGCTCGGCGACAACATCACCACCGACCACCTGTCGCCGTCGAATGCGATCCTGGCGAGCAGCGCCGCAGGTGAATACCTCACGAAGATGGGCCTGCCGGAAGAGGACTTCAATTCGTACGCGACCCATCGCGGCGACCACCTCACCGCGCAGCGCGCCACCTTCGCCAATCCCACGCTCATCAACGAGATGGCGGTGATCGATGGCGTAGTAAAGAAGGGTTCGCTGGCCCGCGTGGAGCCGGAAGGCAAGGTCATGCGCATGTGGGAAGCGATCGAGACCTACATGGGTCGCAAGCAGCCGTTGATCGTGATCGCGGGCGCCGACTACGGCCAGGGCTCGTCGCGCGACTGGGCGGCGAAGGGCGTCCGACTGGCGGGCGTCGAGGCGATTGTCGCCGAGGGGTTCGAGCGGATCCACCGCACGAACCTGATCGGCATGGGCGTGCTGCCGCTCGAGTTCAAGCCGGGCACGAACCGCAAGACGCTGGGCATCGACGGCACCGAGACCTTCGATGTGATCGGCGCCCGCACACCGCGCGCGGACCTCACGCTGGTCATCCATCGCAAGAACGGCGAGCGCGTCGAGGTGCCGGTGACCTGCCGTCTGGATACCGCCGAGGAAGTGTCGATCTATGAGGCGGGCGGCGTGCTGCAGCGCTTCGCGCAGGATTTCCTCGAATCGTCGCAGGCGGCATGAGCCGGATTGCAGAGCCGCGTTTGTTCTTCATGGCGATGCCTCCGCCGGCATGGGTGGATGACACGCGCGCTCTGCTGGTGCGGCTCGGGCTGGACAAGCGTCTGCGAAGCGCCCTGTTTGCACCGGCGAATTGGCATCAGTCGTTTTCCGAGCGCATTTTTTCACCGACCGAGGAAGAATGCGCTGCGTTGCTGCAGGTCGGCTCGGCCATTTCCGCATCCTCGTGCACGCTGCATTTCAACCGCATCGACGGACCGGCCGACATGCCAGGCCGGATCCATTGGACGATGCGTGCACGTGGCGTGCCGAAAGCGTTTGCCGCCTTGTTGCAGGAGGTTCGTGACCACCTTGGCCATGCAGGATTCGGTCGCATCGCCACTGGCGTGACGCCGCACATGACCTTGAGCTATTGCGCGCACGATACGCTGGACAAGATCGTGCTCGATCCGCCCGTCGCATGGACCATCGACGAGTTGTGTCTCGCCATCGGTGGTGGCAATCCGTACCGCTACGACATCATCGGCCGCTGGCCATTGCTGCCTGAAATTGATCCACCCGCCACGCAGCCTGGCCTGTTTTGAGGCGGCGGCGAGCCCTTCCGGAGATTCCCATGTCGCATGTTGCACAAATCCGCATTCCCGCCACCTACCTGCGCGGCGGCACCAGCAAGGGCGTGTTCTTCCGCCTGCAGGACCTGCCCGAGGCGGCGCAGGTGCCCGGCGCGGCGCGCGATGCGCTGCTGCAGCGCGTGATCGGCAGCCCCGATCCCTACGGCAAGCAGATCGACGGCATGGGTGGCGCTACCTCCAGCACCAGCAAGACGGTGATCGTGTCCAGAAGCACGCGACCGGATCACGACGTGGATTACCTGTTCGGCCAGGTGGCGATCGACAAGGCGTTCGTCGACTGGAGCGGCAACTGCGGCAACCTGTCGGCGGCGGTCGGCCCGTTCGCCATCGCCGGTGGCCTGGTCGATCCCGCGCGCGTGCCGCGCGACGGCATCGCCACCGTGCGCATCTGGCAGGCCAACATCGGCAAGACCATCATTGCGCACGTGCCGATGACCGCTGGCGCGGTGCAGGAAACCGGCGATTTCGAGCTGGATGGCGTGACGTTCCCCGCTGCCGAAGTGCAGCTGGAATTCATGGATCCGGCCGCGGAAGAAGAGGGCGCCGGCGGCGCGATGTTCCCCACCGGCAACCTGGTCGACGACCTGGACGTGCCGGGCGTCGGCACGCTCAGGGCGACCATGATCAACGCCGGCATCCCGACGATCTTTGTCGAGGCCGCCGCGATCGGCTACACCGGCACCGAGCTGCAGGACGCCATCAACGGCGACGCGAGGGCGCTGGCGATGTTCGAGGCCATCCGCGCGCACGGCGCGCTGCGCATGGGCCTGATCGAATCGCTAGCCGGGATCGCCACCCGCCAGCACACGCCCAAGGTGGCCTTCGTCGCCCGGCCGGCGGATTACGTCGCATCGAGCGGCAAGCCCGTGAAGGCGGGCGACATCGACCTGCTCGTGCGCGCGATGTCGATGGGCAAGCTGCATCACGCCATGATGGGGACGGCGGCGGTGGCCATCGGCACCGCCGCGGCCATCCCGGGCACGTTGGTGAATATCGCCGCGGGCGGCGGCGAGCGGAAGGCGGTGCGCTTCGGCCACCCGTCGGGAACGCTGCGGGTGGGTGCCGAGGCGGTGCTGGCTGACGGTACGTGGACCGTCACCAAGGCGGTCATGAGCCGCAGCGCGCGCGTGCTGATGGAAGGCTGGGTGCGCGTGCCTGCGGGGTGAGCCCGCCGGAGGGGCGCCGACCCGATCCGGCGGTGGCGACCTGGCCCGGCGCATCGACTAGCGCTTCCGGAGCGGCTCCGCCCGTCCACGGGTCGACCGGCCAAACGGGCCTGCACCGCGCGGCCTTCACGGCGGCGCGCGGTGGACCGGCTTTTGGCAGGAAAACGTGCAGCCGGATCGTCCGGGACCGACAGCGCCCCGCGGCGCCGGCCGCGTGCTTCCGGCCGGCGACAGGGTAAGATGCCACCCTCTACCAACCCCGGCCGCAATCCAACCTCACGTGCGGCTGGCTCAACCAGGAAGCGAATCCATGGCACGCGGCATCAACAAGGTCATTCTGGTCGGCAACCTCGGCAACGATCCGGAGGTGCGTTACACCGGCAGCGGCACCGCGATCGCCACGCTGAGCGTGGCCACTTCCGAAAGCTGGACCGACAAGCAGAGCGGCGAGCGCCAGGAACGCACCGAGTGGCACCGCGTGAAGATGTTCGGCAAATTGGCGGAGATCGCCGGTGAGTACCTGAAGAAGGGCCGGCAGGTCTACATCGAAGGCTCGCTGCGCACCGAGAAGTACACCGACAAGAGCGGCGTGGAGAAGTACTCGACCGACATCGTCGCCAGCGACATGCAGATGCTCGGCGGTCCCGGCGGTGGCGAAGGCGGCGCGGGTGGCGGCGGCTTCCAGCGCGAGCGCCCGCAAGGTGGCCAGCGCCAGCAGGGTGGCGGCGGTTACGGCAACCAGCCGCGTGGCGGCGGCGCCCCGGCGCCGTCGGCGCCCGCCAGCAGTGGCGGCTTCGAGGACGACGACATTCCGTTCTAGGAGTTTCGCGACCTTGCCCGATCCGAAAGCCCGCCGCGATGGCGGGCTTTCGCATTTGCGGCGGCGTTGCCGAAGCCCGTTCACGAAATCCGAGGGTGCGCCACGGCAGGATGGGTGCTCGTGCCGTCGTGGAACCGCGCCATGAATCGCTTGCCGCAATTTGTCCTCTGCCTGCTGCTGTCGATGTTCGCGCTGACGGCGACGGCGCAGATCGAGATTCGTCCGCTGGCGGAACAGGCGCCGCCAAAGCCGGTGCCGCTGGGTGCGCATCAGCTGACGGCGGATGATGCCGGTGCATGGCTGGACGGCCTGATGCCGTACGGCCTGGCGAAAAACGACCTCGCCGGCGCGGTGGTGGTGGTCGTCAAGGATGGCCAGGTGCTGCTGGCGAAGGGTTATGGCCATGCGGACGTGGCGACGGGCCAGCCGGTGGATCCGGCCACGACCCTGTTCCGGGTGGGCTCGATCTCCAAGCTGTTCACCTGGACCGCGGTGATGCAGCTGGTCGAGCAGGGCAAGCTCGATCTCGATGCGGACGTGAACCGCTACCTCGATTTCAGGATACCGCCGCGCGACGGTCAGCCGGTGACGCTGCGCGAGCTGATGACGCATACGCCGGGTTTCGAGGAGACGATCAGGAACCTGTTCGCGTCCGATGCGCAGCACTTGCTCGGCAACGCGGCGTGGGTGAAGGAGTGGGTGCCCGGGCGGATCTATCCGCCGGGCCTGGTGCCGGCGTATTCCAACTACGGCGCGGCGCTGGCGGGCTACATCGTGCAGCGCGTGTCGGGCCAGCCGTTCGACGATTACGTCGAGGCGCACATCCTGCAGCCGCTGGGCATGCAGTACGCGACGTTCCGCCAGCCGTTGCCGGCCGCGCTGGCGCCGCACATGGCGAAGGGCTACGCGCAGGCCGGCGCGCCGGCGAAGCCGTTCGAGCTGGTCAACGCGGCGGCGGCCGGTGCGCTGTCGGCCAGCGGCGAGGCGATGGCGCGCTTCATGCTCGCCCAGTTGCAGGGCGGCAGCTACAACGGCGCGCAGATCCTTGCACCGGCCACGCTGCGCGAGATGTTCGATTACCGTCGCGCCGCGGTGCCCGGCCTGCCCGCGATGGCGCTGGGCTTCTATCACATGGATCGCAACGGCCAGGACATCCTCGGTCACGCCGGCGACACCCAGTGGTTCCACAGCGAACTGGCGCTGTTCCCGCAGCAGGGCGTGGGCGTATTCGTGGCCATCGACGGTGGCGGCGATGGCGGCCTGCGCAAGCAGCTGCTGGACGGTTTCACCGACCGCTATTTCCCGGCGCCGCCGGAAGTGGCGCAACCCGCCTTGGCGAGCGCGCGCAAGGATGGCGCCCTGCTGGTGGGGCGCTACGCGAACAGCCGCGCCTCGGCGTCGAACTTCATGGCGATGCTCGGCCTGTTCTCGCAGGTGCGTGTCGAGCAGGCGGCCAACGGCGAACTGGTGACGCCGGATTTCCACAACCTCGCGGGCCAGCCGCGACACTGGCGCGAAGTGGCGCCGTTCCTGTGGCGCGCGATGGACGGCCACGAGCTGCTCGGCGCGCGGGTGGAGCAGGGCCGGGTGCGCTGGATCTCGATCGACGCGGTCTCGCCGGTGATGGTGTTCCTGCCGGTGCCGGCGTGGCGATCGGCG
>Ga0105237_10009682_pt1 | contig 10310 bp, 9 predicted proteins | sample KBSC24metaG_FD_81520 | JGI IMG/M metagenome (GOLD analysis project Ga0105237, IMG submission 81520) | Corn rhizosphere microbial communities from Kellogg Biological Station, Michigan, USA - KBS C2-4 metaG | ecosystem: Host-associated > Plants > Roots > Rhizosphere > Soil | place: Michigan, USA... | reverse complement strand
AGAATGGAGGTATCCAGCAAGATCGCGGCGTTAATGGAGGCAATCGACCGCGCGGACAGATAGCCCGCATAGTAATTCGATTTGGACGGCTGTTCGTTCCCCGGATGCTGCGCAGCGCGCCGCCTTCGGCGGCGTGATGCGCTGCTGATCCGGGGTCCATCATCTTAACGACGACGGGTGGGTCCCGGCTCTGCGGCGCATCGCCGAAGAGGCGCTGCAACGCATCCGGGACACGATAAATCCAACGGTTAATGCGCGGTGTCGTCTCCGTTTGCAATTCGAACGATGTGGCGGCCTCGTCTTTAAAATTTGACGCTTATTGAGTCCCCTTGAACAAAACAGCACGGGGGAAACAATGACCGATCAGCCCATTCAAAATGCCAGCCATCCGACTTCCGAGCGATCCGAGGGCGTGCAGGATCTTCTTCTGGTGTCGTCATTCGGCCTGTGGGCGGCGCTGCTTGGCCTGACGCCGGTGCTGGCTTTCCGCCTGCTGATGGGAAGCTGACGGTACGCGGGGCGCCTGCCGTGGTTAATCCACCGTAGCACCTGTGATCAAATGCGAGCGAAATTGCGGCCGGCTTTTTAAAATTCGACGCGTATCAATCACCGCGAGAACAGGAAACGCGGGGGCGTCGTGAATACACAAAACTATCCATTCCCTGAACAAAATCCAATCTCTGAACAACAGGGTTTTACAACCGAGGACATTCTTTGGGCGCTCGGCATTTGGTCGGTGATCCTGAGCCTGTCGCCGGTGATCGTCTTCTACATGCTGATGGTGGCTTAGAGGCCCGACAAATACCGCCCTCATCCCTGCGCAACGGCTTCGCCGTTGTCGCTGGAGGAGCGCGCTCTTCGCGCGCGTCTCGAAGGATGGGGTCAACACAGCAAAACGCGCGGAGCCCGCGCGCTCTTTGTAAGTCCGGCAGTGCGGCGAAACTACGCCGCTTGCCTGTGCATCGCGCCGCTCGCAGACGCATTGCCGCGGATCGCCTTCACCGAGCGTTCGATCGCAGCCCACAACCGGCTGATTTCCGCCGCGGCGCGGCCTTCGGCATAATATTCCCGCGCGCCTTCGCCATGGCTGAGCGCCATCAGGAGATCGGCGCGATTGGTGATCTGGCCGCCCCATACCGGCGCCCGGAACTTGGCCAGCGACTCACGCGCGATGGTAACGATCGGGCTTTCGACCTCGTCCCTGCGCGCCGGCGCGCCGTTGAGCACAACCGCATAGGGCTTGCGCGCGGCGCGGCAGGACTGAATCGTTTCCTGCACGGCGTTGACGTCGAATACCCCCGGCCGCGCCGGAATGATCACCATCGTGGCATTCCTGATGGCGTCTTCCACGACGCCCGACATGTTCGGCGGCGTATCGATGAATACCCATTCGATGCCGTCGCGCTTGGCGGCGCCGATAATACCGCTGACAGAATTGACAGCGGTTTTGATTGCAGGCTCGTTGGTGCCGCGTAGCTTGTGCCACAGGGTCAGCGACCCCTGCGGATCGGCATCAATAAGCAAACATGGCTTTGTTGCCTTATGGACATGCGCAGCGAGATGGGCAGCCAGGGTACTTTTTCCCGTGCCGCCTTTACGCGATGCGAAAACAATGACGTTCATACCTTGGCCTCCAGATTGACCCCAGGAGACGAAAATGAATCAGCGCGCTGATTCGTGAAAGAAAAATTTACTGCTAATTGTGGCGAAGCCCCTGAATTAATCAGCGGGGTTGGCTTTTGAGTCACACCATGCGGCGCAGCAGAGCGGGAAATTGAATCGAGAAGGCGCTTGATGGAGTCATTGCACGCTTTTTGCGCGCTGACGCTCGATCCATTTGCGCTCGATCCACCCGAGCATCCGCGCCATCGGCCTTTGGAGAAACGGCAGGTCTTGCGCGAACAAAACGAGTCCGAGCGGCAGCATCCAGAGTCCCAGCACCGGCAAAAAGCTGAAAATGCCACCGACGATCAGCAGAATCGCGAGCGGAATCCGGACCCATCGCGAAGATGGCTTGCGCAGCCAGCCGACGAATCTGGCCAGCCGCGGCGGGAGTTTGGTTTTAAACCAGGCAAAATGCCGGTCCAGTTCCGCCCTATGATGCTTGCTCAATGAATCTCTCCTGGCTCCCCGGGAGATGTTGATCGGCAGCGCCACCGCAAGGCGTCAGGTTGTCGCGCGAGCGGAGGCTTGAAATGCTAGAGCATGATCCGGAAAAGTGGGAACCGGTTTTCCGAAGAGATCATGCTCAAACAAAGAGATAAGACCATGATCCGATTCAACCTAATCGGATCATGGTCTGACGGGCGCATCATTCCCAGATGGCAATTGCAGATCCGGGGGGCGCGTCAGTTCGCGCCTGCCTTTGCCGATTTCTTCGCTTTGCGCGACTTGGCGCTGACAGACTTTTGCGAGGATGCCGGCCTGATGCTGAGAGGCCTCCCCGAGGCGACCGGTGTGACCACGGGCGCGGCCTCCGGCTCCCTGAAATACACCCGGCAGCCGGGCGTAAGCTGCGATTTGTTCCTGATCATGCAGGCCGTGACGCGATCGACATCCGGAATCTCGGGGCCGCAAAGGCGAAACGCATCGCCGCTGCACGCTTGCTCCTCCTCCTGGGTGTAAGCCTGGCCTGCGCTCGGCAGCATCGAAGCCGACAGCGCTGTTGCGAACATCAAGCCGAGTTGGAACTTGCTGGACCGGATAGCAAACATGAATCCCCCAAACCGTTGCCTTTGCGAATTGTGGGTGAATGGCGGGGGATTGGCAAGCAGAGCAGATGGTCTCAGCCTGTCGTCGAAACGCTCGAGCTTGCTGCAATGACGGTCGCGATGTCGGTTCGACGAATGGTACAGTTGGGTGGGCTCGAACCACCGACCTCCTGTTCCACAGACAGGCGCTCTAACCATCTGAGCTACAACTGCATCGCTTGTCGGCCCCAAAAAAGGGTCGCCGAACGGTGCGGAAACTAGGTGCAACGCACAGCTTTGGCAAGGCCGGCGGCGATACCATCGGCGCCATCCGCGCGCACCAAAGAGGCGCCGCCACAAACAAAAAGCCCGGGCTCACCGCCCGGGCTTTTTTGGAACGGGATCGATCAGGCAGCCGGCTTGAACAGCTTCGAGGCATTGGCCTTGATCGGCTCGACGGTTTCCGTCGCAACCTTCTGGCTCAATTCGGCAAGCTCCTTGGCCTGGGCGGTCAACGCCTCGTACTGCTTGCGGGCGTGAGAGGTCCACAGCTCGACCGCCTCCGAGGGCGACTTGACGCCCAACAGCTCCTGCGCGAAGTCCAGCGTCGCGGTGGTGTTGGCCTTCATCATTTCCATCAGCTTGGCGGAGTATTCGCTGGCGCCCTTGCTGGCGCATGTGAACACCGCCTCAATGGTGCCGTTGTGGCTCTCGGCGACATCCTTGAACTTGGCGTAGCTGTCGCGGGCCTGCGAAACGCCCTTTTCGGCGAACGCACGCATTTGCTCGGGGACTTCGAAAGGAATGATCGAGGCGGAGAAAGGATCGTTCGGATTTGCCATGGCATGCATCCTTCGCATGGGGGTGAAATGGTGTGACCCCTTTGCGCACCCGGCGGCCAAAATGCCGGGAACGTCATATTGGATCACCTAGCGGGAATGCCCTTACGTCGGGCGTCCGACGCTATGGCCCCATATCATGTCAATTTTGTGCAACGCAATGCGACCCGGCGTAATTTGAGGTGCAATGCCGCATGGCAGACCCGGACCGGATGCGCGTTCCAGCCCCGAAACCTCAAATTGAAGATCGAGCCTCAGCCCTTTGGCTTGGCGGCTTCGATGGCCGCCCGGCTGACGATCTGGCCCATCTCGCTGGCCTGCTCCGTCAACGCGCTCATCTGGGCCTGCACATATTCGCTGTGCAGCCGCATCACCTCGGTCAGGTCCTTGGCGTGCAGCAACGCTTGCGCGTAGTCCAGCGATGCCTGCACGTTCTTTTCGGCACAGGAAATCGCTTTGGCGCTGACGTCCTTGGCGCCGGCGCGAACCGTCGCGCCCCGCTCCTCGAGCGAGCCCGCGGTCGCTTGCGCGCCGGAGAGGAATTTCTCAAACGTCGTGCGGGCCCGCTCCAAGCTCGCCTCGGCCATCGATCGCATTTCCTTTGGAATTTCGAAGTCACGCACTTCGTCGCTCATGGTCCACTCCTGTTTCGGAAGGGCCATCCACGGCCCTTGTTTCCCCCTCGCCCGCGTCGAGATCATCGGCAAAGACTCCCGCCGGTAGGACGCCGCCTCCATCAGTTCCCCCGCGTGAACCTTTGATCGTCTTTTGCAGCACCTCAACGCACGCACCGGCGTCAGGGTCCAGGCGAATTGACGCGCCCGGCCGAATTAAGGTTATCGTGGCTTTGGGTAGCTCCGCCGCTAGCAGGCCGTGGACCTGCCGTGTCCCGCGGGCGATACTAACAGCCCGTTAAAGCTGTCATGGTTCGGCCGCCCGAAATCTGTCGCCATCGTCGAGCAAGCACCAAACCGGTCAGTCACGTCACTGCGATGAATTCGGTCATGCCACTGCCATGAATAATGCGGAATTCCAGTTGCGAGGCGTCGGCGATCCGCGACTGGCGGTGCATGCAACAAGCGCCCTCCCGGCATGGCTTTGGTCGATCGACGGCACCCGGATTCTGTGGGCCAATCCGGTCGGCGCCAGGCTGTTCGGCGCAGCCAATGCGGCTGAGCTCGCCAAAAAGGTTTTCGGTCCGGCGGATTCACAGCGCCGCCAGGTCGCGCACCTCGCGGGCAGGCTGGCGCCGAGCGGCGCGATCCGGCTGGAGCGGCTGCGCGGCTTCGGCGCGCCGCTCGGCATGCTGGTTACCTGCGGCTGCGCGCGGCTTGATTTTGCCGATGGCAGCCACGCCGTTCTGGTGGCGGCCGCCGAGACGGTGGGCCGCCAAATGCCGCTGATCGAGCGGTTGCAGCGCCTGGTCGAAGGCATCGATACGCCGATCGCCGCGTTCGCGCGCGACGGCATGTTCGTCGGCGCCAGCGACGCCGCGCGATCGCTGCTCGGTTTTGGCAACCTCTCCGAGGCCGGGCTCGACGATGCCCGCAGCGACGCGCTGAAGCAGGGCCGCGTCGAGCAGCTGATCGGCATCGGCCACATCGTGCTGCAGCGCGTTGGTACCGGCGCCGATGTCGGCCTCGTCGCATTGATCGCGCCGGTCGCCGGCGCTGCCGCGCACATCCGGCATATCGCACCGGCATTGCCGGAAGCCGCAGTAGCCGAGCCGCCGCTGCCGCCGGCCGCAGCAATGGCGGATCCGCCGATCCCGGACTACGAACAGCCGGCAATATCGGGCGAGGCGCCTGCCGAGTTTGCGTTGATCGACGAGGCTGTGGACGAGCCCGCAGAGCCGGCCGTCGACCCCGTCGCCCCGGACGAGCCGCCCGAACCCGACCTGCAAACGGTATTACAACTCGACGTGCCTCACGTCGAAGCGTCACGCGCCGAGACACCGCCGGAGATGGCGACGCCCGATATCGAGCTTGATCGGGACGAGCCCTCTCCTTACGTCGAAGCGGTTGCCGACGAGCCCTCAGCTCCGCCGCTCCCGGAGCCGGCGCCGGTGACTGAAGCGTCCGCCCCGCCACCGATCGCAGCTGCGCCGGCCAAGGCGCCGTCATGGCTCGACGAGCCCGCGCCTAACACGCGCCGGCACCCGCTGCGCTTCATGTGGCAGATGGATGCCGATGGCCGTTTCTCGCTCGGCTCCGACGAATTCACCCGCCTGATCGGCGTGCGCACCGCCGCGGGCTTCGGCCGGTTGTGGAGCGAAATCGCCGAGGTGTTCGGGCTCGACCCCGGCGGCCGTGTCCTTCAGGCCGTCGCCACCCGCAGCACCTGGAGCGGCATCATCCTGAACTGGCCCGTCGATGGCGGCGGCCGATTGCCGGTGGAATTGTCGGGACTGCCGATCTACGATCGGATGCGCAATTTCGCGGGTTACCGAGGGTTTGGGGTTTGCCGCGATCTCGATGGCCTGGCGCGTCTCGCCGCGTTGCGCCGCTATGAATTGTTCAGTGATCCGCCGACGCCGCAGACGCTTTCGGCCGGCGTCGTTGCGGCGGATATTGCCAAGGACCCGCATGCCGCGGACTTGCCCGCGGCGCCCACTATTATTTCGTCCAGTACGCCTGAATCACCAGAGTCGATTGCATCAGAGACTTCACAACACACCGATTTGGATACCGCCGTGGAACCCCCCAAGAACGTCCTGCCGTTTCGACCGCCCGGCGAACCGAAATCGCCTGTCCTGACGCCGGTGGAAAACAGCGCCTTCAACGAACTCGCCCGGCAATTGTCGGCGCGGCTCGAGAGCGAAAACGGCGCCGCAGCCGCGACGCCAGCAACTTCTGACGCGCCCGAAACCATTGCCGAGCAGCCGGCCGCGCCGGAAACGCCTGTTGTCAGCGAGCAGCCCGGCTGGCTGGCGCGTGCCGAGCCGCCCGCGCGCGGTGAAACCCGGCGCGACAAGACGTTGCTCGATCTGCTTCCCGCGGGCGTGCTGATCTATCGGCTCGACCGGCTGCTCTATGCCAACCCTGCGTTTCTGCAGCGGATGGGCTACCCGAGCCTTCATGCCCTGGAAGAGGCCGGCGGTCTCGACGGGCTCTATGTCGAGCCCGGCATCTCGAGCGCCAGCAGCACATCGGACACCGGCACGCCGGTGACGATTTCCGCCAACCAGGCTTCCGAACATGCGCCGGCATCGGGCACGGAGGCGCGTCTCCATACGATCTCATGGGACGATGATTCCGCGCTGGCGCTGATTTTTTTGAACCCGCAGACGGCAAGCGCTGATGTCACTGCGGCGATGCGAGATGCGATCCCTGCGCCAGACCCGTCCGCCGTCGGCCAGGCCAATGCCGAGGAACTTGGCGCTATCCTCGACACCACAGCCGAAGGCATCGTGATGTTCGATGCCGAGGGCAACATCAATTCGTGCAACCGCAGCGCAGAGGCGCTGTTCGGCTACGACGGCGCCGAACTGGTGCAGCACAATCTTACCGAGCTGTTCGCGCTGGAAAGCCAGCCTGCGGTGCTGGACTATCTTCAGGGCATCAAATCCGCAGACGTCGCCAGCCTGCTCGATCACGGCCGCGACCTGCTGGGCCGCGTGCGCGGGGGCGGCATCATCCCGCTGTCGATGACCATGGGACGGACCCGGCCGGACGGCCCGAATTTCTTCGCGGTATTTCGCGATCTCTCGCAAAGTAAAAAGAGCGAAAGCGAACTGCAGCAGGCGCGACGGCTGGCCGATCGCGCCGCCAACGCCAAGGCCGACATGCTGGCGCGGATCAGCCACGAGGTGCGCACGCCGCTCAACGCCATCATCGGCTTTGCCGAAGTGATGATCGGCGAACGGTTCGGCGCGCTCGGCAACGAACGCTACATCGAATACATGAAGGACATCCGCGCTTCCGGCGAACGCGTGGTCGCCATCATCAACGACCTGCTCGATTTGTCGCAGATCGAGACCGGCAAGCTCGACCTCGCCTTTGCCAACCAGAACCTCAACGATATGGTCGAGAGTTGTGTTGCGGTGATGCAGCCGCAGGCCAACCGCGAACGCATCATCATCCGGACCTCGCTGGCGCATATGCTGCCGCCGGTGCTGGCCGACGCCCGCGCGTTGCGCCAGATCACGCTGAACCTGATCGGCAACTCGATCCATCTCGCCAATGCCGGCGGCCAGGTCATCGTGTCCACCGCGCTGTCGGATTTCGGCGAGGTGGTCTTGAGGGTCCGCGACACCGGCCACGGGCTCAACGACAGCGAAGTCGCAGCCGCGATGGAGCCGTTCCGGACCCAAGCCCCCTCGGATCAGGCCTCCGACACCTCCGGCGTCAGTCTCTCGCTGACCAAAGCCCTGGTCGAGGCCAACCGCGCCCAATTCCACATCAAGACCGGCCCGCAGTTGGGCACGTTGATCGAAGTGGTGTTCGCGCACGCGATGGCGCGGACCTGAATCGGCTTCGCCGGCGACTAACTTCTATTCCGCAGACTTCGCGACAGGACGCGCGGCTCAGCATCGCGCCTCGATCATCTTGTTGATTTCGTCCGGCGCTGCGAAAATTACCGAAGCTCTGTCGCCCATCATGCCGGCCGGCATGATGGCGGGAGCACCCTTCTCAGGTCCATCCTTGCTGGAGTCGGTTCGGAAGCGCAGGTTGCGTTCCCAAAAGGCGCGGGTCTTGTCGTCGGCGGTGGTCACGCGATAGGTGTCGCGGCAATAGGTGATCGCCCTGACCCGCCTGTTCGGTTCCAGATTTTTTAGGTTGGGATCGCGTCCGCCGCCACCCATCATTCCCCCCATGCCCTTCATCTGGGCCTGAGCGGTCAGTTCCGGCGAGACTCCCGGTTTGGTGGCCTCTTTGAGGAAAGCCAGCAGATCTGCACGAACGCGGCCATCCTTGATGCCCTCGAACGGCATCTCGTTGTCCGGCACCATGCGCTCTGGATCGGTGAGCCATCCGTCGAGCGCGCGGTCGTCCCAGATAATTCCCGACGATTTGAGCGCGTCGGAGTAACGGTCGAAACTCGGCAGGGAGCCGGCCTTCCGGCCCCAAAGGTTGGCCAGACTTGGCCCCGTCATGTTTCGGTCAGGTTCGAGCGAGTGGCACGGCGCACAAACGCGGAAGTCCTGTTCGCCGCGGGATGCGTCGCCCGGCTGCGCGAAAGCGGAAGACAGGGATGTGAAGGTTACCAGCGCTACGATCGCGAATTTGCTCATTGTCGGTCTCCCTTGCGTCCGGAAAACAGGTACTTGATGAGCGCTGCCGCCGAGAGGACCAGGACGACAACAACCAGCAGCCAAATCACCCCCACCGCCAACATCATTCCAGGCATCATTCCGTCCATCATGGTTCACCTCATTCTGCAGGTTCAGAGACGAGTCTTGGTCGCTTGGTCGGCTTGCTTGCCGGCGGCGGCTGGCTGTCGAAGCGGTCTGGGCTCGGCAACCTGAAGCCCTTGACCAACCCGAAGATCGCCGGGATCACGATCAGCGTCAGCAGCGTCGACGAAATCATGCCGCCGATCATCGGCACCGCGATCCGCTGCATGATCTCGGAACCTGTGCCGGTGCTCCACATGATCGGCAGCAGCCCCGCCATGATCGCGACGACCGTCATGATCTTCGGGCGCACGCGCTCTACCGCGCCTTCCATGATGGCGTCGTAAAGATCGCCGCGCGTCAGCGCGCGGCCCTCCGTCTCGCGTTCGGTCTTGATCGCGGCCAACGCCTGGTTGAGGTAAATCAGCATCACGACGCCAGTTTCGGCGGCGACGCCTGCGAGCGCGATGAAGCCGACGGCGACCGCCACGGACAGGTTGAAACCGAGCCACCACATCAGCCAAAGCCCGCCGACCAGTGCGAACGGCAGCGACAGCATGACGATCATGGTCTCGGTGATGGAGCGGAAGTTAAGGTACAGCAGCAGGAAGATAATGAGCAGCGTCACCGGCACCACGATCTTCAGACGCGCCGTCGCACGCTCAAGATATTCGTACTGACCGCTCCACACGACGTAGTAGCCGGGTGGGAACTGGATGCTGGCCTGCACCGCCCGCTGCGCCTCGGCGACGTAGCCGCCGAGGTCGCGGTCGCGGATGTCGACGTAAATGTAGGTGGCCAACTGTCCGTTCTCGGTTCGGATCGACGTCGGCCCCCGTGTCGGCGTAACCTTGGCGACCTCTCCGAGCGGTACGGCGCCGCCGGCGGACATGGGAACCAGGACATCGTTGGCAATCGTCTGCGGATTTTCTCTGAGATCGCGGGGGTAGCGCATGTTGACGCTGAACCGCTGCCGGCCCTCGACCGTCGTGGTCACGGTCTGGCCGCCGAGGGCGGTTGCAATGACATCCTGGACGTCCTGAACCATGATGCCGTAGCGCGCCAACGCCTCACGGTCCGGCGTCACGTCGAGGTAGTAGCCGCCGATCCCGCGCTCGGCGTAGGCCGAAGACGTACCCGGAACGGCTTTCAGAACCTGCTCGATCTGCTTGGCGAGTTTATCGATCTCGACAAGGTCAGTGCCGATGACCTTGACCCCGACCGGCGTCCGGATTCCGGTCGACAGCATGTCGATGCGCGCCTTGATCGGCATGGTCCAGGCATTCGAGACGCCGGGAAACTGCAGGGCCCTGTCCATTTCCGCGATCAGGCCATCGACCGTCACACCGGGACGCCACTCCTGCTTCGGCTTCAGGTTGACGACGGTCTCAAACATCTCGGGCGGCGCCAGATCGGTCGCAGTCGCCGCGCGTCCCGCCTTGCCGT